>ERZ1066123.975-NODE-975-length-18787-cov-7.937006_pt1 | contig 18787 bp, 21 predicted proteins | sample MGYA00382770_ERZ1066123 | MGnify/ENA primary metagenome ERZ1066123 (study PRJEB33369, sample SAMEA5778353) | biofilm metagenome | biome: Industrial cooling water; feature: Water cooling tower basin; material: Biofilm | place: United Arab Emirates | collected...
ATTCCAGCTCAGGAACGGAGTTACGACAAGACCCTGGTTACGAAACAGGTTGATATGTTTCCGTTCAACGCTGCGAGCAGACTATTGCGCTCCGCCTCGGACAACTGAAGCGGAGAGCCGTCAGCATACAGATCAGACTTGTCGACCATGACCGATAGCACTTTCCCGTATCGCTCGACGCGGCGAGTGATGTCCATCCTGGTGACCATCATGTAGACCGCAAGCCGTTCCAGGTCTGTGAAGAACCGGAGTAATTCGACCGGATTAGCGCGGCGGTCGCAGAGGAACTTGATCGCCGGCGGTATCCAGTCGTAGTTTCCGATCTGGCCGAGCCAACGGAACAGAGCATTAATCTCATCGGCGTGCTTCGCGCTCTCGAAGGACGCGGTGGTGATCTCCAAATAGGCTTCCGCCAACGGTAGGATAACTTCGTCGATCAACTCCTTCGGCTTGTGCTCCGGAACAACGTACTCCCTGAACTCTTTGAGCACCGTCTCGCGCAGCTTCTGCTTGCGATAGATCATCCGAATGTGGTTGAACAATTCCTTGAAAGCATCGACACCCAGCTCGTTTTCGGCGTCCTCCCACTTCTTGGAGTACACCTCGGACAGGGTGGCTGGCAGTTTGCCGACGATCTCGGCCTTCAGGATGTCGGCGTGCGAGAGGTCCAAGCCGCGGTTGTTGAGAATCGAAAAGATTCGGTAGGCGGAATCGATGTCCGGCGAGGAGACGACGACTAGCACGCAGCGGTTTAGTATGAACGTTGCCAATCGCTGTCGGCTCGTGTCCTCGAGAGCTTTCAACCTACCGAGCAAGAAAGAACCGTTCAGCCTGATGTTTTCCTGGCTGATGCTCTCGATCCAGGTCGGGTCCAGTTCGCCGAGTTTGGCCAGTCCACCGGGTGACTGGACGTAAGCCTGGAAAAAATCTCTGTCGCGGTCTCGAACGAGCAGTCGGTAGCGGTTGCTGGTGCCGAGTGCCTTGTTGCCCTTCGCGTATAAAAAGTGCGTCAGGTCACTCGACAACTCCGCGTCCTCGACCGTCTCCCGAAGGGCGGAGAGCAAAATGGTCAGGGTGGTTAGCCGCTGCTGGCCATCGACCACCTTGGAATCCGGAACACTTTCCTGTTTGATCAGCACTACGCAGCCGAGGAAGTACGGCGGCAGGTCGTCAACCGTCGCGTCTGGGTGTGACAACAGCGTGCCGAGCAGGTCGTCGAGCAACTCCCCTGCCTGCTCGGTAGTCCACCGGTAGGGCCGCTGGTAGTGCGGGATCTCGAACGCGAAGTCATCGCTGAAGACCTTATTGATGGTGTACTCGTTGCCGTGGATCTTCATCGCGGACATGGCAACCCTCGCGTTCGTTGTCACCGGATCTCAATAATACTGCTTGATGTACCCGTAGGCCTTGTCGAACAGCTCCTGGTCGGTGTGCAGCTTGTACTTCAGCAGGCTGGCCCGCAGAGCCTGTTTGACCTGCCGCTCGCCGGCGTTCGTGGCCTGCCAGCCGTCGAAGCGTACCAACCGCACGATGGAGTCGATCTCGTCTACGATCCGCTCTACGATCACCGGCGTGTTGTCGCTCTTCACCTCCTTGAACAGCTCGGTAAGTGCGGCCTTGGCCTTGTCGCGGTCCTCTTTGGGGTCGGTCTGCTTCTCCGCCTCGAGCGTCTCCCGGGCGATCTGGAGCAGGTGCTTCAGGAACTCCAGGCTGTCGATCAGCCCCTGCTCGTGCCGCTCCTTCAGCTTCTCCAGCCGCTCACCGAGGGCGACGAACAGCGGGTTCTCACCGTGCTTGCGGAGCCGGGCCGCCACTTGCAGTTCGAGCTTCTTCATCTTGGCGGGGTCCCTCGTGGCTTCCAGGCCGGCGACCATCTCCGGGTCGAGGACCACCGTGTCGAGGTCGTCCTGCACCCCCACCACGTGAATGTTGTCCTTGATCAGGTCGAGCGTCTTCGGGCCGAGCGCGTGCCAGAGCAGCTTGCCGTGGCCGGACGGGGGCCGCACGCTCTCGTACACGTCGCTCAGCCACTTGTAGTCCGTTCGGTGCGGTTCCAGGCAGTCGTCCGGGGACAGCGCCTCCCACAGCCGGCTCAAGGTCGAATACGCCGCGGCGAACTCGTCCCGCTTGTCGTTGTTCGGCAAGCACGCCTGCGCGACGATCAGCCCCTCGTACCCACCGACCGTGCGGTCGATGCCGGGGAAGAACTCGAGGCACTTCTGCACCGCCCCCGGCACCTCACCGCGGAGCTTGGCCAGCGCCCCGACCGCCTCCCGCACCGACTTCTCGTCGAACATCAGGGCCGACGCCACGTCGTCGAACACGCCGATGTAGTCCACGATCAGCCCGTGGCTCTTGTTCGGGTACGGGCGGTTCGTCCGACACACCGCCTGGAGCAGGCCGTGTTCCTTGATCGGCTTGTCCAGGTACATCGCCTGAAGGATCGGTGCGTCGAAGCCGGTGAGCAGCCGCGACGTGACGATCAGCACCTTGAGTGGGTGGTCGGGGTTCTGGAACTGCTTCTCCAGCAGGGTCTTCTCCTCGTCGGCCTCCCGCGAGAACGGCATGTACTCGTCCGGGTCGCCCTTCTGCACCGACATGACGATGGTACTGGCCTCCGGCGGCAGGTGCTTGTCGAGTTCCTTCTTGTACAGCACGCACGCCTCGCGGTCGAGCGTCACCACCTGGGCGGCGAAGCCGAGCGGATGGATGCGGCTCAGGTAGTGCGAGGCGATGTCCGCGCACACAGCCGCGACGCGGTCCGGCGACTTCACCAAAACGCCGAGCTTGGCCGCCCGCTTGCCGAGTTCGTTGCGGTCGTCGTCGGTCAGGTTGCCGGTCATCTCCTGGTACGCGGTGTCGATGGAGTCCTTGTCCACGTGCAGCTTGACCAGCCGCCCCTCGAAGTGCAGTGGCAGCGTGGCCCCGTCGCGGATGGCGTCCTGAAGCGTGTAGCGGTTCATGTACCCGCCGGTGTCCTCGTCCGCCCCGAACGTGAAGAACGTGTTCCGGTCGGCCTTGTTGATGGGCGTGCCGGTCAGCCCGAAGAAGAAGGCGTTCGGCAGCGTTCCCCGCATCTTGATGCCGAGGTTCCCCTCCTGCGTGCGGTGCGCCTCGTCCACGAGCACGATGATGTTCTGCCGCAGGTTCACCGTTTCCTTCGGCAGTTCGGCGAACTTGAAGATGGTCGTTATCAGGATCTTCCGCGTGTCGTTCTTGACCAGCCGGTCGAGTTCCGCCGTGCTGCCCACCGGCACCGTGTTCGGCACATCGGCGGCGTTGAACGTGCCGGAGATTTGGGTGTCTAACTCGACACGGTCAACCACGACGATCACCGTCGGGGCCGCCAGCGCGGCCGTCGCCCGCAACTTCCGCGCGGCGAACACCATGAGGTAGCTCTTGCCGCTCCCCTGGAAGTGCCAGATGAGGCCCTTCTTGATGCGCCCGGCAAGCACTCGCTCCACGATTTGGTTTGCCGTGTGGTACTGCTGGTAGCGGCAGATGACTTTGATCCGCACGCCCTTCTTGTTGCTGCTGAACAGGCTGAAGTGCTGGAGCACGTCGAGCAGTGTCTTCGGGTTCAACAAACCGTTAATCGCCTGGTTCACCCCTTCGATGCCCGGCAGCGAAGCGTTGTCCGCGTCCCGCCACGGGCACCACTGCTCGACCGGCAGGAACAGCGAGCCGTAGCGGAACTCGCGGCCCTCGGTGGCGAACGACAGCAGGTTCGGCGCGAAGAACTCGCGGGCGGTGTTCTGGTAGGCGTGCTGGGTGTTCCCTGGCGTGCCGACGAGGTCGATGGCCCCGTCCAGCCAGCAGACGCTCGGCCGCGTCGGCGTTTTGGCTTCCCCTACGACCAGCGGCAGCCCGTTGACGTACAGCACCACGTCGAACCGCACGCCGCTCCCGCCGGGCGGCTGGAATGTTACCTGGTTGGAGACGACGAGCGTGTTCTGCTTAAGGTCGGCGAAGTCGACAAGGCGGATGGTGACATGCTCGCCGTTCGGGCCGAAGGGCATTGTTCTCTCGCCCCACAGCCACGCGGTGAACGCCTCGTTGCTGCGGACGAGCCCGTCGGTCCGCACGCCGACCAGGATCGCCTTGAGGTGGTAGAGCACCTCGTCGGCCCGGGCGGGCTGCTCGGCGATGGTCGGGTTGAGTCGGATGAGGGCGCCGCGGAGGTCCGGCCAGACGATCACCTCGTCCGTCTTGCGGGGTAACTCGGGGCCGGGCGTGTACTGCCACCCCTGGTCCTGAAGCGACTTCAGACACAACCGTTCGACGGAGTTGAACTCGTTGAACATCAGGGCGTCTCCGGCGGAGTCAGCAAGAGATGTGAGAGTTGTTCCAAGATCGCGCGTTCGCGGTTGGCGTGGTCAAAGGCTGCGCTGCGGTCAGCGTCAACCTGTCCGATCAACTTGACGAACTCCGCTTGCTCATCACGCGGTGGAAACGCCATGTGAAGTTCACGAAAGCGTTCGGCGGGAAGGTGCGGAATGGTCGTCTCGCCGATGAGTTGCTTGAATCGGCCGGTCAGTTCACAATCCCAGAGGCAGAGAAGCAAGTATTCCGGCAGGTCCGTGCTGGACTTGGGTCTGAGGCGATGGAGTGCCTTCTGGAAACAGGCACCAGGAATCTCGCCGCGCCAGATGGCTGATTTGCCGACGTGACGACCCTCACAGGCGAGAATATCGCCGGGCTTCAACTCGAACTTCGCAACTTCATCGTCGTCGAAGTGCATCTCGGCTACGTCGCTGAGGTCGAGCCGGTTCCACTGAACATTGGCATTCCGCATGTACGGTCGCTTGGATTCACCATTCACCGCCTCTGGTGACATCATCTTGCCAAGTTGAATCGTGTATCGGTTTCCAAGGGGCTCGTAGGTCCATCCGGGCCGCATCTTCCCCGACGCACTTTCCGCGCGCTTGCGACTACTCATCCCGGCAATCAAGCTGTTGCGTAGCACATTTGTTCGCCCCGCCACTTCTCGCCACGCTTCGACGGCATCATCCGCGGCGCGGAGCAGGTCGGCGATGCGGCGTTGCTCGGCCGGGTCGCTCGGCAACGCGAACTCATAGTCAACAAGGTCTGAGAAGTTGATATACGGGTTAACGGAACCTTTCGAGTTGCGTATCGAATAGTCGTGAAACGCTTCGGACGACATGATCCACGGAAGGATTTCCGGAACTATTACAGTTCCCTTTCGCGCCTCAATCACGAACGTGGTGTTGGCACAGATGCCAGGCCACTCTGCCACCGCAACTTTTCGCAAGTAAGTTCGGCGAGAGCCATACAGGATCTGGCCTGCTTCAAAACGGCGATGAAAGGCCGGTCCGAGGTAATGATCACCGATCGTTCCCCAACGACGAATCCGCAAGTCGTCGGTATCCATGTGTTCGCCGGCAACATAACGTTCCACTCCGCTTGTCTGTGGATCAGCTTTCGTCTGCACCTGACGCACGACATCGCCGAACCGCACCCATTGCCAGCCCTTCGGCAAGGCGGGCTTGGCCGGTGCATCCGTCGTTACGGCAGTGGTCGACTTCGGGCGTGGCATGGTTCGATCAGTCCTTCTTGGCTTCCAGCGTGGCGACGAGGCCGTCCAGCGCCAATCTCAGTTGTGCGGACGAAGCGCGCCAGTCGGCGATGGCCTGCGTGAGCGTCTCGCGGGTCGCGGCCTTACCGGTGCCGTTGGTGCGGACGTAGAGCGGGATGTTGAGGTTGGCGTGGTTGGCGCGGATCTCGGCCCGCGTGGCCACCTTGCAGAAGCCGTCCACGTCCTGGAAATCGCGGTAGGCGGCCACGATCCGTTCGATGTGGTCAGGCGTGAGGAAGCTCTGGCTCCGCTCGCGGGTGACCTCGTTCACGGCGTTGATGAACAGCACGCGGTCCCGCCGGGCCTTCGGCTTACCCGTCCGGCAGATGAGGATGCACGCCTCCATCGGCGAACCGTAGAAGAGGTTCGGCCCGAGGCCGAGCACGCACTCCACCAGGTCGGTCTCAACGAGTTTCTCCCGCATGGCCTGCTCCTCGTCGCGGAACAGCACGCCGTGCGGGAAGAGGATCGAGCACCGGCCGGTCTTCGGCTTGAGCGACGCGACGATGTGCTGGAGGAAGGCGTAGTCGGCCCGGCCTTGCGGCGGGGTGCCGAGGGTGTTGCGGCCATACGGGTCGGCCTCCCACTTCGCGCGGTCCCACTTCTTGATGCTGTACGGCGGGTTGGCCAGGATCACGTCGAACTGGCGGACGCGGTCGGCGTCGAGGAACTTCGGCTCGGAGAGGGTGTCGCCGCGGGCGATCTGGAAGTCGTCGAGGCCGTGCAGGAACAGATTCATCCGCGCGATGGCGCTCGTGATGAGGTTCAGCTCCTGCCCGTAGAGCTTCAGCGTGCGGTACTCCTGCTTGTTCCGCTTCAGGTGGGCGACGCACGAGAGGAGCATGCCGCCCGTGCCGCAGGTCGGGTCGTAGACGCTCTCGCCCGGCCGCGGTTCCATCATCTCCGTCATCAGGTGGACGACGGTGCGGTTCGTGTAGAACTCGGCGGCGGTGTGCCCGCTATCGTCCGCGAACTTCTTGATGAGGTACTCGTACCCCTGGCCGAACTCGTCCTCGGGCAGGTTGGCGATGGTCAGGTCGCGGGTCGAGAAGTGCTCGATCAGGTCGGTGAGGGTGGCATCGGGCAAGCGGTCCTTGTTCGTCCAGGCGGCGTCGCCGAACACGCCGTAAAGCTGATTCGGGTTGGCCTGCTCGATGGCCCGCGTGGCGGCCTGAATCGCTTTGCCGACGTCGGAGGTGGTCTTGCGGATGTCGCCCCAATGGCTCCCGTCCGGGATCTGGAAGCGGTGATCCTCGGGATAGTCGCGCCCCGCCTTTGCATGGGCGGCGACGAGTTCCTCGTCGTAGACGTAAGACCACGACCGACGTGGGCGCGGCGCTCCAGTCCGCGCTCCGCGAGATCGAGCAGGCCAACCCCGGCACCCTGTTCGGCATTTTCGGCGACGCCGCTTGGGCCAATAAGGAGCGGCTGTCGGATGCTCTGCTCAAGGACCTGCTTGAGCACTTCTCGGAGATCCCGCTGTCGATCAAGGCGGTGACTGCAGACGCCCTCGGCAACGCCTACGAGTTCCTCATCAAGCAGTTCGCCGACAAGGCCAACAAGAAGGCGGGCGAGTTCTATACCCCGCGGCCGGTGGTCAACCTGATGGTCCGTCTGATGGCCCCACGCGGCGGCGAGTCGATCTACGACCCGGCCTGCGGGACCGCCGGCATGCTTCTCTCTGCTGTGCAGCACGTCCGCGATGCCGGTGGGAAGGTCGAGACCCTGTTCGGCAAGCTGTACGGCCAGGAAAAGAACCTCACCACCTCCGCCATCGCCCGGATGAACCTGCTGCTCCACCAGATCGAAGACTTCCAGGTCGCTCGAGGCGACACCCTCCGCGAGCCGAAGTTCCTGGAGGGCGACAGCCTGATGAAGTTCGACTGCGTGATCGCCAACCCGCCGTTCTCGCTGGAGAAGTGGGGCGTGTCCGAATGGGAGGCCGACCCGTTCAAGCGGAACATCGCCGGCACCCCGCCGCAGAAGTCCGGCGACTACGCCTGGGTGCAGCACATGCTTTCCAGCATGAACCCGCGCACCGGCCGCATGGCCGTGGTGCTGCCGCACGGCGCGCTCTTCCGCATGGCCGCCGAGGGGAAGATCCGCAAGAAGCTTCTCGAGATGGACCAGCTCGACGCGGTCATTGGCCTCGGGGCAAACCTGTTCTACGGCACCGGGCTGGCGGCGTGCATCCTGCTCTTCCGCGCCCGCAAGCCCGAGAGTCACAAGCGGAAGGTGCTGTTCGTCGATTCGTCGCGGCTCTTCAAGAAGGGGCGGAACCAGAACGAACTGCTCCCCGCGCACGCCGAGCGCATTTACGAACTGGTCTCGAAGTACGTGGACGCGCCCGGTGAGGCGAAGGTCGTCGCCCTCGACGATATTCTGACCGAGCACGGCGGCAACCTGAACATCTCGCTCTACGTCGAGCCGCCGCAGACGCACACCGTGCCCACCGTGGCAGAGAGCCTCGCCCGGCTGAAGGAGTCCCTCGCCGCGGCCTACGCCGCCGAAGATCGGCTCGCTGAGTTGCTCAAGGCGAACGGCCTGCTTGCGGAGGGAAAGTAACCGTGCCGCACATCAGCCAGGCCGAACTCGAAAGCTACCTGTGGGGCGCGGCCACCGCGCTCCGCGGCACCATCGACGCCGGCGACTACAAGCAGTTCATCTTCCCGTTGCTTTTCCTCAAGCGGCTCTCTTGCGGACGTGCTCCCAGTGGCACCCATCCGGGATCTGGAAGCGGTGGTTCTCCGGAAACAGCGAGTACGCCTTGTCACCGCCGGAAGCTGCAAAGTGTTCCTCGTACTCCTCGTCCCACACGTCCGACACTCGCTTGAAGAACAGCAGCGGGAAGATGTAGGTCTTGAAGTCGGCCGCATCGACCGGCCCGCGCAGGATGTTCGCCGCCTCCCAGAGGTGGCTGCACAGGTCGGTGAACGTCATCTGCTGGTCGGGCATCGGGCTCAACCCTTGGGCTTGGTCTTGTCGTCCGCGACCTGCTGTAGGAACCGTTCGAGGTCGCTTCTGCGGAACAGGCGATAGCGGTTCGCGGGGTTCCGCCGCGACGGCACTTTCCCGGCATCGGCCCACAGCCGCAGCGTGTTCTCGGAAACGCCGAGGATCTTCGCGGCCTCGGCGATCTTCACGTAATCCTTGAGCCGTGTCATGTCTCTGCCCCTTCGCGGTATGAGGCAAAAAGATAGGCTACCAAACCCTCCAAACTCTGCACAGGTCGGTAGTCCCCGAACGAACCCGCACATTTCCCTGCAATTCCCCGTGGAATCTGGTCCGGCTCCGCTTCCCTGTCGCGTGGACGCACTGTAACTGTCATCACACGTTCGGGAGTACGAACGCGACGCAAGCCAATGCCAGATAGGGAGAAACGACGATGAGTAACCCGAAGAAGCCGACCGCCGAAGCCGCCTACGTCCGGGACCACGTGCGGGCCACTGAACTGGTTAATGCGATCTACGACCGTCTGCAGGACCTGCCAGCCCCGGGCAACGACGACCACCCGATCCACTGGGGCTACGCCGGCGACCTCGACCACGTCAACGCCTTGCTGCAGCAGATCGTCGACCTCCTCGACCGCCGCGGGTGACGCCGAAACGCCCTCCCGGGCGTCGCGGCGGGTGGTGCCCGCCGCCTGACGATGGCAACCACACCCCACTGAGAGATGACGATGGCCACGACCACGAAGAAGAAGCCCGCCAAGAAGACGACCACCAAGAAGTCCGATGCTGCCCCGAAGGCCAAGCCCGGGAAGGCGACCGCCCCGAAGGAAGCGCCCGCCAAGCCCGCCGCGCCTGCGAAGAATCTCAGCCAGATCGAGGCGGCGGTCGCGGTGCTGAAGACGGCCGGCGAGCCGCTGACGTGCAAGCAGATGGTCAAGGCGATGGCCGCGAAGAAGCTCTGGCACTCGCCCGCCGGCAAGACGCCCGAGGCCACCCTTTACGCGGCCATGCTCCGCGAGATCACGAAGAAGGGCGACGCCGCCCGGTTCGTGAAGGCCGCACCCGGCCGATTCGCCGCCCGGTCCTGACCCACCCATCCAACTCCACCCGTGCGAGCCGCCCCGTGCGGCTCGCTCCCTTTTCCAGGAGGATCCATGACGGTGCCACTCAAACCCGCGGTCGGCTATATTCGCATGTCCACCGACCAGCAGCACGACAGCCCGGCCCGACAACGCCAGGACATCGAGGCCCTCGCCGCCCGCCAGGGGTTCCGCATCACCCGCTGGTACGAGGATCACGGCCAGACCGGGACCGAGTCGAGCAAGCGGAAGGAGTTCCAGAAACTGCTCGCGGATGCCAAGGCCGGCACTTTCCAGGCTGTGCTACTCTCGGAGCAGAGCCGCATGTCCCGCGAGGACGTGTTCGACGCGATGCAGCACTGGCGAAAGTTCCGCGACGCCGGGGTGTCGATCATCACCAGCCAGCGGGGCGAACTGAAGTTCGACAACCTCGGCGGCGTCATCACCGCCATCGTCGATCAGTACGGGGCCCGTGAGGAGTCGGCGAAGCTCGCCCAGCGGGTCGTTAGCGGCCAGCGGTTGAAGGCCAAGCAGGGCCAGCGCATCGGTGGGATGGTTTTCGCCTACGACCGCGAGGTGCTCGACGAGTCGGGCAAGGTCGTGAAGAGAGTCCACTTCCGCGAACGGTTCCGCAAGCCGGTGTCGTGGCGATCACGGCTGGTCCCGTCCGACGACACGGCGGCGGTCGAGGCGGTGAGATGGGCGTACCGGGCGATCCGCCAAGGAATGACCGTCGGGACCGTGCAGCGAGAGTTCTGCGCCCGCAAGCTGCTGACCGTCTACGGCAACCCGTTCGACTACTCGAGCGTGGTCGGCGTGCTGACCAACCCGGCCTATGCGGGAACGCTGCACGTCGGGCGGTACGCCTCCTCCGCCAAGTTCTGCCCGCTCGCCGAAGACGGGGCGATCGTCGTCGAGAACGCCCACGAGGCGATCGTCCCCCCGCAGGAGTTCGAGGAGGCCCAGGCGGTTCTGAAGGGTCGCCGCGCGACCCACGAGCGTGTCCCGGGCCGCTACCTCATCACGGGACTGGTGCGATGCCACCACTGCGGACGGCCGATGACCGGGGTGTACCGCAAGGAGTACGAGAAGGAAGGGGTCGAAGGGCACGGCTTCTACTTCTGCGATCCCGCGAAGGGCAAGCGGTCGTGCGACCCGACGTGCCCGCACCCGGCGGTCCGGGCCGACCGCCTCGAAGCCGCGGTCCTCGACGCGATCCGCGTCCACCTTCTCGACGCCAAGGCGGAGGAGCGGATCCGGGCGGCGATCGTGCGGACGAAATCGAAGCAGGCCACACAGACGAGCCAGGACGAGAAGAAGTTGTCCGAGCTTCGCCGGAAGATCGCCCGCGGCACCGAGAACCTCGCCCTGGCGGACCCGGCCGACTTCAAGGGCATCGCGAAGCTGCTGGAGCAATGGCGGGAGGAGGAAAGCGAACTGGTCCGGCGGATCGAACGACGGAACGACGAACTGAAGCCCCTGCCCGAGGCGTTGAAGGCGATCGCCCGGTTGTCGGATTGTCGCGACCGGCTGGACCTGGCGGACCGTGCGACCCTGGCCAACGCGCTCAGGGTCACCATCGACGGGGTGGTGATCCGGGCGGCGACGGTCGAGACGGGCGGCATCACGCACAAGGAGTACACCGGCGAACTCCGCTTCCACCCGGGGTTCGGGGTCAAGAAGCCGGTGGCGATCCCGGACGAGGCGATCGGCTATCGGAAGATCTGGCGCGAGATCGGCGAACTGGCCCGGTCGCTGGACCGGCCGCTTCACCTCAAGGACGTGATGCAACTGGTCGGGACGAAGGACCCGTCGCGGGCGAGCCACAACGTCAAGCGGGCGATGCTCGCGGGTTTGGTGACGAAGCTCCCGCACCGGGGCTGGCTGCCCGTCTGACCGATGCACTTCTGACGGCATTTCGGCGACTTGAAAACGGCGTGGTTTTGTCGGAGTGGTTCAACCCAGCACCGGGTACTCGGAGTTCAAGCACGAGATCCTGAACGAAATCGCCCGCTGCCTGAACATGCCGTTCAACGTCGCAGCGGGCAATTCCTCGGGATACAACTATGCGTCCGGCCGGCTCGACCACCAGACGTACTTCAAGTCGATCCGCGTCGAGCAGATGCACCTCGAGGCGGCCGTCCTCGACCGAATCCTCATCGCCTGGCTCGACGAAGCGGCTTTGATTCCTGGTCTTTTGCCGGACCTCGGTCCCTTCGCCAACTGGCCGCACCAGTGGTTCTGGGACGGGCACGAACACGTCGATCCCGCCAAGGAAGCGAACGCCCAGGCGACCCGGCTCACGAATCTCACCACCACGCTCGCCGACGAGTACGCCCGCCGCGGCCTCGACTGGGAGGTCCAGTTGCGGCAGCGCGCGAAAGAAGTCGCCCTCGTGACCGCACTCGGCCTCAACCCGGCCCAGGCTCTGCCCTCGACTCCCCCGGAGGATCCTGCGAATGATAGTCAAAACCCCGACTTCGCGCTGCCAAACGCCGAGTGATCGGCACCGCTGCCTGGAAGCCGCCGCACCGAGCGACACGAACGCCACGCTGCGTCTGAACGCCACCGCGACGATCGAATTCACGGCTGCGGCCGGCGACGGCACGACACTCCCCCGGTTCAAGATGGTCGCCTACACCGGCAACCCGATGCGGGTCGCGGGCTGGCGGCAGCCGGTCGTGCTGGATCTCGCCGGGCTGTCGGTCCCGTCGCAATCCCGGCCGATCCGCTTCGGCCACGATCCCCTCTCGGGCGTCGGCCACACCGATGCGGTTCGGGTGGAAGGTGGGGAACTCGTTGCCACCGGGGTCGTGTCCCGCGACACGCCGGCGGCGCGAGAAGTCGTCGTCTCGGCGAAGAACGGCTTCCCGTGGCAGGCGTCGGTCGGGGCGTCCGTCGAGGAGTACGAGTTCGTCAAGGACGGCCAAACCGTGCTCGTCAACGGCCGCAGTTTCGCGGGTCCGTTGAACGTCGTCCGCAAGTCGACACTCGGCGAGATCAGCTTCGTCGACCTCGGGGCCGACGGCCGCACCTCGGCCAGCGTCGCCGCCACGCTGAACCGCGAGCAGCCGGCAAACGGTGATGACGAAGACACCGAGGTGACCGCGGAAACCGTGCGGTCTCAAGCTCTCGCGGAGAACCAGCGGATCACGGCGGTGCGGCGAGTCTGTGCGGGCCGGTACCCCGAGATCGAAGCGCAGGCGATCCGCGACGGGTGGGACGCGACTCGCACCGAACTCGAGATCCTCCGCACGACCCGGCCGAAGTCGCCGGCGTTCGGTTCGACGGACACGACCGTCACCGCCGGCGTCCTCGAAGCCGCTTGCATCCTCACCGCGAAACTCGGCGAGCCCGAGCGGCACTGCGAGCCGCAGGCACTCGATCTCGCTTCCCGCCGGTTCCGCGGCGGCATCGGGCTGCAGGAACTGCTCCTCGAAGCGGCGTGGGCCAACGGGTACACCGGCCGCAACTTTCGCGACTCGCGGGCGGTCTTGCGGCACGCCTTCGGCCGCGGCATTGAGGCGGGATTCTCGAGCATCGACATCGGCGGCATCCTGTCGAACGTCGCCAACAAGTTCCTCCTGGATGGCTTCTTCTCCGTCGAGCGGACCTGGCGGAACGTCTGCGCCGTGCGGAACGTGTCGGACTTCAAGACGGTGACGAGCTACCGGCTGATCGGCAAGGACCAGTACCAACTGGTCCCCGCGGGCGGCGAACTCAAGCACGGGACGCTCGGCCAGGAAACGTATTCGAACAAGGCCGACACCTACGGCCTCATGCTGTCCATCGACCGCCGGGACATCATTAACGACGACCTCGGGGCGATCACGACCGTGCCGCAGAAGCTCGGCCGCGGGTCGGGCGTGAAGATCAACGACGTGTTCTGGACGACGTTCCTGGCCAACGCCAACTTCTTCAACGCCGCGAACAAGAACTTTTTGGCCGGCGCGACGACCGCACTCGGGATCGACGGCCTGACCGCTGCCGAGGTCGCGTTCCTCGACCAGGTCGACGGCGACGGCAAGCCGATCGGCGTCATGCCCGCGATGCTGCTGGTGCCCACGGCGCTCGCGGCCACGGGCGCGCAACTCTTCAAATCGCTGGAAATCCGCATCACCAAGCCGGACGAAACTTACCCGATTTCGAACCCGCACCAGGGGAAGTTCCGCGTCGAGGTGAGCCGCTACCTGGCGAACGCACAGTATCCGGGCAACTCGGCGAAGGCCTACTACCTGCTCGCCGAGCCGGCGGATTTGCCGGTGATCGAGGTCGCGTTCCTCAACGGCCAGGAGGCCCCCACCATCGAGACCGCCGAGGCCGACTTCAACGTGCTCGGCGTGCAGATGCGCGGCTACCACGATTTCGGTGTCGCCCTGCAGGACCCGCGCGGCGGCGTGAAGGTGAAGGGCGAAGCCTGACGAATGCGGAACTCGGAATGAGGAATTCCAACCATGTTCCATTCCGCGTTCCGCTCTCCGCATTGGAAGTATTCCGCATTTCGAATTCCGCATTCCGAACTGGAGGGGTCATGCCGCAAGCGACGTTCGTGAACGAGGGGGACGCGGTCGACTTCGTCCCGACCTCGGCGGTCCCGGCCGGGACGGTGGTCGTCCAGGGGAACCTGGTCGGCGTGGCCCGCCGCGACGTGGCCGCCAACCAGACCGGGTCGCTCGCCGTGGTCGGGGTGTTCGACTTGCCGGTGACCGCGCTCACCGGCTGGGCGGTCGGCGACCTGGCCTACTGGAACGCGGCCGCGGGGGTCGCCACCGAGACGGTCGGGACCAACAAGCTCTTCGGCAAGGTCGTTGGCCTGCCCGGCGGCAACGTCGTCCGCGTCCGCCTCAATCAGTGAAAGGAGCCCGATGCCCGACCTGCTCGCGTTCGGGATGGACTGGCTCGCTGATCGGTTGAAGGCGTTCGCGGCGCGAACTGTGGTCTACCGCCGGGGAACCGAGGACGTGACAGTCGCGGCGGTGATCGGGCGGACGCTGCTCAAGCTCGACGACGGGTACGGCGGCGTCCGGATGGAGTGGACCGATCGCGACTTCCTCATCCGGCCCGAGGATCTCGTGCTTGGCGGGAACGCGGTCCTGCCCGAGCGGGGCGACACGATCCGCGAGACGCTCGAGACCACGACCTTCGTGTACGAGGTGTTGGCTCCGGGCAAGGAACCGGCGTGGCGGTGGTCCGATCCGCACCGCCGCATGTTGCGGATCCACACCAAGCTCATCAGTGGGCCGTGAGCAGTGGGCAGCCATCATCAGTTGGCAGTTCGCAGTGGGCAGTGGGCAGTCAGAACAAGAGACGATTTGCTGCCCACTGCCCACTGCGAACTACCCACTTGAGGAAGAGTGATGCCCGCGACCATCGTCACCCTCGCCGACGCCGTGGTCGCCGAACTGAACGCAACATCATTTTCCCGGCCGGTGACAGCGGAGCGTCACTACCTGCCGGTGTTTCAGCCGTCGCAACTGGTCGACCTGCGGGTCACGGTCGTGCCCCGGTCGATCGCCAGCAAGTCGCTCGACCGTAACCGCGACAGTTTCGACTACGCGATCGACGTGGCCGTCCAGCAGAAACTCGATCCCACCGTGGGGAACCTCGATGCGCTCCTGGAACTGGTGGAGGAAGTGGCCGACCACTTCCGGTCGCATCCGCTCGCCGCCTTCCCGGCGGCCCGGTGCACCGAAGTGCAAAACGTGCCGGTCTACGCGGCCGAGCATCTGGAGGAGTTCCGGCAGTTCACGAGCCTGTTGACCCTGACCTTCCGCGTCTGGAGGTGATGCATGGAACCGAACGTCCCGAACCCGACGGCGGCAACCCCCCTGAACCCTTGGACCCAACGGGTGATCGGCTACGCCCTGGCGTTCGCGCTGGCGTACATCGCCGCGAAGTGGGGGATCGTTCCCGCCACGGCCCCGACGCCGCCCGCGGTGGTGGTGATCCCCGGTGCCGCAATTCCCACCGCGGGTGCCCCGTGATCCAGTTCTCCCTGCACGCGGCGAAGGAAGGATTCTTCGACCGTGCGAAGGTGCAGCGGGCGGTCGACGCCGCGAACCGACGGGTGTTCTCGCGGTTCGGAGCGTTTGTGAGACAGCGGGCCAGGACCTCGATCCGCAAGCGAAAGGGGACCAGCCCGCCCGGCTCGCCGCCCCACTCGCACGCAGGGTTCCTGCGGAAATCGGTGCTGTTCGCCTACGACCGGGCCCGCAACTCGGTCGTGATCGGCCCGGTGCTGTTGAAGGCAGGCTCGCGTGTGGCCTCTTTGTTGGAGCACGGCGGCGACGGGACCGTGACCACCCGCGACGGGAAAACGAAGCGAGCGAAGTTCCGGCCCCGGCCGTTCATGGGGCCGGCCTTCGCGGCCGAACGCGAGAAACTTCCGGAACTGTGGCGGGGATCCGCGGGCAGTGGGCGGTGAGCAGTGGGCAGGAAGAAGTCCGTGCCTTACTGCCCACTGTCCACTGCACACTCCGAACTTTCACCGACGGTGAAGCATGGCAGCCCGGCTCGGACTCGATGCCAAGCTGTACCGCAACACCGGGACCTACGCCGGTCCCGCGTGGAACGAGGTCGCCAACGTCAAGGACGTGACGCTCACGCTGGAGGCCGGCGAGGCGGACGTGACCACCCGCGGCAACAACGGCTGGCGGGCCACGGTCGCCACCCTGAAGGATGCCGGCATCGAGTTCGAGATGGTCTGGGATTCCGCGGATCCCGACTTTTCTGCCTTTCGCGACGCCTTCCTCAATCGCGGGGCGGTCGAGGTCGCGGTCATGGACGGTCCGATCGCGACCTCGGGTTCACAGGGGCTTCGCGCCACCTGCATGGTCACGAAGTTCACGCGGACGGAACCGCTGGAAGAGGCGATCACGGTCGCCGTCACCATCAAACCCACCTTCTCGGCCAACCCACCGATCTGGCACGTGGTCCCCTGATTCCTCGGGAGAAGACACCATGCGAATGGTCTGCGCGACGGTCGTGCTGTTGGGAAGTGCGTTGGCCGCTCTCGCCGATCCGGTCAAGATCGCCGGCGAGACGAAGTACGCGCCGCACGCTTTGGTCCGGCTCAAGGCGGAGGGCGCGGATCCGAAGGCGGCGTTGTTGTGGCGGGTGCATCCGAGCCATGGCGTGCAGCGGGCCACTTCCCCGCGTGGCGTCCTCGAGTTCGCCGCCCCGCCCGGCACTTACGAGGTGGAACTGCTCGCCATCGCCAGCGTGGACGGGGCGTTGAGCGTCGAAGAAGCTCGCGTCACCGTCGAGATCGCAGCGTGTGGGCCGAAGCCCGACCCCAAGCCCGACCCGAAACCCGATCCCAAGCCCGACGGCACGAAGCCCGACGCGGCAGCCGCACTCGGCAAGATTCGCTTCGGCAACGCCGGCTGCACCGCGACCGTGATCGGCCCCCGCCGGCCCGACGGCAAGTGGGACGTGCTCACTGCTGCCCACTGCGTCAACGGCGAGGGACAACGCGGGACGATGACGCTCAAGGACGGGCGGAACCTGGCCATCACCGTGGCCGCGCACCACAAGACGCCCGATGTCTGCTGGTGCGTCACGGACGACGCGATCGAATCGATGCCATTCGCCTTCATTGCCGAGAAGAATCCGGCGGTCGGCACCGCGGTCTGGCACATGGGCTACGGGGTCGATCGGCCCGGCAACCGCGAGGAAGGTTCCGTCACCGAGGCCGAGAACGGCGACGGCCAGTTGCGGATGACGTTGAGCGTCTCGTCCGGGGATTCCGGCGGCGGCATCTTCCGGGCCGACACGAATGAGTTGGTGTCGGTTGTCTGCTGCACGAGCGGGATGGCCCGAAAAGTTTCGATGTGGGGCGGATCGGCCGAGTCCGCCCGCAAAACACGTCCCAAGGTCGCCGCAGCCGAGGAATGGGTCCCCCTGCCGATCCCGTTGTGCGGGGCACGCGGTCCGGCCGGTGACGACTGGAAGCCGCTGCCGATCCCGCTGCGATTGTCCCGAACCGTCCAGTAACCGGAGGTTGTCATGCACGCGTTCGTCGACACCGCCGGCCGGACCTGGGAACTCAGCATCCACGTCGCCGCGATCAAGCGGGTACGCGGCCTCGCCGGCGTGGACCTGTACGGGCTCATCGCCGACGGGTTTCAGCCGCTGGCGAAACTCGTCGGCGATCCCGTGCAACTCGCCGACGTGCTCTACTGCCTGGTCAAGGACCAGGCCGACGCGAAGGGCATCTCGGACGAGGAATTCGGTCGGTCCCTGGCCGGGGACGCGATCCTGCGTGCGGCAGACTGCTTCGTGGACGAACTTGTCAGTTTTTTCCCCGACCCCCGGGCCAGGGCGAGCCTGGCCCGGGTGGTCGAGGCCGGTCGGACGGTGAAGGCGAAACTGCTCGATCACGCCGAGGCGGAACTCGATCGGCTCGACCCGGATCAAGCCGCCCGGATCTGGATCGCCTCGCGTGGGAACTCGGCGGTGCCGTCGGCGTCGACCCCAGTCCGTTCACCCTCCGCGAACTCTTCGTGATGGCGGAATCGCGAAGTCGGGTTACGTGGCAGCACACGTCCGCGGTGCTGGCCCTGCTCGCCAACCTCCACCGCGATCCCACCAAGACGCGGCCCTACGCACCCACCGATTTCGACCCGCACAGTCAGCGACCCGAGCCCGCGAGTCCGAAGGTCGGGATCGACGTGTTGAAGCAGGTTTTCGTGGACGGGAGGTGAAGAATGGCCGCGTCCGCCAGTGGAGTGCGTGCGGGCGCGGCCTACGTGGAAATGGGTCTCCGCGACAACCGGCTCGTCCGCGGACTCGCCGCCGCGGCCGCGAAATTGAAGGCGTTCGGGGCCGGCGTCGCCGGGATCGGAGCGCGGATCGCGGGGCTCGGGGCGGCCGCGGTCGCCCCGCTCGTCCCCGCCCTCGAATCGCTCGGCGAGCAAGCCAAGCTCGCCGACGCGGCCGACGCCTTCGGGCTCCCGGCCGAGAAGGCGACCCGACTGTTCGGCATCTTACAGGCCGGCGGCAGCGACCTCCGCGACGCCACCGAGGGGCTCGTCACCTTCAACCAGCGCGTGTCGGATGCACTGTCCGGAACCGGTCAGGAAGCCACGCAGCTCTTCCAGGACCTCGGCGTGTCGGCCAAGGCGTTCGAGGGGCTCGACACCGCCGACAAGTTTTATGCC
>ERZ1066123.976-NODE-976-length-18782-cov-6.582421_pt1 | contig 18782 bp, 11 predicted proteins | sample MGYA00382770_ERZ1066123 | MGnify/ENA primary metagenome ERZ1066123 (study PRJEB33369, sample SAMEA5778353) | biofilm metagenome | biome: Industrial cooling water; feature: Water cooling tower basin; material: Biofilm | place: United Arab Emirates | collected...
GCTTCGCGGTCGGGTCGGGGGACCTCTCGGGGGCGTGTTCGGCCTTCAGGTCGGCGGGGAAGCCGACGGCGACGTGGAAGTCGAGGACCGCGCCGCGGAGGGATTCCTGGTGCGGCCGGGACTTCAGGAACGCGAGCAGGTCGATGAACTGGTCGTAGTTCAACTGCGCGATCGCGTCGGCGGGCATCAGCGACGTCTTCACCGCGGTCAGCTTTTCGAGGTCGTCCTTCGCGAGCCGGGTGTCGCGGCCGTTGGGCTCGCGGAGGACGACTTCCTTCGGCGTCTCGGACACCTTCAGCCCGGTGAAGACGCGGCCGTCGGCGGTGTTCGCCTGGTAGGTCTGGTAGCCTTCCTTGATCTCCTTGCTCGGCTCGACGATGGACTCGATCAGCTTTTCGACGGTGTGCGTGTCCCAGACGCGGGTGAGGTCCGGGCCGACCTGCCCGCCGACGCCCTCCATGCGGTGGCACGACGCACACGCGAGGACGGCCGTGTTCAGGTACAGTTCCTTCCCCTTCTTCGGGTTCCCCTGCGTCTGGACGAGGTTCCGCACCTTGTCGACCTGCGTCGGGTCGAGGGCGAACGTGAAGCCGCCCTTCAGGACTTCGCCGTTGAGCTTGGCAATCTCGGCGTCGGCGGGAAACTTGCGGAGCACCTCGGAGACGCGGGGGAACAGGTCGCGCGGGAGCTTCTTCGCGAGGTAGCGTTCGCCGACGAGCTTGGCCCCGTCCCGGGACGTGCCGAGGGTCAGGATCGCTTCCGCGATGAGGGTGGGGTCCGCTTGTTCGAGGAATTTTTCGGCCAGCGGCCGGGCCTGCTCGGGGGCGATGGCGGCGAGCGCCCGCAGGGCTTCGACTTTCAGCGCGGCCGGTTCTTCGCGGTTCAGCAGGTCGGTCAGCGGGGCGACGGCCTGGTTCCCGGCGACGACGCGGACGGCCTTCAACACGGCGGTCCGCTCGGTCGCGGCGCGCTTCGAATCGGACAGCGCGGCGACGAGTTTCGACGCGGCGGCCCCGACCCGGCCCTCCTCCGCGGCCCGGACGGCGGCGAGCCGGACCGACGGGTCCGCGTCGTCGATCAGGGCCAGGACCAGCGCGGTGGCCTTCGGCCCGCCGAGGCTTCCGGTCGCCGCGAGCACCTCCAGCGCGGCGGTCTTCATCTCCGACGGGTCGGTCGGGCGGGCGGCGGTGAACCCGGCCAGCCCTTCCAGCGACAGCGGCGGGTCGAGCAGGTAGTTCGCGTACGACCGGATCAGGTCGGCCCGCTGCCCCGGGTCCAGGTGCGGGTTCGCCAGGAGTTGGGGGAGCGCGTCGGCCGCGGCCTTGGTGCGGAACGCGGCGAACGCGAGGGCGACTTTTTCCAGGTCCCCCTTCTGGCCCGAGTTTGCGAGCGACAGCAACGCGTTCATCCCCGGCTTGCCGAGCCGCTCCAGAGCACGGATGTACCCGTCCATCAGGAACAGGTCGCGGACCTCCTCGCTCTTCCAGGCGTTGACGATGGTATCCGCGGGGCCGTCGCCTCCCACTCGGGCGAGAGCCAACGCGGTGGCCCGGCGGACGGCGAGGTTCTGGTCGCTGAGCCGCTGGGTCAGGGCTTCCGCAACCTTGGCGTCGCCGGGCTTCGCGTTGAGGGCGAAGCCTTCGACCGCGATTCGCCGGACGTCCGGGTCGCCGTCTGTGAGCGCGGTGCGGAACGCGGATTCCACTTCCGGCGTCCAGTTCACCTGCAACGCGCCGAGGGCGACGAGCTTTCCGTCGTCGTTGAGTTTCTTCTCGTCCAACGCCTTCAGAACGAGCGGGCGAACGCGGTCGCCGCGGCGAACGAGTTCCTTTCGGGATTCGACGCGATCGGTCAGCGCAGCGGAGTTCAGCGCCTCGACGAGCTTTTCGTCGGGCAGCTTGAGGATTTTTGCCCACGAGTCCATCCCGCGAAGCGGGATCTCGGGTGACTCCTTCGTGCCGGCCCAGCGCATCCGGTAGATGCGGCCGTGCTGCCCGTCGCCCCAGAGCTTGCCGGCCCCGCCGCTGTCGGCCCGCCAGTCGCAGACGTAGATCGCCCCGTCCGGCCCCGTGACCATCTGGCACGGCCGGAACAGCGGGTCGTCGGACTTCAGGAACTCGAACTCGTGCGTGACCTGGAACGTCGAGTCCTTCGGCCGGAGCTTGTAGGCCCGGACCACCTTGCGGAACACGTCCGGGTAGTACATCAGCCCGCGGTATTGTTCGGGAAGATGCGTGTCGTTGTAGATCAGCACGCCGGCCGGGGAGCCGCGGCCCGTCTTGAGCATCGGCGGCAGCTTGCCCGGCATCTCCCCCGCGACCGCGCCGCGGACGAAGTCCGGCCGGCAGCACCGGGCACCGGGGAACAGCCGCCAGCCGTAGTCGACTTCTTCCGCGACGTGAACGAGTCGACAGCCGGTGAACTTGGAGCCGTCCTCGTTGTCGTTGTCGGCGTGGAACCAGTTGAACTTGTCGTCGTGGGCGAGGTCGCGGTACGGGTTGCGGTAGCCGATGGAGAACACTTCCAGTTTCGAGCCGTCCGGGTTGCAGCGGAACACCGCCCCGGTGCGGAGGGCCGTCGCCCGGCTGCCGTCCGAGCCTTCGGCGTAGTTGTCGTCGTCGCCGGACGTGATGTACAGCCGGCCGTCGTTCCCGACGCTCACCCCGGATACCTGGTGGTGGTGGAAGCCGCAGAAGCCCTGGGCGATGACCTCGCGCACGTCCCACTGCCCGCCGGGGTTCGACTGGCGATAGCGGCGCACGCTCCCCCGGCTCGCGGTGTACAGCCAGCCGTCGTGCCAGAGCAGACTGGAGGGGAGTTCCTCCGCGATGATCGTGTCGGCCTTGTCGTACTCTTTCTTGGCGGGGTTGTAGCGAAGCACCTTCACGGGGTCGGTGACGAACTTCTTCATCGTCGCGACCTGCCGGGTGGTGCCGTCCTTGTAGCGGATCGTTTCCTTCATCTCCTGCCACTCCCGGCCGGGGTCGGGCCGCCATTCGAGGGCGAACAGGGTGCCGTCCGGGCCGAACGCGATGCCGACGGGGTTGACGACCGTCGGGGCGTCGGCGACGAGTTCCGTCACGAACCCTTCCGGCGCGTACAGCCCCTTCAGCCGGGGGTCGAACGTGCCCTGGTCGACGTACTTGACCTCGAACGGGGCCGGCTTCGCGGGGGACTGCGGCTGGGTGAAGTCCGGGCCGGGCTGCGGCGGGGCGGCGAGGACGGTGGCCGTGAGGAGGGCGGGCAACAGGGACGGCAAGAATCGCATGGGGGAACGAACTCCGCGACGGGGGGGGAAAGGCGGTTGAAAGTAGCGTACCCGTCCGGGCGGGGGATCGCCCACGGAAAATCCGTCCGTATCCCTAATCTCGTCCGACCCCGAACCGACGGTGCATTTGCCGATGGCCAGCCTGCTCCAGATCGCGAACGCCTCCAAGAGTTACGGCGACCAGATCCTCCTCGACCACGCCGAGGCGACGATCAGCGACAACACCAAGGTCGGGTTCATCGGCCGCAACGGGGCCGGGAAGTCCACGCTCCTGCGGATCATCCTTGGCGAGGAGGAACTCGACGCCGGCGAGGTCATCCGCCACCCGTCGCTGCGGCTCGGGTACCTGCGCCAGCACGACCCGTTCCTGCCCGGCGAAACGTCGCTCGACTTCCTGATGCGGGACAGCGAGCAGCCCGACTGGAAGTGCGGCGAGGTCGCGGGCCGGTTCGAGATCAAGGGGACGTACCTCACCGGCCCGGTCGCGTCGCTCTCCGGAGGCTGGCAGACCCGGCTCAAGCTCGCGGCGCTGCTGCTCCACGAACCGAACCTGCTCCTGCTCGACGAACCGACGAACTTCCTCGACCTGCGCACGCAAATTCTGCTCGAACACTTCTTGCTCGACTTCCGCGCTGCGTGCATCGTCGTCTCGCACGACCGCGCCTTCCTCGGCACGACCTGCACCCACACGCTCGACCTGTCTCGCGGGAAACTGACCCTCTTCCCCGGCAAGGTGGACGCCTACGCGAACTACAAGCAGGAAAAGCGACTGCATGAGGAGCGGTCGAACGCCGCCGTTCTGACGAAGAAAAAGCACCTCGAAGACTTCATCGCCCGGAACAAGGCCCGGGCCAGCACCGCGGCGCTGGCGCAGTCCAAGGCGAAGGCCCTGGAAAAGCTCGAACTGACGGAAATCGTCGGCGAGGAGCCGACCGTCCGCATCCGCCCGCCGCAGATCCGCGCCCGCAAAGGCCCCGCACTCCGGTGCAAGGACCTGTCCATCGGCTACCCCGAGCGGGTCATCGCGAAAGACGTCGGCCTCGAACTCGACCACGGCTCGCGGGCCGCGATCGTCGGCGACAACGGCCAGGGGAAGACGACGTTCCTGCGGACGATCGTCGACTCGCTCAAGCCCATCGAAGGCGAAGTCCGCTGGGGCCACGTCTGCGACATCGGCGTGTACGCCCAGCACGTTTACACCACGCTGCCGGAGAAGTTCACCGTCTTCGACTACCTCCGCAGCAAGGCCGCCGTCGGGAAGAAGGACCAGGAAGTCCTCGACGTGGCGGGGTCGTTCCTGTTCCGCGGCTCGCACGTCGAGAAGCGGATCGAAGTCCTCTCCGGGGGCGAACGCGCCCGCCTCTGCCTCGCGGGGTTGCTGCTCAGCGGTCACAACGTCCTGATCCTCGACGAACCCGGTAACCACCTCGACGTGGACACGGTGGACGCTCTCGTCGACGCGCTCGTCGAGTACGAGGGCACGCTGATCTTCACCAGCCACGACCGGCACTTCACGAAGCGGGTCGCGACCTGCGTCGTCGAGGTGCGCGACGGAAAAGTCATCAACTACCTCGGCACCTACGACGCCTACGTCGACGCGGTCAACAAGGAGATCGAGGCCGGCGAGCGGGAACTCGCCAACGCAAAGGCGAAACTCCCCGCCGGCGTCGCGACCCCGGAAAAGGCGAAGGTTCACCGACCCCGACGGTCCGAAAAGGACGCCCGCAAGGAACTGAAGGCCGTCGAGCGGACCATCGCCCAGCTCGACGACCAGAAGAAGGCCCTCAACGCCCGGATGATGAAGACGACAAACGCCGCGGAGGCTATGAAACTGCACACCGAACTGGAAGCGATCGCCGGCCCGCTCGCGGAGGCCGAGGAACGCTGGGTCGAATTGCAAGCGGAACTCGGCGAGATGTGAGGGGTTTCGTACAGAGTGTCGTGCCGAGTCGGGGCGAAGCGAAGGAGGGTGGGATGCGCGGGTTCGTCATCGCCGGAGCGGTCGTGGCCGGGGTTCTCTTCCCGACGCACGCCGCGGAGCCGCCGCAGAAACCGAACGTCATCTTCGTGCTCTCGGACGACCTCGCGCAGGGCGATCTGGGCTGTTACGGGCAGAAGCTCATCAAGACGCCGACCCTCGACGCGATGGCCAAGGACGGGATGCGGTTCACCCAGGCGTACTGCGGCACCAGCGTCTGCGCCCCGTCCCGCACGTCGCTGATGATCGGCCGGCACATGGGGCACAGCCCGATCCGGGGGAACCGCGAGGTCCAGCCCGAGGGGCAGAAGCCGCTCCCGGAGGGGACTTACACCGTCGCGAAGCTGTTCCGCGACAACGGCTATGCCACCGCGTGCGTCGGCAAGTGGGGCATGGGCCTGTTCGACACCCCCGGCAGCCCGCTCAAGGTCGGGTTCGACCACTTCTTCGGGTACAACTGCCAGCGGCACGCGCACAGCTACTTCCCGACGTTCCTCTACCGCGACGACAAGCGGTTCGACCTGCCCGGCAACGACGGCAAGGGCGTCGGCAAGACCTACGCCCAGGACCTCATCGCCGACGAAACCCTCGCCTGGGTGACGGCGAATAAGGACAAGCCGTTCTTCCTCTACTACTCCGTCACGCTCCCGCACGGCCGGCAGGAAATCGACTCGCTGGGCATTTACAAGGACGAACCCTGGACCGAGCAGCAGAAGACCTACGCGGCCCAGGTCACGCGGCTCGACACCGACCTCGGCCGGTTGCTCGCCACGCTCAAGGAACTAAAGCTCGACGAGAAGACGCTGGTCATCGTCGCCGGCGACAACGGGTCGTCGTTCGCGCCGAACTCGGAGATCGGGAAGCGGTTCGACCAGACGATGGGCGGCAAGCTCCGCGGGTTCAAGCGGACCCTGTACGAGGGCGGCTTGCGGCAGGCGTGCGTCGCCCGCTGGCCCGGCGTCGTTCCCGCGGGGAAGGTGAGCGACGAACCGTGGGCGTTCTGGGACTTCCTCCCGACGTGTGCCGACCTGCTCGGCGCGAAACTCCCGGCGGACGTGAAGACCGACGGCGTCTCCATCGTGCCCCTCTTGAAGGGCGGCCCGGCCCCGAAGCGGGACTGCTTTTACTGGGAACTCCACGAGAGCGGGCCGAGCCTCCAGGCGGTCCGGTTCGGGGATTGGAAGGCCGTGAAGAACGGCCCGTCGGCGGCGGTCGAACTGTACGACCTGAAGGCCGACCCCGGCGAAACGACCGACCTCGCCGCGAAGAACCCGGAGGCGGTCGCCCGCGCGACGAAGTGGATGGCGGACTCCCGCGACGAGCACCCGGACTGGCCGCTCCGGGACGCCAAGAAGAAGAACTGACCCTTCCCGAACAACGGACCCTCTCCATGCCCCGGTTCAGCCTCGGAGTTCTGGCCGGCTGCGCGCTCGCGCTGCCGGCCGCCGCCGCAGACAAGCCGAACATCGTGCTCATCTACGCCGACGACATCGGCTACGGCGACCTCGGGTGTTACGGCGCGACCAAGGTCAAGACGCCCAACTGCGACCGCCTCGCGGCCGGCGGCATCCGGTTCACCGACGCCCACAGCGTCGCCTCGGTGTGTACCCCGTCCCGGTACTCGCTCATGACCGGCGAGTACGCCTTCCGCAAGAAGGGGACCGGCATCGCCTCCGGGGAGCAAGGGTTGCTCATCGACCCCGACCGGACCACGCTGCCGGGTATGCTTCAGAAGGCCGGCTACCGCACGGGCGTCGTCGGCAAGTGGCACCTCGGGCTCGGGACGACGCCGACGAATTACAACGAGGCCATCAAGCCGGGGCCCCGCGAGGTCGGGTTCGACTCCGCCTGGATCCTGCCCGCCACCGGCGACCGCGTCCCGTGCGTGTGGGTCGAGAACGACCGGGTCGTGGGCCTGGACCCGAAAGACCCGATCAAGCTCGACTATTCCGTCAAGCGCGGCGACAAGGGGTCGTTCGTCCGGGACATCCCCCGGATCGGCGGGCAGACTGGCGGCACGGCGGCGCTGTGGAAGGACGACGAGATGTCGTTCGCGATCGCCGACAAGAGTTGCGAGTTCATCGAGAACAGCAAGGGCAAGCCGTTCTTCCTGTACATGGCCACCCACAACATCCACGTCCCGCGGGTGCCGAACGCGAAATTTCAGGGCAAAAGTGAGTGCGGCGTCCGGGGCGACGCCCTCGTCGAGTTCGACTGGATGGTCGGCCGGGTCCTCGACCAACTCGACAAACTCGGGCTGACCGAAGACACCCTGGTGATCTTGACGAGCGACAATGGCGGGGTGCTCGACGACAACGGGCCGGACAAGGTCCACGGCGTCGGCGACCCGGACGCCACGAACGGGCACAAGCCGAACGGCGTGCTCCGCGGCACGAAGAGTACCGTCTTCGAGGGGGGCACGCGGGTGCCGTTCCTCGTCCGGTGGCCGGCGAAGGTGAAGCCCGGCACGTCGGACGCGCTGATGAGCCAGATGGACCTGCTCGCGAGTTTCGCCGCCCTCACGGGACAGACGGTCCCAAAGGGTCAGGCCCCGGACAGCGAGAACCACCTCGACGCGCTGCTCGGAACCAAGAAGACGGGCCGCGAATTCCTCGTCGAGATGTCGAACGGCGGTCCGCCGTTCGGGCTCCGCCACGGCACCTGGAAGCTGATGCCCCCCGGCCCGAAGGCGAAGGAGGCCGGGCCGTTGCTGTTCGACCTCGCGGCCGATCTGAGCGAAACGAAGAACGTGGCCGCCGCACACCCGGACCGCGTCACCGCGATGAAGGCGGAGCTCGCGGAGATCACCGGCCAACCGGCCCCGAAGGCCGAGAAGTGACGGGCAAGTTCGACCGACCCTTTCGCGGGGTCAAAACCCGGCGGGTCCGCCGTCCGGGCCGCCCTTGGGGGCGATCGGCACCGGCTTCAGATCGGACTCGATCCGGACGATCCGCCACGGGATCGGTCGCTTGGCCAGCTCCGCGGGGGCGGCGGTCATCTGCGGACCCGGGTCTTTCTTCGCGGCCGCGAACTCGCCGGCCAGGGCGGGGTCCGTGCTGCGGAGGACGATCTTCCCGCGTGCGGTGCCGGCCGGACCTTGACCGCCCGGAAGTTGGAGTTCCACCGGAATCAGGTACTCCACGGCCTCGGGCGTCACACGGAGCACGGGGTTCGCGTCCGGGGAATCCTTCAGGGTGGTGCCCGCCCGCGCGATCCGCCCGTTGTTCCAGCAGAACCGGAACCGGGCGACGTCCGCGTCGGTCGGCTTCACCCCGCCGGGGAGTGCGAACAGGCGGTCCACCCCTTCCGCGTAGCCCAGCGGCTCCGGGTAGAGCCGTCCGATGTTCCCGGTCACGGCGTACCGGGTCTGGTCTTCGATCAGGAACCGCGGCCACGCCGGCGTGGTGTCCGGCCGGACGAAGGCGTCGTAGGCGATCGGCTGCTGGCCGGGGTTCCGGAGCAGGTTCAGCACCTCGAACGCGAACTGCTTCCCGAGGTCTTCCGTGTGGGACACGAGCCAGCCGTACTTCGTCAGCGACTGCCCCTGCACCAGCCCGCTCGACGACGGCCGGATCTGCCACGACCGCCGGCCCTGGTCGATCGCCGCTTCCATCGGGACGATCAGGTCGAAGTCCCCTTCCGGGGTCGACAGCTTGCACGCGAGCGTGCAGTTGATCTTGGTCTGGGTCTGCTGCCAGTCCTTGACGCCGAGGATCTCGAACTTCGCGGCCCCGCGGTTCCGGCCGGCGATGCGGACGACGTCCATCTGCCGGAATCCGACGAGGGCATCCCGGAACTGCGCCTCCATTGCGGCGGCGTTGTCGGGCTTCACGGCGACCCGGCTGCCCGGCGGCTGCGTCCGCCACGTCGCCTGGTAGACGTTCGGGTCGGCGGGGTTCGCCGGGTCGATGGCGACGACGTGGCCGGCCCACGCCTTGAACTCCCGCTCGGCGTCGTTGCGAATCGCGAACTCGACGCCGAGGACGTAGGCGACGTACCCGAGTCCGCCGAGGACGTTCAGCCACCAGCCTGCGTTCGCGTAGTTCTCCCCGACCCGGGTGCCTTCGGAGTTGGCGATCTGCCGGCGAGCGACGAACGCGAGGAGCACCCCGAGGGCGGGGAAGACGAGGACTTCGAACTCGATGAACTGCTGCTTCTTGAAGAACGCCATCCCGCCGACGATCACGAGCGCGACGACGAACAGGACGCCGACCGCGAGGCTGGCGACGGCGGTGCCGGAAATGGGGGCGTAGGCGGGGCCGGCGGAGTTCGTCGCGAGGCGCGGCGGGGTGTCGTTCATGGCGGCGGTTCCACGGGTCCGGGCTTGGCGGGGGTCGTTCTACGGGTACGCCGCCCGCCCGGACACGGTTCGGAACCGCGCCGTCACCGCTTGAACGTCTGCTCGACGACGACCGCCTCGTACTTCCCGCCGCGCGGGATCACCTGGAACTTCGTCTCCTCGATCTCCTCGGATCGCTTGTTGCGGTAGGCGGTTTCCTTCCGCGAAAGTTCCTCTTCGAGTTCCTTCGGAAAGAATGCCCAGAACGCGGGCGGGGTGAACTTCAGGTTCAGGGCCTCGCTGACCTGCTGGACGGACTCGCGCTTGAAGTCGCAGAACTGGATCTGCCCGCCGAACGCGCGAAAGTCCTGGTCCGTCGCGACGGCAGACGCCGAGGGGTTCGCCGGGTTGCGAAACACGAGCATGGACTTCTTGTAGTCCGGCGGGGCGGGCACCGCGATGACCGCGCCGAGCCCGGCGAGCTGGTCGACGTAGTCCCGGCCGCTGGTGGTCTTGAACCGCACGACCCACCGCAGCCCTCGGGCGCGGGTGCTGTCCGCCCCGGTCCCGCCGCCGCCGGTGCCGGGCTGCCCGCTATCGCCGGTGCCCGGCCCGTTGCCCGACCCCTTCTTCCCGCCGAGCCCGAGAAGCTTGTCTTGCAGCGCCTTGTCGAGCGAGCCGTAAGCGGCGGCCTTCTCGTCGGACATTTTGGTCGGGGCGTTGGGGTCGTCGATCGCGATGCGGTCCTGAATGTCCTTGCGGACGTCCGGCAGCGGGTTAGGCAGCGGCAGTGCGTCGAAGTCCTGCGGTTTCGGTGCCGCGGCCCCGACCGCGACCGGGTCGGCGGTGCCGCCGCTCCCCGGCGAGCCGTCCCCGGTCGCGTCCGAACCGCCGTCGACGAGCACGATCGGCAGCGACGCGGTTTCCTTCCCCAGGCTGAGATACTGGTAAATCAGGAACAGCACCGCCACCAGCAGCACGTGCGCAAAAACCGACGCGACCGTCGAAAGCGGTAGTTCCAGGTTCGGCGAGTACGTTTGCCAGAACGTCTCTTCCGCCGGCTCCTCCCGGTTCTCACCGTCGCGGCGGTCGGCCGGCTTCGCTTCGAGAGGTGCGGGCATGGTCGGACTCCCGGAAGGGGGAACACTGCTATTTCAAACGTACCCGACGCCCGGCGCGTTTGCCAGGAAAGTCAGTCCAGCACGAAATCCAGCACCGCGTCGAGGTTGACCTGTTCGGGCGGAAAATCTTTCCGCGTCGGCACGGTCGGGTACACTTCCGGGAACGTGAACTGCCCCGGCGACCAGTCCGCGGGCCACTCGTCTGGCAAGGCGGACACCTTGAACCGCTGCTCCGGCCCCGGCGGGATGCGTCGCCCGGTCGCGTCGCGGTACGGCACGCCGACGAGGAGCCGCTTCCCCTCCGAGTCCGGCAGCACCCGCGTCGACACGACGGCGGCGCAGTTGAAGTAGGCGTGTTTGAGCCCGTCGATGTTCTCGGCCAGTTTCCCGACCATTCGCTTCAGCAACCCGAGCATCCGGTCGCGGTCGTCCGGGTGGACGAGGTCCAACTTCGGCGCGACGAACGCGACGCGGGTGATGCCGCCTGGGCGGAGGTCGTGCGGCAGGAAGACTTTCGCCAGGTGTCGGCCGACCCGCTCCAACCCGCTTTCGCCGGGGTCGAGGACGTGGAACAGGTCGCGGAGAATCTGCCGGTTGTCGTCGTACATCCCGACCCCGGCGGCGAGCAGCATCGTCACGTCGACGAGCACGATCAGCGAGTGGCACGACCGCAGCGCGTGCAGGAACGGCACCACGACCGCGTCCTTGTACCGCTCGAACCGGTCGGCGAACAGCACCAGCAGTTCCGGGTGGGACGCGCGGACCGCCGCAGGCAGGGGGGCGAACTCGGACGCGAAATCGAGCCCGGAAACCCGGGTCTTCGCGAGGTTCTCTGCGGAGTCCGGCTTCGCCGCCGAGCCTGCGGTGTCGAGCAGGAACGTCGACGGCGACACGAGCGGCTTGTACGCCAGAATCAGGTTCGCCAGCGACAGCTTGTACGCTGCGACGACCGCGGCTTCCGTCACGTCCTTCGCCGCCACCGCGGTCAGGTACGGTTCACAGCACTTGCGGTACGGCGTGTCGTTGCAGATCGTGGCGAACATGTGGTCCGACCACGCGGCGAACGAGCGGGTGAGCATGGCCGCGTCCGCGAGGCGTTCGCCGGGCAGGTCGTAGAGCTTCAGCAGGGCGTCCGAGAACGTCCAGTCGGACCGCTCGAACAGGCAGCTGTACTGCGACCGGTCGCGCGTCTTCTCCGGCCAGCGGCCCTTGTGAACGAGCGCGTCCCGGAACCCGGCGAAGTTGAACGCGGCCCACCCGCGGTCGGGTCGTTGCGGCTCGAACTTCCGCACCGTGGTCCCGCGCGGCCCGAGGACGAACCGGTCCACGTCGTGGTTTTCCAGGTGGTTCACCAGCGACGTGAGCAACACCGTCTTCCCGGCGTTGTACAGCCCGACGACCCCGACCCGGCACTCGGTCGTCTTCACGCGGAACGCGGACATGGGAAACCTACCGGTGGCGTCGGGGGCGGGCGGCGGTGCTAATGTATCCCCGCTCCCCAGGAGAGTTCGTCCCGCGCGGCGACGAATCTTCACCGTCCCGGCGGGAAGCACGTCACCCGCCGGTGTAGGTGGCGAACGAGTTCTCCGTCTCCCAGAGCGTCACCTCGACGACGGGGAACCCCTCCGAGCGGGCCACGTTGAAGATCATCTTGGCGATGTTTTCGGCCGTCGGGTTCACCGGCAGGGTCACGAACGGCTCCCCCTGGCGGACGAGTTCGGGGATGATCGGGTCGTGCTCGTGCAGCAGCATCTTGTGGTCGAGGGTGGCGTCGATCCACGCCCCCAGGACGGCCTTCATCCGGGAGAAGTCGATCAGCATCCCCAGCCCGTCGAGGTCCGGCCCCTCGCAGGTGACGACCGCCCGGCCGTTGTGCCCGTGCAGCATCCGACACTTCCCGGCATAGTTCAGCAGCCGGTGCCCGTAGCAGAAGTGGATTTCCTTCGTGACGCGGAACATGGATCACCTGAGGGTCGCGTAGGCGGTCGGGTCGGGGAGGCCCGCGTCGCGGAAGCCGGCTCGGCGTTCCGCGCACTTGTTGCAGGTTCCGCAGTGGAGGCCGCGGACGGGGCGGATGCAGGAGAACGTCAGTTCCAGCGGAAGGCCCACGCCGCGGTTGAGGACGTCGGACTTGTGCAAACCCTGCTCCGCATAAGGGCGGAGCACCTGGACCTTCCCGTTCACGGCGCGGCTGACGATGTCTGCAAATCCGTCGTAGAACGCGGGCGTCGCGTCCGGAAAAGGGTTCGAGCCGAGCGGGGCAGTCGCGAGGGCGGGGACGCCGTGGAGGTGGCACCACAGCAGCGGCTTCGCCAGCAGAATCACGTTGCGGCCGGGCAGGAATACCGCGGAATCGGGCGTGTCCGAGCCGGGGACGCCGTCGCCGGTCAGGCTCCAGTGCGGGCCGTACACCTCGGCGATCGGTTCGCGGAAGACGGTCAACGGCCGGAGATTCGGGGCGGCGACCGCGGCGAGGAAGCGGGTCAGGTACTCGCGTTCGGTCGGCTCCCACGCGGAGCCGACTTCGACGTACAGGGGGAAGACAACCCCGCCGGCCCGGACCGCCTCGGCGAGGAGCACGGCACTGTCGACCCCGCCGCTGACCAGCACCGCGAGGGGGGTGGGGAACGGCGTCACGGGTTCTGGCTGTCCCCGAAGTTCTGAAGGTTCAGGTTCTGAAGCATTTGCTTCCCCTTTTCGGTCGGGGACATGTTCGCAATCAGGTAACCGGCCGAACCGGAGGTGCGATAACTCAAGTCGGACATGAACGCGCCGAACTCCTTCTGGCGGACGAACCCCGCGACCTGCTTCAGCGAATTGGGGGCTTCCGAGTCGTCCCCCTTCCCCATCGGCCCGTCCTTGAGGTTCTTCGCCAGGCTGGTGGCGGTGCTCTCGGTGCCGCAGTCAATGGCGTAGCCGAACCGGATGTTCGCCCCGAACGAGTTCCACGCGGCGATGACCTTCGACTTGTCGATGGCGTTGGCCACGTTCCGCATTGCGTCCTTGGACAGTTCCGCCGCAGCCGCGCTGCCGAACTGCTCCATCCCGCCGGTGCGGCGGATCACGACCCAGGTGTGCCCGCGGACGGCCAGCTGCCCGGCGTCCGTCAGGTTCGGGACGAGCGACTTCTTCTTGTCCTTGCGGGCCGCGATGCTCCCCCGGATGAGTTCGTCCTGCCCGATCCCCTGCGCCACGACGACGTGCCGGCGGGTCGGCATGTACAGGATGCCGCCGCTCAGGAAGTTCTCCCCCTTCGCGGGGAGGCGAAAACACTTCTCGCCGTCGATCGTCTCCGGAGAGCCTTCGAGCCCCTTGGCGAGCGTGTCCTGGGAATACTCGTTCCGCAGCCGCAACACGTAGAGCACGGCCGCGGACGGCTTGCTCTTGCTGACGATCAGGTAGTCGAGCCCGTCCTCCTCCTTCAACTTGGCCGCGGTCGCGATGTCCGTCAGGCCGGCCCGGATGTTGGCCGGGGCGTACCGGTCGAGCACGTCCTTGTAGCCGGGGTACCGCGCGAGGTGGCGGAGGTTCGCCCCGCGGTTCCAGTTACACTCCGCGGGCACCATCCCGATCATGTCCTCGACCCGGCCGGCCTTGCCGATCTGGTCGAGAATGAACCACGTCAGCACGATGTACGCGAAGAAACTGGCCGCGATGATCGCGAGGATCGGCAGCGGGTTGGACAGGTCGCGGGGCAAGAAGTCCTTGCTCTTGGCGACCTTCTTCTTTTGCGGGGCCTCGGGTTCCGGCTTCGGCTTCGGGGCGGGCTTCTTCTTGGGGGCTTCCTCCGCGAACTCCTTGGCCGCGGCGAGGCCCTCCTTGCCGGTGAACGTCGACCCGCACTTCGGGCACTCGATCTCTTCCCGTGGGGACGGCTTGTCGTCGAGCCGCAGGCGGGACGAGCACTCCGGGCAGCGGACGTCGAACGGCATGGGAACCTTCCCGGTCGGTCGGGGGGAATGTTCGATGTTATCCGGCCGCACCGGACGACGGCAAGGGGCGGGTCGCGCGGGCGGTGCCGGCCGGCCCGTCGACTCCCCCGACATCCGCCGCTTGACGCGACCGGCCGCAGGCGTCACGCTAACAGGGTAGCGATGTTCCGCACGGGACCGGGGGAGCCGCCATGCGTCGGCGTTCGGCATTCGGGGCGTGTCTGCTGGCCGGGCTCCTGACGGCGGCCGCGGTCGCCCAGGACGAGAAAAAGGACGACAAGAAGGCGGACGACAAGGCCCCCGCCGCGGAACCGGTGCCGGCCAGCTTCCGGGCGTTCATCGTGTCGGACGAGCGATTCGACCCGAAGAACGTCCGCAACCGCACCGCGAAGATGCACGACCTCGTCACGGACAACGGGCTGAACCCCGTCGTCGCCGTGTTCGCCCGCACCGTCCCCGCCGGCGAGGACGCGCCGCTGGCGAAGCTCGTCAAGCAACTCAACGCCTACGTTCAGAAGTACCGGGCGAGCCGGGCCGCGGCGTTCGTCCAGTTCCTGACGCTGGAGAAGGAATACCCCGAGGACGAAACCCGCGCCGAGAAGGCCGCCGCGGTGAAGGCGCTCGCGGAGCAGTTGAAGGCGACCCTCGTCCCGTTCGCCCTGGCGGCCGGCAAGTCCCCCACGACGGAAGCCTGGAAGATCGGCGAGGGGGACGATCTGACGGTGATCGTGTATCACCGCATGAAGCTCGTCAAGAAGTGGGGTTTCTCCGCCGACAAGCCGCCGACCGAGGAGGACATCAAGGAAATCCTCGCGATCGCCGAGAAGGAAGCAAAAGTCGGCGGGAAGTAACCGTTCAGTTCCTGAAACGTGTTCTGACTTGTGGCACCGGCCTCCGGCCGGTGCAGCCTTCACCGGCCGGAGGCCGGTGCCACAAATCAAACTTCCCGACGCATAACCCGGTATTGATCCTCGACGGCCCCTGAGCCGGGCTCATTTCTGGAAACGGCTTACCTTCGTCGCCCCGCCTTGCAGCTCGAACCGGTAGCCGTCGGCGAAGGCGTCTGCGAACTCCTCCTGGTGGCTTACGAGGAGGATGCACTGCAAGTGCCCGCGCAAGTTCTGCAGTTCCTGGATCATCACCTGCCGGCCCTGGCGGTCGAGGCAGCCGAACCCCTCGTCGATGATGACACTTTCGATGGGCCGGTGCTGCCTGCTCGCGTACTGGCCGATGGCGAGGGCGAGGCTGACGGCGACGCGGAACCGCTGGCTGCCGCTCAGAAACGCGACGTTGATCGGGGAACCCCCCGTGACGCGGTTCGAGCATTCCAGGTCCAGGGCGCGTTCGGTGCCGTCGTCGCTGCCCACGAGTTTGAGGAAGAGTTGGCCGTCCGACAGGCGGTCGAGGACGGCGTTCGCGTAGTCGACGATCTGCCGTTCCGCCTGCCGAACGAGGTGGCGTTGCAGGCGGTCCCGGCCGAGCAGTTCGGACAGAATCTTGTACCGGTTGAACTCCGCGTCGGACTTCTTGAACTGGTCGCCGAGCTTGGCGCGCTGGGTACGGTAACCGTCGAGCTCGTCCTTCTTTCGGCGGGCTTCCTGTAGGGCGATGTCGCGTTCGTCGAAGACCTGGCGGGCACCGGCGAGGAGCAACTTCACCTCGTCCGGCGGCCGGCGGGCGGCTTCGGGGAAGGCGTTGACGTCCGCTTCCGCGGCGAGGATTTCTTGCCGCATGGTGGTCAGCCCGCCGCGGGCGACGGCGAGTTGCTGGAACTTCGCTTCGACGTTTTCCGCGAGCAGTTCGTCGAACTCGCCCTTCCAGGTGCTGTGCCGGGAGAGCCCCGCCTCGGCGACTTCCTTCTGCCACTTCTCGGGCAGCCCGGCCCTCGCGCGGTCGATCGCGTCCTGAATGTGTTTTCGGTTCTGCTCCTCCGCGTGCAGCTTCCCGGCCGCGTCGCCGAGTTGCTGGGAGGCGAGGTGGGCCTCGCGGGCGTGCTTGTCCGCGTCCGTCTCGGCGACGGCGACCTCCTGCTTCGCGCCGCGGATGCTCGACACCAGGGCCTTCTCGTTCGCCTGGAGCGACTGCTGTTCCGCCCGGAGCTTCGTCGGGTCGGCGGGCTGGCCGGCCCGGAGGCGTTCGAGGGTCTGCCGCGCGGAGTCCGCTTTGGCGCGGAGCTGGCCCCACTTCGCGGACACGGCCTGGGCGTCGCGGAGGGTGCGTTTCGCGGCTTCGAGGGCGGCGGCGTCCCGGCGGAGGCCGACGAGTTCGTCCCGTTCCGGGTACTTCGTCGCGGTCCAGTCCGCCGGCGGGGACTTGGCGACACGGGATCGATACGGCTCGGGCATCTCCGCGTACCGCAACCCGAGGGAATCCGTGAGGCGCTTCACTTCGGAGGCGGCTTGCTTCGAGGTCTCCCGCTGGGAAGCGTAGGATTCCCGCATTTTCACGATGTCCGCGTTCAGTTTCGCGAGACGCGCCGCTTGCTCCCGCTCGGCGGCAACCGCAGAGGTTTGGGCTTGGACCGCGGCCCGGTGAGCGTCCTCGGCGGCGGCGCGTTCTTGTTCCCGCTTCGCCTTCTCCTCCTCGAAGTGCTGCTTCGTCAGCGGCTGGCCGCACGCCCGGCAGGACTTCTTCCCCGTCAGCGTGGCGAACTCGTCGGCGAGGGCGGCGGCTTGCTCGGCTAGCGACTTCGTCACCGCCACCTGCGCCTCGGCCCGACTGCGGTCCTCCTTCGCGCGCTCGGCAAGCGGTTCGGCGGCGGTGAGCTCGGCCTTCAACTTCTCCCCTTGCTTCTGGATGCCGGCGAGTTCTTGCTTCGCGGCCACTTCCGCCTTCTGAGCCTCGCCGAGCTCGTGGCGCTCGACCTGGAAGCGTTCGAGGATCGGCAGAGCGCGGTTCAGTTCCGTCAGCCGATCCACTTCCTCCTGGGCTGTTCGCGCCGCGGCGTCGGGGTTCGCGGGCAGCCGGGCGAGTTCCTCGTCGAGCCGGTCGAGTTCCGTTTGCTGCTCGTCGGCGAGGCGGACCTTTTCCAGCACGCCTGCCAGTTCGCGAAGCCGGGTGCCGCCGGCCGCGAGCTTGGCCTCGTCCGCGGCCAGCGTCTTTTGCAGGTTCGCCCGCTTCTGCTTCGCCTGTTCCAGTGCGTGCTCGGCCGCGGACTTGCGCTCGACCGCCTCGCCCCGGAGCTTCTCGAAGTGGGCGGTTTTTGCCTGGGAATCGCGGAGTTCCGTCCGCTTCGCGATGATCGTGTTGACGGCGGGAAGGATCGCCCGGAGTTCCTGAAACCGTGCGTGCCGCTGTTCGATCCGCACCGCGTCCGCGAGGACGTGCTGGGCGGACGCCAGCTTCGCCTGGGCCGCCGTCAGCCGGGCTTTCGCGTCCACCCACCGCCGGGATTGCACCTCGACTTCCCGCAACGCATCGATCTCGGCTTGCGCGTCCTTGCGGGCCTTCTCGGCGTCTTCGATCGCGTTGATGGCCAGCAGGTACTCCATGTCGGACACGTCCGGCACGGCCGCCGTCTGGTGCGAAAGTGCCTCCAACCGCGAGCGAAGCTCCAGCTTCCGCGAGTTCGCGGACTCGTGCAGCCGCTGGTAGCGTTCCAGGTCGACGATCCCCGCCAGCACCTCCGCCCGGCCGCTCGGCTTGGAGTCGAGCAGCTTCTCCGCCTTCCCCTGCAGCAGCAGCACGGACGAGGTAAACGTCTCGTAGTTCAGCCCGACGTGGTCGTGGACCCACTTGTCGAAGTCTGCTTTTTTCCCGGTGTCCGGAACGGGCTCCCACGTCTCCCCGCCGACGTGCCGGAAGATCTGCTGCGTGCCGGCGATGCTCCCCTTCGGGTTGCGCTTGAGCGTCCGCTTGATGCGGTAGAGGTGGTGGTCGAGCTTGAAGTCGAACTCGATCGCCATCGCGGACGAGTCCTTGTTGATGAGCTCGGAGGCGTTCTGCGAGCCGCCGCGGTGGTAGCCGAAGAGGGCATAGGTGAGGGCGTCGAACACCGCGGACTTGCCGCTGCCGTTGGACCCCGCCAGCATCCAGAGCGGGGCCGCGCCGAACGGGATGACCTGTTCGTCCTTGTACGAGAGGAACCCGGACAGTCGGAATCGCTGGGGGATCATGGAGGGTTCCGACGGGAAACGTAAACTGTCTTCAAGTCTTGTAGGTCGGGTCGAGTCTTCGAGGCCCGACGTTGCGCTTCCCGTCGGGC
>ERZ1066123.977-NODE-977-length-18762-cov-9.899236_pt1 | contig 18762 bp, 7 predicted proteins | sample MGYA00382770_ERZ1066123 | MGnify/ENA primary metagenome ERZ1066123 (study PRJEB33369, sample SAMEA5778353) | biofilm metagenome | biome: Industrial cooling water; feature: Water cooling tower basin; material: Biofilm | place: United Arab Emirates | collected...
CCACAGTGCTCGGCGGCTCTTTCACCGTCGATCCTGTCGCGATCGGCGGCAACGGGATTGCGAGCATCGCGGGCGGCGGCAATGCGACGAGCAATGCCGTGCAAGTGGACATCACCGGATCGGACCTTACCCTGTCCGGCCCGATGCTAATCTCAAGCGAGGCACGAGGCGGTGCCGGCGGTTTGGGCGGAACCAGCTTCTTCGGAGGAGCGGCGACCAGCCGCGACGTCACCGTGAATGTGACCGGTTCATCGCTGGGGGTCGTCGGCGACCTGAGGGTCCAGTCCATCGCCACAGGAGGGCCGGGTGGCAACATCGGCAACGCCACGAGCGGCGATGCCTCGCTGGTGCTGCTCGATTCGGTCGTGTCAGCCACTGCCCTGCTGGAGGTTGCTGCGCGGGCCACTGCTGCTGGGTCGGCCGGCCAGACCGGCGGCATCGCGACCTCCGGTGCGGCACTGCTGGAAATGGGCAGCGGGGGCACTCTGGACGCCGGCTCGGTCCTGATCGACGCCACGGCGCTCACCTCGCCTGGGGGCACCGCCCGGGGCGGTTCCGCATCGCTCACCGTGGGCAGCGGCTTTGCGCACATCCTGCAGGCAACCGACCTCAACCTGCAGGCCGACGGCACTGGCGCTGCTTCGATCGATGCCCGCAATGGCGCAGGCCGGTTCGCCATCAGTGTGGGCAGCGGCAGCAACGTCAACCTCGCCAACCTTACCGCGACCGCACAGGGCGATACCATCTTCGGCAGTCCCGTCCCCTCGGTGATCGAGGTGCTTGGCGGCAATCTCAACGTCAGCGATTCGCTGATCGCCACTGCGCTGGGCGACATCACCATCACCTTGAACGGCGGAGGGCTGATCGGCGAACTGCCGATCAGCACCACGGTCACGAATATCTTCGTGTCATCCTCCGGAACCATCAGCGTGGAAGATGACAACAGCGGGAGTCTCGGCATCGGCGGGAACGCGATCTCGCTCAATGCGGGTCGCTCGATCCTGCTCGACGGCATCATCGCTAGCAACGACGGGACAATCGGCCTGTTCGCCAATGTCGGCAGCTCCCCCACCTTGCCCGACCCGGCCGAGATCACCATGTCGGCGGGATCGTCGCTCGATGCGGGTAACGGCAGCGTCGCGATCGTCATGGATTCGGGCGCGCCGAGCGGCGGGATCACGCTCTCGAACATCAGCGCGGGCACGATCGGCGTCCGCAACTTCGGAGAGGACCCCGGCAGCGACATCACCGTGCTCGCCACGGGCGTGCTGACCGCCTCGGGAACCGGACGGGCGATCGACCTGGCCGCGCTGGGCGGCGAGGTCATCAACCTGCACGGCGATGCCGGGCTGATCCTGACCGGCGGCGGCCATTTCGGCATTTTCGCCGCTACCCCCACCGGATCGCAGATCGGCTCCTTTGCCAATTACGCGCGGCGCTACAACGTCGGCAACTCGGAAGATTACGACGATCTCGATCCCGGCGGGAACTTCGCGGCGTTCCGCCTTGCGCCGAGGCTCACGGTGACGGCGGATGACATCATCCGGCTCTATGGCAACGATCTTCCCGCATTGACCGCAACCATCACCGGCTTCCAGCCGGGCGACAGCATCGCCGATCTGCTCGGCGCGCCCGGGCTTGCGACGGCGGCCGACAGCACGTCGAATGTCGGCCTTTATGAAATCACGGCGGCGCTCGGCACCTTGGTGAGCGAACAGGGCTACCAGTTCGACTTCGCCCCCGGCACATTGACGGTAAGCCCGCGCCCGATCACGGTGACTGCGGACGACCTGTCGCGGTTCTACGGCAATGCCAACCCGCCGCTGACCTTTACGGTCGGAGGGCTCGGGCTGGTGAACGGTGACGAGATCACCGGAGCCTTGGCGACGACAGCCGATGCGACAACCGGCGTCGGCAATGTTGCGATCACGCAGGGCACCATCGGCGCCAGCAACAATTACGATCTCACCTTTGTCGAAGGGGTGCTGACGATCACCCCGCGCCCGATCACGGTGACGGCGGACAATCTGTCGCGGATCTACGGCAACGCCAATCCGGCGCTGACCTTCACGGTCGGCGGTCTCGGGCTGGTCAACGGCGATCAGCTGACCGGCGCGCTCGCGACGACGGCAGACCAGACGACCAGTGTGGGCAACGTCGCCATCACCCAGGGTTCGGTCGGCGCCAGCGGCAACTATGCGCTCACCTTCGTGAATGGCGCGCTGACGATCACACCCCGCCCGATCACGGTGACGGCGGACAATCTGTCGCGTATCTATGGCGATGCCAATCCGGCGCTGACCTTCACGGTCGGCGGGCTCGGGCTGGTGAACGGCGACCAGATCACCGGAACACCGACCACCACGGCCAATTCCGCGACCGGCGTCGGCTCCTATGCGATCACGCAGGGCACGCTCGCGCCGTCGTCGAACTATTCGTTGACGTTCGTCAACGGCACGCTCGCGATCACGCCGCGCCCGATCACCATCACCGCAGATGACCTTGTCAAACTGCTCGGCCAGGCCGATCCGGCGCTCACCTTCGCCGTGGGCGGGGCCGGACTGGTCAACGGCGACACGTTCTCCGGCCGCCTTGCGCGTGACGAGGGCGAGATGCTGGGGAGCTTTGCAATCCAGCGCGGATCGCTTGATGCGGGGCCGAACTATACTGCCACATTCGTCCCCGGCACGCTTACCATCGAAGCTCCGCCGACCCCCGGCGAGGTGACCAACACCACCGCGCTCGAGCCTGCCGACGGCATCGGGGAGGTGCCGCCGCCGCCGCTCAGCGAAGAGGAGGAAGAGGAACTCTTCGGCATGGACTTCCCCTCGCAGCCCGATGCACAACTGATCGCCGAAGACGGATTGCTTGACGAGCCGGTGACCAGCGGCGGCGATGCCTCGCTTTACGGCAGCAGCGACGTTCCAGGGACCGGGGGAGGGCAGTAACATGCGGCACCACCGCAACCATTCGCCGCTGATACTCGTGGCCATTGCGGCGCTGGGGCTGGCGACGGGCCTCGGGGCTTCGCCTTCGCATGCGCGCTCGGCCGGCACCACCAGCCTGTCCCTGCGGGACACCTTCCCGATCGGCTCCAACGGCCTGTGCGAAGCGCAGATCGTCGCGCCCGAACCGGGCGCAGGGCTGTTCGACCGGCGCTACGCGATCATCTGCCGCGATGCCGCTTCGCCGGTCGGCACGATGTGGGTCGTGAAAGGCAGCGCCGACGACACTGCCCGGTTCGTGGGAGCCGGGGCGACCTGTGCCCGGCAGGACGGGGCAGAGCCTGCGGCGCTGCCCGGCCTGCCCGGCGCCCAGCGCCTGGCCTGTGCGCGGCCCGACAGCATCCTGCGCACCGATCTGCTGCTCGGCACGCGCGCGGGCCGCACCTTCGCGGCAAGCGGGCTATCGGCCTACGGCAAGGCGCTCGAACTCGGTCTTGCCTCGCTGGCGAGCGACGAGGTGGTGCCCGGCACGGTCGAGATTCCCCTGACCAGCACCACCGACGCGGTGGCCTTCGCCCGTCAGCAAGCGTCCACCATCTCGGCCGATCGCGCGCTGATCGAGGCCTATCGCCGCAGCAATGCCGGCAATTTCGCCGAGGCTGCCGAATTCTTCGCCGTCTCGGCAGCGGCGCTTGCCGGGCCGGGCGCGGCCGAAGCGCGGCTCAACGAGGCGCTTCAGCAGTCCAACCTAGGCAACTATGCCGAGGCACGGCGGCTGTTTGCGGCCAGCCGCGCGACCAGCGCCAGCAGCCCCGTGCTGGCCCGCCTGCAGCGCAATTACGAAGCGATGGACGCGCTCAACCAGCGCCGTGCGCAGGCCGCGATGGCGATCCTCGATGCGCCGCTGGCGATGGATCTGGCCAACGCGGCGACTTTGCGGACGCTGCAGATCGACGGATCGATTGCAAGCCAGCTGGCGAGCGAGAGCGGCCGGGCCACGGGCGGGTTTTCGACCGCCCTTTCCCCGCTCGAACGGGCCAAGCTGCTCGATGGCCAGCATGCCTATCTGAAGGCCACCGCGCTGCGTCAGCTGGGCCGCACCGCGGACGCGGCTGCGCTGCTGCGATCGGCCGAGAGCGCCTTTGCCTCGGTGCGCGGCGGGCGGGTCGTGTCGGTGGCATGGCTGCGGGCACAGGTGCTCGGCGAGCTTGCGGAGCTTGCGGAACGTTCGGGCTCGACATCCCAGGCCGAGGCTCTCCACGGGAATGCCATTGCACTGCTCGAGGCGACCTATCCCGGATCGCCTGCACTGGGCAGTGCCCGCGCGCAGCTTGCCGGGCTCTATGCCCGTGCAGGCAACCGCGATGGCGCGCTGACGATCTACCGCAGCATCGTGGCCGATGCCGAAGGACGGGCGCTGCCATCGCTGCGCAGCCTGATGACGCCCTATTTCGGGCTGCTGGTCACAGGGCAGGACGGCGGCGGCAGCGCCGCGGCAAATGATCTGTTCGCCGCCAGCCAGTTGCTCCAGCGCCCCGGCCTTGCGCAGACGCAGGCCGCGCTCGCGCGGGAGCTGTCGGGGGGCAGCGACGAGGCCTCGCAACTGTTCCGCACCGCCACCAACCTGTCGCGCGGGATCGAACAACAGCGGCTCTCGCTGCTCGAACTGGCCAACCTGCCGCAGCTGACCGCGCAGCAGACCGCGCTTCTCAGCCAGCGCCAGGCGCGGCTCGATCAATTGCTGACCAGCCAGGCCGAGGTGCTCGAACAGCTGGCCACCTATCCGCGTTACCGCGCCGTTACCGGCACCGCGATTTCGCTCGGCGAACTGCAGGCGATCCTTGCGCCGGGCGAGGCTTATGTGAAGCTCGTGACGCTCGAGCGCGATGCCTATGTCGTCTATGCGACGCGCGACGAGGCCCGGGCATGGCGGGCCGATGCAACGCCTGCGCAGCTCGAAACGCTGGTCTCGCAGATCCGCGAGAGCATCGCCGTGGTGGAAGGCGGGCAGGTGCTGACCTATCCCTTCGACATCGTGCGCGCGCGCGAACTTTACGTCCGCCTGTTCGCCCCGGTGGCCGATGCCCTGCCAAAGGCCAGCCACATCGTGTTCGAACCCGATGGCGCGCTGCTGAAGCTGCCGATCAACCTGCTTGTCACCGATGACGAGAGCGTGGCCGCCTACAAGGCGCGGGTGGCGCGCAGGGATGCGGACGAATACGACTTCCGCGGCACTGCCTGGCTGGGACGCTCGGCGCAGATCAGCACCTCGGTGGCCGCCGCCGCGTTCCGCGACGTGCGGGCCGCGCGGCCCTCGGACGGCAAGCGGGCCTATCTCGGCCTCGGCGAGAATACGCCGATCGGCAACGCCACCCCCGGCGCGTCCCGCACGCGGGCGGCGCTGGAAGGGGGCGACAAGTGCCAGTGGTCGCCCAATATCTGGGGCAACCCGATCAAGGCCGACGAGCTGCGCGAGGCGGCAAACCGGTTCGGGGAAAGCTCGCAGGTGCTGACCCGCGATGCCTTCACCGACAGCGCGATCATGGGTCTGGAGGACCTCGCCGAATACCGGATCCTGCATTTTGCCACCCATGGCCTCGTCACCGCACCGCAGCCGGAATGCCCGCCCCGCCCGGCGCTGCTCACGAGCTTCGATGCAGCCGACGGGTCGGACGGGTTGCTCAGCTTTGCCGAGATCTTCGGGCTGAGGATCGATGCCGATCTCGTGATCCTGTCCGCCTGCGACACCGCCGGCAGCGCCACGGTCGGCGCCACCCGCGAGGCGGGCGTGACCAGTGGCGGCGAATTCGCGCTCGACGGGCTGGTGCGCGCCTTCGTGGGCGCGGGCGGGCGCACGGTGCTGGCGAGCCACTGGCCGGTGCCCGATGACTTCGGGGCGACCGGCAAGCTCATCTCGGGCCTCTTCGCGGGGGACGGACAGGAAACCGCCGGCGCGCTCAAGGCCTCGCAGATCGGGCTGATGGACACTGCGGAAACCTCGCACCCGTTCTACTGGTCGGCCTTCGCCGTGGTGGGCGACGGCGCCAACCGCCTGAGCCGCTGAGGGCAAGGCGGGCGGGGGGGACGCACACCATGAGCCAGACGCCCGGCCGACCGGCCCTGTCCTTTCGCTGGATCACCCGCGGCTGGCGCAATGTGCGCGAGGCGGGCGGGGTGCAGCTCGGGGCGACGGTGCTGCTGCTGCTCGCCGCGCTGTTCATCGCCCGCTTCAGCTGGGTGCTGCCCGATGGCAAGGTGCCGACCCCGCTGACCGGCGAGGCCGAGCGCGCGCTCTACGACCTGCGCGCCTATTACGCCGCCGACCTGGTCGGTCAGGACGATCGGATCGTCATGGTGGTCTATACCGACCAGACCCTGATCGCGGCGCGCAAACGCTCGCCGCTCGATCGCGGTCTGCTTGCGCGGACCTTGCGCAATCTCGATGGCATGGGGGCCAAGGCGATCGGGATCGATATCCTGTTCGATCAGCCCCAGGACGAGGATGCCGAGCTGATCGAGGTGCTGCGCGGCATGCAGACCCCCGTCGGGGTGGCCTATGCCAACGTCGCCACCAATCAGGACGATGTGGTTTACGAGCAGCAGCAATATCTCGAGGACTTTCAGGCGCAGCTTGGAGGCAGCAAGGCGCGTGCTGCCAGTATCCGGCTCGACAACACCTTCGGCGCGACGCGGGTGTGGCCGAGCCTTGTCGAAGGCCTGCCGCCGCTGCTCGGCCGGGCGATGATGGCCGATGCGGGCGAGGCCAATCCGCACTTCGCCCAATATCAGGGCGCGCTCGACTACAGGCGCGCGCGGTTCGTGGACGAACCGCTGTTCGCCTCGCTCCAGATCGACCTTTTCGCAGACCCCGACCCTGAGGTGCTGCCGTTTCTGGCGGAGCAGATCCGCGGCAAGTATGTCCTGATCGGCGGCGACATCGTCGACTATGACCGGGTCGAGACGACCTTCACCTCGATCAATGGCGAACTGCCGCCGGGGCTGGCGGTCCACGCCGAGATCATCGCCCAGATGCTCGACGATCGCTTCCTCGCGCCGATCCCGACCTGGATCCTGTGGGCGATGGCCGTGCTGGTGGTGCTGAGCGCCGCGCTCACGGCATTGCTCGAATGGCCGGCGCGCCGGCTGGCACCGTTTCTGGTGCTGCTGCTGGCCGGGTTCCTCGGCATCCCGGTGTTCCTGCAGCTCCGCAACGTCGACACCTACGGCTTGCCGGCGGCGGGCTGGTTGCTGGGATGGATCATCGCCTTTGCCGCCGTCAACGCCGCCGCGCGCGCGGCGGGCGCGGTGCAGCGCAACTTCGCCGCGAGCGCGCTCGGCAGGTACATCCCGCGCGATATCGCCCAGGCGATCATCGACAAGCCCGAACTCCTGAGCCTAGGGGGCGAGAAGCGCGCGATCTTCGTGCTGTTCAGCGACCTTGAAGGCTTCACCAAGATGAGCCACGCGATCGCTCCGGAAATGGTAGCGAAGCTGCTCAACCGTTATCTCGACATGCTCAGCCAGGTGGTGCTCGATCATGGCGGGGTGATCGACAAGTTCGTGGGCGATGCGGTGGTGGCGTTCTGGGGCGCGCCGATCAGCCGCCCCGATGACGGCGAGCGCGCAGGCCGTGCGGGCTATGCCCTGTGGCAGGCGGGCGAGGCTTTCCGTGCCGAGGTTGCGGCGATGGATCCGGACTTGCCCAAGATCGGCAAGACCCGCGTGGGCCTGCATTACGGCGAGGCGGTGATCGGCAATTTCGGCGGCGCGACCCGGATCCAGTACACGGCGCTCGGGGATTCGATGAACACCGCCGCGCGGCTGGAATCCGCCAACAAGGCGCTCGATTCGTCGGTCATGGCGAGCCGCGAATTCGCCGAGGCCTCCGGGCTCGACTGGTGGCGGGCGATGGGCAGGGTGCAACTGCGCGGCCGCGCCCGCCCTGTCGACCTGTTCGAACCGGCGCCGGGTTTCCCCGAGGACGACCGCGACAAGCTCGCGCGGGCGAGTGCGCTGTGCGCAACCGACGGCGCGGCTGCGGCGGCGCTCGTCACGGAGATTGCAGCGCGCCACCCGAACGATTCAGCACTTGGCAATTTGGCCGGGCGCATGGCAGCATTGGATGATGGAGGGACCTATGTTCTCGGATAGGATGAAGCGAGGGTTTTCCGCGCTGGCGGTGGGTGCGGCGGCGCTGGCCTTGCCGGTGGCGGCGATGGCCGGGGTGGTGGTCAAATCCACCGGGCCTTCGGCGCGCCAGTATCCGGTTGGCACCAAGCTTGACGACAACGCTTCGATCAGGCTCGAGGCGGGCGATGTCGTCACGGTGCTCACCGCAGGGGGCACCCGGGTCATCAAGGGTGCTGGAACCTTCCGGGTCGGCGATCGCCCGCAGGTTGCCGCTGATCGCTTCGCCTCGCTGACGCGCAAGCGTGCCGCAACCCGCGTGCGCACCGGAGCGGTGCGCGGCGACAGCGACGAGGTCGTCTCGAACCCGAGCCTGTGGTATGTCGATGTCACCCGTTCGGGCACGATCTGCCTCTACGACCTTGCCACCGTGAGGCTGTGGCGGCCCGGCACTCAGGGAACCTCGACCTATCGCATCGCCGACAGCGCAGGCACGATGCAGTCGGAAGTGACCTTCGACGACACGGTCACGGTCGCCGCGATCGATCCTGCGCGCCTCCCGATCACCGAGGCCGGGCACTACATGATCACCGCGCCTGACGGGGTAACGTCGGCGCATGTCAACTTCGTCCTGCTCGCCGATGACATCACCGCGCCCGACGCGCTGGCCGAGGCGCTGATCGCCAAGGGTTGCACCGTGCAGCTCGAGGCGTTGGCATCGAGCCTTGAAGCCTCGGCCGAGGCGGCGGGCGGCTGATCCCCTGTTTGTTGCGTGAGCGCCGATTGCCTGTTGCATCGAGCCCGCAAGATTGGGAGAAAGGACTTGCCGATGGCCTTGCGAAACGGCAGGTTGGAGGGCAGTCCTGACCCCGTTTTTGGATACGGCGGGCCAGGACCGCTGATAGCCTGCCGCTGACGGATCGCAGGTTTGCCGAAAGCGCATCTCGGGGGGGATGGATGAAGGGATTTTGGGCACACAGGATCGCAGAGCTGGCCACCGGGCCGCAGGCATTGCGTGTTCTGGCCGTGATCGGCCTCGGCGTGCTCTACCCTGCCGCCGGCGCGATCGGCAATCCCTCCTTCGAAGGCGTGGCGAGCTGCGCGGGATCGACCTGCCATGGCCGCGCAGAGGGCAACGGCGCGGTGGTGCGCCAGGATGAAATTGCGACATGGCAGGAGCCCTCCTCCGCCAGCGGCGCCCATTCCCGCGCCTATGCCGTGCTTGCCGGACGGCGCGGGCAGCAGATCGCGGCGAGCCTTGGGCTGGGCAATGCGACTTCGGCTCCGGCGTGCCTCGGCTGTCATTCGACCTATGCGCCCGCCGGGCAGCGCGGGACCAGGTTCACGCTTTCGGACGGGGTCGGCTGCGAGAGCTGCCACGGGCCGGCGGGCGGTGCATGGCTCGCCGAGCACTATGCCCTGCCAGCCACCCATGCCTCGAACATCGCGGCAGGCCTCACCCCGCTCGACAACCCGAGGGCAAGGGCCAATGTGTGCCTCGATTGCCATTACGGCTCCTCCAAGCCCGGGCAGTTCGTGACCCACGCGATGATGGCCGCGGGCCACCCGCGCGTCTCGTTCGAGCTCGATCTGTTCAGTGCGCTCCAGCAGCACCACAACATCGACGGGGATTATGCAGCACGCAAGGGGGCGCCCAACTCGGTCCGGTTCTGGGCGGTGGGTCAGGCAGAGGCGGTGCGGCGTGCCACCAGCCTCTTTGCTCAGCCCAAATTCGCCCATGAGGGCGCCTTTCCGCAGTTCTATTTCTACGACTGCCATTCCTGCCACCGCACCATCACCGATGGCCCGCAGCGCAAACTGACCTTCGAGCCCAATCCCGGTCGCCCGATCCCTTTCGGCAACCCGCCTTTCAATGATGAGAACATCATCATGCTTCAGGCGGTTGCAGGTGCGCTGGTGCCGGGCGAGGCGGCAGCCTTCCAGAGCGCCGCGCGCGATTTTCACAAGGCGATGGGGCAGGGGCCTGCCGAGGCGCGTGCTGCTGCTCAGGCATTGTCATCGCGTGCGGGGGTCTTGGCTGATGCATTGTCAGGTCATGCCTATGCCAATGCGGATGCTTTCCGGGTCATCGCGATCATCGCAGGGGAGGCGACCGCGCCTCGGTTCACCGACTATGCCGGGTCGGTGCAGGCGGTGATGGCGGTGGACACGCTGCTCAATGCGCTGGTGCGCGAAGGACGAGTGACGCAGGGCGCTGCCGCCGGCATCCGCGGCGATATCGCGCGTGCCTACAAGGCGGTGGATGAACCCAACGCCTATCGCCCGTCCGATTTCCGCGCCGCACTGAAATCGGCGGCAGGTGCGATCGGCAGGTTGCAATAGGGATGCGCTGGGGGGCGACAACAGGGGGTCTGGCGGCGGCATCGCTGCTGCTGGCGGCGTGCGGCGGCGGAGGCCCGTCCAGCAATGGCGGGGCGACCGGCGGGACGCCAACGCCCACACCCACGCCGCCGCCCTCCGGGCAGGTCTTCGCGGTGCCTGCCGCCGAAAGCCTGAGCGCCGCCGAAGTCGGCACCATCGTCGCCCAGGCCGCCGCCGAGGCGCGGGCGCGCAATGTCGCGGCGACCATCGCGGTGACGGACCGGGTCGGCAATGTCCTTGCCGTCTTCGCCATGCCCGGGGCAGCGCCCACCGCGCGCATCCCCTCGGCGCGCGACGGCACCGACAATGATGCGCAGGGGCTCACGATCCCCAGCGCCGGGGCAGCCATCGCCAAGGCGATCACCGGGGCCTATCTCTCGAGCGGCGGCAATGCCTTTTCCAGCCGCACGGCAAGCTTCATCGTGCAGGAGCATTTCCCGCCGGCGCCCACCACGGTCGGCCTCGAAAGCGGGCCGCTGTTCGGGGTTCAGTTCAGCCAGCTGCCCTGTTCCGACCTTGCCGCGCGTGCCGGCGACGGGCTGATCGGTCCCAAACGCTCCCCGTTAGGCCTTGCGGCGGACCCCGGCGGCTTCCCGCTCTACCAGAACGGCGTGGTGGTCGGCGGGATCGGGGTGATCGCCGACGGGGTCTACGGCTTCGATCCCAACGTGCTCGACCGCGACAGCGATGTCGACGAGGCGGTGGCGCTGGCGGGGACGGTGAGCTTCGAGGCCCCCGTCAATATCCGCGCCGACCGCATCACCGCCGACGGCACCTCGCTGCGCTACACCGACATTGAATATCCGCAGATCGGCAATGTCGCCGGGTCAAGCTTTGTCGGCACAGCGGGCGCGCTGGTGCCGGTGCCGGGCTATTACAGCGGCGCGGGGCTGCTGGCGGGCGCGACTTACGGCACCGAGGCCTCCGGCGTGCGCGCGTCCACCTCGGCGGAATTCGCCAACCGCGACGCTTTCGTGCTGACCAACGGCGCGGGCGTGAACCGTTACCCGGTGCGCGGGGCGACCGATGCGGGCGACGTGACCGCCCCGCTCACCGCCGCCGAGGCGCGGGTGATCCTCGAAGAGGCCTTCACCATCATGAGCCGCGCGCGGGCGCAGATCCGCCAGCCATTGGACAGCCGGGCGCAGGTGACAATCAGCCTTGTCGACACACGCGGGCGGGTGCTGGGCATCGTGCGCTCGCCCGATGCGCCGATCTTCGGGATCGACGTGTCGCTGCAGAAGGCCCGCACCGCCAATTTCTTCTCCGGCGCTTTTGCCGCCGCCGACCTTCTGGCGGCCAGCGGCGAGGTGCCGCAGTTCGTGGCGCGCACCCGCGCCTTCCTCGGCGATCAGCAGGCGCTCACCGGCCAGTTCGGCTTCGGCAACCGCTCGATCGGCAACTTGGCGCGGCCCTATTTCCCCGATGGCGAGGTGGCGCAGGCCAACGGCCCCTTCTCGCGCCCGATCGCCAAGTTCAGCCCCTTCTCGACCGGCCTGCAAAGCGCGCTGGTGCTGGGCAATCTGGCGCAGCATCTGGGCTTCGTCACCGGCGCAAGCCCGACCGACACGCCGAGGAACTGCACCACCCTGCCGCAGGTGACACCGGGGGCGACGCGGCTCGACAACGGCATCCAGATCTTCCCCGGATCGGTGCCGGTCTATCGCGGCGGGCAGCTGGTCGGCGGCATCGGGGTATCGGGCGACGGGATCGATCAGGACGACATGATCAGCTTCCTCGGCCTCAACAACGGCGCCGCGCGCGCGGGCGGGGGCCTTGGCAACGCGCCTGCGGCCAACCGCGCCGACCGCATCGTGGTGCAGGTCGGATCGCGTCAGGTGCGCCTGCGCTACGTCAATTGCCCGTTCGCGCCGTTCATCGGCAGCGACCAACAGAACGTGTGTCAGGGGCTGTAGATGACGCCGCTGCTCTCCGCCCTGCTGCTGCTTCAGGCCGCCCCTCCCGAAGAAGCGACGCCGCCCATCGCCCCGCCCGGCGAACAGCCGCGCGATTGGGAGGAGGACATCCCCCCCGTCGATCCCGAGATCATCGACGGCCGCCAGCGCCCCGGCTACACCGCACCCCTGCCCGAACGCATCGAGCAGACAAACGAAGGCGCGATCCGCCCACCGCCGCCCGAAGCCTTCCCCACCGACCAGCTTCCGATCCCAGATCGCTGGCGGCTGATCCAGAGCCTCGGGCTGGTCAAGGAGAACATCCTCGATCCCTATAACCAGAACACCTACAAGGGCGACCGCCCGATCAACCGCGCCAAGGTGCCGTGGCTGCCGATCAAGGGCGATGACTGGTTCTTCGTCGCCAACCTGATTTCCGACAGCGTGTACGAACCGCGCACCTTCCCGATCCCGGTGGGCGTGCAGACCACTGAAGACCCGGACCGCAACGACGTGTTCGGCAACGATTTCAGCCAGGTCTTCAGCCAGACCTTCATTGCCGGTTTCGCGCTGCTCAAGGGCTCGACCACCTTCAAGCCGCCGACGATCGAATACCGCGTGACGCTGGCCTACAACGTCAACTACGTCACCGTGCCCGAACGCCGGGTGCTGTTCGTCGAACCTTCGCGGGGCACCGAGCGGCTCGACCATTTCCTTGGGGTGCAGGAAGCTTTCGTCGATTACCACTTCAGCCAGTTCGACAACGACCGCTTCGACTTCATCTCGATCCGTGCCGGGATCCAGCCCTTCCAGTCTGACTTCCGGGGGTTCCTGTTCAATGACCAGCAGCTGGGCGTGCGCCTGTTCGGATCGCGCGACAACAACCGCTTCCAGTTCAACCTCGGCGCCTTCTGGCGGCTGGAGAAGGACACCAATTCGGGCCTCAACGCGATCCTCAGGCGCCCGCGCGACGATTTCGTCTTCGTCGCCAATGCCTATCGCCAGGACTTCCTGATCCCGGCGCTGACCAGCCAGTTCACCGTGGTCTACAACATGAACCGCGAGGCCGACGACATCCAGATCGACACCAACGGCTTCCCGGTGCGCCCTGCGCTGCTCGGCACGCTCAGGGGCCGCGAATACGATGTCGTCTATCTCGGCTACAACATGGACGGCCGCGTGGGCCGGGTGAACCTCACGGGCAGTTTCTACTGGGCGCTGGGCGAGGATCGGAACTCCTTCTTCACCGACCGCGCGGCCGACATCAACGCGCAGTTCGCGGCGCTCGAAGCCAGCTACGACCGCAACTGGATGCGGTTCCGCCTCTCGGCCGCCTATGCCAGCGGGGACAGCGACCCCTATGACGACACCGAGGGCGGGTTCGACGCGATCTTCGAGAACCCGGTCTTCGCAGGTGCGGACACATCCTACTGGATCCGCCAGACCATCCCCTTCGCGGGCGGCGGGCGCGCGATCTCGGTCAACGGGCGCAACGGCCTGCTCAATTCGCTGCGTTCCTCGAAGGAGCAGGGGCAGAGCAATTTCAACAATCCCGGCCTGATCCTCGCGGGGGTCGGCGCGGATTTCGACCTGACGCCGCAGTTCCGCCTCTCGGCCAACGCCAACCACCTGTGGTTCGAGGACACCTCTACCTTGCAGGTGCTGCGCAACGAGGGCTCGATCCCGAAGGAGATCGGCTTCGACCTTTCGGCTGCGGCGATCTGGCGGCCCAAGGCCAACCAGAACATCGTCTTCCGCCTCTCCGCCGCCACGCTGCTGGCGGGCGACGGCTTCAAGGACCTGTTCACTGCGCGCGGCGGCGGACAGGAATTCGTCTCGGTGCTTGCCAACGTGGTGCTGACCTACTGATGCTTACGATCGGCCGAACCTTCACCCGCCATGTCGCGCTGCTGGCAGCGGCGCTGGTGCTTGCCATCGGCCTGTTCGCAGGTGTCCCGATGGCCGCCGACAAGGAGAAGCCGGTCAAGCGCGACTACAGCCGCGTCATCGCCCCGCCAGCTCCCCAGCGGCAATCGGTGGCGGAGATGGAGGCCAAGTCGGAAGGTTGCCTCACCTGCCATATCAAGACCGACGCGCCGACGATGCATGTGAGCCCGGCGGTGCGGCTGGGTTGCACCGATTGCCACGGCGGCGACACGGCGGTGCGCGGCAATTCCGAGCTTCCGCACGATCATCCCGACTATGTCGCCGCGCGCGACAAGGCGCACGTGCTGCCCAAGTATCCCAAGTCCTGGCACTTCCCGTCCTCGGCCAACCCCCAGCGGTCCTATGCGCTGCTGAACCAGGAAAGCCCCGAGTTCGTGAAGTTCATCAATCCCAGCGACTACCGCGTGGCGCGCGAGGCCTGCGGAGCGTGCCACATCCAGGCGATCGAGGCGGCGGAACGCTCGATCATGGCGACGGGCGCGATGCTGTGGGGCGGGGCGAGCTACAACAACGGCATCCTGCCCTTCAAGAACTACGTCCTCGGCGAGGCCTATACCCGCGACGGCAAGGCGGCGAAGATCATCTCTCCGGGTGCCGGTCCGGGGGGCAAGCTGTCGCAGGACCAGGCGGCGCGCGGCGTGCTGGCCGAGATGTATCCGCTGCCGACCTGGCACGTGATCCCGCCGGGCGACGTCTTCCGGGTGTTCGAACGCGGCGGGCGCACCATCAATTCGCAGTTTCCGGAAATCGGCCTGCCCAATCCCTCGGGCTCGATCCAGCGTCTCGAGGAGCCGGGGCGACCGGACCTGAAGCACTCCAACCGGGGCCCTGGCACCGGTCTGCGCGTCGCTATTCCGGCTCTGAACATCCACAAGACTCGCCTGAATGACCCCTTCACCTGGTTCATGGGCACCAATGACCAGCCGGGCGACTATCGTCATTCGGGCTGCGCGAGCTGCCACGTGGTCTACGCCAACGACCGTGAACCGCGCCACTCGCTGACTTATGCCCAATTTGGCCGCGACGGGCAGACGATCACGGTCGACCCGACCATCGCAGGCAAGATCGAGCATGCCGCGGGCCATGACGACAAGAACGAAGGCAAGGGCCACGGCTCGGTCAAGGAACCGGGCCACGATGGTCACGGCCATGCCGAGGGACCGGGCAAGCGCGCCGATGACACGCTCACTTTCAATGGCCAGCAGAAGGAAAAGGGCCACCCGCTCCAGCACGTCTTCACGCGCGCCATCCCCACCGCGCAGTGCATGAACTGTCACATGCACCAGCCCAACATCTTCCTGAATTCCTTCCTCGGCTACACCATGTGGGATTACGAGAGCGATGCGCCCTCGATGTGGCCGGAAAAGCAGAAATACCCCACCGCCGCAGAGGTCCGGGCGATCAATGATCGCAACCCCGAAGCCGCCGCCGCGCGCGGCAAGTGGGGCGACATCGACTTCGTGCGCAATGTCTACGACCTCAATCCGGGTCTGAAGGACACGCAGTTCGCCGATTACCACGGCCACGGCTGGAACTTCCGCGCGATCTTCAAGCGCGACCGCGAGGGCAACCTGCTCGATGCGGAAGGCAAGATCGTCGATCCCGATGATCCGGAAAAGTGGCGCAAGCAGGGCGAGGGCAAGTTCGTGCCCGCGGGTGTGAACCCGGGCAAGGCGGTCCACATGATGGACATTCACGCCGAAAAGGGCATGCAGTGCGCCGACTGCCACTTCGAGCAGGACAGCCACGGCAACGGGCTGATCTACGGCGAGGTCGCCAACGCCATCGAGATCACCTGCAAGGATTGCCACGGCACGCCCGACGCCTATCCCACCCTGCGCACCAGTGGCCCCGCCGCACCGCCCGAGGGCCACAACCTCGCCCTGCTGCGCAACCCCGACGGCAAGCGCCGGTTCGAATGGCTCGAAGGCGCTGATGGCCGCCGCAAGCTGGTGCAGCGTTCGATCGTCGATCCCAACCTCGAATGGGAGATGAGCCTCGTCAAGGACACGGTCGATCCGGCCACCCCTGCGTTCAACGCGAAGGCCGCACGCGCCAAGCTGATGAGCCGTTACGGGGCGGAGACGGGCAATTTCGAGTTCGGCGTCGGCATCGCCGAGGGCGACCGCGCCCACCGCGATCCGGAGATGGCGTGCTTCACCTGCCACCTGTCGTGGACCACCAGCTGCGGCGGCTGCCACCTGCCGATCGAGGCGAACTGGAAGACCAAGAGCCACCGCTACGACGGGATCGAGACGCGCAACTTTGCAACCTACAACCCGCAGGTCGCGCGCGACGAGATGTTCCAGCTCGGCAAGCACCAGACCACCAAGGGCAACCAGGTCGCGCCGGTGCGCTCCTCCTCGGCGTTGGTGCTGTCGTCGACCAACATCAACCGCGAACGCATCTATGTGCAGCAGCCTCCGATCAGTTCGATCGGCTTCTCCAGCCAAGCCTTCGCGCCGCACTTCCCGCACACGGTGCGCCTGACCGAGACCAAGACCTGCACCGATTGCCACCTCTCCGCTGCCGATGACAACAACGCGATCATGGCGCAGCTGTTCTTGCTCGGGACCAATTACGTCAACTTCGTCGGCCTCAATGCATGGACCGGCCTTGAGGGCGGTTTCCAGGCGACCCGCGTGACCGAATATGACGAACCGCAGGCGGTGATCGGATCCTACCTCCACCGCTATGCCTATCCCGATTACTGGAACATGCATGTCGACCGGAACGGGCGCGAGTTGAGGAACTGGGTGCGCGGCAAGGCCTTCGACAAGAACCTGTCGGGCGAAACCCACCCGCTGGAGGAATTCGTCAATGTGCACGAGGGCACGTCCGACCGCGTCGGATGCCTGCAACTTCGCGGCGAATACATGTTCGTGGCCGCAGGCAAGGGCGGGTTCACTGCCTATGACGTTGCCAGCATCGCCAACAAGGGCACCTCGGAACGCATTCTGAAAGGACCGTTCTCGGCGCTCGGGCATGACACCAACGTCAAGACCACCAATGCGACCTGCATGGCGCTGCCGACCAACCAGCCGATTGCGCCGACCCGCTCGACGCCGGAAATGCGGGAGATGAACCAGGAGCAGCCGTTCCTGCCGATCTACAACTATGCGGTCGTGACCGACAGCGTCGAGGGTCTGATCCTCGTCAACGTCAACACGCTGGCGGACGGGGAATTCCGTAACAACAAGCTCACCCGCAAGGTCTTTGCCGATGGCTCGCGAGCGTGGAACCCGGGCGGCGTGCTCGCCGGCGCGCGGCACATCACGCTGGCGGGCGAGGTCGCCTATGTCACGGCCGACAAGGGGCTGGTGGTGATCGACCTTGCCGATCCCGATGCGCCAAAGCTTGCCGCGGTGCGCGAACTTCCCGATGCTCGGGCCAGCGCGGTGCAGTTCCGTTACCTGTGGGTGACTGACGCCGAGGGCGTGAAGCTGTTCGACGTGACCGACCTGCGCACGCCTGTCGCCGTGCCCGAGGCGACCGTGTCGCTCGCCAATGCCCGGCGCATGTATATCGCCCGCACCTATGCCTATGTCGCGGCCAAGGCCGAAGGGCTTGTGATCCTCGACGTGAAGAACCCCCGTGCCCCGCGCATCTTCCAGAAGGTGACGCTGGACGGCAGCCTCAATGATGCCGAGGACGTGATCGTGGGTACCACCAATGCCTCGCTGTTCGCCTATGTCGCCGACGGGCGTAACGGCATGAAGGTGCTGCAACTCACCAGTCCCGACAGCCAGCGCAACTTCTACGGCTTCAGCCCCGCGCCGGTGCCCGAGATGATCGCCTGGGCCAAGACGCCCTCCCCGGCGATTGCCCTGTCCAAGGGGCTCGACCGCGACCGCGCGGTGGACGAGACCGGCGGGCAGATTGCGGTGTTCGGACGGCTCGGCTCGCGGCCCTTCACCCGGTCCGAGATGGAAAAGCTGTTCATGACCCGCGCGGGCGTGCCGTGGAAGGTCAGCGACACAGTCGACATGAACCGCTGGGTGGGGTTCGCCCCGGTCGGGGCGCAGAGGGCATCGGCGCGGAAGTAGCCGCTCTGCGTCATGCTGAACCTGTTTCAGCATCCATAGGGCCTTGCGAACCGATGATGCTGATCGGTGGCCAGGCCTCGGCCTGCGCGGCTCTAGCGTTCGGCGAACATGCCCTTGATCATCGCCTGTAGCCCGGCGGTGTAGCGCGCAAGGATCTGCCAGTCGCCCACACGCTCGTAATGCGACACCAGCTGCGCCCCGTCCCACCGGTGGAGGGCGTAGGTCGGCGGTTCGGTGCTGATTAGCTCCCGGTTGTCGGGCGTTTCCTGGTCGATGGGCGAGAGGTCCATCGCCACCAGCGGCGCGACCGACGGCGTGACCCCCAGCGGAATGCCGGCAAAGCGCGTCGTGATCTGGCGGTGCAGGTGCCCGCAATGGATCGCCTGCACCTGATGCTGCCCGGTCAGCACCTCGCGCAGC
>ERZ1066123.984-NODE-984-length-18708-cov-6.680695_pt1 | contig 18708 bp, 15 predicted proteins | sample MGYA00382770_ERZ1066123 | MGnify/ENA primary metagenome ERZ1066123 (study PRJEB33369, sample SAMEA5778353) | biofilm metagenome | biome: Industrial cooling water; feature: Water cooling tower basin; material: Biofilm | place: United Arab Emirates | collected...
TGCGTTCGGTTGTTTCGAAAGGGCTTACTTCTTCGCTTCGACCGGCTTCGGCGGGTTGGCCTTCACCTTGGCGACGCGCTTGGCGAGGCGGGACTTCAGCCGGGCGGCCTTGTTCTTGTGGATGATCCCGTGGGCGGCGGCCTTGTCGAGCCGCTTGGCCGCGGTCGCCAGTTCCGTCGTGGCGGTGGCCACGTCGCCGGTGAGAAGGGGGTCCGTCACGTCGCGGACTTCCTTCTTGATGGACTTCACCCAGGTGCGGTTTCGCTTGCGGCGCTTCTCGTTCTGCCGGAGCCGCTTCCAGGCGCTTTGCGTGTGAGGCATGGGGATTCCAAATGATTCCAGAGTTTAGACGGGATTAACAGGATTGGCAGGATTCTCAGATCCCGATCGCCCCGTTAATCCGGTCAAAAATAGATGTCTAGACCGCGGTCGCGCCGACCTTGTAGCGGACGACCTTCTTCGCCGTCAGGCCGAGGCCCTTGAGGACCTGGCCGACCGTCTTTCCGGGGTACTTCGCGGTGTTGGCCATCGGCTGCTCGGTGAGCACGCCTTCGGCCAGCCACGTCTTGAGCTTCCCTTCCGCGATCTTCTCGATGATGTTCGCGGGCTTGCCGGCGTTCTTGGGGTCTTCCGTGATCTGCTTCATCTGGACGTCTTTTTCCTTCGCGATCACGTCCGCGGGCACGTCGGAGACGAGCGTGTACAGCGGGTTCAGCGCGGCGACGTGGGCGCACACGTCCTTGAGGACCTCGTCGTCACCCTTGGTGCCGTCGCACTGGATCAGCACGCCGAGGGTGCCGTCGTGGTGGACGTACTGGCCGAAGACGCCGCCGGTCAGGCGGGTGAACCGCTGGACGACCATCTTCTCGCGGATCAGCCCGACGACCTCGTCGAGCCGGTCCTTGACGGTGCCGGCGGCCAGCTTCTGGCCGAGCAGGGCGGGCACGTCGGCGGCGTCCTGCTTCGCGACGTGCCGGGCGATGTCGGTGGCCAGCGCGATGAACTGGTCCGCCTTCGCGGACGGGGCGGACTCGCACCGGAGTTCGACGATGCCGGCGGTTTGAGCCGCGGCGTCGATGGCGATCCCGATCCGGCCTTCCGCCGTTTCGTTCCCCTCCCGCTTGACGGCCGCCTTCGCGTTCCACGTCTTGAGCAGGTCGATCGCCTTGTCGAGGTCGCCCCCGGCTTCGGTGAGCGCCTTCTTGCACTCCATCAACGGCAGGTCGGTCCGCTTCCGGAGTTCGTTCACCGCGGCGGCGGAAATCTGACTCATGGCTTCCTCGGACGATGTTCCGGGTCGGGTCGGTCGGGTCGAGTCTTCGAGGCCCGACGGGAAAGCGCCGTGTCGGGCCTCGAAGACTCGACCCGACCTACAGAACAACTTAGTGGACCGGGGCCGGGGCGGGCGGGTTCGCCGGGGCGTCCGGGGCCGGGGCGGGCGGGCGGTGGCCGGCCGGCGGGGTCCGCGGCTTGACCATCGCCTTCTGTTCCGGCGGCAGCGAGGCCGCCCCTTCCAGGATCGCGTCGGCCAGCTTCGCCAGCACGACCTCGATCGAGCGGATGCTGTCGTCGTTGCCGGGGATCGGCAGGTCGACCGGGTCCGGGTCGCTGTCGGTGTCGATCAGCGCCACGGTGGTCACGCCCATCCGCTTCGCCTCTTTGATGGCGATGTGCTCGCGGTTCGGGCCGACGATCACCAGGGCGTCCGGCAGGCGGTTCATGTCGCGGATGCCGAGCAGGTTCCGGCGGATCTTCAGCAGCTCGCGGTTGAGCGTGGAGATCATCTTCTTCGAGTTCCGGCGGATCGTCGCGGACTCGGGGGCGCGGGCGAGGTCGAGCTTGCCGGCGTCGGTCATCATGCCCGCGATGTACGCGGTCATGTCGTACCGGGCGGGGTTGTCTCCCTCGGGGAGCCACATCGCTTCGAGTTCCTTCAGCCGGTTCAGCCGGCCGCGGATCGTCTTGAAGTTCGTGAGGGTGCCGCCCAGCCAGCGCTCGGAGACGTACGGCATGCCGCAGCGGCAGGCCTCGCGCTCGACGATTTCCTTGGCCTGGCGCTTGGTGCCGACGAACAGCACGAGTTGGCCGCGGGACACGACTTGCGACAGGTAGCGGTACGACCGCAGCAGGCCGCGGACGGTCTCGCGCAGGTCGATGATGTGGATCAGGTTCCGCTTGCCGTAGATGTACGGCCGCATCTTCGGGTTCCACCGACTGGCCCGGTGGCCGTAGTGGACGCCGGCGTCGAGGAGTTGTTTGACGTCTACGAGAGCCACACGGCCTCCTTACCGCAGGAAGTGCAGTACGGTTGAATGGAGAGACTCACGGGGACACCCTCCGGGGTCACGGGTTCGCCCACGACACGGTTTCTGGGGCGGAAGCCGCCATGATAGCAACGGGAACGGGTTCGTCCAAGAGGGGCGCGGAAATCCCCGGGGGTGCGCCTCCGACCGTGTTCGGGAACGGAGCCGGAACGCCGGGGCGGTATACTGCCCGCGACCCCTTCCTTCCGCGGGCCGGTCCGATGACGCCCTCCGATTCCAACGTCCGCTTCCTGCTCCCGGTCGTCGCCAGCAGCGTCTGCTCGTTCGCGCTGTGCATCCTGATGGGCGGGTTCCTGCTGCGCGAACAGGTCGACTCCGCCGACGCCCTGGGGGACAACATCGAGCGGTACCGCGCCACCGTGGACCTGGAGCAGAGCCTCGACGCGCTGGTGGCACTGCTCCAGGAACGCGCCTCCGGGGTGACGGCGATGAACGACCGGATCACCCGGCAGATCGAGCGGCTGGCCCAGCAGACGACCGGGGAGCAGGACGCCGACCTCGTGGCCCGGCTGGACGCGAGCTTCCAGCGGTATCTGACCGTGTGGCAGACGCGGCCGCAGCAAGCCGGCCCGGAGTACGACCGGGCCGTCTCCGAGGCGATCGCCCTGCTCGACGAGGGCACCCGGAAGCGGAGCCAGGACCTGCGGGAGGCGAACGACCGCCGCATCCGGGTCGCCGAGGGGGAGAACCGGGCGGCGGTCCGCGGGCTGGCCTGGGGGCTCGCCGGGGTCGGCGGGTCCGCGGCGTTCGCGGGGGTGTTCCTGGGGTACGGCGTGGCCCGGGGCATCACCAAGTCCGTGCAGCAGCTGCAAATCCGCGTGCGCGACGCGGCCGGCAAGCTCGGCGGGGACGTGCCCGCCGTCGAGCTCGACGGCACCGGCGACCTGGAAGACCTCGACGCCCAGATGCAAACCCTCGTCGGGAACGTCGAGCGGGTGGTCGAGAGACTGCACGAACGCGAGCGGGAGGTGTTGCGGGCCGAGCAACTCGCCGCCGTCGGGCAGCTGGCGGCCGGGCTCGCCCACGAGATCCGGAACCCGCTCACGTCGATCAAGATGCTCGTCCAGATGGGCCGGGAACTCGACGCCAGCGGCGGCCTGCCGGCGGACGACCTCGCGGTCATCGAACGCGAAATCCGCCGGGTCGAGCGGTCTCTCCAAACCTTCCTGGATTTCGCCCGCCCGCCCCGCCCCGAAAAGCGCCCCGTCGACGTGGGCCAGGCCGCCACCGAGACGCTGGAACTCATCCGCGGCCGGGCGGTCAAGCAGGGGGTGGAACTGGTCTATCACGCCGCGCCCGCTCCCGTGGTGGTGAACGCCGACGCGGGGCAAGTCCGGCAGGTGCTGGTGAATCTGACGCTGAACGCCCTCGACGCCATGCCGGCCGGCGGCACCCTCGACCTGACCGTCCGCCAGGACGCCGGGTTCGCGGAAATCGGCGTCCGCGACTCCGGCCCCGGCGTGTCCGCGGACGTGCGGGCGAAGCTGTTCCGCCCGTTCGTGAGCACGAAGGACACCGGGCTCGGCCTCGGCCTGGTCGTCTCGAAACGCATCGTCGAGGACCACGGCGGGACGATCGAGGCCGGCAACCGCACGGGCGGCGGCGCGGAGTTTACGGTGCGGCTCCCGGTGAATGCGGCACCGTCAGCCGGTGACTCCGCGACGGCGAACCGGTAGGTTGAAGGCAAGACAACCCCTCCCCCGGCCCCTCCCCGAAGCGGAGAGGGGAGGATGAGAAGACGGTTGACTCCCCCTCTCCGCCTCGGGGAGGGGGCCGGGGGAGGGGTTGACCTCAGGCTTGGAGACTGCGATGGGCTTTCGGTGCGGCATCGTCGGCTTGCCGAACGTGGGCAAGTCCACCCTGTTCAACGCCCTCCTGTCGAAGATGCAGGCGGAGGCCGCGAACTACCCGTTCTGCACCATCGACCCGAACGTCGGCCGGGTGGCCGTCCCCGACCCGCGGCTGGACAAGCTCGCCGAGATCGCCGGCTCCGCGTCCATCATCCCGACGCAACTCGAATTCGTGGACATCGCCGGCCTCGTCCGCGGCGCGAGCAAGGGCGAAGGGCTCGGCAACCAGTTCCTCTCGCACATCCGCGAGGTCGACGCGATTCTCTACGTCCTCCGGTGCTTCGAGGACGGGGACATCATCCACGTCGAGGGGAAGGTCGACCCCATCCGCGACGCGGACGTGATCGAGACGGAACTGCTCATCGCGGACCTGGAGAGCCTGGAAAAGCGGCTGCCGTCCGCCCAGAAGAAGGCCAAGGGGGGCGACAAGGACGCGGCCGAGCAGGCGACGATGATGGAAAAAGTGCTCGCCGTGCTGAACGCGAACAAGCCGGCCCGCGACGTGTCGATCCGCGACGCGGCCGAGCAGAAGGTGCTGCAGTCCCTGCAACTGCTCACGGCGAAGCCGGCGCTGTACGTCTGCAACGTCGACGAGGGAAGCGCCGCGAACGGCAACGCCCTCTCGGCCAAGGTCGCGGAGATGGCCAAGGCCCGCGGCGCGGAGTCGGTCGTGGTGTCCGCCCGCATCGAGGCGGAGATCGCGATGCTGCAAACGGCCGAGGAAAAGAAGGAGTTTTTGGAATCCCTCGGGCTCTCCGAGACGGGCCTGGCTCGGGTCATCCGCGCGGGCTACAAGCTGCTCGGGCTCATCACCTACCTGACGGCCGGGCCGAAGGAGGCCCGGGCGTGGACGATCACCGCCGGCACGATGGCCCCCGCCGCCGCCGGCGTCATCCACACGGATTTCGAGCGGGCGTTCATCCGGGCGGAGACGATCAGCTACGAGGACTACGTCGCCCACGGCGGCGAGGCCGGCGCGAAGAAGGCCGGCAAATTGCGGCTCGAAGGGAAGGAGTACGTCGTGCAAGACGGCGACGTGATGAATTTCCGCGTCGGCGTGTAGCATATTTGACGCGATCTGGATTGCTCTTCCTCCCTCCCCTTTGAGGGGGGAGGGTTGGGGTGGGGGTGAAGGCTTCACCACTCAAGCGACCCCCACCCTAACCCTCCCCCCTCCCAGGGGGAGGGGACCAAAATCCATACGACCCGCGGGAAGGATACCCGCTTGCACCCCGAACGCGGCCGGCGACAATACCCCCGTCGCCCGTCCTCTTCGGGGTTCCCCGCATGACCCGCCTCTTCGCCGCCGTCGCGTGCTGCGTCGGCTGCGTTTCCCTCTCGTTCGCCGCCGACAAGCCCGCCGTCCTGGAACTCTGGCCGGGCAAGGCCCCCGGCGAGACGGTCGACATCGGCGAGGAAAAGGTCGAACCGCCACGAACCACCGACAAGGCCCCGATCAAGCGGCTCACGAACGTATCGAAGCCCACGATCACCGTCTACCGCCCCGTAAAGGACAAGAACACCGGCACCGCGATCGTGGTCGCCCCCGGGGGCGGGTACAGGGTGCTCGCGTGGGAGCACGAAGGCGAGCAAGTGGCCGAGTGGCTGCAAAACATCGGCGTAACGGCGGTACTGCTCAAGTACCGCGTCCCCCGCCGGCCCGACGCCCCGCAGGACCAGCCGCCGGTCGGGGCGCTGCAAGACGCGCAGCGGGCGATGAGCCTCACCCGCAGTCATGCGAAGGAATGGGGCGTGAACCCCGAAAAGGTCGGGTTCCTCGGCTTCTCCGCGGGCGGCCACCTGACGGCGTGGGTGTCCACCAACTTCGACAAGCGCGCCTACGACGGCGTCGACGGCGCGGACAAACTCAGTTCCCGGCCGGACTTCGCGGTCGTGATCTACCCCGGCGGCCTGCTCGACAAGACGGACAAGGAGAAACTCGCCCCGGAAATCCGCGTGTCGAAGGACACCCCGCCGTCATTCCTGGTCGTCGCTGTCGATGACAAAGGCTCGTTCGACTCGACGCTGAAGTACACCCTCGCCCTGAAGGCGGCCGGCGTCGGCACCGAGTTGCACGTCTATTCCTCCGGCGGCCACGGCTTCGGAATGCGGAAGTCCGACAAGCCGTTCGCGACCTGGACGAAGCGCTGCGAGGACTGGATGAGAGCCGAAGGGTTCGTCGGCGGAAAGGTCGGCGCGAGCCCGGTCGCCCCGGACGCGAAGGTCGAGAAGCTCGCCGACGGCTTCCAGTTCACCGAAGGCCCCGCCGTCGACGCCGAGGGGAACGTCTACTTCACCGACCAGCCGAACGACCGCATCCACAAGTGGTCGACCGACGGGAAACTCAGCACCTTCCTGGAAAAGTGCGGCCGGTCGAACGGGCTCTGCTTCGACAAGGACGGCAAGCTCTGGGCGTGTGCGGACGACAAGAACGAACTCTGGAAGATCGACGTGGGCACAAAGGAACACGTCGTCGTGGCCAAAGATTACAAGGGGAAGAAGCTCAACGGCCCGAACGACGTGTGGGTCCGGCCGGACGGCGGGGCGTACTTCACGGACCCGTTCTACAAGCGGCCGTACTGGGACCGCGGGCCGGAGGAGCAGGACAAGCGCGGCGTCTTCTACCTCTCTTCGAAGGGCGAACTGACGCGGGTCGACGACGACTACGGCCAGCCCAACGGGCTCGTGGGCACGCCGGACGGCAAGACGCTCTACGTCGCGGACATCGGCAAGCAGCGGACCTACGTCTACGACATCAAGGAGGACGGCACCCTCGCCGACCGCCGGGAGTTTTGCAAGCAAGGGTCCGACGGCATGACCCTCGACACGGAGGGGAACGTCTACCTCACGGGGAAGGGCGTCAGCGTTTACGACAAGGCCGGGGTGAAGGTCGCGCAAATCGACGTGCCCGAGCCGTGGACCGCGAACGTGTGCTTCGGTGGGAAGGACCTGTCCACGCTGTTCATCACGGCGGGGAAGGGGCTGTACGCCGTGAAGACGCGGGTCAAGGGTGCGGCCCGGCAGTGACGACCTTGCCCGCCGCGGCCAAGGCCCCGTCGATCGTGCCGTTGCGGAAGTCGTGCGGCGGGGACCAAGTCACCCACCGGTGCCCGGCGTGCTCCGTGACGGCGATCGGCACGTCGCGGAGCAGCCACCCGAGGTAGACGCGGACGGTCTTCTCCACGACCCGGCCGCCGACCCGTCGGTATCGCGGGTAGTACACCGATTCGAACGCGTACCGCGGGTCCAGTTCGACCGCGTCGGCGGGGATGCCGGTCTCCTCGAACAGTTCGCGCAGCGCGCAGTCCTCGTCCGTCTCGCCGGGGTCGACGTGCCCCTTGGGCAGATCGAACCGGTCGCCGTGAGTCAGGAGGAGAAAGGCGAGGTCGGGTTCCCGGCGGAACACCAGCACCCCGCACGACCGCACCGCTTCCATGACAGCCCCGCAGACGCCGGGCGAAACCGGCTGGGGACATTCTACCGAGGATCGCGGCACGCGGCGGTCGCCGTGTAATCCCGACAAGGGAATTCCTGCCCCGTTTGTATAGATTCTCTCAAGCGGTAGGACTTGCAAACGTCATCCGCGCGGCTCAGGACGCTGTCGAGCACGGCCGTCCGACCCAAACGCTTTCCGCAGAAGTATTTGTGACGATTCGCAGGTTGGCGGGCTCGTGCGAATCCGATTTGGCACGCCGCCTGCTTTCCGATCACTCATCGAAGTCGAAACCACCCGAAAGGAGTCGAATATGAGCCTCGCCACCCTCGAAACCCCGCGGATCGCCCGGAAGCCCCTCACGAAGTCGGCCAAGCCGACCGGTGCCGAAGACATGCTCCGCGAGATGGCCTTCGTGCTGGAAATGACCCGGCGGGCGAAGGAACTCGGCGGCACGATCCGCCCGACGCCGAGCGTCGTTCGCCGATAAAATGTGATGGCCTCGCGGAAGCCGTCGAATGTCACGGGCGACGTTCGGCGGCTTCCCGCTTGTACAGCGGCAGGTGCCGGTAGTACACCTCCAGCGTGAGCAGGCTCAGGCACGTCGTCCCGAGCCGGCCGCACGTCCCGCCGATGGTGCCGTTGTCCGGGTCCCAGCTGCCGCCGGTGTCCGCGTTGCCGGGGCCGACTTGCTTGCTCACCAACATGTCGCGGACCTGCGGGTTCCACTCCTTGAACCACGCCTCGCCGCCGTGGAAGTGGACGACCTGCGTGGCGTAGTAGAGGAAGTACAGGTCGACCCCCTTTTTCATCGGGGATTTCAGCAGGTACTTGACGCCCTCGGACATGCCCGGGTGGTCGGCGGACCAGTTGTCGAGGTAGTTGCGGCAGAGCAGGCCGACACTCGTCATCGTCGGCGTGGCACCGGGGGCGCGGTAGCCGTAGGTCGCCTTGGTCGACCCGTCCGAGACGCGGTCCAGGAACTTGCGGGCCTTCTTGAACACCTCTTCCGGGACTTCCAACTGACTGAGCCGGGCCGAGTGCAGCGCCTGAATCTGCCAGCCGACGATCGAGGTGTCCCCGGCCGTCTTCGGCAGGTAGCCCCAGCTGCCGTCCTCGTCCTGGGCGTCGATGATGTACTGGACCGCCTTCTTCGCGGCGTCCTGCAAGCCGCTGCGGTCGCCGCTCATGCCGTAGGCCTCGCACAGGGCCACGGTGGCGATGGCGTGGCTGTACATGCACTTGCCGGTGTTGGCGGCGAAACTGCCGTCGGCTTGCTGGTCCTTGAGCAGGTAGTTCAGCCCCGCCCCGACCGTGCCCTGGTACTTGCCGTCCGGCCCGGTGCGGTGGGTGTACCCGGCGGCAAGGAACGGCAGCAGGGACATCCCCGTGGCCGCGGTGACGTACTCGCCTCGCTCGAACACGGCCCCGCGGCCGCGGCCGCGGCGGGGTTCGGCCTGGAACGTCCACGACCCGTCCTTGTGCTGCTGCTTCGCGACCCACGCCAGCCCGCGGGCGACGGCGGCCTCGGACTTGTCGTTGCCGCCCCCTTCCTTGACGAGCTTCGCCTTCCCGGCCGCGGACCGGCCCGCGTACTCGGCCGTGGCGATGTCGAACCCGACGATCCGCCCGTCCCGGCCGACGCCGGCGAGCACGTCCCCGTTCAGGTTCGGCGACGCGGACGGGTCGCCGCCGAGCCCGGCGGGCGGGGTCACGTCCACCATCGGCGGGGCCTGCGCCACCGCCCCCGGATCGGGCGTGGGGGCGGGGACTTCCGGGGCCGGCGGGCTCTCGGGGAGCGAGGTCTCGACCGCGACGGCCGCTTCCAGCGTCGGGTCGAGGCCGATGTCCTCGTTGCTCAGGTTCGGCGTCTTTTGCGGTTCTTCGACCACGATCGCGAGTTGATCCTCGGGCGGGGGCGGAGCCTGTTCCGCTCGAATCGCGGCCGTGAGCAGGATCAAGCTGAGGGCGAGCACCGAATGCACGACGCCGCTGATCGCCCAGGCCGGGGCGTACCGCCGCAGGAACCGACCCTTCTCGGTAAACTCCTCCCGTGCGATCACCGCCCCGGTCGGGTTCCACGGCAGCGGCTCGGCCGGGGGTTTTGGCAGAATCCGGCTCGGCTCGCCGGGCAACACCAGAATCCCGAGGCGACCCTTCCGCGGCGCGGGTGTATCGTCACTGCTCGGAGGTTGAGGTTCGATCGGGAAGGCGTCCAGGGTGTCGTCGGAAGTGGAATCGTCCGGCCGAAATTCTTTCGCCGGCGGGAGTTCGGTGGATTCAGCCGGCGCGGGCGGGGCAGACTCGTCGAGCAACTTGTAAACGCCCGTGCGGAGGACGACCCGTTCGACGGGCTCGTCGTGCAGCGCGTCCTGAGACGCACTCCGCAGCACGTTGTCACCCGACGCGAGGGGGTCGAACGTGTCGGGCAGGGGAATCGGAACCGGTTGCTGGGCTTCGACTTCCGCCGCGGGCGTCGGCTTGGGCCGGGCGCGTTCGGCGACGGGATACTGCGACTTGCTCAACCGCCGTCGGGTCGAACGATTGCGTGACGATGAGGGCACTCGCCGTCCTCCCGCCGAGAGGGATTCCCAGCCGGAATCATACTCCGTTCCGTCCACGCAGAACGGGGAAATCGCCGGGCCGTTGGCGCGGATTTCGAGGATTACACCGGGCTGAAAGGGGGAGTAGAATCAATCCCAGACCGAGACGGTTTTCCCTATCGGAGTCAGCCGAAATGACCGCGTCCGTCCTGGCGGCGCTGCTGATCGCGGCACCGGTCCCGAAAGCACCCGCCGAGTCGTCGGACGTGGTTACGCTCAGCGTGGAGCAACCGGGTCTCGCGGAGGGGCTCTCGTTCTTTTACTTCAAGCTGACGATCGCCGACGGCTGGGAAGTGCTCATCGACTCGGACGAGCCCGGCGAGGCGGACGTGCCCCTGACGACGGCAGTCATCACCGAGGGGAAGGCGGACATCGGGGCCTTTTTCCAGGTCGAGGCGAAGAACCGGGTCGAGCGGCAAGACCGCTTTGGCGTCAAGTACATGGTTTGCACGGAGACCGTCATCGTGCACACCTCGACAAACTACCCCGCGAAGGACGACGTGACTGTCACCGTGAAGGTCCGCGCCCGAAACGCGAATCGCACGCTGAAGGAATCGACCCTGACCAAGATCACGCGGGATTAGGGCGAATCACTGGAGGGTACACGCCCCCGCTCCCTGGTGGTCGCGGCTCACGATGAGGGGTATGCAATGCAAACCGTAAAATACATCCACTGGCAGGAAGCCGACGCCTGGCTGGGGTACTTGCAAGACTACCCCGACTACTGGACCCAGGGCGAAACCCTCGACGACCTCATCGAGCATTTGAAGGATTTGTACCTTGATCTGAGCGGCGCACCAGTTTAACGAGAGCCGCGACCGTAAGGGGGCGGGGGCTCGCAGGTGATATTCAACTGTATCCCATCGAGATGTGGACTTTGGATAAAGAACACATCATCCGCGAGATTAAGCGCACTGCTGTAGCGAACGGTGGTTATGTTCTAGGCTGGCGTCGATTTGAGGCTGAAACAGGCATCCGCTATCACGATTGGTATGGACTACATTGGAGTCGTTGGGGCGATGCAGTCCGTGAGGCCGGGCTTGAGCCGAATCGGATGTCTGAAGCGTTCGACGAGAACTTGCTCGTCGAGCATCTTGCTATGTTAACACGACGCCTCCAACGAGTCCCCACTCAAGGCGACGTGCGGCTGGAATCGAATCGCAATGCTGACTTTCCATCAGAGAAGACATTTAGGCGGCTCGGATCCAAATCAGAACGAGCACAACGTGTCCTAGCCTTTTGCAAGGCGAATTCGGGCCACGAAGATGTGGCAACTTTATGGAACGCAATCACCATGCCAGAAGGCAAGCCGGAGATCCATCCAGATGAACCGGAAACCGAAGCCGTTGGATTCGTCTATCTTTTTCGGCATGGCACGCGCCGCGAGTATAAGATTGGTCGCACGAATAACCCCCTTCGCCGAGAAGGCGAAGTAAGCGTTCAACTTCCAGAGAAACTAGAACCCATCCATCACATCAAAACCGACGATCCCGCTGGAATTGAAGCGTATTGGCACGCCCGGTTTGCGAGTAAGCGAAAAGAAGGCGAGTGGTTTGCACTGACAGCAAACGACGTTCGCGCGTTCAGGCGTTGGCGTTGTATTTACTGACGATGTTCCCTTATCCGCTCCCTTGCGGTCGCGGCTCACGAAAGAATCAACCATGCCCTTCCACACCCACCGCTTCCCCAACGGCCTGCAACTCATCGGCGAGACGATCCCGTCCGCGCGGTCGGCGGCCGTCGGGTTCTTCGTCCAGACCGGGGCGCGGGACGAGACGCCGCTGGAGTCGGGCGTGTCGCACTTCCTCGAACACATGATGTTCAAGGGCACGCCGCGGCGGTCGGCCCTGGACGTGAACCTCGACTTCGACCGCATCGGGGCGAACTACAACGCGTACACGTCCGAGGAGAACACCGTCTACTACGCGGCCGTGCTGCCGGAGTACTTGCCGAAGGCCGTCGACATCCTCGCGGACATCCTCCGCCCCAGCCTCCGGCAAGACGACTTCGACACCGAAAAGCAGGTGATTCTCGAAGAAATCAAGATGTACGAAGACGCCCCCGGCTCGATGGCGTGGGACAACGCCCGACGGATCCACTTCGCCGGCCACCCGCTGGGTAACAGCATCCTCGGCACGACGGCCAGCGTCACCGCCCTGTCTCGCGACCAGATGCACGGCTACTTCGAGCGCCGCTACGCCCCCGGCAACGTCCTCGCGGTCGCGGCCGGCAACTTCGAGTGGGACCGCCTCGTCGACCTCGTCGGCGGCGCGTGCGGCAGCTGGACCCCCGGCGACGGCGGCCGGCCGGACGCGGGCGAAACCGCCGGGTCCGGCGGGTGCCACACCATCACAAAGGAAGGCACTGCCCAAGAACACGTCCTCATCCTGAGCGCCGGCCCGGCCGCGGAATCGCCGCTCCGCCACGCCGCCGCCACCCTCGCGGTCGCCTTCGGCGACGACTCCGGCAGCCGGCTGTACTGGGCCCTCGTCGACCCCGGCCTCGTCGAGTCCGCGTCGTGCGGGGCGGACCAGTCGCAGGGGTGCGGCACCGTCGTCACGTCGTACTCCTGCGACCCGGACGACGCGGCCTCGAACCTGGAGATCGTCCGGAAACTGCTGGCGGACGTGCAGAAGAACGGCATCACCGCGGAGGAACTGGCCCAGGCGAAGAACAAGATCGCGAGCCGGGTGGTGCGGGCGAGCGAGAAGCCGATGGGCCGAATGCGATCGATCGCCGGGGCGTGGCTGTACCTGAACGAGTACTCGGACGTGGACAAGGAGCTCGCCCGGTTCGACGCCGTCACGCTGGGGTCGATCCGCGAGTACCTAGACCGCTACCCGATCGACCGCGCGACGGTCGTGGGCTACGGGCCGCTGGTGGGGCTGTGATCCGGTGGATCTTTCCCGTAGGATGGGGTCGAGCGCTTCGCGAAGACCCACCGGAGTGGCAAGGAGTCGATGCTGTTCCGGTGGGTCTTCGCCGCAAAGCCGGCTCGACACCACCCTACTTCCGCAGCCAAGTCCCAAACAGCGCAATCAAGAACGCGAACCACAGCACGCCCCGCCAGCGCACGTCCGCCGGGGCGTACACCACGACTGCGTTGAACATGATGAAGGTCAGAAACCCGTGCAGCGCGTACCCGATCCAGCGGGACCGGGCGGCGTAACTGGCCGGTCGCACGGCGAACCACACCGCGTCGGCGAGCCAGACGACGAGCACCGCGAAGTTCACGTACAGCCCTTCCGCAACGCCCGAGACTTCCTCGGTGTGATCTAACGCACTCGTCAACGACCACCGGTGTCGGACGTGAAACCCCGCCGCGACGTGGACGCAGAGCGTCAGCGAGCCGCACGCCCAGGCCATCCGCGCGAACTCGACCCAGCCGGGGCGCTCAGACCACTTCCCTCGACCCATCGCCAGCATCACCGCCGAGCCGAACACCCACCACCCGACGGCAATCGAGCCGGTGAGTTCCGGCATCCAACGGGGAACGCGATTCCAGCAGACCCCCGCGGCGGCGGTTCCGCTCGCCAGGAGGTAAGCGATGCCGACGCTAAGGCCCGTCCCCGGTTGAACATCGCGGCGCATGGCGTACACCACCCCCACTCCCCGAACCGACCGCCCGACATTCTACCCGGAGCGACACCATGCGCCGCGCGAAGATCGTCGCCACCCTCGGCCCGGCGCTGGACGACCCGGCGGTCCTCGAAGCGGTGCTGCGGGCCGGGGTCGACGTGGCCCGCGTCAACTTCTCCCACGGCACCGAGGAGAGCCACCTCGCGCGGGTCGCCCAGCTTCGGGCCGCCGCCGACCGGGCGGGGCGGGTCGTCGCGGTCCTCGGCGACCTGCCCGGCCCGAAGTTGCGGGTGAAGATCCCGGCCGCCCGGGACCTGAAGGCCGGCGACCGCGTCACGTTTTCGCTGACCCACGACCCCCGGCACCCGGACGACGTCACCATCACCGAGCCGGAAGTGCTCGGCGACGTCAAGCCGGGGCAACGGCTGCTCCTGGACGACGGCCGGTTGCAGCTTCGTGCGGAAGAAACGAAGGACGGCCGGCTCGTCACGACGGTCGCGGTCGGCGGGACGCTGCACCCGAACAAGGGGCTGAACCTGCCCGAGACGGACCTGACCATCGCCGCCGTCACGGACCGCGACCGGGCCGCCATCGCGGTGGCGGCGAGGGCGGGGGTCGACTGGCTGGCGCTGTCGTTCGTGCGGGGGCCGGAGGCGGCGGAGGAACTGCGGCACGCCGCGACGGAGGTGGGGTTGCGGGTGCCGGTCCTGGCGAAGCTCGAACGGCCGGAGGCCGTTCGCCGGGCGGCATCGATCGTGGCGGCGTTCGACGGCGTCATGGTCGCCCGCGGCGACCTGGGCGTCGAGATGCCGCTCGAACAGGTGCCGACGATCCAGAAGCAACTGATCGCGGAGGCCCGGGCCGCCGGCAAGCCGGTCATCACCGCGACGGACATGCTCGACAGTATGCGGAACAACCCCCGGCCGACCCGCGCCGAGGCGAGCGACGTGGCCAACGCCATTTACGACGGCACGGACGCGGTCATGCTCTCCGGAGAAACCGCGGTCGGCAGCTACCCGGTCGAGTCCGTGCGGTGCATGGCGAGAATCGTGGAGGAGACAGAATTGCACCTTCGCGACAGCGGCCGGTCCACGCCCGCCCCCGTGTTCCACCGGCCGGGCGAGGAGATCGACGAAGCGATTGCATCGGCCGCATGCCGGCTCGCGGACGAGGTGGGGGCGACGGCGCTGCTCACCCCGACGCTGACCGGGCGGACGCCACGGCTGCTCGCCCGGCACCGGCCCCGGCCGTTGATCGTCGCCCCGGCCCCGACCCCGGCGGTCCTGCGGTCGATGGCGGTCGTGTGGGGTCTGACGCCGGTGGCGATGGCACCGCTCGCGGCGGGGTCGGACCGGCTCGCCGCCGCCGTCCGGGACGCGTTCGCGGCCGGGGTGGTGCGGCCGGGGGATCGCGTGGTGGTCCTCGCCGGGCACCCGACCGAGGGGGGGCTGCGGTTCCCCACGGTCCGGGTCGTGCGGGTCGGGGAGGAAGGAACGGCTCTGGAGCCGTGACCGGTTCCGCGGGCGGGTCGAGTCGTCGGCGTGCTGACGCGCGACCCTGCACGAGAAACGGGCCACTCCCCCGAGATTCCGTGCTCCCTTGCGCGGAAATCTTCAATATTTCCCCATCCCCCGACGGCGACCCGCCGCCGACAAGTCAACGGTCCTCTCGCCGGAGCGCCCGGACATGCCCCACCCGCGCCCGCGGTTCCGCCCCTCCGTGGAGGGGCTGGAGTCGCGCGAGGTGCCGTCGTCGACGGCCCTCTCCGAATCGTTCGATGCCGTCCGCACGCCGGCCCTCCCCAGCGGCTGGCAGTCGTGGGCGAACTCGTCGCTGCTCCCGTTCAGCACGACGAACCTGGCCGCGTCGAACGGACCCGCGTCGCTCGGGTCGGCCGGGTCGATTTCGACCGCGTCCCGGTTCTGGAACGCGACACCCGTCGCCGCCGACACCGCCGCGTCGGCCAACGTCCGCGTCGGCTCCCCCGCGCCGATGGCCGTGATCGCCCGCGGGCAGAACCTCGGGGCGGCGAACGCGAGCTTCGTCGCGGCGGTGGTTTCCCCGGTGGGCCGGCTCGAACTCGTCGCCGTCACGAACGGCACGAGCCGGACTCTTTCCGGCGTGAACTTCGCCCAGCCGCCGAGCGGAACGTGGCTGCGGGCGACCGTCCACCCGGTCGGCGGCACCGCAACCGTCGTGCTGCAACGGCAGGACACCGGCCAGTACCTCACGCCCGCGGGAACCTGGCAAGCGTCCGCGGCGAACGCCCTGACCGGCAGCGTCACGGCCACGCAAGCCCCCGGTTCCGTCGGCGTCGGCCGGATGACCGGCGGCCAGGGCATGGGCTTCTTCGACGACTTCACCGCAATCGCTCCATCGAGCGGAACCACGCAAAACTTCGACGGCACCGCCGTCGGCACGCTCCCGACCGGGTGGGCCGGCTGGAAGAACGACACCTCCGCCGGGTTCTCGGTGTCCGGCACCCGTGCCCTCAGCCCCGCCCGCGGGCTGTCGACCGCCGGCGGTTCGCCGAGCCAGTCCCGCGCGTGGTTCGCGACCGCCCTCCCCGCGGACACGCAGGTGTCCGCCGCCGTCTTCGCGGACAGCGTCATCCCGGCGGTGCTCTTCGCCCGCGGCTCGAACCTGGACTCCGCGACGCCCACCTATTACGGCCTGACGCTGACCCGCGGCGTCGAGGCGAAGCTGGTCGAAGTGGTCAACGGCGTCGAAACCGCGCTGGATTCCGTGAAATCCCGCACCTACGTCAGCAGCCGGTGGGTCAAACTCACGCTGACGACGCAGGGGGATTCCCTCCGCGCCGTCGTCTTCCGCACGGACACGAACCAGTGGCTGTCGGCCGAAGGGGAGTGGGTCAACCTCCCCGAACCCGCCCTGGAGGTGACCGACCGGACGATCCGCACCGGCGGGTTCGCGGGGGTGGGTCGGTCCGCCGGGTTTGCCGGCACTGTTTCGTTCGACGACTTTGAAGTACGCTCCGCCGGCGACATCACGGGCCCGATCCTGAACCTGACGCGGTCGCAGACCGGCACCGTCACCGGCGACGTCACGTTCACCGCGACGGCCGCCGGTCCGGTCGCCCGCCGGTTCGAGTTCCGGCTAGACGGCGTGCTGAAGTCCGCGACGGCCGAGTCCCCGGCGACCTGGACGCTCGACACGACGCTGCTCGCGAACGGCGTCCACACGCTGACCGTCCGCGCCCTCGACACGGTCGGGAACGTCGGCACCGCGACGCTGACCTTCGCCGTCAACAACCCGAACCCGACCCCGCCGCCGGTCCGCCCGACCATCCCCCGGCACTTCGACCACATCCGCATCGCGGCCCTCGCCTACGACGGCAACCCGCTCGGGTCCTTCGAGCAGCAGAAGCTGAAGACCGCCGTCGACGTGGTGATTCCGAACCCGAAGTACCTCTCCGCGATCAACGCCGCGTCGCCCGGCACGCCGCAACTCGTCTACACGAACCTGTCGAACCTGTACGGCGGCCTGCTCGCGGACTGGCTCAACTACGCGGACCGCACGGGCGTCTCGCGCGAACTCGCGTTCTACCACGTCTCCCAGGCCACGCCGTGGAACGGGTCGAGCCCGTCGTCGCAACCGGTGACGTGGCTCTGGGGCGTGTACCGGACCCCGGCGACCGGCGGCCCGCCCACCGACCTGACCGGTGCGGCCCGCGGCGGCCGGACGTTCGGCACCGCCTTTGGCGCGGCCGGCGAATCGGTCGCGATGGGATACGTCGAGAAGTTCCGGGAACTGAACGTCACGCTGAGCCGCCCCGCGGCCGCCGGCTGGCAGTCCACGATCGAGTACCCCGTCGCCGTGGACGCGGCCGGGAACGTGACGAAGTGGAAGACGCTGACGGTCCTCGCCGACGGCACGAACGGGTTCCGGGCGTCCGGCCGGATCACCTTCGACCCGCCGAAAGACTGGGTCGCGGGGACGATTCCGGGGACGAAGGACCGCCTGTTCTTCGTCCGCGTCCGCACCACCGCCGGGACCGCCGCCCAGGCCCCGGACGCCCGCACCCTCTTCGGCCGCGACTACGCCGGCGCGAACGGCACCGACCGCGGCGTCATCCCCGCCTTCGACTACGCCGCCGACGCGGACAAGGACGGCTACCTGTCCGACGCCGAGTACGCGAAGCGGGCCGCCGGGAAGGACGCACGGTTCGTCTACGAATCCCGGCTGTTCTACCCGGTGTACGGCCAGATGCGGTTCGCCACGAACCCGTCGTCGTCCGCGGTTCGCCGGTGGGCCGGCGACTACCACACCCGCCTCGCCGCGACGATGCCGCTCGGCGACGGGTTCTTCATCGACAACTCGAACGGCCGGCTGCCGATCGCCGGCGTGCCCGTCACGGAAGCGACGAACAGCTACGCCGACGACTACGCCGCGCTGGTCAGTTCCGTCTGGCGAGCGATCGCCCCGAAGATGGTCTTCACGAACACCGTCGGCGGCGGGGCGGAGGCGAACCCGATCGCCGGGCTGAGCACGGGGGCCGTCGAAGAGTTCCTGCTGCGGCCGCTGGAGGCGACGTGGTCGCAGGTCGCGTCCGTCGCCGGGCTCGTCGCCGACCGGCTCGCCAGCGACTCGCCGTCGCCGTATGTGGTGCTCGACACGTACACGTCGGTCACGCCGTACAACGACCCGCGCACGCAGTCCGCGGCGCTGGCGTACTACTACCTGCTCGCCGACCCGGACCGGACGATGGTCATGTTCTTTGGCGGCAACGCCCCGGCCGCCGCGTGGTCGTCCACCTGGATCACCGCCGCGGAAACGAATGTCGGCCGGCCGACCGGCGGGATGACGACCTTCGCCACCGGCGTCGACCCGCAGAACCCGCGGCTCACGTACAAGGTCTTCGCCCGGCAGTACGACAGCGCCCTGGTGCTGTACAAGCC
>ERZ1066123.989-NODE-989-length-18648-cov-9.716883_pt1 | contig 18648 bp, 14 predicted proteins | sample MGYA00382770_ERZ1066123 | MGnify/ENA primary metagenome ERZ1066123 (study PRJEB33369, sample SAMEA5778353) | biofilm metagenome | biome: Industrial cooling water; feature: Water cooling tower basin; material: Biofilm | place: United Arab Emirates | collected...
ATCATCATCACCGCACAGTGACGCCGCGCGGCGGCAAAGGCGGTCAGCATCGCCTCGATCTGGTGCACCATGCGGTGGCGGTTGCTCAGGCCCGTCAGCGAATCATAGCGCGCCAGACGCGCGGTCTCCTCCTCGCGGCGGAACTCGTCGGAGATATCGGCTCCGGTGCCGCGAAAGCCGAGGAACCGGCCGTCGGCGTCCATCAGCGGCTGTCCGGACAGCCGCAGCACCGCGCCCTCGGGTCGCCGCGCAGCGCGCACCGCCATCCTGGCGAAGGCCTTGTGCGCGCCGAGCATCAGGGCCAGCGACTTGCCGCGCCCCTCGCGATCGGCCGCGCTGAAGATCGCGGTGACGGGCTGGCCGAGCAGGTCATCGAGCGGCAGATCGAGCCGCGCGGCAACCGCAGGCGACAGGTATGTCAGGTGACCTTTGGCGTCGCTGGCCCAAAACCACCCGAGGCCCGATTGCTCGAGCTGGTCGAGCATCGCAAGCCGATCCCCGTCGGACAGTGCCGAGGCCGCCGTGGCGGGGGCAGCTGGAACCGGTGCGACGCGCGCGGCGTCGCTGTTTCGGGAAGACAAGAGACCCTTGAGGGACATCTCGTGGACTAACCTCCAGACCTCGGTGCCGGGCGATCGGATATGCCCTCGAACCTTGTTCGCAAGGCGTAAAGCCCGATGGTTATTTTTCCGCTAAAGGCGCGGTCTGATCGCAGCCGCTCAACGAAAGGTTCCAGGTGTCCGGATGTCACCAGCCGCCGGTTCCGGTCGCCTCGCCGGGTTGGCCCTTGAGCACGGCAAAGGAGCCGTCGGCCCGCCGCCTGAGCGGTGCGTGAAACTCGACGCCGACCCGGTTCTCGCGTGACCAGCGCACCTGGGCGGTGACGGTCTTGTCGGTCGAAAACCCGATCCGCACCGCGCTGCCGGCGGGCATGTTCCACAAGCCTTCGATCATCGCCCCGCTTTCGGAGATGTTGCGCAGCGTCGCGTTGAGGCGGTTGCCGTTGTGGACCACCACAACCCGGCGCAGCAGGTTCTGGCGCGGCGCGCGGGCGGATTGCGGGCCGTCGGCCTCGGCCACCAGATCGCCCGAGACCAGCGCGGTCGCATCCGAGGCGTTCATCGGCCTGAAGTAGATGAAGCCCTGGATGTGGCTGCAGCCGAGCAGGCGGACGAGTTCGAGTTCGTCCAGCGTCTCCACGCCTTCGGCGGTGGTGTCCATGTGCAGCGCCTCGGCGAGGCTGGTGATCGAGGCGATGATCGCGCCGTTGCGGCTGCCCTCCTCGGTCGCGCCCTGCACGAAGCTGCGGTCGATCTTGATCTTGTCGAACGGCGCCTTCTTCAGATAGCCGAGCGAGGAATAGCCGGTGCCGAAGTCATCGAGCGCAAGCCGCACGCCGACGCGCTTCAGGGCCTTGAACATCGCGTCCGTGCCCTGGCTGTCGTTGAGGAACACGCTTTCGGTGATTTCCAGCTCGAGCCGCGAAGGCGCGACGCCGCTGTGCGCGAGCGCATTGGCGACGATGGTCGGCAGGTCAGGGTTGGCGAACTGGAGCGCCGAGACGTTGACCGCGCAGCGGATCGCGCGCGGCCAGCGGGCAAGGTCGGCGCAGGCCGTGCGCAGCGCCCATTGACCGATGCGGTCGATGAGCCCTGCATCCTCGGCAATCGGCACGAACTTGGCCGGGCTGATCCACCCGCGCTTGGGGTGGTTCCAGCGCATCAGCGCCTCGAAGCCGACGATCTTCTCGTTCGCGGCATAGACCACCGGCTGGTAGTAGAGTTCGAGCTCGCCCTTGGCGATCGCCTCGCGCAGGTCCTGTTCGAGCTCCGCGCGTTCTTCTGCCGCGGCATGAAGATCCTCGGCATAGAAGCGGAACACCCCGCGCCCGGCATCCTTGGCGGCATAGAGCGCGAGGTCGACGTTGCGGATCAGCTCGTCGCTGTTGGCACCGTGCTCGGGCGCGAGCGCGATGCCCACCGACGCGCCGATCACCACGCTCTGCCCCTGGATCGAATAGGGCTGCGAAAGCGAGGCGATGATTTCCTGCGCCATGTTGCCCAGCGTGTTGCGGCTCTGATGGCCGGGAACGATCACCTGGAACTCGTCGCCGCCCAGCCGCCCGCAGCGCCCCGCCCCGCCGATGGCCCGCTCGAGCCGCTGGGCGACCTGCTTGAGCAGGGCATCGCCCGCCGGGTGGCCGAGGGTATCGTTGACGTGCTTGAAGCGGTCGAGGTCGAGCATGAGCACCGCGCAGGCCCGCTCGCGTCCGCTCGGGGCCGCGAGAATCTGTTCGAGCGCCTGGCTCATCTGCACGCGGTTGGCGAGGCCTGTGAGCGAATCGTAATGCGCGAGGCGCGAGACCTGCTGCTCGCTGCGGCGCTTCTCGGTCAGGTCGGTGCCGTGGCCGCGGAAGCCGCAGAAGTTCTTGTAGCTGTCGTAGACCGGTCGGCCCGCGAGCGCCCACCAGCGTTCATCGCCCGTCGTCGCGGCGCGCACCTCGACATCGTGGAAGGCCGAACGGGCGGACAGATGGAAGGCCAGCGTGCGCTCGGCATCGGCGGCGCCCTGGGAGGGGTCGACGATCTCGCTCAGCGGGCAGCCGACCACCTCGTCGGCCGTCTTGCCCAGCACCAGCGCGGCCTTGGGCGAGATGTAGGTGATGAGCCCGCGGCGGTCGGTTTCCCAGAACCAGCCCTGCCCGGTCTCCTCGAAGCTGCGCAGAATGTCCTCGGCGCGCGCCGCGACCCGCTCGCGCGCCTCGCGGGCCAGACGGCGCGTCTGCGCGGCCTTCCATTCGAGCCGGGCGATCAGCGACAAGGTGAGCGCGGCGGCGATCACGGCGGCGAGCGTGACGGGCTCGGGCACCAGAATGGCAAATCCGGCCCAGCTGGCGATCTTGGCGCAGAACAGCGAGATGATCCGCATGTCGAACAGTGCGGCGGCAGCGGCATTGATGCACACCAGCGTCCCGATCGCCCACTGCCACGGCAGGCCCTCGCCCACCCACAGCGCCAGCGCAAGGCCGGCGCAGGCCATCGGCAGGACGATGCCGACGACGACGAAGGCGATCCGCACAAGACTTGCCTGTTCGGCCTGTCGCTCGGTCGAGGCGAACAGCGAAACGCAGGCGAACAGCGCCGCGGATGCCAGCGCGAAGCTCGTCGTGACCTGCGACGGGAAGCCCTGATCCACCACCAGCGCGATGGCATAGGCGGCCAGCAGGAACAGCGTCATGCCCCCCGCTTCCCGGGGCAGAAAGAAGTGCTGCTCGCCGGCCGGTTTGTCGATCGCCTGCTGGAGGCCTCCGGCCCTTTCGATGCGCAGGCGCTCGGTGCCGCGCCGTTCGCCGCGGGCGCGCAGATCGGCCTTGCTCGCATCGCCCGAGCCGGCCTTGGCGGCGGCCACGGATTGCAGATCTCGCCGCACCCCGGGTGGGCGCGGATCAGGCGTCGCAAACTTTCGTATCGGTTCCCCGGCCATCGCAGCGAGATGCCCGAAGAGGGCTGAGAAAAGCGTTAATGGCAATGCCTAATTCTTTGACGATTGCGCCTTCCGAACCGCCGGAGCGCCTCTTCGCACGCTTGCAACTTGCCGTGCGACGCTGCATTCTGGACCCCAAGACCGCGTCAGGGCAGGCGTCACAGCCGGGCAGCGCAAGGTCGTTGAAAAGGGGATCCCGATGGCAACCAGCAAAGTGACACTCGAGAACGAGGCAGCCCAGTCGACCAATGCGCTGGGGCCACTGATCGGCGTGGCGCGGGAGGATTTCGTGAGCGCCGTCGCGTTGCTGCTGCGCGAGACCGCATCCGATCCCTCGCGCTTCATCCGCCATAGCGCCGCGATGGCGCAGGACATGGTCAAGATCATGACCGGCAAGAGCGAACTCGCCCCCGATCCCAAGGACAAGCGGTTCATGGACCCGGCCTGGCAGTACAACCCCTTCTTCCGCGCGGGCGCGCAATATTACCTCGCGGTGCAGAAGGGGATGAAGAACTGGCTGGAGGAGCTGGAGCTCGACGAGCTGGAGCGCAACCGCGCCAATTTTATCGCCAACATCATCCTCGACGGGCTTGCCCCCACCAACTCGCTGGTCGGCAACCCCACGGCGCAAAAGCAGATCATCAATTCGGGCGGCCTGAGCCTCATCAAGGGACTTCAGAACGCCTATAACGACATCGTCCACAACAAGGGGATGGTCAGCCAGGTCGACAAGCGCCCCTTCAAGCTGGGCGAGAACATCGCGACCTCGAAGGGCGCCGTGGTCTACCGTGACGAGATCATGGAGGTGCTGCAATATTCGCCGACCACGCAAGAGGTCTACGACATTCCACAGCTGACAATTCCGCCGCAAATCAACAAGATGTACATCAACGACCTGTCGCCGGACAAGTCGGTGGTCAAGTGGCAGGTCGACAACGGCATCCAGACCTTCGTCATCTCGTGGCGCAACCCGTCGAAGGAACAGGGCCACTGGGGCATGGCCGATTACATCACGGCCTGCGAAAAGGCGCTGGAGGTGGTCTCCTCGATCACCGGATCGAAGAAGGTCAACGTCTCGGCCGGTTGTTCTGGCGGGCAGACCGCCTCGGTGCTGGCATCGAAGCTTGCTGCCACGAACAACCCGATCCTCGGCACGCTGACGCTGATGGTCTGCGTGCTCCACCCCAAGCCGACCGATATCGAGGCCGGATCGCTGGTGAGCGAGAACGGGATGCAGCTCGCCCGCCAGCGCGCGATGAAGCAGGGCGTGATCAAGGCCGACGATCTGGCGCGCGGCTTCGCCTGGTTGCGCCCCAACGACCTGATCTGGAACTACGTCATCAACAACTACCTGCTCGGGCAGGACCCGCCCGCCTTCGACGTGCTGTTCTGGAACGCGGATGCCACCAACCTGTCCTCCAGCCTGATGGGCGATTTCCTGACCCTGTTCGAAACGCTTGCCTTCACCAGAAAGGGCGAGGTCGAGATGGCCGGGCACAAGGTCGATCTGTCCAAGGTGACCGCGGACCTGTTCATCCTCGGGGGGGTGACCGATCACATCACCCCGTGGAAGGCGACCTACCGATCGACCCAGCTGTTCGGATCGAAGGACGTGACCTACGTCCTTTCGCAGAGCGGGCACATGCAGGCGATCCTCAATCCGCCGACCAACCCCAAGGCCAAGTACTTCGTCCAGAAGAAGAAGGGCAAGCTCCCCGAGACCGCCGACGCGTGGCTGCAGGGCACCGAAGAGGTCAAGGGCAGCTGGTGGCCGCTGTGGATGGAGTGGGTGCAGGCGCGTTCGGGCAAGAAGAAGCCTGCCCCCGCTGATCTGGGCAATGACACCTTCCGGCCCGGCGACCCGGCACCGGGACTCTACGTCGTCGAAGAAGTCTGATACAGCATCCGCGCGCCTCGGCCGCTTCCCACGCGGGAGCGGCGGCGCAAAGCTTGTGGGCGCGCGCGCTATGGGATCGGTGTGCGCGCCCAACCCGCCTCCGTCCGGGGGCGCGAGAAAGGACGTGACTACGTGACCAATCCCATGGACGACGCGATCGTCTCGATGGAGCAGGCGGGCGGCCGGACGCTACGGACTGCGGCCTGGCGGCTCGATATGCCTTCCGACCATCTGCCGGTGCTGTTCTTCAACGGCATCGGGGCAAACATCGAAGCGGTGGCCCCGCTCGCCGCCTCCCTGCCGGAACGCGGCTTCATCATGTTCGACATGCCGGGCACGGGCGAATCGCCCGATCCGCTGGTGCCCTACAACCCCTTCACCATGAGCTGGACAGCCGCGCAGCTGCTGGCGAAATACGGCCTCGACCAGGTCGACGTGATGGGCGTTTCGTGGGGCGGCGCGATGGCGCAGCACTTCGCGCTTCAGCACCCCGGCCTCACCCGGCGGCTGACCCTGATCGCGACCACGCCGGGGATGCTGATGGTGCCGGGCAATCCGGCCGCATTCACCAAGATGGCCAACCCGCGCCGCTACATCGACCCCGACTTCATGAACGAGCACTTCGCCACGCTCTACGGCGGGGTCGACAAGGATGGTGCGCGTCATCAGAAGGACAGCCATATCGGCCGCCTCAAGCCCCCTTCCCCGCGCGGCTATCTCTACCAGCTGATGTGCATGATGGGCTGGACGAGCCTTCCGGCGCTGCCCTTCATGAAGAAGGAAACGCTGATCATGATGGGCGAGGACGACCAGATCGTCCCCGTCATCAATGGCCGCATCCTGAAGGCGATGATCCCGAATTCGCGCCTCATGACCTTTGCGGGCGGCGGGCACCTGTTCCTGCTGACCCACGCGGACGAGAGCGTCGCGGCGATCCGCGAGTTCCTCGACGCGCCGGAGACGGGAAAAGAGGCGAAGCGCGCGGCGGCCTGAGGCTGCCGCTGGACAGCTCAGGCTGATTGCGACATCCTCCCGCTCAAAACGGGAGAGAGACATGGCGCAATACGACCTCATCATCCGCGGCGGCACGATCGTCGATGGAACCGGGGCTCCGGCCTTCACCGCTGACGTGGCGGTCAAGGACGGGCTGATCGCGATGGTGGGCCGGGTCGCGGGGAGCGCCGCGGAGGAAATCGACGCGCGCGGCAAGATCGTCGCCCCCGGCTTCGTCGACATCCACACCCATTACGACGGGCAGGCCACCTGGGATCAGGAGATGGCGCCCTCAAGCTGGCACGGCGTCACCACGGTCGTCATGGGCAATTGCGGCGTCGGCTTCGCGCCCGCGCGGCCCGACCGGCACGAATGGCTCATCAGCCTGATGGAGGGGGTCGAGGACATCCCCGGCACCGCGCTGGCCGAGGGGATGACGTGGGATTGGGAGACCTTCCCCGAGTATCTCGACGCGCTCGAAAAGCTACCCCGCACGGTCGATGTCGGCACCCACGTCCCCCACGGCGCGGTGCGGGCTTACGTGCTGGGCGACCGCGAGCAGCCGGGTGCGGTGCCCACAGCGGAGGACATCGCCGCAATGTCGGCAATCGTCGAGGAAGGCGTGCGGGCGGGCGCGCTCGGCTTCTCGACCTCGCGCACGGTGCTGCACAAGTCGGTCGATGGCGAGCTAGTCCCCGGCACCACCGCTACGCCCGAAGAACTGATCGCCATCGGGCGCGCAATGGGCCGCGCCAAGGCGGCAGGCGGCCATGCGGTGTTCGAGATCGCCAGCGACCTGAAGCGCGAATGGGACGAGTTCGGCTGGATGGGCAAGCTGAGCCGCGAGGCGGGCATCCCCGTCACCTTCGCTGCGCTGCAATCCATCGCCAAGGAACTCTCCCTCGACGAACAGATCGCCGCCATGCGCGCCGAGAACGACAATGGCGCAAACATCGTCGCTCAGATAGCACTTCGTGGCAATGGCATTGTCATGGCGTGGCAGGGCACCGTCCACCCCTTCCGCTTCCGCCCGAGCTGGATGGCGATTGCCGACCTGCCATGGGAGCAGCAGCGCGCAAAGCTGCTCGATCCCGCTTTCAAGGCGCAATTGCTCGCCGAACCCAACGACTACACCGACGCCCCCAAGGATATCGGCGGGGTGGTGATGGCGATCAGCATGGGCTGGAGCCTGCAATACGAGATGGACCCCGATTTCGACTACGAGCCCGCTGCCGATGCCAGCATCAACGCCCGCGCCGTGGCCGCCGGGGTCGCCCCGCAGGAATATGCCTATGACCTGCTGTGCCGCGATGAGGGCAAGGGCTTCATTTACCTCCCGATCCTGAATTACGCCGACGGCAACCTCGATTTCCTCGTGCCGCTCCAGCACGCGGACGACACGGTGAACTCGCTGTCCGACGGCGGCGCGCATTGCGGGACGATCTGCGACGCGGCCTCGCCCACCTTCATGCTCGAACACTGGGTCAAGGGCCGCAAGCGCGGCGCGACGATCACGCTCGAACAGGCCATCAAGCGCCAGTGCCGCGATACCGCGCGGCTCTACGGGCTGGAGGATCGCGGAGTGATCGCGCTGGGCTACCTTGCCGATTTGAACGTGATCGACATGGGAACGCTGAAGCTCGGCAAGCCGTGGCTTGCCTTCGACCTTCCGGCAGGCGGCAAGCGGCTGCTGCAAAAGGCGAACGGCTATGTTGCCACGATCAAGAGCGGCGTCGTCACCTTCCGCGATGGCGTGTGGACAGGGGCAACCCCCGGCGGCCTCATCCGTGGGCCGCAGCGGGTGGGACTCGCCGAAGCGGCGGAGTAATCCGCTCTCCGGTCAGGGCTCGATCACGATTCCCTTGGCCGGGTCGATCTGTCCGGCGACCATCGTCGCGAACACCTCGCGCGCGGCCTCTAGCCCCGCGCGGCGTTCGATGGCGATGGTGCCCTCGGCGGCCTTGAGGAATTCCCGCCACGCCGCAGCAACCAGCCTGCCGCCCTCCTCCGCCCCGTGCGCCTTGAAGAAGGCGACCGCATGGTCGGGGGCGAAGAACAGCTGCGGCTTGGGGCCGGGGAGCGGCTCGTTCTTGCCGAACACCGAGCGCGCTTCGATGTGCGTCGCGCCGACCAGCGCGGAATGCGCCAGCGCATCCTCGAAATGGCGGTGGATGCGCGCCAGCAGCTCGGCATTGCCCGCGAAGTCCACGCTCACGCTGCGCAAGCTGGCCACGCGTTCGAGATCGTCATAGGCGACAACCTCGTCATAAAGCCCGCTCGCCGCGACGAAGGCGACATTGCCCTGCGAGGTCAGCCCGATCCGCCTGATCTGCGGCGAGGATTGCCGCGCGACGCTCGCCAGCCCCATCGCCGTCTTCGAGGAGGCGCTGGTGACCACCAGCTGCTCGGCCCCGAACCAGCCTTCGCCGCGCAGGAAATATTCGATCAGGAACCCGGTGCGGAACAGCGGGCCGAAGATCATCCGCTCGGCCTCGCGCGCGGGATCATGCTCGGGATCGGCGGCAAGGCGCGTGTAGCTGTTGTAGACCGGGCTCATCGGCTGGCGGTGTTCGGCGGTGTCGGAGAAGCCCCCGGCGCTTACCCGGCCGGGGAGCACATCCAAGTGGCTCGCCATCGGCAGATAGCCATAGACCCGCTCGCCTACGGCGATGTCGGGATGGCGGCTCTCGATCACCCGCGCATGGCCCCACATCGGCACGATGCCGAAGCCGTCGGGCGCGGGGAAGAAGTCCCAATATCTGAACCCCTCGCCGACCACCGCATAGGTGACGTTGTTGGCGGTGACCGAAAAGCTCTCGATCTGGAGCCGCACCGCGCCATCGGCCAGGGGCGCGAGCGGCACCTCGGCCAGCGCGGCATGGGTGAGCGCGTCCTTGCGGACGTGGACCTGAACGGCATTCATCGCAATTCCCCTCCCACGGTGGCGGGAATCACACCCGCATCGGCATCAGCACATAGAGCGCGCGGGCCTTCTCGCTCTCGCGGATCAGGGTCGGCGCGCCGGCGTCGGCGAGGTGGAGTTCCACCGTGTCACTGTCGATCTGGCCGAGGATGTCCTTGAGGTAATTGGCGTTGAAGCCGATCTCCAGCCCCTCGGCGCGGTATTCGGCGGCCAGTTCTTCGGCCGCCGTGCCGTTGTCGGGCGAGGTGACGGACAGGGTCACGCGGTCATTGTCGAGCCCGATCTTGACCGCACGGGTCTTTTCGGTGGCGATCGTCGCGACGCGGTCGACGCCGGAAAAGAACAGCTTGGGGTCGACTTTCAGGAGCTTGTCGTTGGCAGTCGGAATCACGCGGCTGTAATCGGGGAAGGTCCCGTCGATCAGCTTGGAGGTCAGCACCACGCCGCCTTCGCCGCCGAGCGTGAAGCGGATCTTGCTGGCCGACAGGTCGACCAGCACATTGCCGTCCAGCGCCTCTTCGAGCAGTTTGCGCAGCTCGCCCACGGCCTTCCTCGGCACGATCACGTCGGGCATCCCGGCAGCGCCTTCGGGGCGCGGCAGGGTGAAGCGCGCGAGGCGGTGCCCGTCGGTCGCGGCGGCCTTCAGGAGCGGCTCGTCCTCGTCGGTCACGTGCAGGAAGATGCCGTTGAGATAGTAGCGCGTTTCTTCCGTGGAGATCGCAAAGCGCGTGCGGTCGATCAGCTCGGCGAGCATCCGGGCGGGGATCTCGAAGCTGGTCGGCAGATCGCCTTCGACGATCACCGGGAAATCGTCGCGCGGCAGGGTCGGCAGCTTGAAGTTCGACCGGCCGGCCTTGACCTCCAGACGGTTGTCGTTGGTGGTGAGGCTGACCTGGCTGCCCTCGGGCAGCTTCCTTGCGATGTCGAACAGCAGGTGCGCCGACACGGTGATCGCGCCTGGCTGATCGACCGAGGAGGCGCTCATCGTCTCGACCACCTGGAGATCGAGGTCGGTCGCCATGACCCGCACCGCGCCGCCCAGATCGGCGTCAATCAGCACGTTCGAAAGGATCGGGATGGTGTTGCGGCGCTCCACCACGGATTGAACGTGGGAAAGGCACCGCAGCAGCGTCGCGCGTTCGATCGTGGCCTTCATCGCTTGTCCCTATCGGTCTACGGGTCTTGCGCGGGGGACGAGGAATCGCCCCCAAGCGCCGGAAAGTGCGCAAAACCTTAGCGCGCGCGACAATACGGGCAAGGAGGCGTAATTGCGAGGGGCGACTCCGTTGGGGATAAGGGCGCCGGGGAGGCCCCCGACCGGCTCAGAGCATCGCCATTCCGCCGTTCACGTGCAGGGTTTCGCCGGTCACGTAGGCCGCCTCGCGGCTGGCGAGAAAGGCGACCGCGGCGCCGATTTCCGCGCCCTCGCCCATCCGGCCCATCGGGATGCGGCCATTGATCGCGGCCTGCTGCTTCTCGTCCAATGCGGCAGTCATGGCGGTGCGGATGAAGCCGGGGGCGACGCAGTTGGCGGTGATCCCGCGGCTGGCGACTTCCTGCGCGAAGGCCTTGGTCATGCCGGTTAGGCCGGCCTTGGCGGCGCAGTAGTTCATCTGGCCCGGATTGCCGGTCGCGCCGACCACCGAGGTGATGTTGACGATCCGCCCGAAGCGCGCCTTCATCATCGGCCTGGCAGCGGCACGCATCAGGCGGAAGGCGGCCTCGAGGTTGATGCGGATCACCTGATCCCACTCCTCGTCCTTCATCCGCATCCCCAGATTGTCGCGGGTGATGCCGGCATTGTTGACGAGAATGTCCATGCTGCCGAGCGTATCGAGCATCGCCGGAACCAGTTCCTCGACCTGCGTGGTGTTGCCGAGATCGCAGGTGATCTCGACATGGCCGTCATGATCGTGGTGCGGATAGGCTTCGTTGAGTTCATCGCGGAAGGCCCGCAGCTTCGCCGCGTTCGAGCCCGACAGCGCGAGGCGCGCGCCTTGCGATGCCAGAGCATGGGCAATGGAAGACCCGATCCCGCCGCTCGCGCCGGTAACCAGCGCGTTCATGCCAGTGAGTGAAAACATCAAGCGATCTCCTTCGCAAAGGCTTCGAGGTCCGCCATGGTGACCAGGCTTGTCACCTCAGCGTCCTTGTCGGTGCGGCCGACCATAGGGCCGACCACCTTGCCGCCGAGTTCGGCGAAGCTCTCCACCCCGTCGGCGCGCATCGCCAGCACGCTTTCGCGCCAGCGCACGCGGCCGGTGACCTGCTCGACCAGCAGCGCGCGGGCTTCGTCGGGGTCGGTCACGGGGGCGGCGGTGACGTTGGCGTAGAGCGGCAGGGCGAGCGCGCCCGGCGGCGTTGCGGCCAGCGCGTGGGCCATCTTCTCGGCCGCGGGCGCCATCAGCGAGGAGTGGAACGGCGCCGAGACATTGAGGATCATGCCGCGCTTGATCCCGTGCTCCTTCACCAGCGCCACGGCCCGCTCGATCGCGGCAGCGTGGCCCGAGATCACGACCTGCGAGGGATCATTGTCGTTGGCGACCTCGCAAACCTCGCCCTGCGCGGCCGCCTCGGCCAGCGCCTTGGCCTGATCGATATCGGCGCCCAGCAAGACCGCCATCGTCCCCTCCCCCACCGGCACCGCCGCCTGCATCGCCCAGCCGCGCAGCTTGAGGAGGCGCGCGGTGTCGGCAAGCTTGAAAGCGCCGATGGCGGCAAGCGCGGTGTATTCGCCGAGCGAGTGGCCCGCAACGCAGTTTGCGTGCTCCAGCAGCTTCACCCCGAAATCGCGCTCCAGCACGCGCAGGGTCGCCATGGCATTGGCCATGATCGCGGGCTGGGCGTTCTCGGTGAGGGTGAGCCGGTCCTCCGGCCCGTCACGCATCAGCGCGAAGAGGTTCTGCCTCAGCGCCTCGTCGACCTCGCCGAACACGTCGCGCGCCGCCTCGCTGGCGGCGGCGAGGTCCGCTCCCATGCCGACCTTCTGGCTGCCCTGCCCCGGAAAGATGAATGCACGCATCCTTGCGATCCCCGACCTTTTGTCCGTTGTGGCGCGCGCCGTTACGTCCGGGCGGGCGGGCTGGCAAGGCCGAAGGGCACAACCCTGTTGGCAGAGGTATGCCCGATCAGCGCGCGGCCCAGGTAAGGTATGCCCGCGCGCGCGCACCAGTATTGCGCGATCTCCTCCTCGCTCGCGCCGAAATCGACGTAGTTTTCCGGCACATCGGTGACCGTCCCGAGCCTCAGCCCGGCGATGCGCGGCAGGGTTCCGGCAAGGTGGAAGAACAGCCGGTCGATCGAATAGAGATGCTCGCTCACCTCCTCGACCATCACCACATGGCCGTTGAGGTCGGGCATCATCGGTGTGCCGGTCAGCATGGCCAGCGTGATGAGGTTGAAGGCCGCCGCGGGCCGGGTGCCGTCGAGGCTGGGCTCGACCCCGCTGGTGTCGCCCTGAAGCCAGTTCAGCACCCGCCTGATCCCCTCTCGCCCCCCTTCCGACCGGGCGCTGACGGGCATGTGACCGTGCACGCTCTGCCCGATCCTCTCACGGTAGAGCGCGGCGAGCAGATAGCCGCAGTCCGAAAAGCCGACATAGGTCTTGGCCCGCGCAGCCCGGTTCATCTGGCGCGTTGCGGCCTCGGCGATGCGGTTGGAGCCGTAGCCGCCCTTGGCGAACCACACGACGTCGAAGGCCGGATCGTTGGCGCATTCAAGCAGTGCGGTGAGCCTTTCGAGATCATCGCCCGCAAAGTGCCCGGAGCGCGCGAAGCACTGGTCGTGGAAGCTGACGCGGTGCCCCGGATACTCGGCGGCAACCAGTTCCTCGAGCGCGGCCTGGTGTTCGCGGGTGATGGGCGTTGCCGGCGCGCAAATGGCGATATTCGTCATGTGCCTCAGCCTATGGCGCTTGTCAGGGGGCGTGCAAGCCAATAACCGAAGGGGGATATGGATAACGGGGTCACAACCGGGTCGCTTGCGGGGCGGCCGCTGTTCTTCTGCGGGATCGGCGGGTCCGGGATGCTGCCGCTCGCGCAGATCGCGCAGGGGCTGGGCCATCCCGTTGCCGGCTCGGACCGCAGCCGCGATCAGGGGCGCACCCCGGAAAAGTTCGCCTGGCTGGAAGCCAACGGCTTTGCCCTGTTCCCGCAGGACGGCAGCGGGGTGACATCGCCAGAGCAGGTGCTGATCGCCTCGGCCGCGATCGAGGATACCGTCCCCGAAGTCGCCCGTGCCAAGGCGCTGGGCTGCAAGCGGCTGTCCCGCGCCGAGCTGCTGTCCGATCTGTTCAACGCCGCCGATTTCTCGATCGCGGTGGGCGGCACCTCGGGCAAGTCGACCGTGACGGGCATGATCGCCTGGATCCTCGCCGAGGCGGGGCACGATCCGATGGTCATGAACGGCGCGGTGATGAAGAACTTCGTCTCGCCCGCCAACCCCTTCGCCTCGGCCCGCATCGGCAAGCCGGGGGTGTTCGTGAGCGAAGTCGACGAGAGCGACGGCTCGATCGCGCTCTACCGCCCGACAGTGGGCGTGCTGCTCAACGTCAGCCTCGACCACAAGAGCATCGAGGAACTGCGGGTCCTGTTCGGGGCCTTCGTCGCCTCGGCTGGCACGGCGGTGATCAACTGCGACAGCCCGGAGGCGAGCTATCTCGTCCCGCGCGCGGCGAACAAGGTGACCTTCGGGATCAGATCGCGGGAGGCTGACATCACTGTCGAGCCGGATTCGATCGACATGAGCGAACTCGGCATACGCGCGGCGGTGATCGACAACCGCACCCGCGAGGTCTTCCCGCTGATCCTGCCGATGCCGGGGCTGCACAACCTTTCCAACGCCCTTGCGGCCATAGCCGCGGCCAGCGCGGCGGGGATCGCGATAGGCTACGCCGCCTACGCGCTTCGCAGCTTTGCCGGGCTGGCGCGCCGTTTCGACGTGATCGGCACCAGCGCGCAAGGCATCAGCGTGATCGACGATTTCGGGCACAATCCGGAAAAGTGCGCCGCGACGCTGCGCACTTTGAAGGCGACCCCGGGCCGGGTGATCGCCTTCTTCCAGCCCCACGGCTACGGCCCCTTGCGCCAGATGGGCGAGGAACTCGCCCAGACCTTCGCGCGTGAGCTGGGGCCGCAGGACATCACGATCCTGTGCGATCCGGTCTATTTCGGCGGCACGGTGGACCGCAGCGTCGGCTCGGAACGGATCGCGGCGCTCATCGCGGCCGGCGGCGGACAGGCCGAACACATCCCCGACCGCGAGGATTGCGCCGACCGGATCGTCGCCCTCGCCCGCCCGGGGGACCGGATCGCGGTGATGGGCGCACGCGACGACACGCTGACGGAGTTCGCAAAATCGCTCCTCGCCCGCCTGCCCTGAGCCTCCCATGAGCCTTTACGCCCGCGCGGTGCGCCATGCGTGGCGGATGGCGGCGGTGCTGGCGCTGGCGGTGCTGATGGTGCTGACCGTCGACCGCTTGTACGGCCACTCCACCCTCGCCTTCGCTGCGGCGATCATGATGCTGCTCGTCGCCAATGCGCCGATGCTGCGCTTCGATTGCCCACGCTGCGGCAAGAACGCCTTCTTTCGCGGGCCTTTCGTCGTCCCATGGCCGAACCGGGTGTGCACCCGCTGCGGCGAGGATCTCGGGGCCAGCACCCCTTCGCAAAATCGCTGATGGGCGAGCGGCGCGCGGCACGTTAGCCTGATCCCCATGCACCCCCGCGACTTCTCTCTGGATACAATGCTGGCAAACTGCGCCGCGCGCCACGGCCACCGGCTTGCCAGCGTGGACGGCGACCAGCGCCTGACCTGGGCCGAGCTTGACGCGCGGGTGACGGCCCTTGCCCGCTGGCTGATCGCACGCGGCATCGCGCCGGGCGACCGGATCGCGCTGCTGCTGACGGATGGTGCGCCGTTCCTCACCATCCTGCTCGCGTGCGGCCGGATCGGGGGAATCGCGGTGCTGCTCAACTGGCGTCTCGCCCGTGCCGAACTCGCGTGGATCTGCGGCGATGCCCAGCCCGCCATGACCTTCGTGAACCCGCGCTTTCTGCCGCTTTTACAGGGCGTTGAGGCGGGCGAAGTTTGCCAAGTTGATGAAAGTCATGCGGGCGACGGGTTTTTCGAAACTGTTGTAGGAAACGTCCTCGGGCCAATCCAACATCCGCACGATTTCGGCATCAACTTGGCGCCCGATCGCCCGCTTTACATGATGTACACCAGCGGCACGACCGGACGGCCCAAGGGCTGCCTTCAGGCCGGGAGCGCGGTCGCCGCCAGCGCCATGGGGTTCGCCCAGCATCGGGGCTTTCGCCATGATGAGGTGCTGCTCTCGGTCAACCCGCTGTTCCATGTCGTCGGCATGCAGCAGGTCGCGGCGATGATCGCCTGCGGGGGGACCAGCGTGTTCGCCGGGCGTGATGACGACAGCGCCGCGATCCTCGACCTCCTCCACCGCGAGGGCTGCACCACCACCAGCGCCTTTCCCACGATCTGCTTCCCGTGGGCCGCGATGAACCCGGTGCGCGATGGGCGGATGCCGCTCACCAACTATACCGGAGGCGCCGGGATGGGCCGCCCGCAGATGTACGACTTCATCGAGAAAGACTGGGACGCCCGCGTCGTCGGCGGCTACGGCCAGACCGAGGTGTGCGGCTTTGCGACCTTCATCGACTATGCCGACATGCTGGAAGCCCCGCGCTCGATCGGCTGGACCCTGCCGCACGTCGAGATGACCGTGCTCGACCCGGAAGGGCGGCACCTGCCCCCCGGCGAGGAGGGCGAGCTCGCCTTGCGCGGCCCTTCGGTCATGCTCGGCTACTGGCGCAATCCCGAGGCGAGCGAGGCGGCGCTCGGCCATGCCTGGCTGCGCACCGGCGACCTCGGCACGATGGACACCCGCGGGCGCGGCTACCTGCTGGGACGGGCCAAGGAACTCATCAAGACCGGAGGCGAGAACGTCTACCCCGCCGAGGTCGACGCGGTCTTTGCTGCCATGCCCGAGGTGGCCGATGCGGGCTGCTGCGGCGTGCCCGACAAGCAGTGGGGCGAGGCGGTCAAGGCCTTCGTCGTGCTGAAACCGGGCATGAGCCTCACGCGCGAGGAGATCGCGGCCCGCTTCAAGGGCCAGATCGCGGGCTACAAGCGCCCGCGCTACATCGAGTTCGTCGACCGCCTGCCGCGCGATCCGATCGGCAAATTGCTGCGGAGGGAGCTTTCGGCGAGGCCGGTGACGCCCGATCAGGCGGCCTAACGCGCCTCCAGCGCCTTTCTTCCCTCCTCCTCGCGCGCAAACGCGCGCTGGTAGGCCTCGCGCGCCGTCAGCCGTGCCCGGTAGGCCTTGAGGCTTTCGGGCACGCCATCGTCCAGCCCCACGCTCTTAGCGAGGATCAGCGCGTAGCCGACGCAGATGTCGGCGACGGTGAAGCGGTCGGCGCACAGGTATTCGCGGCCCTCGAGACGCTGTTCGACCTTGACGAGGCGCTTGTGGAACCACTTGGCATAGGCGTGGCCCGCCTCCTCCAGCCCCTTGTCCTTCTCGAACAGGCAGAAGCGCATGTAGACCGTCTGGGGGAAGGTGATCGTCGCGTCGGCGTGGTGGGTGTAGTCGCAGTATTCGCCGTAGTCGCGCTCCCCCGGCGCCACCGCGAGCGGCGTGTATCCTGCGCGCGTGGCGAGATAGTGGGCGATGGCGCAACTCTCGGTGAGGCGGGTGTCGCCGTCCACCAGCAGCGGCACCGTGCCGAGCGGGTTCAGCGCGAGATAGTCGGGCGCAAGATAGCGCGGGGGGAACGGGAGCAGGCGCAGGTCGATATCCACCCCGGCCTCCTCGGCGGCCCAGGTCGCGCGCAGGCCGCGCGAGCGGGCGCAGGTGTAGAGGACGGGCGTGGTCATGGCGGCAGGCTTAGTGCCCCTCGCCCGCGCCGACACCCAGCACTTTGTGCAGGAGGAGCGCGATGATGCTCCCCAGCACCAGCCCGACGACAGCCGACAGCGCGGCATAGGTCACCCAGCCCGCCACCCCGCCCAGCGCCCCGGCAGCGGTCGCGACCACGCCTTCCGCGCCGTGAATGATGTCGTAGAGGCCGTGGAAGCCGACTTCGTGCGTGCCGTGGACGATGATCCCCCCGCCCACCCACAGCATGGCGATGGTGCCGATGATCGACAGCGCGGCGAGCAGCTTGGGGACGAAGCGCAGCAGGAAATGGCCGAAGCTCTGCTTCCAGCTGTCCGCCTGCCTGGTGAGATGGAGCCCGACGTCGTCGATCTTCACGATCAGCGCAACCGCGCCATAGACCGCCACCGTCACCACCACCGCCACCAGCGCCAGCGCCATCCCGCGCTCCCACCAGGTCGGCAGTTCGAGCGCGGCGAGGGTGATCGCCATGATCTCGGCCGAGAGGATGAAATCGGTGCGGATCGCGCCTGCGACCCGGGCGTTCTCGAAGGCGACGGGATCGGTGATGGCATCCTCGAGCGTCGCCCCGTGCTTGGCCGCGCCGAGTTTCTCCATCACCTTTTCCGCGCCTTCATAGCACAGGAAGGCTCCGCCCAGCATCAACAGCCAGATGATCGCGCCCGGCAGGAATTCGGACAGGAGCAAAGCCGCGGGAAGCAGGAACAGGAGCTTGTTGCGCAGGCTGCCCTTGGTGATCTTCCAGATGATCGGCAATTCGCGCGCCGGGCTGAGGCCGGTGACATAGCTCGGGGTGACGGCCGCGTCGTCGATCACCACGCCCGCGGTCTTGCTCCCCGCCTTGCTGGCCGCCACGGCCACGTCATCGAGCGAGGCGGACGCCGCGCGGGCGATCACGGCGATATCATCCAGCAGCGCAACCAGTCCTGACGGCACGTTCAAACCCCTGTTTCGCGAATCAAGCGCAGCACTGCTGCTTGGTCCCGCCTCCTGCCCGACAACACTTGCAATTGCGCGCGAAAACTGTAAGGGCCGCGCTTCGCATGGGAACCGCCCGGCGATTGTCGAAGAAAGCCGGAGGGGCCCCGTCGTTACGGACGGATCAGCCAGCGATCGGCAGGTAGTGAAAGGAACGCGAAGATGGCTCTGTATGAGCACGTCTTTCTCGCGCGTCAGGATCTGAGCCAGGCTCAGGTCGATGCGCTGGCGGCGCAAGCCACCGAAATCGTCGAGGCCGGCAACGGCAAGGTCACCAAGACCGAGACCTGGGGCCTCAAGTCTCTCGCCTACAAGATCGAGCGCAACCGCAAGGCGCATTTCGTGCTGCTCAACATCGACGCCCCCGGCTCGGTGGTTGCAGAGCTCGAGCGTCAGACCCGCATCAACGAAGACATCATCCGCTACATGACCATCCGCGTGGACGAGCACGAGGAA
>ERZ1066123.991-NODE-991-length-18584-cov-7.754331_pt1 | contig 18584 bp, 17 predicted proteins | sample MGYA00382770_ERZ1066123 | MGnify/ENA primary metagenome ERZ1066123 (study PRJEB33369, sample SAMEA5778353) | biofilm metagenome | biome: Industrial cooling water; feature: Water cooling tower basin; material: Biofilm | place: United Arab Emirates | collected...
TGGACCAGTACATCGGCGGCATCGAGCACGCGATCCTGCACCTGCTCTACAGCCGCTTCTTCACCCGCGGCATGCGCGACACCGGCCACCTGAAGCTGGCCGAGCCCTTCGCCGGCCTGTTCACCCAGGGCATGGTCACGCATGAGAGCTACCGGGCCGCCGATGGGCGCTGGCTCTATCCGGAGGAGGTCGAGATCTCGCTGGCGCCGGATGGCACGCGCAGCGCCACCCTGAAGGGCGGCAACCAGCCCGTCACGATCGGCCGCGTCGAGAGCATGTCCAAGTCGAAGCGCAACACGGTCGACCCGGGCGCCATCATCGACCGCTACGGTGCCGACACCGCGCGCTGGTTCATCCTTTCCGACAACCCGCCCGAGCGCGACATGGAGTGGAGCGAAGCGGGCGTTGCCGGCGCCTTCCGCTTCAGCCAACGGCTGTATCGCATGGTCGCCGCAGCGGTGCCGGACCTGCCGCCGGCCGGCACCAGTCCCGCGGGCGCCGGGGGCGCCGCGCACAGGCTGCGTCAGGCAACGCACCGGACCATCGCGGCCGTGACCGAGGCGCTGGAGACCTTCGCCTTCAACGTCGCCGTCGCGCGCATCCATGAGTTCGCCAATACGATCGGCGAGACGGAGGCGGCTGCGGCGGCCGAGCACATGGGAGCGGCCCGGCGCGAGGCGCTGGAGGCGATCACGCGGCTCGCCGCGCCGATGATGCCGCACCTGGCCGAGGAGCTCTGGTCGCTGCTCCGCCCGGGCGAGGCGGCGCTGGTTGCTGACCTGCCCTGGCTGGAGGCCGACCCCGACCTGCTCCGGGCCGAGACCCTGACGCTGGCCGTGCAGGTGCTCGGCAAGCTCCGCGGCACCATCGAGGTGCCGGTGGATGCCGACGAGGCAACGGTCTTCGCTGCCGCCGCGGCGGAGGAGAACGTCGCCCGCAGCATCGCCGGACGCCCGATCAGGAAGCGCATCCATGTCCCGGGCCGCATCGTCAACTTCGTCGTCTAGGCGCGCCGCGCTGCAGCGGCTGGCGCTGGCACCCGGCCTGCTGGCGGCCGCCGGCTGCGGCTTCCGCCCGATGCACGGACCGGTTGAGAGCACCGTCGGCGCGGCACCTGCCGAGATCGCGCCCGAACTGGCCGCGGTGCGGGTCGGGACCCTGCCCGACCGGTTCGGCCAGATCCTGCGCCGCAACCTGCAGCGGCGCTTCGAAGGCGAGGCACCCGGGACCCAGGCGCGCTACCAGCTCACCCTCAGCGTCGGCTTCAGCGGCGAAGTGCTGGGCTACCGGCGCGACGGGACGATCAGCCGCGTGCGCTACATTGCAATAGCAGAATGGAATCTCGCGACCCAGGCCGTGCCGCCGCAGATCATCGCCCGCAGCATCCAGCCGGTGCGCACGATCGACGCCTTCAACGTGCCCGACCTGCAGTTCTTTGCCGCCGACACCTCGCGCGAGGACATGGAGCGCCGCCTGGCGGAGGTGCTGAGCGACGAGGTGTATCGGCAGGTGCTGCTGGCGCTGCGCCGCCATGTCGCGGGCGGACGGGTCGTTGCCGGCGGACCCGTCGCGCCGGCCCCCGGCTGAACGGGCCGCGCTGCGGTGGCAAAGCTGGACGCGCGGCGCGCGGCAGGTTTCCTGCAGGATCCGGATACTCGGTGCCGCATCGTGCTGCTGCACGGTGACGATCCGGGGCTGGTGCATGAGCGGGCCCTGCGTCTGATCGCAGCCGTGACTGGCGGCGACACCCTGCAACTGGTGGAGGTCGGGCGCGAGGGCGCCAAGGACACCGGGTTGCTGGCAGCCGAAGCTGCCGGGGTCTCGCTGTTCGCCGCCGGGCGGCGCGCGGTCTGGGTGCGCGAGGCAACCGACATCTTCGCCGTCGCCGCGGAGCAGGTGCTGCGCGGCCCGGGACCCGGGCTGGTGGTGCTGGAAGCGCCGGGCGACTCGCGCAGCCTTCAGAAGCTGCGCCGCCTGCTGGAACCCGCGCCCGATGCCGCGGTCATCGCCTGCTACCGCGAGCGTGGCGCCGAACTGGCTGCGACCATACGCCGCATCCTCGGCGATTCGGGGGTGCAGGCCGAGACAGCCGCCGTCGACTGGATGGTGGATCGGCTGGCCGAGGATCACCTGCTGATGCGACGTGAGCTTGAGAAGCTGGCGCTTTATGTCGGCCCCGGCGGGCGGGTGACGCAGGAGCAGGCATTGGCCTGCATAGCCGAAGGCTCGGCCCTCGATCTGGAGGAGGCCCTGGTCGCGGCGCTGGCGGGCGATGTCGCCCTGGCGGACCGGGCATTGGAAGCCGCCTTCGCCGATGGCGCGGCGGCGGTGCAGGTGGTGCGGGGCGCGCTGCGCCAAGTCCAACGGCTGCATGTGGCGGCGCTGGCGGTTGCCGGTGGGGCGGCGCCAGGCGCGGCGCTGGACGCACTTCGCCCACCGGTCTTCTTCCGCCAAAAGCCGGCCCTGGAACGTGCCTTACGAGCCTGGCGGCCCGAGGCACTGGAAGCCGTTGGCGCCATGCTGCTGGAAGCCGAGCGGCGCACCAAAACGACCGGGTTGCCCGACATTGCCGTTGTACGTGGCGCCGTGCAGGCCCTGGCTCGCCGCGGCGCGGGCGCCAAAGGGCGTGCTGGACAATGATGGCACTCTTGGACCTGCGGGTCATGGTCTGCAGCGGGGTGCCGAAAGAACGGCTCGTCACGCCGCTGCAGGTCCCCGATTGCAGAACACAGGTGCACCTCGGGCGGTCCCGCCTCTGGCGGTCCCCTCCCATGGTTGTAACTTGCACCGTGATTCATGTCAGCGGCGACGCTGCTTCAAGCGGTGACGCTTCGGCCACCCTTCAGCAAGCGGACCAAACCATCGAGCTGATCGAGATCCTTGTAGCGGATCGTCACCTGTCCTGAGCCGCCTTCGTCTCGGATCGCGACGCGCAGGCCAAGATGGGCGGAAAGCTCTTGCTCCAATGCGACGGTTTCGCGGTCGCGCGGCGCTGGGGACCGGTCGCTTGCCTCGGTTCGCGGCTTGGCGGCAGCCGCGGCTTCGGTCTGGCGAACGTTCAGCCCGCGGTCCACGACCTGCATTGCCAGCCCGACCGGGTCCGGGGCTGTGAGCAGCGCGCGGGCATGGCCAGCGGTCAAGGCACCCTCGCGCAGCAGCTCACGCACGCGGTCCGGCAAGTTGAGCAGGCGAAGCGTATTGGCCACATGGCTGCGGCTCTTGCCAACGGACTGGCCCAGCACTTCCTGCGTCATGCCGAATTCCTGGAGCAGACGCTGGTAACCTTCAGCCTCCTCCAGGACGCCAAGGTCCTGGCGCTGCAGATTCTCCACAAGCGCGGCGGCCATGGCCTGGCGGTCATCGAGGTCGCGGATGATGACCGGTACTTCATGCAGCGGCACGGCTTGTGCGGCCCGCCAGCGGCGTTCGCCGCCGATAATCTGGTAGTGTCCCGGCTCGCCGGGTGTGGGGCGGACAAGAATGGGTTGCAGCATGCCGTGAGCGCGGATGGAGTCCGACAGCTCCTGCAGCGCCCCCGGGTCCATGGCGGCACGAGGCTGGAAGGGACCCGGCGCGATGATGTCGACCGGCAACCTGCGTTGCGCGCCATCGGGCGCGCCGTCGGGCGCGGCAGTGGACGCCGCTTCAGGCGCGTCGGGAATGAGCGAAGACAGCCCGCGGCCGAGCCGGGCTGGCCGGCCCCTGCCGGAAGCGCGGCTCATGCTGGCTGCATACGCCGGCCGCGGGCCCGGTCGCGGCGCCGGAACTCCACTGCCAGGCGGACATAGGCCTGCGCACCGGAAGAGCGGAAATCGTAGAGCGTCACAGGCAAGCCGTGCGAGGGCGCCTCGCTGATGCGGATGTTGCGGGGGATCACCGTTTCGTAGACCTTTTCCTTGAAGAATGCCCGTGCATCGGCAGCGACCGCATCGGAAAATTTGTTGCGCCGATCATGCATCGTCAGGACCAGACCCTCCAGCGAAAGCTCCGGATTCAGCGCCCGTCGGACGCGTTCGACCGTCTGAGTGATGTGGCTCACCCCTTCCAATGCGAAGAACTCGCATTGCAGAGGCACAAGGACGTCGTGGCAGGCGACTAGCGCGTTGAGAGTCAGCAGGCCGAGCGAGGGCGGACAGTCCAGGAAAACGTAATCATAGCGCTGCATTATATCAGGGGCTGTAGCTAAGGCACTTCGCAGTCGGTGTTCGCGATCGTCGAGGTCGGCCAATTCGATCTCTGCTCCGACAAGGTCGCTATCTGACGGAATAATTGCCAGATCGGGCACGCTGGTGGGCCGGATCACCTCCGCAAGCCGCCTGCTGCCCAACAGAAGCGCATAGGTGCCATCGTTACGCGCATTTCGGCCCAGGCCAAGACCGGTCGAGGCATTCCCCTGCGGATCGAGGTCGATCAGCAGCACCTTATGCTCCGCGGCCAGAGCAGTTGCGAGGTTGATTGCCGTTGTCGTCTTGCCGACGCCGCCCTTCTGGTTGGCGATTGCGACGATGCGCGGCGATGACGCCGTTTTGGCGCGGTCAGCCAGGGGCGCGTGCAGGGGTAATCTCCGTGAGGCGGAGTATGGTGGCGGATGGATCGGTCCGGCTCGCAAAGCGCTCAATGTGCATAGTCCAATCAGCAGCAGCGGCGGTCAATTCCGAGTCCACCGAGCGGCCTTTCGGAAAGATTGCGACGCCCCCCGGGGCGAGTAGCCGATAGGCTTGCCAAAGGAGATGCAGCAGGGGAGCGAGCGCTCGGGCGGTGACGACGGCAGCGGGGGGAGGCTTGGCAAGCTCGATTCGGTGAGGGTGAATATGAAGATTGGTTATTTCAAGTTGCCTGCGAGCTTCCAGCAGAAAGGCGGCCTTCCGACGATCGGACTCGATCAGGTGGGTTTCGCGGCCTGTTGCGGCCGCCAATACCAAGCCAGGCAAACCAGCGCCGGAACCAAGGTCAACGATGGGCCCCGCCGCATTGGGCAACAGCGGCAAGAGCTGCAGCGAATCCAGCACGTGGCGCTGCCACTGGGCGTCTTCGGATGCGTCGGCGACGAGGTTGATGCTGGTATTCCACTGGCGAAGAAGGGCGAGGTAATTGCGGAGTCGTTCCTCAGTTTCACGTGGAACATCGACGATAGTGCCTGACCTCCGTTTCACGTGAAACGCGCCTGCCGCGCCCTAAGGTGCACTGCCAGGGCCGCTACCGCCGCCGGCGTGACCCCCGCAAGGCGGCCCGCACCACCGAGCGTTGCCGGCCGCGCCCGCATCAGGCGCTGCCGCATCTCCAGGGACAGCCCCGGGACGGCCGCAAAGTTGAAATCGTCAGGAATCGCCAGCCGCTCCTCCCGCTTCAAGGAGCGGACCTCAGCGGCGTGCCGCTCAACGTAAGGCGCATAGAGTGCCCGCGTCCGGACTGCCGCCAGTATACGTGGCGCCAGGCCACGTAGCCGAGGGAATGCGGCGAAGATCCCTGCCTCGGAGAGGTCAAACATGCCTAAGACCTCGAAGGCAGAGCGGCGGCGCCCATTGCCACTGACCGGGACTCCTGCCGCCGCCAGGGTGGCCGATGTTGCTGTTGTCTGACGTGTCCACGCTTCGGTCTCCGCCACGGCGGCGGCAAAAGCCCGGTGTGCCGTTGCCCGTTCAGGCCCCACGCAGCCCCAGGCAATGCCTTGCTCCGTCAGCCGCAGACCAGCATTGTCGGCTCGCAGGGACAACCGGTGCTCGGATCGGGCCGTAAGCATGCGGTAGGGCTCCGTTACACCCTGCAGCACCAGATCGTCTATCAGTACTCCGATATAGCCGTCGCTGCGATCGATCGTCCGGTCGGGCGAGGCCATGCCACCTGCGCGCGCCGCAGCGTTGATGCCTGCCATCAGCCCTTGCGCGGCAGCCTCCTCGTAACCGGTCGTTCCGTTGATCTGCCCCGCCAGGAACAGCCGTGGCGCCGCTCGCACTTCAAGCGTGGGACGCAGTGCCCGCGGGTCGATATGGTCGTACTCGATGGCATAGCCCGGCCGGCGGATCACTGCCCGTTCCAGGCCGGGAAGGCTGGTCACCATGGCTGCTTGTACAGCCTCGGGCAGGCTCGTCGAGATCCCATTGGGATAGACGGTGTCATCCTCCAGGCCCTCGGGCTCGAGAAAGACCTGATGCCGAAGCTTGTCCGCGAACCTTGTCACCTTGTCCTCTATGGACGGGCAATATCGCGGCCCGACACTCCGGATAGCCCCGGCGTGGATAGCGCTACGGTGCAGGTTGGCGCGGACCAGCGCGTGCGTCGCTGCCGTCGTATAGGTGATCGCGCAAGCGACCTGCCGGTTGCCGATCCGCTCCGTCATCCAGGACAGCGGCTCTGGCGGGTCATCCCCCGGTTGCGAGTCCAGCGCCGACCAATCAATGGTACGGCCATCCAGACGCGGAGGGGTGCCGGTCTTCAGCCGCGCCACCGGCAGGCCAAGCCGCTCAAGGCTGCGTGCCAAACCCAGCGCCGGCGCCTCCCCGGCACGCCCTGCCGAGATCCGCTGTTCGCCGATGTGGATCTCCCCGCGCAGGAAAGTTCCAGTGGTGATCACCACCGCGCCAGCGCCGATCCGTCGCCCGTCGGCCGTAGCGATACCGCCAATGGATCCATCTGGGCCGAGGATCAATTCCTCCACCGAGGCAGCCCTCAGGTCGAGCCCTCGTGTCGCGCGTAGCATCCCCTGCACCGCTGCCCGGAACAGCCGCCTGTCAGTCTGGACCCTTGGGCCACGCACTGCCGGACCCTTGCTGCGGTTCAACAGCTTGAAGTGGATGCCAGCCACATCAGCAGCACGCGCGATGATGCCGTCCAGCGCGTCCACCTCCCGCACCAGGTGTCCCTTGCCAATCCCGCCCACCGCGGGATTGCAGGACATTTCGCCGATAGTCTCGATGCAATGGGTCAGCAGCAGGGTCCGCGCACCGCAGCGCGCTGCAGCCGCAGCCGCCTCGGCGCCCGCGTGGCCGCCACCGACCACCACGACATCCCAAGTCTCATCAAACATGGCGCGATTATAGCCGCGTGGGCCAGCCTGCGTCAGTGGTGTACGCCATTCCTGGCATGAGTCGCCTCAGCCGCGACCAAGCAGGTCCCGCACACCCAGGCCGATCGCTTGGCGGTACGCCAGCATCGCAACGCGGGGCTCGGCCATCATCTCCGCCGCCGCCAAGCCGCTGGCGCTCACCGCCTGGCGCAGTCCGTTGAGCATAGTCGTCCCGAGCGTCGCCACGACGCCGCTTGTCATCGCAAACCCCTGCACCCGGCCGAGCCGCGCTGCAAGCAGGGTGTTTGGCTCCGATAATCTCTCCAGCAGCCCGTCCAGGACCCATGCTTCACCGCCGAGCATCGCATCCTCGACGATCAGCCCGGCTTCTGGATGGAGGCCGAGGACCCGGAAAACCGAAAACCAGGACGTCTCCAACGCCCGCGCCACCAGTGCCTTCTCCCTCTGGGCGTGTCGCATCTGCTGGCGAGCGGCGTGGTCGATGGCCCGCGCACGGCCAGGCCGCGCGTCATGCACGGCGAGATCGAGCACGAAGGCCAGGTCGTCCTCCGGCACCTGCGCCCACTCGCTGTTCTCCGGCAACCCAAGCTGGTCGGCGATGCGAATCACCTGCGCCTGCGGTAGCCCTTGCGCCGCCGCGTTAAGGATACGCTGGCGCGTGGCGGCACACCGATCATGCATGTCCAGCAGCTCGTCCCGACCCAAGCCCATTTGGCACCTCTTCCTACTTCCCGATGCAGAATTCGCCGAACACCAGATCGAGGATCGCCTCCACCCCGACCCGACCCGTGATGCGGCCGATGGCGGCCAGCGCCGCCCGCAGCGCCTCGGCACGCATTTCCGGCAAGGGTGCGGCCGACAGGTCATCAAGCCAGTGGACCGCCTCCTCCAGGGCTGCGCGATGTCGCGGGCGAGTCAGGCCCACTGCTGCGGTTAGCCCCGCTCGATCAGCCGCAAGCTCCGCCAGGCGGCTCCGCAAGACCTCCAACCCCTCGCCGGTCTGCGCTGCCACCGCGAGGATCTCCTGTCCTCCAAGCCGCGCGGGCGGCGCGGCAAGGTCGCACTTGTTCACGACGACCAGGCAGGACGAATCCGGCCGCTGCAGTATGCGGAGGGTTGCATCATCCGGTTCCTGGTTCGCGGCGAAGACGGTGATGAGCAGCGATGCCTCCTCCGCGCGGCGCAGGGCGCGTCGAATGCCCTCGGCCTCAATCTCGTCGGCGCTCTCACGCAGGCCAGCGGTATCCGCGAGGACCACCGGCGCCCCGCCTAGGTCCAGCACGACTTCTACCAGGTCGCGCGTCGTCCCCGCGCGTGCCGAGACGATGGCCGCCTCCCTTCCTGCCAAGGCGTTCAGCAGCGAGGACTTCCCGACATTCGGCGCGCCGAGGATGGCGAAGACCAGCCCTTCGCGCAGCCGCTCGCTGCGATCGCTTGCGGCCAGGTGCGCACCGATCTCATCGCGCAGCATCGCCGCTTCGACACCGACCCGGGCGTCGAGATCCTCGGGCAAGTCCTCCTCTTCGAACTCGATGAAGGCTTCCTGCCGGGCCAGAATCCGGGTCAGGCGGGCCGCCCAAGACGCGTAGAGATGCCCCAGCGCGCCGCCCGACTGGCGCAAGGCCTGCCGGCGTTGCGCCTCGGTCTCCGCGTCGATCAGGTCGGCGATGCCTTCGGCCGCAGTCAGATCCAGCCGGCCATGCAGGAAGGCGCGGCGGGTGAATTCTCCCGGTTCGGCAGGGCGCGCGCCGACGCTGACCAGGGCGTCCGCCACCGCCGCGACCACTGCACGTCCGCCATGCAGGTGGAACTCGGCCGAGTCCTCGCCGGTGTAGCTCGCGGGGCCCGGGAACCAGAGCACCAGCGCCTCATCCAGAACTTCGCTGGTGCGCGGGTCTCGCAACCGCCTGACCGTGGCGAGACGCGGCGCCGGCACCCGCCTCGCCATCGCCTGCACCACGGCGCCAGCGCGCGGTCCTGAGATGCGAACCACGGCGATCGCTGCGCGGCCGGCGCCGCTCGCCAGGGCGAAGATCGTGTCGCCGGTCATGCCTTGGATGCCATGCCTTGGTTCCCTCTTGGAACATCCTACCGCCGCCGCTACATCTCCGAGACGTTCACGTTTCGTGCATGTCCAGCCCGGAAGTCGCATGGCCAAGGATCGCTCCCGCTTCGTCTGCCAGTCTTGCGGCGCCGTCCACCCGAAATGGCAGGGCCGCTGCGATGCCTGCGGCGGCTGGAACACCATGGTGGAGGAAGCGGCCGAGGCCCGCCCCGCAGGGCCCGCGGCGCGTGCCGCCGGGGGTGGCCGCCGCGTTGCGTTCGTCGGCCTGACCGGCAGCGCGCCCCCACCGCCGCGTATCCCCACAGGCATCGCCGAGCTCGATCGCGTCCTCGGCGGCGGGCTGGTGCCGGCCTCGGCCGTGCTGGTCGGCGGCGATCCCGGCATCGGCAAGTCCACCATCCTGCTGCAGGCCGCCGCGCGCATCGCGCAAGGGGGGCCGCGCGTGCTTTATGTCTCCGGCGAGGAGGCGGTCGAGCAGGTGCGGCTGCGCGCCCAACGCCTCGGCCTCGCGGATGCCCCGCTTGGCCTTGCCGCCGCGACGGCCCTGCGCGACATCGCAGCCAGCCTGGAACAGGAGCGCGACGCCGCGCTCGTTGTCATCGATTCCATCCAGGCCCTCTGGCTGGATTCGCTGGACAGCGCCCCGGGCACCGTCGCCCAGGTCCGCACCTGTGCGGCCGAGCTCATCCGCCTCGCCAAGACCCGTGGCTTCGCCCTGGTGCTGATCGGGCATGTGACGAAGGAGGGCACGCTGGCCGGCCCGCGCGTGCTGGAGCACATGGTCGACGCCACGCTCTACTTCGAGGGCGACCGCGGCCATCAGTTCCGCATCCTGCGCGCCGTGAAGAACCGCTACGGCGCCACCGACGAGATCGGTGTCTTCGAGATGACCGAGCGCGGCCTCGTCGAGGTCGCCAACCCCTCCGCCCTGTTCCTGGCGGAGCGCCGCGGCAACATCGCCGGCTCCGCGGTCTTCGCGGGGCTGGAGGGCACGCGCCCCGTGCTGGTGGAGGTGCAGGCGCTGCTCGCGCCCTCGGCCGGCGGCTCGCCGCGGCGCCAGGTGGTGGGATGGGATCAAGGGCGGCTCTCCATGCTGCTTGCGGTGCTGGAGGCCCGCTGCGGCATGACGCTCGGCATGAACGACGTCTACCTCAACATCGCCGGCGGGCTGCGCATCGCCGAGCCGGCCGCCGACCTCGCCGTTGCCGCCGCCCTGGTCTCCGCCGCCACCGACCGCCCGACCGAGGCGGAATGCGTCTACTTCGGGGAGATCGGACTCTCCGGCGAGGTGCGCCAGGTGGCACAGGCCGAGGCGCGGCTGCGCGAGGCGCAGAAGCTCGGCTTCGCCGCCGCCGTGCTGCCGCGCCGCGTGGCGCGCGGCGCCGGGCGTGCCGCCGCGCCGGACGGGCTGCGCCTTTCCGAGATCGGCCATGTCGCCGACCTCGTGGCGCCCTTCGCCGCGGCAGGCCAGGAACGGCGGCGCCCGGGGCAATAGGCCGACGCAATAGGCCGGCACGGGCGCCATCCCGCCGGTTCCCCTTGCCCGCCGTGGCACGAAGCCCGATCGCGGCCCTTGCGCGGGGTCGCGCGGCGCCGCAGCGTCGGTCCGAAGGAACGCCGAAGGGGAGGCACGGGGATGCGGCAGGGGATAGGACGGCGTGCCGCGCTGGTGCTCGCGGCAACCCCTTTGCTGCACCCCGGGCTCGCCCGCGCCGCCTGGCCGGAACGGCCCGTTCGCCTGATCGTACCTTTCGCGCCCGGCGGCAATGCCGACCTCGTCGCCCGCACCGTCGCCCCCACCCTCTCGGAGCGGCTGGGCCAGCCCGTCGTGGTGGAGAACCGTGCCGGCGCCGGCGGCAGCGTCGCCGCCACGGCCATCGCTCGGACCCGCTGGGACGGCGCGACCCTGATGGTCGGCTCGAACGGGCCGCTCGCCATCAATCCGGTCATCCAGCCGGGTCTCGGCTATGACCCGGTGCGGGATTTCCTGCCCGTCGGGCTGATCCTGCGCACGCCGCTGGCCCTGACGGTCCATCGCGCCCAGCCGGCCCGCGACCTTGCCGCGCTGATCGCCGAAGGACGGGCCGCGCCGGGCCGCCTCGCCTTCGGCACAGCGGGCAATGCCAGCACCGGCCATCTGGCGCTGGAGATGTTCAACGCGGTGACCGGCGCCGGCATCACCCACGCGCCTTATGCCGGCGGTGGGGCCCTGGTGGCGGACCTCGTCTCCGGCACCCTCGCCGGCGCCTGCGTGGAGATCTCGACGGTGCTGCCGCTGGCGCGGGACGGAGCCGTGCGGGTCCTTGCGATCACCGCCGCGCGCCGCGCCGCCGCCGCGCCGGATACGCCCACCACCGCCGAGGCCAGGCTGCCGGGCTTCACCGCCGCCTCCTTCATCGGCATCGTCGCCCCTGCCGGCGCCCCGGCCGAGGCGATGACGGCCCTGCAGCGCGCGCTCACCGGCGCGATCGGCCTGCCCGCGGTGCGGGAGCGGCTGGAGGCGAGCGGCAGTGCGATGGCGGCGCCGGAGGAGGCGACGCCCGGGGGCTTTGCCGCCTTCCTGCAGCGCGAGGCCGCCTGGACGCGGGCCGCGGCGGAGCGGGCCCGGCTGCGGCCCGGCTGAGCCGCTACGCCGTCCGCAGCAGGCGTCGCAGCCGTGCGCCCTGGCGGCTGGACCAGGCGATCAGCCCCGCTTCCATCGTCTCCGCCCGGTTCGTCACGCCGGGCCAGCGTTCCCGCATCCAGGCCATGCCGCGCCGGGCCCAGGCGTACTGGTCGCGCAGCACGAAGAAGCCGAGGGCGAGGAAGATGCCGCCATGCAGGATCGGCAGCAGCACGCCGAGCACGCCGATGAACAGCAGCGAGATGCCGGCCGCCTTGCGGGTCAGCGAGGGCGCGCCCGGCGCCGGGGGACCCTCGATCATGCGGCGACGGCACCTTCGGGCAGGGCGAGCGGGACGTCGCTCGCCACGAAGAGGTATTCCGTATTCGTCAAACGACCCACCGTGCCGACCTTCTCGCCCTTCAGGTTGTGGATCCCGATCCTGGCCCCGACGTAGCGGCCATACGGAATCTCCAGCACGCGCAGGTGGCGACGCGGACCCAGGATGTCCAGCACCGCGTCGCGCGAGAGATGTCCTTCGTCATTGAAGGACAGCACGATCACCGGGCAGCGCAGCGCCGCGATGGTGCGCGCGAGCGCCGGACCGATGCTGCGCTTGCCGTTGAAGGCGGAACGTCGCGCCCGCACATCCGTGCGCTTGCGGGCAATGCCGTAGACCTCCGGCCGGTCCCAGCGCACCAGCGTCTCCCAGACATGGTAATTCCCGAGATAGGAGTGCTGGTTGTAGGGCGGATCGAGATAGGCGAGCTCGCACGCCGCGCGTGCCGCCGCCACCTCGGCCTCGTCGCAGGAGGCCGCGCAGGCGCCGGCCGCGGGGCGCGGCAGCAGCGCGGGCAGGCGCAGTTCCAGCGGGTTCAGCGCGCGCGGCGCCCAGCGCTTCATGTAGGCCATCTGCAGCCCAGCGGTGGAATCGACGCGGTCGGCAGCCTCCATCAGCGCGGTGAGCAGGACCGCCTCGAGTTCCGGCTCGGTGCAGAGCCTCGCGATCCCTTCGCGGATCGCCTCGATGCGCGCACCGTTCGCCGGATGGAAGTAGCGGCTCTCCTCGGAATAGGTGGCGGTGAACCAGCCGGCGCGGGGCGGCAGGCGCGCGAGGTCGGCCAGGCAGCGCCGCGCCGGGTCGGCCCAACGCTCGGCATCGGCCTGGACGTAGCAGGTGGCCAGCACATGGGCGTAGGCGTTGTGGTCGTTGGCGAGCACGCGGAAGCCGGCGCGCTTCAGCGCATGCCCGACCCGCGCCGTGCCGGAGAACAGGTCGAGCACGGTCGCCCCGGCCGGCGCGACGGCACCGATGGCGGCGAGGATCCGCGTGAGCAGCGCGCGCTTGGAGCCGATGTACTTGATCATGCCCGCCGTGGTCGCCGCCGCGCCGCGGTGGCGGCTCGGCAATCGGGAACGACCGCCATACAGGACCCCGCCGCGCGGGTCACGCTGCCGCGGGGGTCGGATTGAGCCATGATCCAGCCTTCGCGCGCGTGCGGAAGCTGCCGTCGCGCTACGGCGCGGTGGTGCTACCGCTGCTGGTGCGGCCCCTGACGGCGCTGCTGGTGGCGGAGGCGCCGTCGCAATGACCGCCAAATCAGAGCCGTTGCAAAACCTGCTTCACGGCGGCTGTGCTCCATTCCCGCTGCCGTTGTCCTGCTCGTTGGTCCATCCTGACAGATCCAGGTCGAAGGTCAGCGAGGGCTCGTCAACGACTGTGCCATCCGTGTCGAGCACCACGTCGAATCCGAACGGAACATCAGTGCTGGCGAAAAGGGAATCACTGCCCTCCGCGTACTGATTTATCGAAGCGACCGTGCGGCCGGTCGCGTGAGTTCGGCCACCTTGCAGGACGCGCAGGCGTTCGATCTCGACTCCGTGAACGCTGGTCACCTCGACGCGGTCGCCAAGAGTTCCGAGTTGCCCCGAGGGATCATCTTCGAGGGCACTTCGAAGTGCTTCATCGATGCCTTCGACGTCCACCTCGACCTCTCGACCGGGGCGGACGACGACCAAACGGAAGCGGCCTCCTTCCCGACGGGCCTGGGCTGACAGGGCACTCAGCTGCTTCGTGATGGGGGATCGGCCCTCGCCGAACACCTTCACCTCATAGAAGATCGCCTCATGATCGCGGCGCGCCACCAAGTCAAAGACGACCTGCTGTGCTCCACCCGCGGGCACCTCCTTCTGCACGTCAAAACCCTCGCTCCGCAGTTTCGAGGCGAGTTGCTCGACGGCCGCCTCATGCAGGTAGTGCCGCAAACGCTGAGGCTCGATCCTCATGACGGCTGCTCCTCCGGCCTAGGGGGCTGCTCCGGGCCGAAGCGGACCCTGCCAAAATCGAGCACGCCGAGCTCAATGTAGGTGAAGCTCGGCGTCTGCGCACGGCCCATGGGGGCAGGACCGCTCAGGAGCCGCTCGATCGCGATCGTCAGATCGGTTGGCGCGTCGGACAGGTCGAATTCGTCCAACCGGCCCGCGACGCCCTCCCCTCCAAAGCCGAGGTCAACGACGGCGGCAACCCTCAAGCGCATCTGCTGGTCGTCTGCGTACGCGATCCCCTCGAGCCCGTCGCCATCCCACACCTTCTTGCTGATATTGTCAGCGTCCGGATGAGTGCTCAGGTTGTAGTCGCAAGTAAACCAGTACACCATGCCGTAGAGAAGCCTGGTTCTCTCGCCATGCCCTGTCTCCCGGTAGGCGCTCCGGACAGATCGGAGGAACGCGGCATCTCCGACGCTCAGGCGCGCATTGCTCCTGTTGGCCGAGGGTGGACGATAGGGGCAGACCAATCGCGCGGGGCGCATCCGATCGGGCATCCGAGCAACGCGCGATCAGATGTGCAGCGCCCGCCCGTCCACCGCGAGCGCCGCCTCCTTCACCGCCTCGTTCAGGCTCGGGTGCGCGTGGCTGGTGCGCGCGATGTCCTCCGCGCTGGCGCCGAACTCGATGGCCAGCGCCAGCTCGGCGATCAGCGTGCCCGCATCCGGCCCGATGATGTGCGCGCCCAGCACGCGGTCGCTCGTCGCATCCGCGAGGATCTTCACGAATCCGTCGGTGTCGCCCATCGCGCGCGCGCGGCCATTGGCGGTGAAGGGGAACTTCCCCGACCGGTAGGCGACGCCGGCGGCCTTGAGCTGTTCCTCCGTCCGCCCGACCGAGGCCACCTCGGGCCAGGTGTAGACCACGCCCGGGATCGCCTCGTAGTTCACATGGCCGGCCTTGCCGGCGATGCGCTCGGCGCAGGCGACGCCCTCCTCCTCCGCCTTGTGGGCCAGCATCGGCCCGGTGATGGCGTCGCCGATCGCCCAGATGCCGGGGATGTTCGTGGCGTAGTGCGCATCCACCTGAACGCGGCCGCGCTCATCCAGCGCGACGCCGGCGGCATCCAGCCCGAGCCCCTCCACATGGGGACGACGCCCGATGGCAAGCAGCACGACATCGGCGGCGATCTCCTCCGCCGCGCCGCCCTCGGCGGGTTCCACGGTCAGGGTCACGCCGTCGTTGCCGACGCGCGCGCCGGTGACCCTGGTCTTCAGCCGGAAGCGGAATCCCTGCCGGGTCAGGATGCGTTCGAACAGCTTGCCGACCTCGCCATCCATGCCGGGCACGATGCGGTCGAGGAACTCCACCACCGTCACCTCGGCACCGAGACGGCGCCAGACGGAACCCAGCTCCAGCCCGATATAGCCGCCGCCGATGACGACCAGGTGCCCAGGCACGGCACTCAGCTCCAGCCCGCCGGTCGAGGTGACGATGCGCTGCTCATCGACCGGCACGCCCGGCAGCGGGATGCTCTCCGAGCCCGAGGCGATGACGATGTGCTTCGCCTCGTAGGTCTCCTCGCCGACCACGACCTGGCCCGGCGATGCCAGTCCTCCCGCGCCGCCCGGCGCGGCGACGATGCGTCCCTCGCCCTTCAGCCAGGTCACCTTGTTCTTGCGGAACAGGAACTCCACGCCCTTGACGTTGGCGGCGACCACCTCGCCCTTGCGCGCCTGCATGCGTTCGAGATCGAGGCGCACCGAACCCTCGATGACCACGCCGTGGTCTGCCAGCTTGTGCCGGGCCTCCTCGAAATTCTCGGAGGATTGCAGCAGCGCCTTGGACGGGATGCAGCCGACGTTGAGGCAGGTGCCGCCCAGGGTCTCGCGCCGCTCCACGCAGGCCACCTTCAGGCCGAGCTGGGCCGCGCGGATGGCACAGACATAGCCGCCGGGTCCGGCGCCGATGACGATGACGTCGAAGCTCTCGGGCATGCGAAGGAAATCCTGGGGCTGCGGAGGGCGCGCGGACCTTGGCGCGCGCTACCGGGGAGGGCAAGGGTGCGGGGCGCCCGGGCATGCCGCGCCATCCGTCGCATCCGTCACGTCACGCCCAGCAGGTCGAGCGTCCGCCCCACCACCTTCGCCTCCGTGAAGCGTTCCAGCGCGCGCCTGCGTCCGGCCCCGCCCATCCGCGCCCGCAGCGCCGGATCGCCGGCGAGGCGCGACAGCGCCGCGGCCAGCGGCGCCACCTGCATTGGCGGCACGAGCAGCCCGGTCCTCTCCGGCACCACCATCTCCCGCGGGCCGCGGATGCTGGTGGAGACCACGGGCAGGCCGGTCAGCATCGCCTCGATGGCGCTCATCGGCAGGCCCTCGAAGTGGGAGGGCAGGCAGAAGGCATCCGCCGCGGCCAGCACGCGCGGCACGTCGTGGCGGTAGCCCAGCAGCACCAGCCGCCGGCCCAGCGCCTGCGCCGCGCGGTCGAAGTGCGGCCCCATCTCCTCGCCATGGTCGGTGGCCAGCCGCTCGCCCACCACCCAGAGCACGGCGTTCTCCGGCGTGGCCCGCATCGCCTCCAGCAGCTCGGGATAGCCCTTGTGGCGCACCAGGCGGGAGACGGCGACGATGACGCAATCCCCGTCCCGTGCGCCGAACTCGCTGCGCAGCGCCGCCCGGGCCGCCGCATCGGGGCGGAACACCGCCGGATCGCGCCCGTTCAGCACCGCGGTCGCGCCCGGGTGGATGCCGAGGCGGCGCGCATCCGCGGCCTCCTCCTCGCTGACGGTGAGGAACACGTCGGTCATCCGCCCGCCGAGCCGTTCCATTGCAAGCGACAGGCTCCGCCGCCACCAGGGTCCCGGCTGGTTGAACAGGAAGCCATGGCAGGTATAGGCGATGCGCGGCACGCCCATGCGCCGCGCCGCCAGCCGTGCGAGCAGGCCGCTGATCGGCATGTGGCCATGCACCAGGTCGAAGCGCTCCTGGCGGAACACGCGTTCCAGCGCGCGGTAGGCCCGCAGCTGCGCCACCGGGTTCATGCTGCGCGCCATGGGCACCGGGATGATCCGGAATCCCTCCGCCCGCGGCAGGTCCAGCAGCGGGCCCTCGGCACAGATCCCCACCACCTCGTGGCCACGGGCGCGCGCGCCGCGCATCAGCGGCACCAGGAAATGCCGCAGCGAGAAATCGACGTTGATGACTTCGGCGATCTTCAGGGCAGACCCGCCGTCAGCCCTCGCGCGGCGCCGCGTCGCCCGCATCGGATGCCGCCGCATCGGCGGGCGACGCGACGGGCAGCGACGCCGCGGCGCGTGCCCCGCTATCGCGCCCGGCGGCCGGCCCCGCAGGAATGCGGCCGATCGCCCATTGCACCGTGTCCGTGCCCGGCTCGGCGCTCAGCACCACCTGGCTGGTGCGCCTGGCCTCGCCAAGGCCGAGATAGATGCTCTCCTCCACGGCGACGCGGGCGCCGCTGGCGCGCAGCCGCCAGCCCTGGCCGGAGGGCAGGCGCAGCAGCACGCCCTCGCCATCCTGCTGCGGGCTGGCGATGACGGCCGGGTGCAGGTGGAAGCGCACGGCAAAGCCGGGCGGTCGGCCGGGAGTCTGCTCCGTGGCCTCGATCATGTCCTCGCCGCGCAGGTCGTCGCCGGTCGGCGCCAGGTAGAGCCGACGCCGGTGCACCGCGCCGAAGGGCCGGCGCCAGCCGTCATGCGTGGCGTCCAGCCACTGCGCGCCCTCGCTCTCGTGCCGGTCGGCCTCCACGCGCTCGGGGCGGCGGCCGAGGCCCTCGTCGCGCAGCTCGGCGCTGTTGGTGTCGGCCAGCACCAGGGTCGAATGCGCAGCCGTGGCGCGCAGCGCATCGCGCCACTCGCCCTGGCCGGCCGGGGCGGCGCCGCAATTCACGATCATCCGGTCGCGGCCGATCGACATCTCGAAGGCCAGCGTCCCGGCATGGGAAAGCCGATCCGCCCCGCGCGGCAGGCCGGAGGCGACGTCGCGCGCCCGCCCCACGGGCGGCGCTCCGGCGTCGCAGATCACCAGCGTGCGTCCGGCCTGCATGCGCTGGAAGCCGGTCTCCTCCAGCAGCATCGGCGCGCGGCCACGCGCCTGGCCCTGGGTGAGCACGAGGTCCACCAGCGCCGCGCCCTCCTCGCGCGAGCCGTTGAACAGCGCCAGCGCACCGTCGCCATGGCGGAACAGCCGCAGCGCCTGGCCGGCGCGTTCCAGCGCTACGGACAGCTCCGCCGGCGCGTTCACGTTCACCCCGTGCAGCAGGTTGCGGATCTCGATCAGGTCCTGCAGCGCCAGCAGGAGCTGGCCCGGCGAGCGTTCCACATGCCCGCCATCGGGGTGGAATTGCCGCTGCAGCTCGCCCGGCAGGAAGCGCAGCGCGCGCTGCAGCCAGGCATCCTCCTCCAGGGCCACGGCGGCGGCCAGCGCGCCCTTCAGCGTCACCAGCGCGCCGCGGTGCAGCGCCTCCGCCGGCAGCGAGGAGACGACGCCGCGGGCGTCCTGCGCGAGGCGGATGAGCAGGCGCTTGCGGAACCCGTCCTCCGCCGTGGCCGCCAGGAAGTCCCAATGCCCGAGCCAGGCGGAGATGCGGGCGGCGGCGATCTCCGGCGC
>ERZ1066123.997-NODE-997-length-18526-cov-6.953116_pt1 | contig 18526 bp, 14 predicted proteins | sample MGYA00382770_ERZ1066123 | MGnify/ENA primary metagenome ERZ1066123 (study PRJEB33369, sample SAMEA5778353) | biofilm metagenome | biome: Industrial cooling water; feature: Water cooling tower basin; material: Biofilm | place: United Arab Emirates | collected...
GCGTCATGCCGGCCACGTGCGGGGAGAGGATCAGGTTCGGGCATCCCGCCAGCGGCGAGCCCGGCGGCAGGGGTTCCTCTCCGAAGACATCGAGCGCCGCGCCGGCCAGCTGCCCGCCCCGCAGCGCGGCCGCCAGCGCCGCCTCCTCCACCACGCCGCCGCCGGCGGTGTTCACCAGCACCGCGCCCGGCTTCATCAGCGCGAGCTGCGGGGCGGAGATCAGGCCGCGCGTCGCCGGCACCGGCGGCACGTGCAGCGTCACCGCATCGGCGCGCGCCAGCAGCGCGGCCAGCTCCAGCCGTTCGGTCGGCGTCTCGCTCCAGCCGGCATGACCCTCCGGCAGGACCGGGTCATGCGCGACGATCGCCATGCCGAAGGCGCGCGCCAGCTTCGCCACGCGCCGGCCGATATCGCCGAAGCCGACGATGCCGAGCGTCTTGCCGCGGATCTCGCGCACCTGGCCGAGGCGCGCCCGCGGCCAGCCGCCTGCAGCCACTTCCGCCGTCGCGCCGAAGGCGCCGCCGCGCAGCAACTGGCCGATCGCCAGCATCACGTATTCGGCGACCGAATCCGCGTTCGCCCCGGTCGCGGAGATCACCTCCAGCCCGCGGGCGCGGCAGGCGGCGAGGTCGATGCCGCCGAGGCCGGCGCCGAGCCGGCCGATCACGGCCAGGCGCGGCGCCTGGGCGAGCAGCGCCGCATCGACCGGAAGGCTGTCGCGCAGGATCAGCGCGCGCGCCCCGGCCAGCGCGGCGGCCAGCCGCGCCGGCGCGGACGCCAGGGCGGGATCGTGCAGCACCGCGTGGGCGGCGCGCAGCGCGGCGACCGCGCCGGCCTGCATGGGCTCGACGATGACGATCACGGGATCGTGGGTGGGGCCGGCGCTGGTCATGAGTCGCCCCGGATCCCGGCCTGTGCCACCAGGCGGGCCCAGCGCTCCACCTCCTCGCGCAGGAAGGTGCCGGACCGCGCGGCGTCCCAGCCCAGCACGTCGAAGCCGGCCTCCTCCGCCCGGCGGACCAGCGCGGCGTCGCGCATGGCGGCGAGGGTCTCGGCCTCCAGCCGCGCCAGCACCGGCGCCGGCACCGCGGCATTGGTCAGCACCGCCGTCCAGTTGGTGATGGCCAGCGTCGGCGCCCCGGCCTCGGCTGTCGTCGGCACCTCCGGCAGCAGGCGGTGCCGCGCTGGGCCGGTGACCGCCAGCGCGCGCAGCAGGCCGCCCTGGATCTGCGAAATGCATTCGGGAAGGTTGGGGATTGCGAAGTCCAGCGTGCCGGACACCAGATCCGTCACCACCGGCCCGCCGCCGCGATAGGGCACATGCGTGATGTTGCCGCCCGCACCCGCCGCCTGGCGCAGCAGCTCCAGCGCGAGATGCGGCGGTGAGCCGTTGCCGGGGGTGCCGACTGCCATGGTCCGGTTGCGCGCCTCGGCCATCAGCTCGGCGAGGGAGCGGACCGGGCTGCGTGCCTGCACCACCGCCACCAGCGGCACGGCGCCGAGGATGGACACGGCCGAGAAGGCGCGCAGCAGGTCATAGGGCGGGTTGGCGGCAAGGCTGGCATTCACCGCGTGGGTGAGGGTGATGGCGAGCAGGGTATGGCCATCGGGTGCGGCCTTCGCGGCGGCATCGGCGCCGATCATGGCATTGCCGCCGGGGCGGTTCTCCACCACCACCGGCCGGCCGAGCTGCTCGGACAGCTTCTGGCCGAGCAGGCGGGCCATCATGTCGGTGATGCCGGCGGGGGCGAAGGGGACGATGTAGCGCAGCGGGCGGTCGGGGAAGGCGGGCTGGGCGCGGACCCGCCTCGCCGCGAGCGGCGCCAGGGCCGCGGCACCGAGGACCGCGCGACGGGTGGCGTGGGGCATGGCGTGGCTCTCCCTGTCCGGCGGCCGGCTGCGCTGACCTGCCGTTTGCGCCAGCTTAGCAGCGTTGCCGGGGTGGCAGGGAAGACCGCGGTGCGTGCCGTGCACGCACGCGCCATCGTCGCTGCCCGCCCTGCCGCCCGGCAAGGCGCCGGCGGGTTGTTCACCCGGCGCACCGCCGTTAGCCTCGCCGACGGCAATGCATCGGGAGGGAATGGTGCGGCATTCTTGGGCGTCGGCGCGCGTTCGGTCGGGCGAATCCCTGCATCGGGAGAGCGGCCGGTGAGTGCCGCCGCCCCGCGCCCGCTGGCTGACCCGGCCACGCTGCGCCGCCTGCTCTCGCCGCGCAGCGTCGCCGTCATCGGCGTCTCGGCCGAGGTCACGCGCTTCGGCGGCCGCACGGTCTCGAACCTCGCGCAATTCGCCGGCCCGGTCTGGGGCGTAAACCCGAAATACGCGGGCCAGGAGCTGCACGGCCGCCCCTGCGTCGCGCGGCTGGAGGACATCCCGGAAAGCCCGGACTGCGTGCTCATCGCGCTGCCGCGCGAGGGGGTGATGGCCGCCATCGAGAGCTGCATCGCGAAGCAGGCGGGCGGCGTCATCGTCTTCGCCTCCGGCTATGGCGAGACCGGCCTGGCCGAGCGCATCGCCGAGGAGGAGCGCCTCGCCGCGGTCTGCCGCGCCGGCAACCTGCCGCTGGTCGGCGTGAACTGCCTCGGCATCGTCGATCACGTGCTGAAGGCGGGCGTCACCTTCATGCCCGAGTACGGGCGGATGACGGCGCCCGCCGGCGGCGTGGCCATCACCTCGCAGTCCGGCGCGCTGGGCTATGCGCTGATGCAGGCGGCCGAACGCGGCTTCTCGGTCTGCCACATGACCACGGCGGGCAACGCCACGGACCTCGATATCTGCGACCTCGCAGCCTACCAGCTCTCGATGCCGGAATGCCGCGCCGTCGCGCTGGCGGTGGAGGGGCTACGCGACGGTCGGCGGATCGCGCTGCTGGGCGAGGCGGCGCGCGCAGCGGGCAAGCCGGTGGTGGTCCTGAAGCTCGGCCGTGGCGAGGCGGGGGCGGCGGCCGCCGTCTCCCACACCGGCTCGCTCGCCGGCAGCGCCGCCGCCTGGTCCGCCGCCTTCAAGCGCGCCGGCATGGTGGAGGTCGAGGATTTCGACGCACTGCTGGAAACCGCCAGACTCTTCGCCAAGGCGCCGAAGCCGACGGCCAAGGGCGTCGCCATCGTCACGCCGTCCGGCGGCGCCGGCATCATGGCGGCCGACCACGCGGAGGCCCTGGGCCTGCCCATGCCGCAGCCGCTGCCGGCGACCGAGGCGGTGCTGCGGTCCTCGATCCCCGACTTCGGCGCGCCGCGCAATCCCTGCGACCTGACGGCGCAGGTGGCGGCGAACCCGCAGATGTTCGACGCATGCATGGAGCCCATGCTGTCGGACCCGCAATACGGCTGCCTCGTCGTGCCGCAGGTCTATTCGCATTTCCAGACCACGGTCGGGCGGATGGAGCAGCTGCGCCCCTATGCCGCGAAGTTCGGCAAGCCGCTGATCATCGCCTGGATCCCCGAGCAGCTGGAAGGACCCGGCGCCTGCCATGCGGAGAGCGTGCCGGAGCTGATCCTGTTCCGCTCCATGCGGCGGCTGATGCAGGGCATCAGGCTGTGGCACGACTACCACGACCGTGTCGAGGAAGCGCCGCCGGCACCGCCGGCCGGACTGGATGCGACCCTGGCCGCGCTGCCTGGCGGCGGCTCGGTGCTGATGGAGGCCGAGGCGAAGGCGCTGTTCGCGAAGGTCGGCGTGCCCGTGGTGGAGGAGCGCCGCGCCGCCACCGCCGAGGCCGCGGCCGATGCCGCCGCCGGGCTCGGCTTCCCCGTGGTTCTGAAGCTCGACAGCCCCGACATCGCGCATAAGACCGAGGTCGGCGCCGTGAAGCTGAATCTTGCCGACGCGGCGGCGGTGCGCGCCGCCTTCGCCGAGATCATGGAGAGCGCCCGGCGGCATGCACCGAAGGCGCGGCTCGACGGCGTGCTGATCCAGCGCATGGCGCCCAGGGGCGTGGAGCTGATCCTCGGCGCCCGGCGCGACCCGCAATTCGGACCGATGCTGCTGGTCGGGACGGGGGGCGTGCAGGCGGAGCTTTGGCGCGACGTGGCGCTGGATATCGCGCCGGTCACGCCGGCACGCGCCGAGGCGATGCTGCGGGGCCTGAAGGGCTTTCCGCTGCTGGATGGCTTCCGCGGGGCACCGAAGGCCGACATCGCGGCGGTGGCTAGGGCGGTCTCCGCCTTCTCCTGCCTCGCCGCCGCGGCCGGCGACCGACTGGACGAGGCCGAGGTGAACCCGCTGATCGCCGGCCCCTGGGGGTGCCTCGCCGTCGATGGGCTCGTGCGCTGCGGCAACGGATAGGCCAGAGTAGCCGGTGGGACCGGCAGGGGGTGCGGCCATGGCGGAGGTGATCACGGCGCGCGCGGCGGTGCTGCGGCGCATCGGGCAGCCGATGCGCATCGAGCGGGTCGGCATCGGCCCGGTCGGACGCGGCGACGTGCTGGTGAAGGTCGCCGCCGCCTCGCTGTGCCACACCGACCTCGAGGTCATCGAGGGGCAGCTCGGTATCGAGCTGCCCGCCGTGCTGGGCCACGAGGTCGCCGGCACCATCGCCGCGACCGGCGCGGAGGTGCACGGGCTGGCGGTGGGCGACCCGGTGGTGCTGCACTGGAACCCGCATTGCGGGCTCTGCTTCCACTGCGAGCGCGGCCAGCCGATCCTCTGCGACCAGTACTTGGCGAACGGCCCGAAGGCGGGGCATTTCGACGGCAAGGGGCCGCGCCTGACCTGCGACGACGGCATGGCGCTGCACCAGCTCATGTATCTCGGCGGCTTCGCGGAATACTGCGTGGTGCCGGCGCAGCAGGCGGTGAAGCTGCCGGAGGCGATGCCGCTCGATCGCGCCTGCCTGCTGGGCTGCGCGGTGATGACCGGCTTCGGCGCGGCGACGCATGTGGCGCGCATGGCGTGGGGCGACGTGGTGATGGTGGTCGGCTGCGGCGCGGTCGGCCTGGCTGCCGTGCAGGGCGCGCGGCTGGCCGGCGCGGGGACGATCATCGCGGTGGATCCGCAATCCTCGCGCCGGGCCATGGCGGCGCATTGCGGCGCCGGCGTGCTCTGCGACCCGGGCGCCGAGGATCCGGCGGCGCTGGCGCGGTCGCTCACCGGCGGCCGTGGCGCCGACGTGGTGATCGAGGCCGCGGGGCTGCCAGCCGCCTTCCGCGGCGCGGTGGAGGCGGCGCGGCCGGGCGGGCAGGTGATCTGGCTCGGCAAGGTCGGCGTAGGGGATGAGGTCGCCTTCCGCTGGGGCTCGCTGATGGGGGAGAAGCACATCACGCGCTCCTCCTATGGCGGCGCGCGGCCGCGCAAGGACTTCCCCGCCATGGCGCGGGCCTATCTGGACGGGCAGCTGGAGCTCGACAGCCTGGTCACCGCGCGAATCGCGCTGGAGGAGATCAACGAGGGCTTCGCCGCGCTGAAGCGGGGCGAGGCGATCCGCTCCGTCGTCGTGTTCGACGCATAGGGCCGTGGCGCGATGAAGACCTACGAAGGCGGGCGCGGGCTGGCGGGGGCGCGGGTGACCGTGGATGGCGTGCCGCTCGATCCGCGCTTCGACGTGAAGGTCTTCTCGAAGATGGGCTACGAGTGGACCTACGAGGGCGACGGGCCGCGGCAGCTCGCGCTGGCCCTCCTGGCCGACCATCTCGGCGACACGCAGCGGGCGCTGGCGCTGAGCGAGGCCTTCATGCGGCAGGTCGTCGCGGAGCTCGACAATGCCTGGCTGCTGACGGGCGAGGACATCGCGGAGGCGCTGCGCCGCATCGGCGCAGGGTAGCGGTCAACACTCGCGCAGCCGGGCGCCGGTTTCGGAGCCGGGACGGCGGTCACGCCGCCGGCGCCGCCGCGCATGCGCGGCGGCGTGCATAGGTGTGGCAGAACTCGCGCGTCTCGGCGTAGTCGGGCGGCAGCGGGCGGCCGTTCGGCAGGGTCAGCCAGACCCGCAGCAGGTGCCGCTTCAGCGCCGGGTCGTCGTGATCGACGTATTGCGTGCGGGAATGCAGCACGGCGTGGTTGCTGCCGATCTGCAGGTCGCCGGGCCGCATCTGGAAGGAGAGGTGCAGTTCGGGGTCGTTGCAGAGCGCATCCACCATGTCCAGTGCCTCGATCTGGTGCGGCGTCAGGCGCGGCACTTCCGGGAAGCGCTGCCCGAGCTCGATGTAGAAGCGCTTGTAGATGGCGTGCATCCGGCCGAGGTGGTGGCAGAGGATCGGCACCGACTGCACCCGTGGCCGGCCGGCCGCCTGCTGCCCCCGGGCATCGAAGTGGAACGGGCGCTGCAGCACGGCCGCCAGGTCGGGACGGCGCGCCAGGATCGCATTGAACAGCGCCGCGACGCTGACGAGCTTGCTCATGCCGCCATGCCGCGCCGTGCGCAGGCACAGCAGCATGAAGGCGTCGCCGCCATCATTGTGGAAATGCAACTCGCTGTTGGTCTGGAAGCCGCGGACATCGTCCGTGGTTTCGATGCGCTGGCCGGTGTCGCGGATGTCGTGCATGAGGCTGCCCTGGCCGTCCTGCGGCTCCGGCTCGCCGAGATGCGTCGCCAGGCCCCAGGCAAGCAGCCGGCACTCCTCTTCCGAGTAGCGGCCGACGGGGATGCCGCGCAGCAGGTGGAAGCCACGTCCCTCGTCGATGGTCTGGCGCAGCGCGACGAAGGTCTCGGCGAGGGAGCCGAGCGGGAAGTCTTCCCGCGTCATGGTGAAGGGGCGGGCGCCGCGGCGTCGCGCCTCGGCCAGGGCGGTGTCCAGCTCGGCGATCTCGGCCACGGACAGCATGCGCGCCCAATCCGTCCGGTCCCGCATCTCCCGGCCCGTCCAGGCCCCCTGGCCGTCGAAGGGCTCAAGCAGCACCGCCGCCATGATCCGATCCTCCCGGGCCGGGCCTTTGCCGGCCACCGGCGCCAAGCCTATGCGCCGGCGGCCGGAGAGGGCAAATTCTGGACGGCCCTGCGCAGGCGCTGATATGTCAGCGTCCCTGGATCGAACGCGGAGGAGAGGCAGCATGGACGGCAGCACCCAGGGTGCCACGCTCAGCGAGGCCGAGGCCGCGAAGCGTGCCCGCCTGTCCCGGCGCCAGCAGGCTTTCCGGGCCGATTTCCGCAGCAAGATCGGCCGGCTCTACAATGGCTGGGCGCATGTGGCGCTGATCTACGCCATCGGCGGCGCCGCCATCTGGTACTTCGCCCGGCAGGTCCACGCACCGGCCTGGTACGAATGGCTGATCATCCCGGTCGCCTTCGTCACCGCCAACGCCTTCGAGTGGTGGATCCACAAATACGTGATGCACCGCCCCATCCCGGGCATGATGGGCATCTACAAGCGGCACACCCTGGCGCACCACCAGTTCTTCACCGAGAACGAGTACACGGTGGACGGCAGCCGCGACTTCCGGATCGTGTTCTTTCCCCCCTATGCGCTGGTGACCTTCATCGCGATGTCGCTGGTGCCGGCGGCGATCCTCGGCGCGCTCGGCCTGGCCAATGCCGGCTGGCTGCTGCTGATCACCAACACCGCGCTCTACCTGAACTACGAGCTGTTCCACTACTGCTGCCACGTGAAGGACGACCGCATCGTGCGGCACATCCCCTTCATCAACACCATCCGCCGCCACCACGCCGCGCACCACAACACGGCGATCATGATGGAGCGGAACTTCAACCTCACCTACCCGATCGCCGACTGGTTCTTCGGCACGTCGGACCTGAAGCGCGGGCTGATCGGCCACCTGCTGAACGGCTACGACGGATCGCATGTGCGGCGCGACCTGAAGCGCGTGAAGCACACGCATGATGATCCGCGGGCCGGCTCGCCCAAGGCGCCCGTGATGGCGGCGGAGTAGGTCCCGCCATGGCCGAAGCTCCGCGCATGCCTGCGCCGCTTGACGGCGGGCAGATCAAGAAGTCCCGTGCCTCGCTGGTCGGCGGCGTCGCGGTGGCGGCCGGCGTTGCCATCCTCTGGATCGCGATTGCGCGAGACCTGGGTGCCGTGCACGCGGGATCGGTTAGCCTGGGGCTCCTCGTCGCCGGGCTGGTCGGCTTGTGGATCTGGCGCGCCGATCTCTAGCGCCATGCCGCCGCCGGTCCGCCCGGTCCGCGCAACGGGCGTTCCCGCCAAACGTTGCATTGCGGAAGGACCCGTGGGGGCGCCGATGGATCAGGTCTTGCCGAATCCCGCACCTGGCGCGCTCCATCATCCGGTCCGGCGGCTGCAGGACTGGCTGCCGGACGGGTGGTCGGTGCTGGCGCGCATGGGGGCAGCGCCAGAGGCCGGGCTCCGGGCCTGTCATCTGCTTGCCAACGCGGCGCGGGGAGTGATCCTGCTCGACCTGACTGCCCCCGGCACGCTGCGGGCCGAGGCGCAGCTCGGCCGCACGCTGGACGCCGCCGGCTTCACGCGCCGGTTCCGCGACCTGGTGCCGATCTGGTACCTGCAGCTGGAGCCGGAGCGGCTGCCCGGCTTCGCTGCACGCCTCGGTGAGTTCGGCGACGCCGACCTGCCTGCCGAGATCGGCTGGGTACCCGCCTTCACCGCCGCGATCCGCCGCGATCCAGCCTGGATCATGGAGCCCGCGCCGGGATCCGCCCCTCGCCCGCCGCCATCGTCGAACCTCGCCGCCCCGGTGGCAGCCCCGCGGCAGCGCCGATCGCCGCTGCATCCGGCGACGCTGGTTGCCTGCATCGGCACGGTGTTCATGCTGGGGCTCGCGGCAGGGCAGGCGCTGGGTCCCCGGGGTACGCCGGCACCGTCGGAGCCCCCTGCGGCCGACGCCGCGCACCAGGACGGCACTGCTCCGAATGGCATGGCGGCGCTGCGCGAGGCAGTCGCGACGCCGGGACTGGAGCGGGAGACCGGCAGCGTGCTGGCAGGATCGATCGCGGCGGCGCCGGAGATCGGGACTCGCCCGGACGAAGGGAATGTGCCCCCGGCGACGGTCCAGGCGGAGACGCCGAACGGGCCGCTGGCGGACCCGGAGACGGTGGATACGGTGGCGGCCGGCACGATGTCGCCAGGCAACGCGACGCCGGACGCCGTGCGGGACGGTCCCGTGACGGCCAGTGGCGTGGCAGCCGGCACCATGGCGGCCGGGGTTGCTGCGGACGCCATGTCGGCACCTGGCGCGATGCCGGCGGATCGGCCCGCTGGGCGGCCGACGGCATCAGCCGACGAAACGGCAGATGCCCTGGCACGCGGCCCGCGCGCGGCCGACGAGGCTGCGGCTGCCGCGCAGGCGGCGGAGATGGACGCCGCCGGCGCCATGCCCTCCGGCGCGGAGGCCGCTGGCGTGGCAGCTGCGGGCGCCGTCGCGGCCATGTCCTCCATCGCGGCCGGCCCGAACCGGGCGGCGCCGGCTGCCACGGCGCGCCCGGTGGCGGCCGCACCGTCCCGGGGCGCGCCGCGACGCCCGGCATCCGCCGTCGACCGACGCTGCTCGGATGCGCAGTTCCGCTGGCAGCAGGGCGGGAGCCTGAGCTGGAGCGAGATGGCCTACCTGCGCGACGGCTGCACGACCACCGCGGGTCGCCGCTGATGCTCGGCGCATCCGCAGCCCGCCTCGGCTCACGCCGGGTGCGCTGGAGCCCTGTCTTGCGGTCGGATCGCGCCGCCTTCGCTGGCGCTCAGGCGCTGCCTGCCCTGGCTCTTGCATTTTTCTGGAGCAGGAGATCCGCTCAGGCGATTCCACCTGAGCGGATATTGCTCTAGCGCAGGGATGCGTTCACCGCCTCGAGCGCCTGGGCGCCGGGGACCAGGTCGGCATCGCCGAGCCTGTTCAGCGGCAGCGCCACGGTGCCGAGGTTGTGGTGCATGTCGTCGGCATCGGGCTCCACGTAGAGCAGACCGGTGACGATCTCGCCGCGCGCCTTGTGCTCGTGGAGATAGTGCATGGCGGCAACGCGGTCGGACGGGTCGTAGTCCGTGTGGATCTTGCGGAGGCGCAGCGTGGTGCCATCGTGCTGCGTGACCTCCTGCACCGTGCCGGGCGCGTAGTTCGCGGTCAGGGCGGCGCGGCTGAGCATGACGTCGAGGCGGTTCACGGCCTCGTTGTGCTCGCGCACGTAGTCGTAGGACTTCGTGCTGCCCTCGTGGTTGTTGAAGGCGACGCAGGGCGAGAGGCAGTCGATGAAGGCGGCGCCCGGATGCAGCAGCGCGCCCTTGATCAGTCCGACGAGCTGCTCCTTGTCGCCGGAGAAGCTGCGCGCGACATAGGTGGCGCCGAGCTGCAGCGCGATGCCCACCAAGTCGATCGCCTCGTCGGAGTTGATCGCGCCCTTCTTCGCCTTCGATCCCTTGTCCGAGGTGGCGGAGAACTGGCCCTTCGTCAGGCCGTAGACACCGTTGTTCTCGACGATGTAGGCCATGTTCACGCCGCGGCGGATGCTGTGGCCGAACTGGCCGAAGCCGATCGAGGCGCTGTCGCCATCGCCCGAGACGCCGAGGTAGATCAGGTCGCGGTTCGCCAGGTTGGCGCCCGTCAGCACCGACGGCATGCGCCCATGCACGGAGTTGAAGCCATGCGAGGCGCCGAGGAAGTAGTCCGGCGTCTTCGAGGAGCAGCCGATGCCCGACATCTTCGCCACCCGGTGCGGTGCGACGTCGAGCTCCCAGCAGGCCTGGATGATGGCGGCGCTGATCGAATCATGCCCGCAGCCGGCGCAGAGGGTGCTGATCGCCCCCTCGTAGTCGCGGCGGGTGAAGCCGAGCGCATTGGTCGGCAGCTTCGGGTGGTGCAGCTTCGGCTTGGGAAGGAAGCTCATTCTGCGGCGACTCCCAGACGGGCGGGCTTGACGCGCCCTGCGATGGCGGCCCGGATGAAGCGGGCGGTGATCGGCGTGCCGTCGTAGTGCAGCACCGGCACGAGCCTGGCGGCATCGAGGTTGCCCTCGACCATCAGCAGGGTGCGCAGCTGCGCGTCGCGGTTCTGCTCGATGACGAAGACGCGGTCGTGGCGCGCGATGAAGTCCATGACGCCGTCGTGGAAGGGAAAGGCGCGGATGCGCAGGGCGTCCAGGTGGATGCCGTCCGCCTCCAGCGCGCCCAGCGCCTCGTCCATGGCGGCGGAGGAGGACCCGATGTAGATGGCCCCGTCGCGCGTCGCAACCTTGGACCTGCGCTCGACCGGGTGGGGTACATGGGTCTTCGCGGTCGCGAATTTCCGCAGCAGCCGCTCCATGTTGTCCACATAGGCGCCGCCGGCCTCGGTGTACTTGGCGTAGCGGTCGCGCGAGGTGCCGCGGGTGAAGTAGGCGCCCTTCGAGGGGTGCGTGCCGGGATAGGTGCGGTAGGGCACGCCGTCGCCGTCGACGTCCAGGTAGCGGCCGAATTCGCGGCCCGCTTCCAGCTCCTCCGCGGTCATCACCTTGCCGCGGTCCATCCGGCGGGCGTCGTCCCACTTGAAGGGTTCGCACAGCCACTCGTTCATGCCGATGTCGAGGTCGAGCAGCACGAAGACCGGCGTCTGGAAGCGGTCGGCGAGGTCCATTGCCGCCGCGCCCATCTCGAAGCATTCGGTCGGGTCCTGCGGGAACAGCACGATGTGCTTGGTGTCGCCGTGACTCGCATAGGCGGCCGCCAGGATGTCCGACTGCTGCGTGCGGGTCGGCATGCCGGTGGAGGGGCCGGCGCGCTGCACGTCGAAAATCACCGCCGGGATCTCGGCAAAATAGGCGAGCCCCACGAATTCCTGCATCAGGGAGATGCCGGGGCCGGAGGTGGCGGTGAAGGCGCGGGCGCCGTTCCACGCCGCACCGATCACGATGCCGATGCTGGCCAGCTCGTCCTCGGCCTGGACGATGGCGTACTTTTTCTTCCCCGTTTCCTTGTCGGTGCGGAATTTCCGGCACCAGTTCTCGAAGGCCTCGGCCAGCGAGGTGGAGGGGGTGATCGGATACCAGGCGCAGACCGTGGCGCCGCCATAGACCGCGCCCAGGCCGGCGGCGTTGTTGCCCTCGACCATGATGCGGTTGCTGATGGCGTCCATCCGCTCGAGCCGGAGGCCGATCGGCGCGAGGTTCGCAGCCACCCAGTCGCGGCCCATGTGGAAGGCGGCGCGGTTGGAGGCCGCCAGTCGCTCCTTGCCCTTGTACTGCTCGCCCAGCAGCTGCTCGACCACCGCCGGCTCGATGCCGATCAGCGCGGACAGCGCGCCGAGATAGATGATGTTCTTGAACAGCTGGCGCTGCCGCGGATCGGTGTAGGCGGCGTTGCACATCTGGGTCAGCGGCACGCCGATGACGTTGATGTCGAGCCGGAACTTGGATTGCGGGATGGGCCGAGTCGAATCGTAGAACAGGTATCCGCCCGGCTCGATCTCCGCGAGATCGCGGTCCCAGGTCTGCGGGTTCATCGCCACCATCAGGTCGACGCCGCCGCGCCGGCCGAGGTGCCCGGCGCCGGAGACCCGCACCTCGAACCAGGTCGGCAGGCCCTGGATGTTCGAGGGGAAGATGTTGCGCGAGGCGATGGGGATGCCCATGCGCATGATCGACTTCGCGAACAGCCCGTTGGCGCTGGCCGAGCCGGAGCCGTTGACGTTCGCGAACTTGACGACGAAGTCGTTCGTCGCCGTCAGCGCCTCAGGCATGAACGCTCTCCTTGGCCGGCGCGGGGGCGGGCGACAGCGTATAGGTCTTGGCGGTGTTCAGCAGGAATTTCTGCATGTCCCAGGCCCCGGTCGGGCAGCGCTCGGCGCAGAGTCCGCAGTGCAGGCAGACATCCTCGTCCTTCGCCATGACGCGCCCGGTCTTCAGCCCATCCTGCACGTAGATCGCCTGCTCCAGGTTCTCCGCCGGCGCCTTCAACATCCTGCGCAGCTCGGCCTCGGTCGGCGCGTTCGGCGTGAAGGTGATGCAGTCCACCGGGCAGATGTCCACGCAGGCGTCGCATTCGATGCAGAGCTTGGCGTCGAACACGGTCTGCACGTCGCAGTTGAGGCAGCGCTGCGCCTCCTTGAGGCCCTGCTCGCGGTCGAAGCCCAGCTCGACTTCCAGCCTGATGTCGCGCAGCGCCACCTCGTCCGGCGCGTGCGGCACCTTGAAGCGCAGGTCCAGCGAGATGTCGTTGTCGTAGGACCACTCGTGGATGCCCATCTTCTGGCTGGACATCACCACATGCGGCGGCGGGCGCCGGGTCACGTCCTCGCCGCGGCAGAACAGGTCGATCGAGACGGCGGCCTCGTGCCCGTGCGCCACGGCCCAGATGATGTTCTTCGGCCCGAACGCCGCGTCGCCGCCGAAGAAGACGCGCGGGTTGGTGGATTGCAGCGAGGCCTCGTTCAGCACCGGCAGGCCCCACCGGTCGAATTCGATGCCGGCGTCCTGCTCGATCCAGGGGAAGGCGTTCTCCTGCCCGATCGCCACCAGGATGTCGTCGGCCTCGTGGAACTCCTCCGGCTCGCCGGTCGGCACCAGGTTGCGTCGGCCGCGCGCGTCGTATTCCGCCTTCACACGCTCGAAGGTCATGCCCTTCAGCACGCCGCCCTCGTGCACCACCGCCTTCGGCACCAGGAAGTTGAGGATCGGGATGCCCTCGCGCATCGCGTCCTCCTTCTCCCACGGAGACGCCTTCATCTCCTCGAAGCCGGAGCGGACGATCACCTTCACGCTCTCGGCGCCGAGCCGCAGCGAGGAGCGGCAGCAATCCATCGCCGTGTTGCCGCCGCCGAGCACGATCACGCGCTTGCCGACGCTCTCGATGTGGCCGAAGGAGACGGAGGAGAGCCAGTCGATCCCGATATGGATGTTCGCGGCGGCCTCCTTCCGGCCCGGCACGTCGAGCTCGCGCCCGCGCGGCGCGCCGCAGCCGACGAAGACCGCGTCATAGCCTTCCGCCAGCAGCGCCTTCATGCTCTCCACCCGCTCGCCGAAGCGCGTGCGGATGTTGCCGCGGTCGAGGATGTAGCCGCACTCCTCGTCGATCACGCTCTCGGGCAGGCGGAATTTCGGGATCTGGGTGCGGATGAAGCCGCCGGGCAGCCGCTCCCCGTCATGGACCGTGACCTCGTACCCCTTGAGCGCGAGGTCGCGCGCCACCGTCAGGCTGGCCGGGCCGGCGCCGATGCAGGCCACGCGCTTGCCGTTCAGCACCGTGGTTACCGGCGGCAGGCGCGAGGCGATGCCCGCCTTGTTGTCGGCGGCCACGCGCTTGAGGCGGCAGATCGCCACCGGCTCCTCCTCCACCCGGCCGCGCCGGCAGGCGGGCTCGCACGGACGGTCGCAGGTGCGGCCGAGGATTCCGGGGAAGACGTTGGAGTGCCAGTTCACCATGTAGGCGTCGGTGTAGCGGCCCGCCGAGATCATCCGGATGTATTCCGGCACCGGCGTATGCGCCGGGCAGGCCCATTGGCAATCCACCACCTTGTGGAAATACTCCGGGTCGCGCACATCGGTCGGCTTCACGCCGCCCTCGACGCCGGCGACGGATCCGGCCGCCGAAACTGTCATCGGAATCTCCTCCTGGCCCCTAGTTGGGCGGGCCGGGAGATTGCCGCAAGCCCGCCGCTCAGGCAACGCAGGCTATCGCGCCGCCAATATTGCAGTGCAGGAGAATGCAGGCATTCAAAGCCCTGCGCCGGCGTCACCCAGCGCGCGGGGTCGGCCCCCGGCATGGCGGCGCGGTTCTGCGGCGTGTCGATGGTGCCGGGCAGCACGGCATTGGCGCGGATGCCCTCGGGCTTCAGCTCCTGCGCCGTGCTCTCCACCAGGCGCAGCACGGCAGACTTGGCCGCGGCATAGGCCGCCATCTCCGCCGGCGCGCCGAGCGCCGCGACGGCGCCGATCGCCACCAGGCTGCCGCGCCCGCCGCGCCGCAGCGCAGGCACCACGGCGCGGAAGGCGCTCGCGGTGGTCAGCAGGTTCATGCGCAGCATGGCCTCCCACATCGCGTCGTCCTGGGCCTCGATCGGCGCCATGGCGAAGCCGCCGACCGTCTGCGCCAGGCCGTCCAGCCGGCCGAACCGGGCGACCACCGCCGCCACCATGGCCTGTGCGGCGCCCGAATCGGCCAGGTCCGCCAACGGCAACGCGGCGTAGCGGGCGGCATCGGCGAGGCCCAGCCGCGCCGGCTCCAGCGCCTCGGCCCGGATGTCCACGCCGGCCACCCGCGCGCCGCGGGCGATCAGGTGCCGCGTCAGCGCCGCGCCGACATTCCCGGCGGCGCCGGTGACGATGAAGACCTGGTCGTCGAAGCCCATGGGGTGCCCTCCGGCGCCGGACGGACCGCGACCATGGCGCCGCCGCACTCGAGCGTCCAGGGCCGGCTGGCCGACCTGCCATGGCACTGTCACGCCGGGGCCGGCACGGTGTGCTAGAATGGCGCGAACCGCAGCGCGCAGGGACCCTTCAGCCATGAGCGAGACGCTCTCCGACAAGCTCGACGATGGCGAGAACATCGGCTCCAACCCGCATCCGCGCCGCCCGATCGGCAGCGTGATCGCCGAACGCTTCTCGCGCCGTGGCCTGCTCGCCGGCGGCGCCGCGCTGCTCGCCGGCCTGCCCGGGGCCGCAACCGCGCAGGACAGCGGCAACACGCCGAATGGCGGCCCCTCGACGCTGGGTTTCCCCGAGCTGCGCCATCAACTCGCGCAGCGTGATGCCGTCGCCGAGGGCTACGAGATCCAGGTGGTGATCCGTTGGGGCGACCCGATCCTCGCCGACGCGCCCGCCTTCGACCCCGCGGCGCAGCGCGCCGACATTCAGGGCCGCCAGTTCGGCTACAACAATGACTACCTCGACTACTTCCCGCTGCCGCAGGGCTCGCGCAACGCGGAGCACGGCCTGCTCGTGGTGAACCACGAGTACACGAATACCGGGCTGATGTTCGCGGGGCTCGGCTCGGGCCGCGCCGCGCTGCCGCGGGCGAGCGTCGAGCAGCTCGCCATCGAGCGCGCGGCGCACGGACTCTCGGTGGTGGAAGTGCGCCGCGAGGGTGGGCGCTGGGGCTACGTGAAGGACAGCCCGCGCAACCGCCGCATCACCATGGACACGCCGATCCGCATCAGCGGGCCCGCCGCCGGCCATGCGCGGCTGCGCACGGGCGAGGACCCCGGCGGCACCCTGGTGCGCGGCACGCTGAACAACTGCGCCGGCGGCAACACCCCCTGGGGCACCGTCCTGACGGCCGAGGAGAATTTCAACTTCTACTTCGGCGGTGCCGCCGCCGAGACCGACCCGCAGGCCGCCGCGTTCAGGCGCTACGGCATCGTCAAGGAGCCGATCTACCAGTGGCGGCGCGGCGAGGCCCGCTTCGACCTCGACCGCGAGCCGAACGAGCCGAACCGCTTCGGCTGGGTGGTGGAGTTCGACCCGCACGACCCGAACAGCCAGCCCGTCAAGCGCACCGCGCTCGGCCGCTTCAAGCACGAAGGGTGCCACCACGGCGTCAGCGCCGATGGCCGCGTGGTGATCTACATGGGCGACGACGAGCGCTTCGACTACCTGTACAAATTCGTCACCGCCCGTCCCTGGAACCCGGCGGACCGGGCGGCGAACCGCGACCTGCTGGATGACGGCACGCTTTTCGTCGCGAAGTTCGAAGCCGATGGCACGCTGCGCTGGCTGCCGCTGGTGCACGGCCAGGGCCCGCTGACCGCGGCGAACGGCTTCGCGGCCCAGGCCGAGGTGCTGATCGAGGCCCGCCGCGCCGCGGACCTGCTCGGCGCGACGCCCATGGACCGGCCCGAGGACGTGGAACCGAACCCCGCCAGCGGGCGCGTCTACGTCATCCTCACCAACAACGCGCGCCGCACCGCGCAGCAGGTGGACGCGGCCAATCCACGCGCCAACAACACGCAAGGCCATATCATCGAGATCATCCCGCCCGGTGCCGGCACGCCGCGGGTGGACCACGCGGCGGAGACCGCGCGCTGGGGCGTCTTCCTTGTCGCGGGCAAGCCGGGCATCGACGCGGGCGCGCAGTACCACCGCGCGGTCAGCGACAATGGGTGGCTCTCCTGCCCCGACAACTGCGCCTTCGACAGCAAGGGGCGTATCTGGATCGCAACCGACGGCGCGCCGGGTGCGGCGGGCGTGGCCGATGGCCTCTACGCCGCGGATACTGCCGGGCGCGGCCGCGCACTGACCCGGCTGTTCTACCAGGCGCCGACCGGGGCGGAGGTCTGCGGACCCTGCTTCACGCCGGACGACACCACGATCTTCCTCGCCATCCAGCACCCGGGCGAGGACGCCGGCAGCACCTTCGATGCGCCGAGCACGCGCTGGCCGGATTTCCAGCCCGGCATGCCGCCGCGGCCATCGGTGATCGCCATCGTGAAGAAGGGCGGCGGCCCGATCGGCTGATCGCCGGGCCGGCTGCGTCCGCCCGACTACGGGCGGCGGAGCTCCACCCTGGGCCTGGTGTGCCGGTTCAGTCCATGTCCCTGATCGTCTCGGCCCCCTTGGCGCTGCGGCGGCGCCCGAACTGCGTGCGGAGGCGCCGGGCGAGCTTGCCGGCCGCACCGCGCACCGCCTCCTCGGCCGTGGCCGCAGCGTGATCGGCGCCGACGGGCTTGGCGTCGCGCGGCCGAGCCTCCAGGGCGCAGCGCAGGTCCGACGGACCCTGCCCGCCCCGGTTCGCGTCCGTAAGGTAGGCTTCCACGCGCGTGAGATGCGGCGCGAGGTGCCGCAGGCGCGCCTGGACGATCCGCTCGACGCGGGCGCCGAGCTGTTCGGTGCCCTGGACGGAGGAGTCGGTGTTGAGGATGACCGGAAGGTTCACCCCGTGCCGACCGCTCCTGCCCGACGCCGCGGCCTCCTCGCCCTCGTCGTCCTCGCCGTCATCGTCCTCGCCCGGATCGTCGTTGGTCGCGCGGGCGTCGGCCGCGCGATCGTGGCGTGAACGATTCTCGCGGAAGGCGCGGTCGGTTCCGCTCGGGCTTGCGCCATCCGCGGCGTGGGACTTCGACGAACGCATCGGGTCCACGTGGCTGTGCTTCTCGTCGCGTTCCCCGCCGCCACCGGACCGCATGCTGACGCGCGGATTCGTGCTCACCGCCTCGTTGGGATGCGCCGGCCCGGGTTCCGGAACGGGCTTGGTCGCGTCCTCATGGCTTGCGCCCGGTCCGCCCCAGCGGATGGTATTCGGGTGCTTCGTCGGCATCGCGCCGCGTTCCCGCTCAGAAGACGCCAAGCAGCAGCAGCAGAATGATCGGGATCGGGATCCCGAGGAGCCAAAGCAGTCCACCCTTGAGCATCGATGGTCTCCCTTGTCCGTCTGTGGCGGGTGACGAGGGTTCAACGACGCCGTGCAGGGCGGGTTCGGCGGCTGCGTCGAATCGGTAGGGCCATTCACAAGTTTGAACGATCCGCGGGCCAGGGCGATGCCGGACGGGTCGGCCTGCATCCCGCTGCCGGCGCGCTCCGGCGGCCGGCGGCGCAGCGGAAACGGCGACCGGACGTTGCCGGATGGCCGATGCGCGGCGCCTCAACCTGTGCCCTTTCCGTCGTCGGGCAGCGTGCCGCCTGCCTGCGTCGCCTTGCGGCGCCGCTCCTCCGCCTGTGCCGCCTTGGCCAGCAGATGCGCGGTGATCGGGGCGGTGATGAACAGGAACAGCA
>ERZ1066123.1000-NODE-1000-length-18507-cov-53.449274_pt1 | contig 18507 bp, 16 predicted proteins | sample MGYA00382770_ERZ1066123 | MGnify/ENA primary metagenome ERZ1066123 (study PRJEB33369, sample SAMEA5778353) | biofilm metagenome | biome: Industrial cooling water; feature: Water cooling tower basin; material: Biofilm | place: United Arab Emirates | collected...
ATACGCTGTCGCCCGACAAGCACCGCGGCTACGCGCTGCAGTGGTTCGGCTTCGCCGCCGGCCTGCTCGTGCTCTCCCTCTTCCTCCAATTCCGCCGCCGCCCATGAGCAACGTCCTGCGTTCCCGCGCCACCCTGCTGCTGGTGGTCGCGCTGTTCTTCACGTCCTTCGGGATCGCGCTGTTCCTGATCTTCTCGGGCTGGAAGCCCACCGCGACCCGCAACGCCGGCGAGCTGCTCGCCCAGCCGATCGAGCTCGGCGTGCTTGGCCTCCGCCACGCCGACGGGCGCGCGTATCCGGAATGGGAGCCGCGCGAGCGCCTCTGGCGCGTCGTGGTCAAGCCGCCGGCGGACTGCGGCCAGCCCTGCCTGAAGCTCAGCGACGACCTCTACCGGGTCTGGATCGCGGAGGGTCGCCGGGCCGATCGCGTGCAGATCCTGTGGTTTGGCGAAGTGCCGGACCAGGCCCCGTCGTACCGGGCCTTCCTGCCAATGCAGCCCTCGCCCGCGCTGCGTGCGAAACTGCCGGCCACGCACGTCGACGGCAGCCTGGCCGTCCACGTGATCGACCCGAACGGCTTCCTCGTGATGCGCTACGAGCCGGGCTTCGACCCGTCCGGCCTGCGCCGCGATCTCGCCCGTCTTCTCAAAGTGACCGAATAATGACTCCCGTGCGCCATTTCCACCGCCTCGCCTGGGCGGCCGTCATCCTCACCTTCGGCGTGATCTTCCTCGGCGGCTTCACCCGGCTCAACAACGCCGGGCTGAGCTGCCCGGACTGGCCGACCTGCTACGGCAAGGCGACGTGGCCGAACGATCCGAACGAGATCGCGAAGGCCAACGCCACGTTCGAACGCGCGGTCGAGGTCAACAAGGCCATCTGGGAGCAGGTGCATCGCCACATGGCGGCGACGCTCGGCCTGTTCGTCGCGGCGCTGGCCCTGCTGGCGGCGCGCAAGCGCCCGCGCGGGCTCGCCACGGTGTTCGGCGGCATGGCGCTGGTGGTCGCCTCGATCTTCACCTACATGGCCGGCCATCCCGCCGCGGCGCTGGCCATGGCCGGCGCCGGGCAGCTGGTGTGGCTGGTGGGCCTGGTGCGCTGGGCCGACGGCGTCACCCGGCTTTCGATGGGCCTGCTGATGCTGGTGACCTTCCAGGCCCTGCTCGGCATGTGGACGGTGGTGTGGCTGGTCAAGCCGGTGATCGTCATGAGCCACCTGATGGGCGGCCTGCTGACCTTCTCGCTGCTGACCGCGCTGGCGTGGTGGACCACGCCGAACGCCGCGCGGGTGCACGCCGATGCGCCCTCGCTGCGCGCCTGGCTCTGGGCCGGACTGGCGCTGCTGGCGGTGCAGATCGCGCTGGGCGGCTGGGTCGCCGCCAACTACGCGGCGCTGGCCTGCGGCCTGGACTTCCCGAAGTGCAAGGGCGCGTGGTGGCCGTCCACCGACTTCGCCGAGGGCTTCCAGCTCTGGCGCGGCATCGGCGTCGACTACGAGGGCGGCGTGCTCGACGGCCCGGCCCGCGCGGCGATCCAGATCGCGCATCGCATCGGTGCCGTGGTGGTCACCGCGTACTTCCTGCTGCTCGGCTTCCGGCTGGCGTTCGCGCCCGGCTTCCGGACCTCCGGCGTGGTGCTGCTGCTGCTGCTCGTCGTGCAGGTTGCGCTGGGCATCGGCAACGTCGTGCTCGGCCTGCCGCTGTGGGTGGCCACCGCGCACCTGATGGTGGCGGTCGTGATGCTGTTCACTGTGGTCACCCTGCTGGCGCGACTGCGCTCGCCGGGCGCCTGACCGCGTGGGCGCCGCCATCGGCCAATACTGGGCGCTGACCAAGCCGCGCGTCGTCGCGCTGATCGTCTTCACCGCGGTCATCGGCATGTTCCTCGCCACGCCGGACTTCCCCGGCTGGCGGGCGCTCCTGCTCGGCTCGTTCGGCATCTGGCTGGCGGCGGCCTCGGCCGCGGCGATCAACCACCTGCTCGACCAGCGCATCGATGCGCTGATGGCCCGCACGCAGCATCGCCCGCTGCCCACCGGGTCGCTGACCGCCGGGCAGGTGCTGGCCTTCGCCGTGGCGCTCGGCGCGCTGTCGATGCTGGTGCTCGCGCTCTGGGTCAACCCGCTGACCGCGGCGCTGACCTTCGCCTCGCTGATCGGCTACGCGATCATCTACACCGGCTGGCTCAAGCGCGCGACGCCGCAGAACATCGTGATCGGTGGGCTCGCCGGCGCCGCGCCGCCGCTGCTGGGCTGGGCGGCCGTCAAGGGCTGGCCGCAAGGTGGCGGCGCCGACGCCCTGTTCGACGCGCCGTACGACTACCACCACGCGCTGCTGCTGGTGCTGATCATCTTCGTCTGGACGCCCCCGCATTTCTGGGCGCTGGCGATCTTCCGCCGCGACGACTACGCCCGCGCGATGATCCCGATGCTCCCGGTGACGCACGGCGTGACCTATACGCGTTGGCAGATCCTGTTCTACACCCTGCTGCTCATCGCGGCCACGGTGCTGCCCTTCGCCAGCGGCATGAGCGGGCTGTTCTACCTCGGCGGCGCGCTGGTCTTGGGCGGCGTCTTCCTCTATTACGCCGTCCGCCTGTTCAATCCGCCGGACGAGCTGTACCCGATGCGGGTGTTCAATTACTCCATCGTTTACCTGATGGTGCTGTTCGCCTTCCTGCTGTTCGACCATTACCTCGTGCCGGGGCCCGCGGGCGTGGCGCCTGCCGGCGGCTTGAGCTTCGAGCGGGTGGCCTGATCCGGCCGTCCTTGCGGTGGCGGTGCGCCGCCACCAGATGCACGAAGACGGGCCGAGAGCCCATGCAGGGGAAGGGCGATGCGGCATCCGACCGCGCGCGCGGGCCGGCGCACCGGGCGACGGGTTTTTTGCCTGACGCTGCTGGCGCTCCTGCTGGGGGCGGGATTGGCGAGGCAAACCCTTGGCGCTGCCGCGACCGCCGCGCTCGCTGCGCCCATCGCCCGCGCGGCGGCCGCCGATCTGGCCGACGGGCTGCAGCGGCATCGCATCGTGGTCCTTGGCGAGATGCACGGCACCCACGAGGCGCCGGCGCTGGCGGGTGAACTGGCGCGGATGCGGCTTGACCGCGATGCGACGGGCGTGACGCTGGCCTTGGAGATCCACGGCGCGGAGCAGGCGCGTATCGACGCCTTCCTTGCTTCGGCCGGCAGCCCCGCCGCACGCGAGGCGCTTCTCAGCGGCGCGTTCTGGGCCAGGCCCGCCGCGCAGAGCGACGGGCGTCGCAGCGTGGCGATGCTGGCGCTGCTCGAGACCGCGCGGCGCCTTCGTGCGTCCGGCAACGACCTGCGCGTGCTCGCTTTCGATCCGGGAAGCGCCGGCGGCGACGCCGATGCCCGCAACCGGCGGATCGCCGCGGCGCTGCGGCAGGCCTTCGAGCGCGACCGCGGGCGCAGCTTCATCGTGCTGATCGGCAACTACCACGCGCGCCGGCGCATGCCCACGCAGCGCATGGGCGGGCTTGCGGCCGGTCAACGCCCCCCGATGCCGACGATGGCCCATCTGGCCGACGTGCCCCTGCACGTCATCCGCGTCGAGGCCGAACGCGGCGCGTTCTGGGGCTGCCCGTCCCCCGGCTCATGCGGGCCGCTGCCGTACCGCGGGCCGCCCCGAACGGGGTCGTCGCTTCCGGCGGTCGACTGGACGCCCGGCCCCGACGCGGCCTGGGATGCGCGGGTGCTGCTGCCGCGCTATACGGCCGCACTGCCCGCGGGGCGCGCTAGTCCGCCTTGAGGTGCTTCTCCCAGAACAGCATCGTCGCCGCGGTGAACCAGTCGCTGTTGCTCTTCTTGGCGAAGCCGTGGCCTTCGTCGGTGAACACGAGGTACCAGACGTCGCGGCCGTTGGCGCGCACCGCGCGCACGATCTGGTCGGCTTCCGAAAGCGGCACGCGCGGGTCGTTGGCGCCCTGGGCCACGAACAGCGGCGAGGTGATGCGGTGGGCGTTGTTCAGCGGCGCGATCTCCTCCATGAAGGCGCGCATCGCCGGGTCGCGCTCGTCGCCGTACTCGACGCGGCGCAGGTCGCGGCGGTAGCTCTCGGTGGCCTCGAGGAAGGTCACGAAGTTCGAGATGCCGACAACGTTGACCCCGGCGGCGATGCGCTCGGGATAGTCGACCATCGTCGCCAGCACCATGTACCCGCCGTAGCTGCCGCCGAACACGCCGACGCGCTGCGCGTCTAGCTCCGGTTGCTTCGCGATCCAGTCCAGCAGCGCGCCGATGTCCTTGACGGCGTCCTTGCGCCGCTTGCCGTTGTCGAGCTGCAGGAAGGTCTTGCCGTACCCCGACGAGCCGCGCACGTTCGGCACCAGCACGGCCATGCCCATCTCGCCCACCATGTACTGGATGGTCGGGCTGAAGGTCGGGAAGGCCTGCGCCTCCGGCCCGCCGTGGATCTGGATCACCACCGGCAGCCGCGCGCCTTCCGGCACGTTGGCGGGGCGGTAGTAGAACGCCGGGATGCTCAGGCCGTCGAAGCTCTCGAAGCGGATCAGCGAGGGCGCCACGAAGCGCGACGCGTCGAGGCCTCCCACTTCGCTCTGCGTCCAGCGCGTCAGCGTCTGCGCCGCGATGTCGATGACGAAGACGTCGCTGGGCGAGGTGGCGGTGTTGAGCGTCAGCGCGATGCGCGTGCCGTCGGGCGAGAAGCCCATGCCGCCGATCACGCCGACGGGCAGCTCGGGCAGGGCGACGACGCGATGGTCGGGGATCGTGCGCAGATGCAGCCGGCCGATGCCGTCCTCGTTGGTGGCGAAGGCGAGATGGCGGCCGTCGTCGGCGATGTCGAAGCCGGTCACGTCCCAAGGGATGCCTTCGCTGAGCCGCAGCGGACGTGCCATGCCCGGCGCGTGGTAGCGCAGCGTCATGAACTCGCTGCCCTCGTCGCTGGTGAAGTACGCCCCCTTGCCGTCGGGCGCGTAGCGGAAGGCGCCGAAGGCCGCGCGGCCGCCCTCGACCGGAAACATCTCGAGTCGGCCGGTCTCGAGATCGAGCTCGCCGGGATGGCTTTCGTTGATCGACACGCGGCGCTGCACGAGCAGGCGCCGGCCGTCGCGCGAGAAGTCGGTGGCGAACCACGTGCCCCCTTGCTGCAGCACCAGCCGCGGCGGCGCGTCGCCCGCCTGCACCCAGATATCGCTGTCGACGCCATTGCGCATCGTGCTGGTGAAGGCGATCTGCGCGCCGTCGTGCGACCACAGCGGCGCCTCGTTGCGCGAGCGCTTTCCGTCGGTGATGCGCGTGGCTTCGCGGGCTTCGAGGTCGTAGCGGTAGAGCTGCCAGAACTCCGAGCCGCCGGCGTCCTGCCCGTAGACGAAGCCCGGCGCGCCGGGGCGCGACTGCACGGCCACCGCGGGCTCGCGTTCGAAGGTGATCTGCTCGCGCATGCCCAGCGGCTGGCGCACGCGGTGCACCTGCGCGGTCTCGCCGAAGCGCGTGGTGATCAGGATGGCGTCGTTGCCCGACCAGCCGGCGAAGTTGGCGCCGCGGGTGTTCTGGTAGCGCTCGAGGCGCTCGAGCAGCTCGGGCGGCGGCGCGGGGATGTTCTCGCTGATGCGGTTGCCGACCACCTCGCGCTGCACGGCCGGCGCGGCGCCGTCGGCGGGCGCCGCGGCCGCGCTGTTCGCCAGCGGCATGAGAAGCGAGGCCGCGAGGAGGGCGCCGGCGACGCGGCGGTGCGTAAGGCGGGCAGGCTGCATGAAGCGCTCCGGTGCGAGAACGGCACGAGGCTAGCAGGGCCCGGCGCGCGGCGGCATCACGGCGTTGCGAACAGCGCGTCCTGCGCGGAGGCCGGCGGCTCGTCGAACTGTGCGAGCCCGACGCCCACCAGCCGGTAGCGCGTTCGCGCCGGAAGGTCGACGCGGTCGCGAAGCGCCAGCGCCGCTTCGGCGAGCGCCAGCGCGGAGGTGGGCATCGACTCCGGGCTGCTGCTGCGCGTCAGCGTCTGGAAGTCCGAGGTCTTGAGCTTGAGCTGCACGGTGCGCGGCCGCCGGCCGTCGCGCTGCCGCTCGCGTTCGGAAAGCGCCCAGACGCGCTCGGCGAGGCGGATGATGGTCGGGCCCAGCTCGTCGAGATAGTGGTCCTCGCTGAAGGTGTCCTCGGACGACACCGACTGGCGGATGCGCGTGGCCCGCACCGGTTCGTCGTCGATGCCGCGCGCGAGCTCCGCCAGACGCCAGCCCCAGCGGCCGAACTTGTGCACGAGCAGCGGCGTCGGCACGGCGCGCAGTTCGCCGACCGTGTGGATGGCGAGCGCGGCGAGCTTCTCGGCCATGACCTGGCCGACGCCGGGCAGGCGCGCGGCGGGCAGCGGCGTCAGGAACGACAGCACGCGCTCCGGCCGGACGACGAACAGGCCGTCGGGCTTGCGGTGGTCGGACGCGATCTTGGCCACGAACTTGTTCGGCGCCACCCCGGCCGAGGCGGTGAGCGCCAGCTCGTCGCGGATGCTGGCGCGGATGGCGCGGGCGACGTCGGTCGCGGTGGCGAGGCCTTCGCGGTTCTCGGTCACGTCGAGGTAGGCCTCGTCCAGCGACAGCGGCTCGATCAGGTCGGTGTGGCGCTCGAGGATGGCGCGCACCTGGTTCGAAACCGCCTTGTAGCGCGCGAAGTCCGGCGGCACGAACACCGCCTGCGGGCACAGGCGCTCGGCGCGCACCGCCGGCATCGCCGAGCGCACGCCGAAGGCGCGCGCCTCGTAGCTGGCCGCGCACACCACCGAACGCGCGCCCTTCCAGGCCACGACGACGGGTCGGCCGCGCAGCGCCGGGTCGTCGCGCTGCTCGACCGACGCGTAGAACGCGTCCATGTCGACGTGGACGATCTTGCGCATCGCTCAGCCGGCGTCGCCGAGCCAGTGTTCCGGCGGCTGCGGGCGCGCGAACAGCCAGCCCTGGCCGAGCGAGCAGCCGAGGCGGCGCAGCGCCTCGCGCTGGGCCTCGCCCTCGATGCCTTCGGCCACCACTTCAAGGCCGAGGGTCCGGGCGAGCCCGATGATCGCCGCGACGATCGCGCCGCCGCCGCCCTCGCCGTCGCCGCCGAGGCCCGCCACGAAGCTGCGGTCGATCTTCACCGTATGCAGCCGGAACCGGTGCAGGTAGCCGAGCGACGAGTAGCCGGTGCCGAAGTCGTCGAGCGCGACGCGCACGCCCGCCGCCGCCAGCGCGTCGATCGTGGCCCCCGCGCGGTCGTGGTGCGCGATGAACGCGCCCTCCGTGACCTCGATGCGCACCTGCTCGGGCCCGACGCCGTGCTCGCCGAGACGCGCGAGGAAGCGGCCGGCGAAGTCGTCCATCCGGAAGTGGCGCGGGGAGACGTTGACGTTCACGTACTGGCCCGGCGCGAGCAGCCGCGGCGCCAGCGCGAACACGCGCTCGAACACCAGCCAGTCGATCGCCTCCAGGCTGCCGTTGGTCTCCGCCGCCTCCAGGAAGGCCCCGGGCGCCAGCACGCCGCGCGCGGGATGGCGCCAGCGCATCAGCGCCTCCCAGCCCAGCACCCGGCGGTCGTCGAGCGCGACGATCGGCTGCAGCCACGGCTCGAACTCGCGGCGGAGGATGCCGAAGCGCAGGTCGCTCTCGAGCTCGAGCAGCGCCATCGCGCTGGCGTGCAGCGCCTCGTCGAACACCTCGAAGCGACGTCCCGGGTTCTTCTTCGCGCGGTACATCGCGATGTCGGCGTCGCGCAGGACGTCCTCGGGCGAGGCGTAGCCCGGATGCCCGAGCGCGATGCCGATGCTGGCCCCGGTGAACACGGTGCGACCGCCGACTTCGATCGGGCCGGACAGCGCCTCGACGATGCGCTGGGCCAGCCGGACCGCGTCGTCGGCGCCGGCGACGCGCTCCATCAGCACGGCGAACTCGTCGCCGCCCAGCCGCGCCACCATGTCCGGGGCGCGCACGCACGACGCGAAGCGGCGCGCCACGTCGACGAGCAGCGCGTCGCCCACGGCGTGGCCGGCGCTGTCGTTGATGACCTTGAACCGGTCGAGGTCGAGGAACAGCAGGGCGAAGCCCGCCGAGGCGTCGCGGCGCAGCCGCTGCATGGCGCGGGCGAGATGCTCGCGCAGGTAGGCCCGGTTGGGCAGGCCGGTGAGGCCGTCGTGCAGGACCTGGTGCTTGAGCTGTTCCTCCATCCGCTCGCGCACCGCGATCTGCTCGCGCAGCGCCTGCGTCCGCTCCGCGACGCGGCGCTCCAGTTCGGCGTTGGCGCGCTGCAGCGCCTCGGCGCCCTCGCGGCGCTCGATCGCGCTGGCGACCTGGTGGGCGATGAAGGTCAGCACGGCCTCGTCGGCGGCGGAATACACGAGGCCGGGCGTGTAGCTCTGCACGGCCAGCACGCCGAACGCGCGCCCGGCGCGCAGCAGCGGCACGCCGAGCCAGCTGCGGGTGGGTCCGGGCGCGGTGCCGTCGAACTCGTCGCTGTCGGCCACCGCGGACCAGGCGGCGCGACCCGCGTCGGATTCCAGGTCGACCAGCAGCGGTCTTCCGCGTCGGTACACGTAGGCGGTCACGCCGCGCCGCGCCGGGATGCGCCCCGGGTTCGGCTCGAATTCATCGACGAAATGCGGGAAGTCGAAGGCCTCGCCGTCGTCGGCCGCCAGCGCCACGTAGAAGTTCCGCGCCGGCATGACCTCGCCCACGATCGACTGCAGCGCGGCGAAGAACGCGCCGGCGTCGAGGTCGGCGTTGGCCAGCTCGGCGATCTGGAACAGCGCGCGCTGCAGGCGTTCGCCGGCTTGGCGGGCCTTGACCTCGTCGGTGAGCTCGCGGGTGCGCAACTCGACCCGACGCTCGAGTTCGGCCTGCGCGCGCTTGTGCTCGAGCGCGGTGAGGATGTGGCTGCCGACGAACGACAGCAGCGCCTGGTCGGCTTCGGTGTAGCGCGGCCGCTCGGTGTACGCCTGCACCACCAGTACGCCGCGCACGCGGCCGTCGGCCACCATCGGCACGCCGAGCCAGTCGCGGCTCGGCGGCCCGACCATCCGGAAGCCGGGGATGCGCGGGATGATGTCGTCCGGCCCGCCGCGCAGCGCTTCGCCGGTACGGATCACGTGGTGCGTGTACGACCCGGCGAGCGCCTCCAGCGGCTCGACGGCGACGTTCGCCGCGGTCACCTCGGGCTCCTCGGTGTCGGCGTAGTAGAGGAACTCGATCTCGTCGGTCTCGGCCCGATGCAGCGCGATGAACAGGTTCTCCGCGTACATCAGGCCCGCCACCACGCGGTGCAGCGCGGCGAGCACCTCGTCCATCGGCCGTCCCGATACGGCAAGGTCGCTGATCGCGTACAGCGCCTCCTGCAGCCGCACGCTGTGCCGGGTGCGGGCCAGCTCGGCCTCGAGCGCCGCCAGCCGCGCGGCCAGCGCGGCGGCGTCGGGCAGGGCGGCGGGGTCGGGGGCGGGGTGCATGCGGCCTTCTAGCACGCCGTCACCCCGTCGACATCCCCGCCGCCCACACTTCCGCCATGACGCCTCCGATCCTCCGCCCCCGCCGCGGCCTCGCGGCCCGCCTCGCGCTGCCGCTGGCGCTTATCCTCGCAGCCATGCCCGCCATCGCCGCGCCCTCGCTGCTGGTCATCGCCCACCGCGGGGCCAGCGGCGAGCGCCCGGAGCACACGCTCGAAGCCTATCGGCTCGCCATCGCGCAGGGCGCCGACTTCATCGAGCCCGACCTCGTCCCCACCCGCGACGGCATCCTCGTGGCGCGGCACGAGAATGCGCTGTCGGGCAGCACCGACGTGGCCGAGCGGCCCGAGTTCGCCAACCGGCGCACGACCAAGCGCATCGACGGCGTCGAGATCACCGACTGGTTCACCGAAGACTTCAGCCTCGCCGAGCTGCGCACGCTGCGCGCCCGCGAGACGCGGCCGGCGCTGCGACCGCAGAGCGCCGCCTTCGACGGCCGCTTCGGCATCGCCACCTTCGCCGAGGTCGTCGCGCTGGCGCGGGAGGAGGGCGAGCGGCTTGGCCGGCCCATCGGCGTGTACCCGGAGACCAAGCATCCGACGTTCTTCCTGCACGAAGGGCGCCACCTCGACGGCGCGCCGATCGGCATGGACACGAGCGCGATGCTGGTCGACGAGCTCGCTTCGGTGGCGTTCACCGAGCCGGACCGCGTCTACATCCAGAGCTTCGAGCTCGACAACCTGCTGCGGCTGCGCCGCACGCTGCTGCCCGCGGCCGGCATCGAGGTGCCGCTGGTGCTGCTGCTCGGCGACACGTCGGGTCAGAGCGATCCGGCGACGACGAGCTTCGGCCAGCCCTACGACGTGGTCTGGTTCGCGCGCCAGGGCGACGACCTGGCGGCCCGCTACGGCGACATCGCGCGCGCGGTGCCGGGCTTCGGCGCGAAGACGCACTACGGCGACCTGGTCGGCGCGCGCGCCCTCGCCGCGCTGCGCGCCGAGATCGACGGCATCGGGCCGTGGATTCCTTCGCTGCTGCGCGCCGAGCCGGCTCCCGACGGCGCTGGTGATCCGCGTCCCCGCCTCGGCGACGGCCCGGCGCCTTGGTTGGCCGAGGCGCGGCGCCTCGGTTTCGCGGTGCACGCCTATACGCTGCGCGCCGAAGCCCCCTATCGCTTCATCGATGCAGCCGGTCGCGAGCAGTCGCCGCAGGCGCAGCTGCGGATGCTCGTGGAGGCCGGCATCACCGGCGTGTTCGCCGACCAGCCGGCGCTCGCGGTCGAGGTGCGCGAAACGCTGCGCGCCGCGTCGCCGCCGGCGACGCGCTGACCCCGCGAGGCTGGGCCGCGCGCCGCGCCGGTGCGACACTGCGCTGATGCCGCGCGTCCGCTCATTCCCTCCGCTGATGGGTCCGCAGCCGCGGGCGCTGGTGCTGGGCTCGATGCCGGGGCTCGCCTCGCTGCGCGCCGGCCGTTACTACGCCCATCCGCGCAACGCGTTCTGGCCGCTGATGGCCGCGCTGTTCGACCTTCCCGCCGATGGCGGATACCCCGCTCGCGCCGCCGCCCTGGCGGCCCGCGGCGTCGCCGTGTGGGATGTGCTCGCCGAGTGCGAGCGGGAGGGCAGCCTCGACAGCGCGATCGTCCCGGCGTCCGCGCGCGTCAACGACCTTCCGGCGCTGCTGCTCGCGCAGCCGACGCTCGGCGTCGTCGCGCTGAACGGCGGCGCGGCCGCGCGGCTGTTCCGGCGCCACGTGGCGCCTGCGCTCGCGGCCCGGCTCGCCGCGGCCGGACGCGACGCGCCGCTCGTGCTCGCGCTGCCCTCCACCAGCCCGGCGCACGCGGCGCGCTCGTTCGAGGCCAAGCTTGCCGCGTGGCGCGCACTGGCCGCGGCGCTGGATGCTGCTGGCGACCGCGCGTGTGCCTGATCGCTTTCGCGATCGGCGGGCATCGGCGCTGGCGCTTCGCGCTCGCAGCCAACCGCGACGAGTTCCACGCGCGCCCGACCGCGGCGGCGGCGGCGCTGGACGCCGCGGGCTCGCGCTATGGCGGTCGCGATCTGGCGGCGGGCGGCGGCTGGCTGCAGGTCGACGCCCGGGGACGGGTCGCCGCGGTGACCAATGTGCGCCTCGGCCGCGCCGAGGCCGCCGCGCGCTCGCGCGGCGAACTGGTGGCGGCCTTCATCGCCGGCGATGCGCGTCCTGCCGCCTTCGCCGCCGCATGGCGCGCCGAACCCGCGAAATTCGGCGCCTTCAACCTGCTGCTGTGGGACGCCCGCGAGGCGGTCGTCCGCCACGTCAGCAACCATCCCGCGCCCCGCGAGCGGGCCGTGGCGGGCGGCGTGCACGCGGTGTCGAACGCCGATCTCGACACGCCGTGGCCGAAGACCCTCGCGCTGCGCACCCGCCTCGCGGCGTGGCTCGCCTCGCCCGACGCCAAACCCGATCCGCGCCAGGGCGAGCCGAACGCCGCGGCCCTGTTCGAGGCGCTGGCCGATCGCCGCGAGGCGGTCGACGCCGACCTGCCCGCCACCGGCGTGCCGCTGGCGTGGGAGCGCCGCCTGTCCGCGGCCTTCATCGCCGGCGAGGACTACGGCACCCGCGCGAGCACCGTCGTGCTCGCCGCTGACGACGGGATGTGGTTCGAGGAGCGCCGCTTCGGCCCGGGTGGCGCGCCGTCGGGACGCAGCGCGGTCTGGCTGCCGCGAAGGCGCTGAGGCAGACTCGCTGCGCATGAACGCCATTGCCCGCAACGTGCTCGGCGGCGTCCTCGCCGACTGCAGCCACGACCCGAAAACCGGCTGGTTCCGCGACGGCTGCTGCCGCACCGCGGCCGATGACTCGGGCAGCCACACCGTCTGCGCGCGCGTGACCGCCGAGTTCCTCGCCTTTTCCCGCCGCGTCGGCAACGACCTGTCCACGCCGCGGCCGGAATACGGCTTTCCCGGGCTCCGTCCCGGCGACGCCTGGTGCGTCTGCGCCGCCCGCTGGCTGCAGGCCTTCGAGGCCGGCGTTGCGCCCCCCGTGCGGCTCGAGGCCACCCACGAGCGCGCGCTCGACCACGTGCCGCTTGCGGCCCTGCGCTACCACGCGCTGGCGCCCGACGAGCCGGCGTCCGGTGCACCCGGCGACGCCGGGCTGTAACCCAGACGCTGGAGCGCCCTGATAGCCTCGCCGCGCGAACGGGAGGCGGCATGGGCGAAACGAGCATCGGCGAGGGCCTGCACGGCTATTCGCGCGACCAGCTGGCGCGCGCGATGCGCCAGCTGGGCCGACCCGGCGACGAGCGGCACGCCGGCGTGCACCAGGGGCGCAAGGCGATCCGCCGCGTTCGCGCCGTCCTGCGCCTCGGCGCCGCCGTCTTCGCCGATGTTCCGGCCGCCGCCCGCCTCGACCGCGAGCTGCGTGGCCTGTGCCGCGGGCTTTCGGCGCTGCGCGATGCCGACGCGCTGCGCGACGGCCTGCTGCAGCTCGCCCGCGATGCGGTGATCGGCCCCATCGAGTGCGAACGCCTCTGCGCCGCCGTCGCCGTGCGCCGCGCCGCTCGGCTCGCGACCGCGCTGGCCCGCGATCCCGACTTCGGGCGCCGCCGCGAACGCCTGCAGGCCGCGCTCGTGGCGCTGGACGCGCTGCCGTGGATCCGGCTTGACGAGACCGCGGTGGCGCGCGGTCGTCGCCAGTCGCTCAAGCGCGTCGAGCAGGCGCGCCGCCGCGCCGCCGGCAGCGACGATCCCGAAGACTGGCACCGCCTGCGTCGCCGCCTGCGCCGCCTGCGCCAGCAGGAGAGCGCGCTGGCCGCCGTCATGCCCGCGGTTGCATGGGAGACCCCCGGCGTCGGCGACCTCGCCGAGCGCATGGGCGTGGCGCAGGACCACGCGCTGCTGCTCGCGCAGTGCCGGCGCCATGGCCTGTTCGCCGCCCGCGACCGCGCCACCCTGCGTCGCCTCGTCGAGCCGCTGTACGCCGCGGCGCAGCAGCACGCCGTCGAGGCGCTCGCCGCGCTCGGCCAGCTTCAGCGCGAGGCGGGTCGCAGCACGTAGACCACGCGGTCCTGCACGCGGCCCACCTTCTCCGCGCGCCAGCCGGCATCGGCCGCCATCGCCGCGAAGCGCGCCTCCGCCCACGGGCGCATCACGAACGCGCGGGTTTCGACCTTCGGCTCGCGCAGCTCGTCGTACACCGTGTCGTCGAACGGCGCGTCGGACAGCGGCTTCTCGGCCATCACGCCGTCGAAGTCGATCTTCTCGACCTCGGCCCCGAGGTACAGGTGCAGGCCGTAGCGCGCCATGTCGTTGACGAAGACGACCTCGGTGGGGCGGAACGGCAGCACCGCCTGCAGCTCGCGCGCCCAGTTGCGCGAGTCCTTGTGGATCGACACCTCGCTGCCGATCGAATCGGGCAGCCACTCGGCGATTTCGATCTTGTACGCGGTGACCAGCTTGACGAAGACCACGAAGCCGGCGACGAGGCCGATCGCCACCTTGCGCCACGCGGTGAACGTTGAATCCTGCAGCGCGCGCCCGAACAGCAGGGCGATCGGCGCGAACAGCGGCAGGATGTACAGCGGCAGCCGCGACTGCGCCAGCATGAACACGGCGAGGGCGATCCCGACCCAGAGCAGCAGCAGCCGCGTCTCCGGCGCCGCCTCGCGCCAGCGCATCCCGGCGCGCCGCGCCGCGCCCAGCGCCCACGGCCACCAGGGCAGGGTGCCGAGCGCAAGGCTCGTGCCGTAGACGTAGAAGCCGCCCCACCATTCCGGGTGGCGGTTGTGGGTGTCGGTGCCGATGCGCGCGATCACCTCGTGCCCCACGAAGTACGCGAGCAGCCCCTCGTGCCGCGCGATCACCACGCCATACCACGTCAGGCCGACCGCGGCGAACAGCAGCAGGCCCAGCGGCGGGAACAGCCGGGGCCCGCCGCGGTGAGTGAGGTGGAACGCGACGATGCCGAGCAGGCCGAGCAGGCCGGGTGGGCCCTTGCTCATGAAGGCGAGGCCGAACGCGGCCCACATGGCGACGACGAGGCCGGGCCGGTTCTCGAATCGCGCGATGGCGTAGCAGGCGAAGGCCAGCGTGGTGGCGAAGGCCAGCGGCGTGTCGGTGGTGACGACGTGCGCGCCGAGCAGCGGGAACGGCAGCGTCGCGTAGATGAGCGCCGGCAGCCACGGCCGCCGCGGCGCGAAGTGGCGCCCGATGCGCAGCAGCAGCGCCACCACGCCCAGCCAGGCCAGCGCGTTGGGCAGCCGGGCGGCCCACTCGTTCCACCCGAACGCCGTGACGCTCGCGGCGATCGCCCAGTAGGTGACCGGCGGCTTGGTGAAGTGGAAGGTCTCGTGGTGCCGGTAGAGGCTGATGAAGTCGCCGGTGAGCAGCATCTGCAGCGCCACGTTCGTGAAGCGGCCCTCGTCCGGCTCCCACAGGGGGCGTGAGCCCTGGAAGGCGAACACGAGGATCGCGGCAAGCAGCAGGACGAGGACGGCAGGGCGGCGGTACAGGGGCAGGTCGGTCATCGGCGCGTCGGTCGGCGGCTGGCGGCCGAGTGTGCCAGCGCGACCCCGCCGCCCGGGCATCGTCGCGATGAAATCCCGCGCCCCCGAACGAAAACGCCGCGGCGAACCGCGGCGTCTTCGGGTCGAACGGTGCGGCGGTTCAGAACTTCAGGCCGGCCTGCAGGGTCCACACCCACGGGTCGACGTTGGCGGTGCCGATGCCGGCGCCCGCCAGCGTCACGTCGCTGTCGAAGTCGATGTAGCGCGCTTCGCCGCGCACGAACCACGCCTCGGTGATGGCGATGTCGGTGCCCAGCGCGACGGTGAAGCCGTTCGAGTCCTCCACGTCGACCGCCGCCCCGGCCAGCGCGTTGATGCCGCGCACGTCCGACAGCGACGTCCAGTTGTAGCCGAGGCCCACGTACGGGCTGAAGCCGCCGTCGTTGCCGGCGCCGAGGAAGTGCCAGTTCGCGCCGAGGCTGATCGGGTGGTGTTTCAGGCTCACGACGTCGCCGAGGCCGGCGAGGTTGACCGTGTGCTTGAACGTCGTCGCGCCGGCATCGAAGGTGAGTTCGATCTGGTCATCGAGGAAGTACGACGCGCCGAGGCTGAAGCGGGTGTTCGAATCGACCGACGACGCAGCGCCGGCGATCGTGCCGTTGTCGGACTTGGGGTTGACGTTGCTGATGCCGGCGCGGACGGCCAGCTGTTGCGCGGCGACGCTGTTGGCGGCCAGCGCGGAAACCGCGGCCAGGGTGGCGAGGGCGAGGAGCTTGCGCATCGGGGTGTCCTGTTGTCGGTGGGTGGGGGGGCCTGCCGGCGTACCGGTGGCGGGGCGAACACTGCGCATGTCGCAGTGCAGCGAGCGGCAAGAATCCGTGCCCGACGTGACAAGGTCGCGTCAGCGACGGGTGAATCCGGCGCGCCGCCGCGAGCCGGCTGAAATCGTATGCGCGAGGGCTGGCGTCGCGCTGGCTTCCGCAGCGGACTGGCGTGGCGCCGGCGTGAGGGCACAGAATGAACGCCCGCTTTCGCGCCCCTGGAGGGGACATGGCCGATATCCGCGACGCCAAGGTGCCCGACCTCGGCAACAGCAGCGACGTTCCCGTCATCGAAGTGCTCGTCGCCGTCGGCGACCGGGTGAAGAAGGACCAGGGCCTCGTCACGCTGGAAAGCGACAAGGCCACGATGGAAGTGCCGGCGCCGTTCGCTGGCGTCGTCCGCGAGATCACGGTGAAGCTCGGTGACGCGTTGAGCGAAGGTCACGTCGTTGCTCGCATCGAAGCGGAAGACAGCGCCGCGGCGCTTTCTTCCGCTGCCGCGCCTGCACCCGCCGCGAAGCCGGCTGCCGCGCCGGCTGCGGCTCCGGCGCCAGCACCGGCGACATCGGTTGCCGAGCGCGCGTCGGCCGCGTCGCTCCCGTCGCCGGCCCCGGCCCTCGCCAACACCCCGGGCGTCGACCCGGAGGCCCTGCCACCGAGCAGCCCGCCGATCGCGTTCACCGCCGAATCCCTGCTGCCCGACAAAGTGCCGCACGCCTCGCCGGCCGTGCGCGTGTTCGCGCGCGAACTCGGCGTCGACCTCTCGAAGGTCGCGGGCAGCGGCCGCGGCGGCCGCATCGCGAAGGAGGACGTGCAGGCCTTCGTGAAGTCGGCCCTCGCCGGCGGCGCTCACGCGCCGGTCGCGGCGGTGGGCGGCGGCGGTGGCGGCGGGCTGAACCTGATCCCGTGGCCGAAGGTCGACTTCGCGAAGTTCGGCCCGGTCGAGACGCAGCCGCTGTCGCGCATCCAGAAGCTCAGCGGCCAGAACCTCGCCCGCAACTGGGCGATGATCCCGCACGTCACGCAGTTCGACGAAGCCGACATCACCGAGATGGAGGCCTTCCGCAAGCAGCTCGGCGAGGAGAGCAAGGACACCAAGGTCACGCCGCTGGTGTTCCTGATCAAGGCCGCCGTCGCCGCGTTGAAGGCGTTCCCGAAGTTCAACGCCTCGCTCGACGGCGACACGCTGGTTCTGAAGCGCTACGTCCACATCGGCATCGCGGTCGACACGCCGGATGGCCTTGTGGTGCCGGTGATCCGCGACTGCGACCAGAAGGGTCTGCTGGATCTTGCCCGCGAGCTCGGCGAGATCAGCAAGAAGGCGCGCGACAAGAAGCTCTCGCCCGCCGACATGCAGGGCGGCTGCTTTTCGATCAGCTCGCTGGGCGGCATCGGCGGCACCGCGTTCACGCCGATCATCAACGCGCCGGAAGTCGCGATCCTTGGCGTCTCGCGCAGCAGCACCAAGCCGGTGTGGAACGGCAAGGAGTTCGCGCCGCGGCTGATGCTTCCGCTGTCCTTGAGCTACGACCACCGCGTGATCGACGGCGCCGACGCCGCGCGCTTCACCAGCTTCCTCGCCAAGTCGCTGGGCGACCTGCGTCGACTGCTGCTCTGAACGCCGACGTGATCGGCGCGACGCGAAGCCCGCTGCGATGACGCCGCTGCCGCTTTGGTCGGACACGACGCCGGCGCGCGCCACGGTCGGCGCGCTGCAGTGGGCGCAGCGCCGCGTCGCCGGCTTCGAGGATTTTGCCAACGAGTTCAGCGAGTGGATCCGCGTCGCGAGCGACTACGGCGTCGAACTGCTCGTCGTGCCCGAGCTGATCACCTGCCAGCTGCTGAGTGCGGAGCCGCAGCGGCTCGATGCCGCGGCCGCGCTCCAACGCCTGTCCGACCACACGCCGGCGTGGACGGCGCTGCTCAGCGCGCTCGCGAAGCGGCACGGCCTGACCCTCGTCGGCGGCACGCACCTGACGTGGATCGACGGCCGGCCGCGCAACGTCTGCTGGGTGGCCACGCCGGACGGGGCGCTGCAGCGCCGCGACAAGCTGCACATCACGCCGAGCGAAGCCGGCAGCTGGGCGGTGGAGGGCGGCGACGCGCGCGATGTCGCGCCCGTCGACACGCCGCTGGGCAAGGTCGGCGTGCAGATCTGCTACGACAGCGAATTCCCCGAGCTCGGCCGCGCGCAGGTGGATGCCGGCGCATGGCTGTTCGCGATTCCCTACTGCACCGACCTGCGCGGCGGCCACCTCCGCGTGCGCCACAGCGCGCAGGCGCGCGCGGTCGAGAACCAGGTCTACGTCGTCACCGCCGGCAACACGGGCTTCTGCCCCGGCGTGGCCAACTTCGACCAGCAGTACGCCGAGTCCGCCGTGCTCACGCCCTGCGACGACGCCATCAGCGCCTTCGCCGCCGACGGCGTGGCCAAGGCCGCGACGCCGAACGTCGCGCAACTCGTCGTGGCCGAACTCGACGGCGCTGCGCTCAAGCGCGCCCGCGAGCGCGGCAGCGTCCGCAACCTCATCGACCGTCGCCCTGAACTTTACGCCGCGCTGCGCGGCGCCTGATCCAAGAGAGAGCACGCATGGCCAGCATTGACGTCAAGGTTCCCGACATCGGCGGCAGCGCCGGTATTCCCGTCATCGAGCTGCTGGTGAAGCCCGGCGACGCGGTCAAGAAGGACCAAGGCCTCGTCACCCTCGAGAGCGACAAGGCGACCATGGAAGTGCCGTCGCCGGCCGCGGGCGTGATCACCGCGC
>ERZ1066123.1003-NODE-1003-length-18443-cov-7.330868_pt1 | contig 18443 bp, 13 predicted proteins | sample MGYA00382770_ERZ1066123 | MGnify/ENA primary metagenome ERZ1066123 (study PRJEB33369, sample SAMEA5778353) | biofilm metagenome | biome: Industrial cooling water; feature: Water cooling tower basin; material: Biofilm | place: United Arab Emirates | collected...
ATCGCGCCGCCCAGCAGCGTCACCACCACCGCCGAGAAGAAGGCCAGCGGCCGCTCCCCCTTCACCAGGTTGATGATGGTGCGGAGGATGCGGAAGCCGTCGCGCCAGGTGTTCAGCTTGCTCGCGGAGCCCTGCGGGCGCTCGCCATAGGCGGTGCGCACCTCGCCCACCGGCAATTTCAGTTGCAGGGCGTGGACGGTGAACTCGGTCTCGGTCTCGAACCCCTCGGCCAGTGCCGGGAAGGACTTCACGAAGCGCCGCGAGAACACCCGGTAGCCGGAGAGCATGTCGCTGATCCGGTCGCCGAACACCAGGCGCACCATGCCGGTGAGCACGGCGTTGCCAAGGCGGTGGCCGGGGCGGTAGGCGGTCTCGGCACCCGCCTCGGGGGTCACGCGCACGCCGGTCACCATGTCCAGCCGCTCGTCCAGCAGCAGGCGCACCATCCCGGGCGCGGCCGCGGCCTCGTAGGTGCCGTCGCCATCGACCAGCACGTACACGTCGGCCTCGATGTCGGCGAACATGCGGCGGACGACGTTGCCCTTGCCCTGCAGCGGCTCGGTCCGCACCACGGCGCCGGCCGCCGCGGCCGCGGCGCGCGTGCCGTCGCGCGAGTTGTTGTCGTAGACATGGATGGCGGCGCCCGGCAGGGCGGCGCGGAAACCCCGCACCACGCCGGGGATCGCCACTTCCTCGTTGTAGCAGGGGATCAGCACGGCCAGGCGCGCGGCGCGCGGGCGCGGCGGTACCGGCGTGGTGCCCGCGGCCGGCTCCGTGATGATCAGGCTTTCCGGCATGCCCGGTCTCTCCATCGCTGCCATGTGCATTAGGGCAAGGCATGCCCGCGGGGAATCGCGCCGGCGCCGCGGATCCCGGCGGCCCGCATCCCATGGCTCGCCGTCGTGGCGGAATCATGCCGCCTTCAGGGCGCGGAGCGGCCCGGGCCGGCGGCGTTGAAGACGAAGCGCCGCGACAGGGTGAAATTCACCGCCAGCCCTGCGACCGAGCCGGCCGCGACGCCCAGCACCGGCCAGGACCGGGCCGTCTCGCTGAGCACCAGCAGCGCGGCATAGGCGCCGTAATTCGCCGCGAACCCGCCGAGGTTCACCACCAGGAAGCGCGCCCACTGCCCCGCCCCGCCCGCGCCGGCGCGGTGGCGGAAGGTCCAGGCCCGGTTCAGCGCATAGGTCGTGGTGGCGGCGGCCAGGTAGGAGACCAGGCGGCCGAGCCACGGCCCGAGGCCGAGCGCGATCGCCGCCAGCAGCACCCCGGCATCCACCAGGAACCCCACGATGCCGACCCCGCCGAAGCGCAGGACCTCGCCGAGCAGGCCGAGGCCGCGCGGGCCGATCCGGCGTGCCGCCGGCGCGGGGATGGGCCGCCAGGAGGCGCGGGCCGCCGGGGTCTCGTCGGTCATGGGCGGCTCCGCGGCGCGGGCGGGAGAATGGTCGGCGCGGCGCCGCGCGACAACCCCGGGTGCCGGCCGGATCGCGCCTTGCGCGCCGGCGCGTCCCCACGGTTTACTTCGCCGGCTTCGAGCCGGGTAGATAGAGCATGCGCCGTCGCAGCCTGTTGGCAGGGGCCGCCGCCGCCGCCTCCCCCTTCGCGCCCGCCGCGCCCATGCGCCCGGCCGCCGCGCAGGGTGCCAAGGTGGTGAAGTTCATCCCGCATGCCGATCTCGGCATCGTCGATCCGGTCATCACCACCGCCTATATCACCCGCATCCATGCCTTCCTTGCCTATGACACGCTCTACGGCATGGACGCCGAGTTCCGCATCCAGCCGCAGATGGTCGAGGGCCACCGGGTGGAGGAGGAGGGCCGCCGCTGGACGCTGATGCTGCGCGAGGGCCTGCGCTTCCATGATGGCGAGCCGGTGCGCGCGCGCGACTGCGTCGCCTCGATCCGGCGCTGGGCGCCGCGGCACCCGCTGGGGCAGGAGCTGATCGCCCGCATGGCCGAGATCTCGGCGCCCGACGACCGCACCATCCTGGTCAGGCTGAACCGGCCCTATCCGCTGCTCTCGGCCGCGCTCGGCAGCGTGGTGACGCCGGTCTGCGTGATCATGCCGGAGCGCCTGGCGCAGACCGATGGCGCCCGGCAGGTGACCGAGGTCGTGGGCAGCGGCCCGTTCCGCTTCGTGACGAACGAGCGGGTGCAGGGCAGCCGCTTCGTCTATGAGAAGTTCGCAGGCTACGTGCCGCGCGCCGGCGGCGAGGCGTCCTGGACGGCGGGCTCGAAGCGCGTGCATGTCGACCGCGTCGAATGGCACATCACGCCGGACTCCTCGACTGCCGCGGCGGCGCTGCAGAACGGCGAGGTTGACTGGTGGGAGAACCCGACCGCCGACCTGCTTCCAGTGCTGCGCCGCGGCCGCGCGATCACGGTGGAGAATCCCAACCCTACCGGGCTGATGGCCTGGGGCCGCTTCAACCACCTCCATCCGCCCTTCGACAATCCGCGCATCCGCCGCGCGCTGATGGGCGCGATCAGCCAGGCCGACTACATGATCGCGGTGACCGGGACCGACCGCTCGCTCTGGCGCGAAAACGTGGGGTTCTTCCCGCCCGGCACGCCCTTCGCCTCCGACGCCGGCATCGACGTGCTGAAGGGGCCGCGCGACCTCGACAAGGTCAGGCGCGAGATCGAGGCCGCCGGCTACAGGGGCGAGCGGGTGGTGCTGCTGGCGGCGACCGACCTGCCCTCGCTGCACGCGCTCGGCCAGGTCGGCAACGACATGCTGAAGAAATGCGGGCTGAACGTGGACTACGTGGCGACGGACTGGGGCACGGTGGTGGCGCGGCGCGCCAGCCGCGAGCCGCCGGAGCGCGGCGGGTGGAGCATGTTCTTCACCTTCTGGACCGGCCTCGACAACATCGACCCGGGCGTGAACCAGCCGATCCGCGGCAACGGCGCCAATGGCTGGTGGGGCTGGGCGAAGAGCGACCGGCTGGAGGAGTTGCGCGCCGCCTGGTTCGACGCGCCGGACCTCGCCACGCAGCAGGGCATCACGCGGCAGATGCAGGCGCTGGCCTTCGAGGAGGCGCCGACGCTGCCCTGCGGGCAGTATTTCCAGATGACCGCCTACCGCCGCAGCCTGACCGGCGTGCCGCAGGGCATCCCCGCCTTCTGGGGATTGAAGAAGGCGTGACCTGGGGAGGGCTGAGCCGGGGCGGGCGCGCCGCCGCCGGGGCCGCTGGCAGGCGAGTGGTTGCCATCCTGGCGGCTTCCACGCTTCACTGGCGTGGAGGGGCCATCCACAGAAGCGCCCCCGGGAGACGATGATGGACCGACGCACCCTGCTGGCCGGCGCCGCCGCCGTGCCCTTCCTGCCGCGCTTCGCAGTGGCGCAGCCGGCCCGCGCACGCACCTTGCGGTTCGTGCCGCACGCCAACCTGGCCGTGCTCGATCCGATCTGGACGACGGCCTACATCACCCGCAACTTCGGCATGATGGTGCACGACTGCCTGTTCGGCATCGACGCCAATTTCGAACCCAAGCCGCAGCTGGCCGAGGGCATCGCCTTCGAGGACGGCGGCAAGGTCGCCACCGTCACGCTGCGCGCCGACATCCGCTTCCACGACAACGAGCCGGTGCTGGCGAAGGACGCGGTCGCCAGCCTGAAGCGCTGGCAGAAGCGTAGCCCGATGGGCCAGTACCTCGACACCCTGACCGAGGAGCTGGTGGCGCTCGACGACCGCCGGCTGCGCTACCGGCTGAAGCGGCCCTTCGCCATGCTGACCGCGGCGCTGGGCGCCATCAACGCGCCGCTGCCCTTCATCATGCCGGAGCGGCTGGCGAGCACCGACCCGTTCCAGCAGATCCGCGAGGTGGTCGGCGCCGGGCCGTACCGGTTCGTGGCCAGCGAGTTCAACTCCGGCAGCATGGTGGTGTTCGAGCGCAACGCCTCCTACCAGCCGACGCCGGCGGCCGGGCAGGGGCTGCTGGCGGGGCCGAAGGTCGCGCATTTCGACCGCGTCGAGTGGCACATCATCGTCGATGCCGCGACGGCCGCGGCGGCGGTGCAGGCCGGCGAGGTGGACTGGGTGGAGAACCCGCCGCCCGAGATCTTCCCGCTGCTGCGCCGCAACCGCCAGGTGAAGGTGGAGCCGCTGAACCCGCTGCCGCTCTCCGGCATCCTGCGCTTCAACCACCTGCAGCCGCCCTTCACCGACAAGCGCATCCGCCAGGCCTTCCTGCCGGCGGTGGATCAGCGGGATGCGATGATCGCGGTGGTCGGCACGGATTCCGACCTGTTCAAGACCGAGGTCGGCGTCTTCACGCCCGGCACGCCGCTGGCCAACGATGTCGGGCTCGAGCCGCTGAACGGGCCGCGCAGCGTCGAGCGGGCCAGGCAGCTGCTGCGCGAGGCCGGCTACGCCAACCAGCCGATCCGCCTGCTGGCGCCGACCGACATCGCGACGCCAGCGGCCCTGTCGCAGGTGGCCGGCGACATGTTCCGCCGCATCGGCGTGAACCTCGACATGGTGATGATGGACTGGGGCACCGCGGTGCAGCGCCGCGCCAGCCGCGAGCCGCTGGACAAGGGCGGCTGGTCGGCGCTGTGCACCGCCTTCGACGCCTTCGACTTCCTCAACCCGGCGGCGCATTTCCCGCTGCGGGCGAACGGGGCGGGCGCCTGGTTCGGCTGGCCCGAGGTGCCGCGGCTGGAGGCGCTGCGCGACCAGTGGTTCGAGGCGCCGGACCTGCCCGCGCAGCAGCGCATCGCCCGCGAGATCCAGCAGGTGGCGCTGGACGAGGTGGTCTATGTGCCGCTGGGCTCCTACATCCAGCTCACTGCGCTCAGGCGCAACATCGAGGACCGGGTGGTCGGGCCGCCGATCTTCTGGAACATCAAGCGCGGCTGAGCGGCCGGGCGGGCGGGAATTCCTGCCCTGCTTCCCCACGGGCGCCCATTGTTCCGTGACGGCGCATCGCCGTGACCTGGCGGACCGGGTGAAGGGCTTCGCCATCTTCCGGGGGATCCGGCGTGGGTGAGAGGAACGGGACCATGCAGCGACGCGGCCTGATGCGGGCGGCGGTGGCCGGCGCAGCGCTTCCGGCCCTGCCGGCGCTGGCGCAATCGGCTGCCGCGCGCACCCTGCGGGTGATCCCGCAGGCCAACCTCACCAGCCTTGATCCGGTCTGGACGACGGCGGTGGTGACGCGCAACCACGCCTTCCTGATCTACGACCAGCTCTGCGCCCAGGACAGCAAGGGCGTAGTGCAGCCGCAGATGGCGGAGGGCTGGACGGTCTCGGCGGACGGACTGGCCTGGGACTTCACGCTGCGCGCCGGCCTGAGGTTCCACGATGGCGAGCCGGTGCGCGCCGAGGACTGCGTCGCCTCCATCCGAAGGTGGGCGGCGCGGGACACCTTCGGCCAGGTGCTGTGGAGCCGGGTGGAGGAGCTGGCGCCGCTGGATGACCGGCGCTTCCGCTTCCGCCTCAAGGCGCGCTTCCCGCTGCTGACCCTGGCCCTCGGCCAGACGCAGAATCCGTGCTTCATGATGCCCGCGCGCATCGCCGCGACCGATCCCTTCCAGCAGATCCGCGAGGCGGTGGGCAGCGGCCCTTTCCGCTTCCAGGCGAACGAATGGAACCCGGGCCAACGCGCGGTCTGGACGCGCAACCCCGACTACGTGGCACGGCAGGAGCCGGTGGACGGACTCGCCGGGGGCCGCGTGCCGAACATCGAGCGCGTCGAGTGGACCATCATCAGCGATTCCGCCACGGCGGCGAATGCCATGGTGACGGGGGAGCAGGACTACTGGGAATACCCGCTGCACGACCTGCTGCCGCTGCTGCGCCGCTCGCGCGAGGTGGTGGTGCAGCAGCGCCTGCTGGACGGCACCTATGGCGTCGCCCGCTTCAACCACCTGCACCCGCCCTTCAACAACCCGGGCATCCGCCGCGCCCTGGCGATGGCGGTCGATCAGCGCGACTACCTGCGTGCGGTCGCCGGCAACGAGCCGGATGGCTGGTCGGCCTGCGAGGGCGTCTTCACCTGCGGCACCGCGCTGGCGAACGAGCAGGGCAGCGAGATCCTGAAGGTGCGCAGCATCGACCGCGCCAAGGCGGCGCTGCGCGAGGCCGGCTACAACAACGAGAAGGTCGTGCTGATCGCGCCTGGCGACTACCCGCAGATCAACGCCCTCTCGCTCGTCACCGCCGACCTGATGCGGCGCCTGGGCATGAACCTGGAGCTGGTCTCGACGGACTGGGGCACGTTGGTGCAGCGCCGCGCCTCGCGCGAGCCGGTGGAGCGGGGAGGCTGGTCGATCTTCCACACCACGTCCTCCGGCCAGTCGCTGGCGCTGCCGGTGTTCCACCTGTTCCTGCGCGCGAACGGGCCGCAGGCCTGGTTCGGCTGGCCCGAGGACGCGGAGATCGAGCGCCTGCGCGGCGCCTGGATCGACGCCGCGACGCCGGAGGACGGACGGCGCGTCGGGGAGGCGCTGAACCGCCGCGCCATGGAGGTGCTGCCCTACATCCCGCTCGGCTTCTACTGGCAGCCGAGCGCCTGGCGGCGGACGCTGACGGGGGTGTTCCGGGCGCCGGTGACGGCGTTCTGGAATATCGGCAAGGCTGCGTAGGAAGGTCAAGACAAGCGCAGGGGAAGGTGAACTCCCCCGTCGCCGTATACAGCGACCCCAGTGTATTCTATTCGCTGTAAAGAATAAAAATAGATGGGGGCTTGGGGGGAATACCTTCGCCCTGCCGTTCTTCTTCCCGTCCCGCAGTTGCGCGCGCACCGGGGTTGCGCCATGCATCGTGGGCCGCAACCGGGACCGCCAGGCGATGCCGAACCGCCGCAACCTGATGCTCCTCGCCGGCGCCGCGCTCGCCACGCCGCGGGTCGTCGGCGCGCAGGGCTCGGCCGCGCGCACCTTGCGCTTCATCCCGCAGGGCAACCTGGCGAACCTCGATCCGATCTGGACGACGACGACGCTCGCGCGCAACCACGCGCTGATGGTGTTCGACACGCTGTTCGGCCTCGGGCGCGACTTCCAGCCGAAGCCGCAGATGGCCGAGGGGCACGAGGTCTCGTCCGACGGGCTGACGGTCACCATCAAGCTCCGCCCCGAGTTGCGCTTCCATGACGGCGCCCCGGTGCGGGCCGCGGACTGCATCGCCTCGGTTGCGCGCTGGTCGAAGCGGGACGTGCTCGGCTCCCGCCTCGCCGCCCTGCTGGAGGAGATGACGCCGCTCGCCGAAGACCGATTCGCGATCCGGCTGAAGCGGCCCTGGCCCGGGCTGATCGGCGCATTGGCCAAGGCTTCGGCCAATCTGTGCGCCATCATGCCGGAGCGGCTGGCGCGCACCGACCCGTTCCAGCAGGTGACGGAGGTGGTGGGCTCCGGCCCCTTCCGTTTTCGCGCGGACCAGTGGGTGCCGGGCAGCCTTGCCGCCTATGAGCGCAACGCGGACTACGTGGCGCGCGACGAGCCGCGGGACTTCCTGGCCGGCGGCAAGCGCGTGCATTTCGACCGCGTCGAGTGGCGGGTGATGCCCGACCCCGCCACCGCCGCCGCGGCGCTGCAGGCGAACGAGGCCGACTGGTGGGAGACGCCGCTGGCCGACCTGCTGCCGGTGCTGCGCCGCTCGCGCGACATCGCGGTCGAGGTGGTGAACGGCTTCGGCGCGCTCGGCGTGATGCGGTTCAACCACCTGCACCCGCCCTTCGACCGGGTGGAGGTGCGCCGCGCCCTGCTGCCGGCGATCGACCAGCGGGGCTTCATGGGCGCGCTGAGCGAGGATGCGGGCCTGTGGCAGGTGCCGGCCGGCGCCTTCACCCCGGGCACGCCGCTGGCCAATGATGCGGGGCTGGAGGTGCTGACGGGGCCGCGCAGCCTGCCGGCCGCGCAGGCGGCGCTGCGCGCCTCGGGCTATGACGGGCGGCGGGTGGTGGTGCTGCAGCCCTCCGACTTCCCGACCCTCAGCGCGCTGAGCGAGGTCGCCGCCGACACGCTGCGCAAGGTGGGGTTCGCGGTCGATCTGCAGGCGATGGACTGGGGCACGCTGGTGCAGCGCCGCGCCAGCCGCGAACCCGTGGAACGCGGCGGATGGAACCTGTTCTGCACGACATGGGAAGGGCTTGATGTTTCAGTGCCCGGCAGCCACCAGCCGCTGCGCGGCAACGGCGCCCAGGGCTGGTTCGGCTGGGCGAGCTCCGACCGGCGCGAGGCGCTGCGCGACGCGTGGTTCGATGCGCCCGACGAGGCGGCCGAGAAGCGGATCGCTGAGCAGTTGCAGATGCTGGTGTGGGAGGAGGTGCCCTTCATCCCGCTCGGGTTGTGGCGCCCGCCGATGGCCTATCGGCGCAGCCTCACCAACATCGTCACCGGCGGCCCGCCGATCTTCTGGAGCGTGCGGCGGGGGTAGCGGGCTGGCATGGGACGTGCAGGCATCGGGCAGGGTGCGGTAGCACAAGCTCCGCCGATCCGCGCAAAGGGTGCTGGCGCGCTGCCCGCGCATGAGGCAGTTTGACTGCAATCCGGGCGGCGTCGTCCCGGTCTGGGAGAGTGGGGCGAGCATGGACCGCAGGGGTTTTCTGAAAGCGACGGCAGCGGGCGTGGGTTTGGGCGCGGGCGTTGGCGGGGCCCTGGGCGGGCTCTCCAGGGCGGCGCTGGCGCAGGGCGCGGCCGCCCGCACGCTGCGCTTCGTGCCGCAGGCGAACCTTGCGAACTACGACCCGATCTGGGGCACGCAGTTCGTCGTGCGCAACGCCTCGATGCTGGTTTGGGACACGCTCTACGGCATCGACAACACCTTCACCCCGCGCCGCCAGATGGTGGAGTCCGAGGAGGTCAGCGGCGACGGCCTGACCTGGAATTTCCGCCTGCGCAACGGCCTGCGCTGGCATGATGGCGAGCCGGTGCGCGCGGCGGACTGCGTTGCCTCGCTCAGCCGCTGGATGGTGCGCGACGGCATGGGGCAGATGCTGCGCGCCACCACCGACGAGCTCGCCGCGACCGACGACCGCGGCTTCCGCTGGCGGCTGCGCCAGCCCTACCCGAAGCTGCTGCTGGCGCTGGGCAAGAACAACACGCCCGTTGCCTTCATGATGCCGGAACGCCTGGCGCGCACCGATCCCTTCCAGCAGATCACCGAGTATGTCGGCTCCGGCCCGATGCGCTTCAACCGCAACGAATGGGTGCCAGGGGCGCGCGCCACCTGGAGCCGTTTCGACGGGTACGTGCCGCGCGAGGAGCCGCCGAACTGGCTCTCGGGCGGCAAGCGCATGCTGGTCGAGCGGGTGGAATGGGTGATCCAGCCCGATCCCGGCACCGCTTCGGCGGCGCTGCAGTCGGGCGAGGTGGACTGGTGGGAGACCCCACTCAACGACCTGGTCCCCGTGATGCGGCGCAACCGCAACATCCGCATCGACATCGCCGATCCGCTGGGCAACGTCGGCGTATTCCGCTTCAACCACCTGCACCCGCCGTTCAACGACCCACGTGCGCGCCAGGCGATCGCCATGGCGATCAGCCAGCCGGACTACATGCGCGCCGTGGTCGGCGACGACCAGGCGCTGTGGCAGGTGATGAACAGCGTCTTCACCCCCGGCACGCCGAACTACACGGAGGCGGGTTCCGAGATCCTGACGCGGCCGCGTGACATGGCGGCGGCGCGCCGGCTGCTGGCCGAAAGCGGCTACAGCGGCCAGCCCGTGACCATCCTGGTGGCGCAGGACCTGGCGCCGCTCTCGGCCATGGGACAGGTCTCCAACGCGCTGATGCGCGGACTCGGCATGAACGTCGACTACGTGGCGACGGACTGGGGAACGGTGGGCTCGCGCCGCGCCAGCAAGGAGCCGCCGGGACGCGGCGGCTGGCAGGTCTTCCACACCTGGTTCGCCGGCGCCGACTGCACCAACCCGGCGAGCTACCTCGGGCTGCGGGCGCATGGCGAGCAGGCCTGGTTCGGCTGGCCCTCCGATCCCGCCATCGAGACGGGCCGCGACAAGTGGTTTGCGGCCCGCTCCGCGGCGGAGGAGAAGGCCGCCTGCGAGGAGATCAACCGTGCGGCGATGATCAGCCAGCCCTTCGGCATCACCGGTTTCTACAAGTCCTACCAGGCATGGCGCAGCAACATCACCGGAATTTCGTCGGGGCCGCTGCCATGGTTCTGGGGCGTGAGCAAGGGCTGAGGCCGGCGGCGGGGAGAAGCACCGAGCATGTTCGCCTATACCGTCCGCCGCGTGCTCGCCACCATCCCGGTGATGGCGATCGTCGCGCTGTTCGTCTTCTCCCTGCTCTACATCGCCCCGGGCGACCCTGCGGCGGTGATCGCCGGCGACCAGGCGACGCCCGACGACGTGGAGCGCATCCGCGCCTCGCTCGGCCTCGACCGGCCCTTCCTCGTGCGCTTCGGCGAATGGGTGTTCCGCATCCTGCAGGGCGACATGGGGGTGTCGATCTTCACCAACCTGCCCGTCACCACCATGATCCAGCAGCGCATCGAGCCGACGCTGTCGCTGATGGTGCTGACCGTGTGCCTGGCGGTCTCCGTCGCCATCCCGCTCGGCGTGCTGGCGGCCTGGAAGCAGGGCACCATCATCGACCGGGCGGTGATGGGCATGGCGGTGCTGGGCTTCTCGGTGCCGGTCTTCGTCGTGGGCTACGTGCTGGCCTACATCTTCGCGCTGGAGCTCGATTGGCTGCCGGTCCAGGGCTACACCAGCATGACGGAGGGCTTCTGGCCCTGGCTGGAGAACCTGATCCTGCCGGCCATCGCGCTGGGCGGCGTCTACATCGCGCTGATCGCCCGCATCACCCGCGCCACCATGCTGGAGGTGCTGAGCCAGGACTACATCCGCACCGCACGCGCCAAGGGGGCGGGGCAGCGCAGCATCCTGTTCCTGCACGCGCTGAAGAACGCCGCCGTGCCGATCGTTACCGTGATCGGCATCGGCGTCGCGCTGCTGATCGGCGGCGCGGTGGTGACCGAGAGCGTCTTCGCCATCCCCGGTCTCGGGCGGCTGACGGTGGATGCGATCCTGCGGCGCGACTACCCTGTCATCCAGGGTGTCGTGCTGCTGTTCAGCTTCGTCTACGTGCTGGTGAACCTCGCGATCGACCTGCTCTACACCCTGTTCGACCCGCGGATCCGGTACTGATGCGCGACATCGGGAAAGGGAGGGGCTGATGGCCTCCGCCACCGTCCTGGCGCCCAACGCGGCGTCGCCCGCCACCCTGCCTGCCGGCGTGAACGCCGCCGCGCCGATGCCGGACGTGCTGCCGCCGGTGAAGGCGCGGAAGGGCCTGGCCGGCTTCATCCGGCGCAACCCCACCATGGCGGTCGGCGCCTTCATCCTCGGCGTGATGGTGTTCATCGCCATCCTCGCGCCGTTCCTCGGCACGGTCGATCCCACCGCGCTCGCGCCGGCGAAGCGCACGCGCGAGCCTTCGGCGGAGTTCTGGTTCGGCTCCGACATGCTGGGCCGGGATGTCTATTCGCGCGTGATGTACGGCGCGCGGGTCTCGCTCATCGTCGGCTTCTCGGTGGCGGCGCTGGCCTCCCTCGCCGGGCTGGCCATCGGGCTGATCTCGGGCTACATCCGCCTCGCCGACAGCATCATCATGCGCATCATGGACGGGCTGATGTCGATCCCGCCCATCCTGCTGGCGATCGCGCTGATGGCGCTGACGCGGGGCTCGGTGCGCAACGTCATCATCGCCATCACCATCGCGGAGGTCCCCCGCGTCTCCCGCCTGGTGCGCGGCGTGGTGCTGTCGCTCCGCGAGCAGCCCTACGTCGAAGCCGCGATCGCCGCGGGGACGCGCACGCCGACGATCATCATCCGCCACATCCTGCCGAACACCCTGGCGCCGCTGACGGTGCAGGCGACCTTCATCTGCGCCGCGGCGATGATCACGGAGAGCATCCTGTCGTTCATCGGTGCCGGCACGCCGCCGATCATCCCCTCCTGGGGGAACATCATGGCGGAGGGGCGGGCGCTCTGGCAGGTGAAGCCCTACATCGTGTTCTTCCCGGCGATCTTCCTCTCGATCACCGTGCTCTCCATCAACCTGCTCGGCGACGGCCTGCGCGACGCGCTGGATCCGCGCATGGCAAAGAGGCTGTAGAACCATGGCGCTGCCCCCGCCGCGGAGCGGCGAACCGCTGCTCTCCGTGGAGAACCTGCAGACCCATTTCCGCACGCCGGATGGAGTCAACCGCGCCGTCGACGGCGTCTCCTTCCAGGTCGAGGCGGGGGAGACGCTGGCGATCGTGGGCGAGAGCGGCTGCGGCAAGTCCGTCACCGCCATGTCCATCCTGCGGCTGATCCCCGAACCGCCCGGCAGGATCGCCGGCGCCATCCGCTTCATGGGCCGCAACCTGCTCGAGCTCTCGGACCGCGAGATGCGCGACATCCGCGGCAACGAGATCAGCATGATCTTCCAGGAGCCGATGACCTCGCTGAACCCGGTGCTCACCGTGGGCCGGCAGATCGGCGAGACACTGCGCCTGCACCAGGGCCTGTCGGCCCGAAACGCCGAGGCCAAGGCGGTGGAGATGCTGCAACTTGTCGGCATCCCCGAGCCCGTGCGCCGCGTGCGCGAGTATCCGCACCAGCTCTCGGGCGGCATGCGCCAGCGCGTGATGATCGCGATCGCACTGGCCTGCAACCCGAAGCTGCTGATCGCCGACGAACCCACCACCGCGCTCGACGTCACCATCCAGGCGCAGATCCTCGACCTGATGCGCGACCTGAAGCGTACCGTGGGCGCGGCCATCGTGCTCATCACCCATGATCTCGGCGTCGTCGCCGAGGTCGCGGAGCGGGTGGTGGTGATGTATGCCGGGCGCAAGGTGGAGGAGGCGCCCGTCGGGCCGCTGTTCCGCACGCCGCGCCACCCCTACACCCAGGGGCTGCTCGGCTCCGTCCCCAAGCTCGGCTCCTCGCTCATCGGGGAGGAGACGCGGCTGGCCGAGATTCCCGGCCTGGTGCCGAGCCTGAAGGCGAAGATCCCGGGTTGCGTCTTCGCCTCGCGCTGCCCGCACGCCACCGACCTCTGCGTCCAGGTCGCGCCGGCCTTCGAGGAGAAGGCGCCCGGTCATGCCGCGGCCTGCCACTACGCCATCCGTGAAGGGGCGATCGCGGCATGAACGAGATGTCCCAGATCAAGCCGCCGGGCGGAGCCGCGACGCCCGTGCTGCAGGTGACGGACCTGAAGAAGCACTTCCCGATTCATGGCGGCTTCTTCGGCGGCACCACCGGCCATGTCTATGCGGTGGACGGCGTCTCCTTCGATATCATGAAGGGCGAGACGCTGGCGCTGGTGGGCGAGAGCGGCTGCGGCAAGTCCACGGTCGGCAAGGCGATTCTGCGCCTGTTCCCGATCACCGGCGGTCAGGTGGTGCTGGACGGCACGCGCATCGACGACATGGGCGCGGGCACGCTGCGGCCGATGCGGCGGCGCATGCAGGTGGTGTTCCAGGACCCGTTCTCCTCGCTCAATCCGCGCATGCGGGTGCGCGACATCCTGGCCGAGCCGATCCGCAATTTCGGCCTTGCGAGGAACGCGCGGGACCTCGAGGAGAGGGTTGCGCTGCTGATGGACAAGGTGCGCCTGCCGCGCGATGCGGTGGGCCGCTGGCCGCACGAATTCTCCGGCGGCCAGCGGCAGCGCATCGGCATCGCCCGGGCGCTGGCCGCCGACCCGGACCTGATCATCTGCGACGAGGCGGTTTCGGCGCTGGACGTGTCGGTGAAGGCGCAGATCATCAACCTGCTGCAGGACCTGCAGCAGGAGCTCGGCCTGGCGCTGCTGTTCATCTCCCACGACCTGGCGATCGTCGAGCACATGACGCACCGCGTGGCGGTGATGTATCTCGGCAAGATCGTCGAGGTGGCGCCGAAGCGCGAACTCTTCGCCGCGCCGAAGCATCCCTACACGGAAGCCCTGCTCTCCGCCGTGCCGCAGCCGACGCCCGGCGTGCAGCGCGAGCGCATCATCCTGAAGGGCGACGTGCCCTCGCCGATCAACCCGCCCAAGGGCTGCCGCTTCCACACCCGCTGCCCCTACGCCTTCGACCGCTGCCGGCAGGAGGAGCCGCCGCTGCGGCCGGTGGAGGCCGGGCACCTGGCCGCGTGCCACCTGCACGACCGGCCCGAGGCGGAGAATCCGCTGGCCGGGGCGAAGGGCGCGAAGCTGCTGGCGGTCTAGGCGCCAGGGGCGGGGGCAGGGCAGGGACGGGGAGGGGGCGGCGGCATGGCCGAGCCCGTGGTGCTGGAGGCGCGCGAGCGGCGTGGCCGCTTTGGCCGTGTCGTGCGTTGGGCGTTCTGGCTGTTCCAGGTGGCCATGGTGCTGCTCACCTTCGGCACCTGCGGCCTCGTCGTGCCCTATACCGGCTCGGAGGACCCGGAGGTCGCAGCCGGTGCCGGGCTGTTCGCGGTGACCGCCCTTGGTCTGCTGTGGGTCGCCTGGCCGGTGGGGACGGTGGTCCTCGGCGCGCTGCTGTTCCTGACGCGCGGCCGGCGCCGGCTGGTGACCCTGCCGCCGGCGGCGACCCCGCCGCCACCGCGTGCCACCGGCGGCAGCGTGCCGCCCACCGGGCCGCCGCCCGCGTGAGGCATTCATCGCACGGTCCTTGACGGACGCGGGGTGGAGGGCGACTCTCCACGGGACACGCCGCGCCCGCCGGGCATGGCGGGAACAGCCAGTTCTGGGGGAGGCGCGGAAATGCCGCAGGTGACGCTGAGCGTGAACGGCAAGTCCCACACGGTGGAGGTCGAGGGCCGCACGCTGCTTGTCGAGCTGCTGCGCGAGCGGCTGCGCCTGACCGGCACGCATGTCGGGTGCGACACCAGCCAGTGCGGCGCCTGCGTGGTGCACATCGACGGCGAGAGCGTGAAGTCCTGCACCATCCTGGCGCTGCAGGCCGACGGCACGCAGGTGACCACCATCGAGGGGCTGGCGAAGCCGGACGGCACGCTGCACCCGATGCAGGAAGCCTTCCGCGAGTACCACGCCCTGCAATGCGGCTTCTGCACCCCGGGCATGGTGATGGCGGCGATCGACCTGGTGCAGAAGCACCCGGCGGGCCTCTCCGAGAAGGAGATCCGCGAGGGGCTCGAGGGCAACCTCTGCCGCTGCACGGGCTACCACAACATCGTCAAGGCGATCGCCGCGGCGCAGGACGTGATGCACGGCCGGCGCAGCGAGCTCGCGCGCGCGGCCGCCGAGTAGGGTCCACCGCGGGGGTGCGCGCCGTCGCACCCCGGACCGCACCGGGCGAAAGAAGGCCCGGGCGGAGGACGGAACCCGCCGGGGGGCGGGGTCCGGGAAGCCAGTGGGAGGCAGTTCGATGAACGTGGTGGCACCCTTCGAAGGCATCGGCGCGAGCGTGAAGCGCAAGGAGGACCTGCGCTTCCTCTCCGGCCGCGGCCAGTACACGGACGACATCGTCCGCCCCGGCCAGACCTACGCCTACATCCTGCGCAGCCCGCATGCGCACGCGAGGATCAACCGCGTCGACACGGCGGCGGCAGGGGCCAGCCCCGGCGTGGTCGCGGTCTATACCGGCGCCGACCTCGCCGCGATCGGCGGCCTGCCCTGCGGCTGGCAGATCCACAACAAGGACGGCTCGCCGATGGCCGAGCCGAAGCACCCCGTGCTGGCCGAAGGCAAGGTGCGCCATGTCGGCGACCCTGTGGCCGTGGTGATCGCCGAGACTTGCGGCCAAGCCAAGGATGCCGCCGAGGCGATCGTGGTGGACTACGATGTGCTGCCGGCCGCCGCCACCATGGAGGCGGCGCTGGCGCCCGGCGCGCCCGCGATCCATGACGGCATCGCCGGCAACCTCTGCTACGACTGGCACATCGGCGACAAGGCGGTGAACGACGCCGCCTTCGCGCAGGCCGCCAAGGTCGTCACCTTCGAGACCACGAACAACCGCCTGGTGCCGAACGCCATGGAGCCGCGCGCGGCGATCGGCGACTACGACACGACCACGGGCGAACACACGCTGTGGACCACCAGCCAGAACCCGCACGTGATCCGGCTGCTGATGGGCGCCTTCGTGCTGCAGATTCCGGAATCGAAGCTGCGCGTCGTCGCGCCCGACGTGGGTGGAGGGTTCGGCAGCAAGATCTACCACTACGCCGAGGAGGCGATCGTCACCTGGGCGGCGGCGAAGCTGGGCCGGCCGGTGAAATGGACGGCCGACCGCAGCGAGAGCTTCATGTCCGACGCGCATGGCCGCGACCACGTCACCAAGGCGAGCCTGGCACTGGACGCGAACGGCAAGATCCTGGCCCTGCGCGTGCACACGCTGGCCAACATGGGCGCCTACCTTTCGACCTTCGCGCCCTGCGTGCCGACCTATCTCTACGCCACGCTGCTGGCCGGCGTGTACACGACGCCCACCATCTACTGCGAGGTGAAGGCGGTCTTCACCAACACCGTGCCCGTCGATGCCTATCGCGGCGCCGGGCGGCCGGAGGCGACCTTCCTGCTGGAGCGGCTGATGGACGTGGCGGCGAAGGAGACGGGGATCGACCGCGTCGAGCTGCGCCGGCGCAACTTCATCCCCGCCGACGCCTTCCCCTACCAGACCCCCGTCGCGCTGCAATACGACAGCGGCGACTACCAGAGCACCCTGAACGAGGCGCTGGCGAAGGCCGACTGGGCCGGGTTCGAGGCGCGGCGCGCCGAGGCGGCGCGGCGCGGCAAGTTGCGCGGCATCGGCGTCTCCACCTACCTGGAGGCCTGCGGCATCGCGCCCTCCGCCGTGGTGGGGAGCCTCGGGGCGCGGGCCGGGCTCTATGAGGTGGGTACCATCCGCGTGCACCCGACCGGCAGCGTCACCGTGCTCACCGGCGCGCACAGCCACGGCCAGGGGCACGAGACAACCTTCGCGCAGCTGGTGTCTGATCGGCTCGGCGTGCCGGTGGCGCAGGTGGATATCGTGCACGGCGACACGGCGAAGATCCCCTTCGGCATGGGCACCTACGGGTCGCGCAGCCTGGCGGTCGGCGGCTCTGCCATGTTCAAGGCGATGGACAAGATCATCGCCAAGGGCAAGAAGATCGCGGCCCACCTGATGGAGGCCAGCGTCGACGACGTGGAGTTCGATCGCGGCACCTTCCGCGTCGCCGGCACCGACAAGACCAAGTCGCTCGCCGAGATCGCGCTGACCGCCTATGTGCCGCACAACTACCCGATCGAGGAGATCGAGCCCGGCCTCGACGAGACCGCCTTCTACGACCCGAAGAACTTCACCTATCCCGGCGGCTGCCACATCGCCGAGGTGGAGATCGACCCGGACACCGGCCGTGTCGCGGTGATGCAGTTCACCGCGGTGGACGACGTCGGCCGCGTCATCAACCCGATGATCGTCGAGGGCCAGGTGCAGGGCGGCGTCGCCCAGGGCATCGGCCAGGCGCTGCTGGAGCGCGCGGTCTACGACGCCAGCGGCCAGCTGCTGAGCGGCTCGATGATGGACTACACCATGCCGCGGGCCGAGGACCTGCCGAATGTCGGCGTCGCCACCCACACCACGCTCTGCACCCACAACCCGCTCGGCGTGAAGGGGTGCGGGGAGGTCGGTGCCATCGGCTCGCCGCCGGCGGTGATCAACGCGGTGGTGGATGCGCTGCGCGACTACGGCGTGACGCATGTGGAAATGCCGGCCACGCCGGACAGGATCTGGGGCATCATCAACGCCAGGCGGCCGATGGCCGCCGAGTGACACCGGGAGATCGGACAGATGTATGATTTCGCGTACCACAAGCCGACCTCCATCGCGGACGCGGTGAAGCTGCTCGCCGCGGATCCGGATGCGCGGCCGATCTCGGGCGGGCACACCCTGCTGCCGGCGCTGAAGCACCGGCTCAACAAGCCATCCTCGGTGGTCGATCTCTCCGGCATCGCCGAGTTGAAGGGCATCCGGCGCGAGGCCGACAGGATCATCATCGGCGGCATGGCGCGGCACAAGGAAATCGCCGAGAGCCCCGAGGTGCAGGCCGCGATCCCGGCGCTGGCGAAGATGGCGGGCAGCATCGGCGACATCCAGGTGCGCAACCGGGGCACCATCGGCGGCAGCGTCGCCAACAACGACCCCGCCGCCGACTACCCGGCCGCCGTCCTCGCGCTGGGTGCGACCGTCGTCACCTCGAAGCGCCGCATCGCCGCGGACGATTTCTTCCAGGGCATGTTCACCACGGCGCTGCAGCCGGACGAGCTGCTGGTGGCGATCGAGTTCCCGGTGCCGCAGAAGGCCGGCTACGCAAAGATGCGAAACCCGGCCAGCCGCTACGTCATGGCGGGCGCCTTCGTGGCGAAGACCGCCGACGGCGTGCGCGTCGCCATCAACGGCGCGGGGCCGGGCGTGTTCCGCCAGAAGGCCATGGAGGCCGCGCTCTCGGCCAACTGGTCGCCTGACGCGGTGGCGAACATCAAGCAGCCAGCCGATGGGCTGAACAGCGACATCC
>ERZ1066123.1005-NODE-1005-length-18418-cov-9.187878_pt1 | contig 18418 bp, 18 predicted proteins | sample MGYA00382770_ERZ1066123 | MGnify/ENA primary metagenome ERZ1066123 (study PRJEB33369, sample SAMEA5778353) | biofilm metagenome | biome: Industrial cooling water; feature: Water cooling tower basin; material: Biofilm | place: United Arab Emirates | collected...
CCGTGTTCCAGCCTTGAGAGGGCTGTGTCCTAGTCCCCTAGACGATACGGCCGTGGGGTCCTGCACCTGCGACTGCACCTGCAGCGGGCCCGCCAGGAATCGAACCTGGAACCGCCGGTTTTGGAGACCGGTGCTCTACCAATTGAGCTACAGACCCGGACTGACCCGCCTCGTCCCGCGACACCGCGGCCCGAGGAAAACCCGCAGGGTGTCTGACGGGAATTGAACCCGCAACCCCCGGAACCACAATCCGGTGCTCTAACCGATTGAGCTACGGCCACCATGACGAGCTGCAGCGAACCACCGCTCGTGCCCCTGCAGGCCTCGCTCCAGCAACCGGCCGCGTTCCACAGGAGACGCCAAGGCTAACCGGTCGCGGCGAGGATTTCAAGCGGGGGGCGGACTCTTCCGTGAAATTTCTTTTCCGCCCGTCCCGCCCGAACCGCTCGGTCAGTCCTTCGCGCGGTCGAGGTACTCGCCCGTGTTCGGATTGACACGCACACGCGTGCCCTGTTCCACGAACTCCGGCACGTTCACCGTCACACCGTTCTCCAGCTTGGCCGGCTTCGACGACGCCGTCTTGGTGGCGCCACGCACCACCGGCGCCGTCTCCACGATCTCGAACACCATCGAGTTCGGCAGCTGGATGCCGATCGGCCGGCCGTTGTAGTACTCGGCCAGGATCTTGAGGCCCGGCTGCATCCACGGCGCCGAATCACCCAACGCTTCTTCGTCGAGCTCGATCTGGTCGTAGTTCTCGGCGTTCATGAAGTGGTAGGAATCGCCACCCTGGTACAGGAACTCCAGCTCGTGCGTTTCCATGTCCGCCTTCACGATCGTGTCCGCCGCGCGGAAACGATGCTCGAAGCTCGAACCCGTGCGCAGGTTCTTGAGCTTCGCCTGCACCATCGCGCGCAGGTTGCCCGGCGTGTGGTGACGGAACTCGATGACCCGGCACGGATCGCCCTCGAACACGAGGACCATGCCGCGGCGGATTTGCGTTGCGGAGAAAGCCATAAGAAAGACCTGCGCGCAGGTTGAACGTCGGGTTTGGACCGGAAACCGGTGCAGCCTCGAAACATAGGCCCCCTGGCCGCCCTCCGGTAGGGCCTGCAACAAGGCGCAGACCCGACCCGACCGCCCTAGCGAACCGCCCCCCCCGACCCCGCCGAATCCGCCTTGGCGCCGTCAGACGCCAGCAGCGGCCGGATACCCGTCCACAGGGTCGCCGCCACCCGACGCGCCCCCTCGGCATTGGGGTGAATGCCGTCGCCCTGGTTGAGGGCCGCCACCCCGGCCACCCCCTCCAGCAGGAACGGCAGCAGGGGCACCTGCCGGGCCGCCGCCGCCTTCACGTAGGCCTCGTGAAAGGCCCGCGTATACTGCGGCCCGAGGTTCGTGGGCGCTTCCATCTGCACCAGAGCCACCCTGGCCCCCGGCTGCTGCGTGCGCACACTGTCGATCAGTCCCAGCAGGTTGGCGTAGGTCGAGTCGGGGTCCACACCCCGCAGCCCGTCATTGGCCCCCACCTCCAGCACCACGACATCAGCCGGCTGGTCCAGCACCCAGCCCGCGCGGCGCAGCGCGCCCGCCGAGGTCTCGCCGCTGAGCCCCGCGTTGACGATGCGCACCGGCACACCCGCCGAATCGGCCAGCGCCTGCAGCACCGACGGATAGGCCTTCTCCGGTGGCAGGCCAAGGCCCGCCGTCAGACTCGTCCCGAGAATGACCAACCGCGGGGCACGTGAAGCCGGCTCTTTCGCGTTATCCGGTGTATTCTCCGCACTGGCCGAGGCCGCTGCACCCGTGCTGTCCGCACGCGCCGCTGCCCCGTCACTGCACGCCATCGCGGCGCCTGCTGCCATCAGCAGCGCCGCCACGGCCATCCGACGCCGGTTCCCCTCTGATTGCTCTCGCATGCTCGTCGCTCGTGGGTTGACCAAGGAGTATAAGTCCGGCACCCAGCATCTGACGGTGCTGGATCATGTGTCGTTTGACGTACCGGCCGGGGCCTTTGTGTCCATCGTCGGCCCCTCCGGCAGCGGCAAGACCACCCTGCTCGGCCTGCTCGCCGGACTCGATACCCCGTCGCAGGGCTCCGTGTCCCTCGATGGGGTGGACCTCAATACGCTGGACGAGGACGCACGGGCGAAGCTGCGCGGCGAGAAAGTGGGCTTCGTGTTTCAGAGCTTCCAGCTCATTCCCACCCTCACGGCGCTCGAGAATGTGCAGGTGCCGCTCGAGCTCTCGGGCACCGGCACGGTGCGCGAAGCGGCCACGCGCGCCACCGACCTGCTCACCCGCGTGGGACTGGGCGACCGCATTCACCACTTCCCGCAGCAGCTCTCGGGCGGTGAGCAGCAGCGTGTGGCACTGGCCCGCGCGTTCGTCAACGACCCGCGCATTCTCTTTGCCGACGAACCCACGGGCAATCTCGACGGCACCACCGGCGAACGCATCGTGGAACTGCTGCAGGAGCTCAATCGCGAACGCGGCTGCACCATCGTGCTCGTCACGCACGACCCGGCCCTCGCAGCGCGCACGCAGCGCACCATTCGTCTGCGCGACGGCGTGATCGTGGAAGACGTGTTTCATACAGCAACTCACCAGCACGCGCCCGCATGACCACCGCGACCTTGCTGAGGCTGGCCTGGCGCGAAAGTCGCACGGCCCGCCGCCGGTTGGCGCTGTACATGTCGTCCATCGCGTTTGGTGTCGCAGCCCTCGTGGCCATCGACTCCTTCGCGGGCAACGTCACGCGCTCCATCCGCAATCAGTCGCGCGCCCTGCTGGGCGGCGACATGGCGCTGCAGGCGCGCAACGCATTCCCGGCCGTCATCGACACCATTGCCGATTCGCTGCGCATGGCCAACGTGCCCATGGCCCGCGTGACGACCTTTGCGTCCATGGCGCTGGCCGAACCCGCCGGCACCACACGCCTCGCGCAGGTGCGTGCCGTGGGCCGTGGTTATCCGTTCTACGGAGCAGTCGAAACCGTGCCCGCCGACGGCTGGGCGCGTGTGCATGACGACAGCATTGCGTTTGTCGACGCCTCGCTGCTCGTGGCACTCGACACGCGCGTGGGCGACACCCTGCGTCTTGGCAAGCAGCGCTTCACCATTGCCGGCACACTCGGCAATGTGCCGGGCGACGCCGGCATCACGGCCGTCATCGGCCCGCGCATTTATGTGTCCGAGCGCTGGTTGCCGAGCATGGGGCTGCTGCAGTTCGGCAGTCGCGCCGAATACGAAATGGTGCTGCAGCTCCCCGCGTCGCAGCAGAGCACGAGTAGTGCGGCCCTTGTGGCGCGCAACCTGCGGCGCCGCATCGATCCGGTCGCCGCTGCACTGCAGGAAGCCCGCGAAGCGCGTGGTGACGACAACGAACGTGCGGGTCCTGGCGGTGGTGAAGCCGAGGAAGACACCACGGTCACCTTGCCGCTCGGTGTTGATAGCAGCGCGGCGCTGGCTACCGCAGACAGCAGCAGCGATACGCGTAGCGCCACAACCGATTCCGCCTCCGCTGCCACAGGCCTCAGCACCCGCACGCCGGCCACTCGTGTGCGCGTGCGCACGGTGGCCGACACCGAGGAGGACCTCACCGAGGCCGTGCTGCGGCTCGCGGATTTTCTCAGCGTGATTGGTCTCATTGCGCTGCTGTTGGGCGGCATTGGCGTGGCCAGTGGGGTGAACGCGTTTGTGTCGTCCAAGATCGACACCGTGGCCGTGCTGCGCTGTCTTGGTGCCACCAGTCGTCAGGTCATGGCGCTGTACGTGGTGCAGGCGGCGGCCATGGGTCTGGTTGGCGCCACGGCCGGCGCCGCCTTGGGTGTGGCCGTGCAGTTCCTCCTGCCCAAGGTCACGGGCGAGTTCCTGCCCGTAGACGTGGCCATTCAGCTCGAGCCCCTGCCGCTGCTGCTGGGACTCGGCACCGGTGTCTGGGTGTCGCTGGTGTTTGCCTTGCGTCCGCTGCTCGCACTGCGCCGCGTGTCGCCGCTGCAGGCCATTCGTCGAAACGCCGACCCGGCGGCGCTGCCCAGTGAATGGCGCGACGGCGCACGGTTGCTGGTGGACGGCCTGCTGGTGGGCAGTGTCGTGGCCATTGTGCTCTCGCGCATTGGCAATGTGCGTGAGGGCCTTGCCACCACCGCCGGCATCGTGGCCGTCGTGGGTGTGCTCTGGGTGGCCGCTACGCTGCTCATTGCACTCGCGCGTCGCACGACGCGTCCCTCCTGGCCGTTTGAATTGCGTCAGGGCATCGCCAACCTGCACCGCCCCGCCAATCAGACGCGCGCGGTCACCCTCGCGCTGGGCTTTGGCGCCTTCCTGCTCAGCACCGTGTATCTCGTGCAGGCCAATCTGCTCGGCACCGTGCAGGCCACCACCAGCGGCGCCGCGGGCAACCTGCTGCTGTTTGACGTGCAGGACGACCAGGCCCCGCCGCTCGACTCACTCTTCCGGGCGCGCGGCCATGAGGTGGTGCAGCGCACCCCCATCGTCACCATGCGCATCGATGCCATCAACGGCCGCAGTGTGACCGAGCTGCAGGCGGATACCACGGTGCGACGCGCGGGCTGGACGCTGCGCCGCGAGTATCGCTCCACGTATCGCGATTCCATCTCGGCGTCGGAAACGCTGGCCAGTGGCGAGTGGTTTGCGCCGGCCGCCGACCGGAATGCCGCGCGTGCGGCCAATCCCGATGCACCGTTTGCGCTGTCGCTCGAAACCGAACTCGCGCAGGACCTGGGCGTGAGTGTCGGCGACACGATCGTGTGGAACGTGCAGGGGGTGCCCGTGCGCACGGTGCTGGCCAATACGCGCACGGTGAACTGGGGCCGGTTCGAAGCCAACTTCTTTGCCGTCTTCGAGCCGGCCGCGTTACGTCGTGCGCCGCAACAGTTCGTGTTCATTGCCAACGTGCCGGCGGGTGATGCCCTGTCCACCGTGCAACGTGACATCGTGCGGCGTTTCCCCAACGTGTCCAGTCTCGATCTCACACTCGTGCGTCAGACCATTGGCAACATCGTCGATCGCGTGACGCTGGCCATCCGCTTTCTGGGTCTCTTCTCACTGGCCATGGGTGTGCCTGTGCTCTTCAGCGCCGTGGCCGCCACGCGCCGGGCCCGACTGCGGGAAGGTGTGTTGCTGCGCACCTTGGGCGCGTCGCGCCGTCAGGTGGCGCGCGTGCTGCTGGCGGAGTATGCGGCGCTCGGGGCGTTGGGCGCGCTCACGGGCATGCTGCTGTCGTTTGGCGGCGCCTGGGGCATCACGACGTTTCTGTTCGATACGCCCTTTGATGCGGCACTTGGCCCAACGGCCATCATTGCGGCGGGCATGCTGCTGCTGACCATGCTCATTGGCTGGCTCACGAGCCGCGATGTGTACCGCGAAACACCCATGATGGCCATCCGCGACGCGGGCTGAAATCAATACGCGTCCGCGTCGCGCGTTCAACGCCAAGCAATCAGCGTAAAGCGCTCAGCGCCGTACGATCAGTCCGTAGCCGGTCGTACGGCCATTGCGCTGCGCAATCCACACACGCGCACCGGTCATCTCGCGCACCGGTTCGGGCAGCACAACACGACGCACGCCGCTGCCGTCAGTCAGTCGCAGGCTGCCATCCGACTCGACGATCCCATCGAGCGCCGGCACCCCCTCGTGTGCGCGCACGACAAAGTCCGACACCACCACATCACGTGGCGTGACCTTGACCCCACGCACCGTGACCTCGGTGCCCACCAGCTTGCTTAGGCCACCGGTGGCCATGCCGCTGAGGGTGACCGTCTGCGCGCCCTGCTTGAGCGCCACGTTGCGCGCGGGTTCAGCGCCCTGCCACACCAGCACGCCGCGTACGGAGTCACCACGCGCCCTGTCGGAGCTCGCGTCAGTGGCGGCCAGTTGTGCGGCAATGGCGCGCGCCATGGAGTCGCCCCTGGCCTGCGCGCGGCGCGACATCTCACGCCCGGCCGATGCGGCCAGTTCCGCCGTGGCCGCCACCGCCGCCGCCCCCGCCTCGGTGAGTACCGGGGCAATGGTCCCGTCGCCGCTGCCGGTGGTCACCATGGCCGAGTCGACCTGACGGTCCATGGCCCGCCGCATGGAGTCCAGCATCTGCTCCGTGCGATCCGGTGCACGCAGCATGGAATCGGCGCGTGCGCTGGCGGCTTCGATCTCCTCGGGCGTGGCCTTGGGGATGATCGTGTCCTGCGACCCACCGCAGGCGGTCGCGAGCACCGTGGCCAATATGCTGGCGGCGCTGCGTAGCGGAGTGCTGCGTAGCGGAGTGCTGCGTAGCGGAGTGCTGCGAGGCATATTCATGAGCGGGAGTTCACGGCGCGACATGTCTCCAACCTACGACATCCCACGCACACGTCAACGCGAAATTTGCGCGGATGCTGGCATGCCGACGTTGCGGTGGCATATTGCGCTTCCCCCTCTCGAGTGGCTGCACGCGCATCGTGTGGCGACTTGCCAGTGTTTTCCGCGGCGGACCGTCTCGCATTTTGCGAGGGTATCACGGTCCGGGCACGATCCTGATGACAGATGGCTGGACACGTGACGCCCCCTGTCACGGCGCGTCAGCCAAGGTATGGTCCACTCCGGCATGACCCAGCACGATCCCGCACTCCCCGCTGACAGTTGGTGGGAAGACAACGACCGAGGCCTCGCCCTTTCCGCCGACGCGGAGTGGAGCGAGGCCGCGGAAGCGTTTGCGGCGGCGGCCGATGCCCTGGCGCGCCGGTTGCCGGCGGACGCCACGGCGCACGACCCGCTGGCCATGGTGCTCGGCAATCTGTCGCAGGCCCTGTATCGCGCGGGCCGCCTGGACGATGCCATTCAGCAGGCGCAGCGGGCCTGCGCCCTGCGTGTTGCGCTGGCCGGCGAGGACGGCATGCCGGTGGCGCGTGCGCGCACCGATCTGGCGGTCATGCTCGCGGCCGCCGGTCGTGCAGACGAAGCCATGGCGCTGGTGCAGCGCGCCATCGCGGGCATCGAGCATCGGGTTGGCGACGAAGACGCGCGCCTGGCCACCGTGCTCGAGAACGGCGCACGCATTGCCCTCGCGGCCGGTCATCCGGCCAACGCCGAGCCCATGCTGCTGCGCCTGCATGCCCTGCTGGATGCCCACGAGTTGTCCACCGCCCGCGCCGATGCTCTGCTTGCGCGTGTAGCGGCGGTGAGAGCGCGTCAGGCGCAGGAGGCGTCGCTCACACCGCCCGTTGGATTGCCAGTGGCGCCGCCGGCTCCGGTGTCAGTTCCCATGCCGACTGATGTGTCCACGCCCTCCATGACGCCGGTCTCGGCCGTGCTCGCGGAAGTCACGCGCACGGTGGCCGAGCGCGAGGCCTTGGCGCAGGCCCAGCAGGACGACGTGGATGCGTTGCTTGTGCCACCCGCTGCACCGGCGCCTGCTCCGTCGCCTGCGCTGGTGCCCGTGCCGCCGGTGTACGTGCACAGCAGCATTGCCGCCGACGACGACTGGGAAGATCAGCCGCTACGCGATGCCGTGGTGCTCACCGATGTGTTGTTGCGCACGACGCCGTCTGGTGTGCCGGCCATCTCCGAGCCGGTGAACCAGCTCGACACCGTGGAGATCATCGACACCATCGAGATCACCGATGCCGTCGAATCCATCGAGACCGTCGAGATGGTGGAGACGGTAGAGTCGGTGGAGATGGTGGATGCCGTGGACATCGAAATCGACATCGTCGATACCGCGGAGATGATCGCTGCGCCAACACCGGCAACGGATGCGCCGGTGAATGAACCACCGGCCATGCTGGGCTTCACCGTGCAGCATGGCATCGTGGACGACCCGACCATTGATCTCGTCGAGCCCGCGCCGGTCATTGAGCCGGTCGAGGTCGTTGAGGCCATGACGCCCGTCGTGGTCACGGAGCCAGTCGCCATTGTCGATGACGTGGTCGCGCCTGCCCAAGCCGTGGCCCCGGCGCCGGTGAAGGACACCGCGCCCCCCACGCCGCCGCGTCAGTCCCCGCGCAGCGTGGCCGTGGTGCTACCCACACCCGACAAGGGACAGCAGGCCATCTCCACCGAAGCCTCGGCTCCTGTGCGCGGCACTGCGAGAAAGCCGGCCACGTCGAGCAACAGCAAGCGTGCTGGCGCGGCGCCTCGCGGCGAAGTGCCGTCATCGGGTGGTGCCATGAAATGGGTGGCCGCAGGTGGTGCGGCACTGGCGGCAGCCGGCGGCGCCGTGTGGTGGTTTCTGCTGCGCTGAGGCATCGAGCAGGTTCACACGCGGTCCTACTCGCGGACGCTCGTCGTGTCGATCCCCTTAAGGAAGCCCCGCATCGTGTTCATAGACTGCACGGGGATGAACTCGACCCGGTTCTGGTATTGGAGGGCCTGCACCTTCTGGCCCGGCTCGAGTCGCAGCGCCTTCCGGATTTCCCGGGGAATGACGACCTGGAACCTCGTAGAGATGGTGACGATCGCCATAGAACCCTTTTCGATAGAAGTACTGAGAAATGGCCTCGCCGAGCAACGGCGAACGGCGACATCACGGTGCGAAGCAACCTCGGACTCCTCCCGCGCAACGTGAGCTCGCGGGCCACAACTGGGCGAGCTTGGCGCGGAAAGAGCGCAAGACCTGTTCGGCGGGGATGCCAGCGACCGTGCCCACGCGAAGCGCAGCGAGCAACGTTACGCCGCGCTCGCGTCGATCTCCTCGATGCGCACATGCGGCAGGCGCGCCACGGTCGCCGCATGTTCGATCGTCATGCTCACCAGATTGCCTGCCTTGTCGAGATCGACATAGACGTTCTCACTGATCTCGCGCGTCTCTTCCACTTCGGCGTCCGAAAATTCGAGTAGCGCCGTATCCGTATCCCTGAAGTACTTGACGTTCATGGCTCGAACCTGCGGTCAAAGAAGGCGTTGTGGACCGTGAGCGCGTCCGAAAGTAGCACCACCCGGAGGTACCGCCCTACCTCTTGAATGTAGACCCATCGACGAATCCGGCCATCCCCTTGGGTCGCCTCGGCAAGCGGATGTTCGATCGCCCGCACGATCCATTCGTCCCGAATCGCGGCGCGGTCGGCCCTGGCCCGAGTGTACGCGAAGTATTCTGTTGTCTTGAACATGGGGGCTTTCTGAATAGTGCGGCGTCGCGCCCGCTTTGACCACCGTCAGCCGATAGCCGAACGCGCCCGGCACGACCTGCGCGAGCGTACGCGGTCTCCGGGAGGCGAATCGGGGCGCGCGGCAAATGAAGGAGCCCTGCCATCCCTACTGATCCGTAGGCACGGAACCGGCCCTTCGTGCCGCCCGCCAAAGGAAAAACCAGCTGACCGCCGTGCACCCGGTACTGAGCGGCACCAGCCAGCGGCTCAGACCACTTGAGAATGGTGCCAAGATCAGCGAGCCTCCGAAGCACAAGCCGCTGAAGATGAGCCAACGGCGAGCTGAACGTTCTGACAGAGTCGATGTCAACGATTTCTCACATGATTTGGGTGTAACGTGTGCTTCTGCTGCAGACACTCCATAAAATGCGCCCGCGAAGCGGGCGCTACAATAGCGTGGCTGTCAGCCAGCAAGCTTCGTTATGCCGGCCCTGTCCTACGCGCTATTCGCCAGGCATTGGAGTGGCGACAAGCACCGCAGTCACCACCAGCACGAGCACTCCCGCCGCGAGTTCCACGAGTGAAGACCGTCGCAGCGCCGCGCTACCATTTGACTGGCCGAGCGACGGAAGCACACGCCGCCAATTGTATGCGCCCGTCCCAGCTACAACCCCGAGAAGCGCAAGCTTAAGCAGAAGCGTGCGCCCGTACACGCTTTGCCAAAGCGCGGCCGCACTACCGAGGTTGACCCATGCAGTCGCGAGACCCGTGACCGCAAGCACCGAGGCAAAGATGAGAGCCGTGGGACTGAACGCACGCACAAGTGCGGCGATTCGCGCATCGGCGCTGCTTGCATGCTCTGTGCTCACTCGACCCGCAGCAGGGACCGCAACGAACGTCAGCAGCGCCAGGCTCCCGAGCCATCCACCGGCGCCGACCACATGGACGAACTGCGTCGCGATCGCCAGCATCGGCTCCGCCGCAGCTGCGGGATGACCAGACCACGGTTGCGTCACAGTGAACGCGAAAACTGCGCCGGCGAGAGTCGCCCACCCTGCTGTGGTGTTCTGTCGTAGTCGAGGTGCGACCCAAGTCACTGCGACCGCACTGGCTAGCGCCACCAACCACGTGCGCCCCCACCCCGCGCGAAACAGGAGTGCGGAGAGCGACTCGCCCGACGGTGCAACATCACCACCGAACACCGCAGCGTGCTGCGCGCCGAGTCTCGCCAACGTTGCGAGCAGTGCCACCAACCCGAGTGCGAAGATCCACCGCGGAAGCGTGGAGTCGATGGCATCCCGCAACTCCCGAGCATCCGGCCCTTCATAACGACGCAATACCACGAATCGCAATGCGAGCGCGCCCAGTAGCAGAACCGTGCAGGCGGACAGTACCGCCCGAATTGCCACGAAGGCCGGAGACTCGACCCCGAAGACGCTCTCCATCATCGAGCGGTCAGCTCACGATGCGAGGATGGCGGCGCTGCGGAGCGTGCCGCGAGGACCTCGAACGTGAACGTGCCACGCACTGGATGACCGTCATCACCCGTGACTTGCCACCGAACGGTGTAGCGACCCGGCGCGAGGGAACCGACAATGCTCGCGGTCACGGTCTTGTCGTCGCCCTGGGCGAACTGAAGCGCTCCCAAGCGGATGGCCATCTCGCCGTGGTGCAACGTCACGCGGGTGAGCGCGAGATCAAGTGATTCATTAAACGTGAGCGCAACTTCGCGTGGCGCTTCTGCGGAGCGACTGTCGGCGGCTGGCGTCGACTTGAGCAGGCGAGGATGGGCGCTCGCGGCGCTCAGCGGGATGGCGAGGGCAAGTACAGCGATGAAGGCAAGCGAACGAAGGGAATTGCGCATAGGGGAGCAGGAGTGGGTGAAGGCGCTTTACTGTGTGTAAAATATTACTGTCGGCTGGCCGCGCCGCAAGGGCACAACCCTTCGTCGCCTTCCGGTGCAGGCATTACGGCGTTGAGCGACGCGCGGCCTCGTGCGGGCATCCATCGCCCCCAAACGACCAGCCGCGGCAGAAGAGATGCGTGAGTGGGTTCGCCTCCGGATGGTCGCAATGCGCTGGCCCGTGGGCTGCGTGCTGGCCCGGGTCGCTGAGTGGATGCAACACCATCACGCCGGAACTCCAAGCAAGGAGCAATGCCACCGATGCCGCAATGAGCGAACGCGTGGACGTGTGTGATACCACCAGTGCATCCTCGCCGGCAAGACGCCGAATGCGGCGCGGCAACAAATCGGCGCGCTGAAATCCCACTGTCGCGGCAACGGGAGTCGATGCCCCCCCGCCGAGCTTGAGCACAGCTGAGGCGAGCGGCAACGCGAGGCACAGCGCCACTTCATCGTCAGCCGTGATCTCCACCTCGTCCTCCAAGTCAGCGGCGACTCGGCGAAGGACGGGAAGCCAAAACAGCAACGAGGCCAGCGAGCGAAGTGCGAACAGACGCAGCGGATCGCGTCGCCGCAGGTGCACGGCTTCGTGCGCGAGCACGGCGGTGAGCTCGTCAGGTGTAAGTCGCTCGCTGAGGTCGGTCGCAACGACGACCCGTGGCCGAACCCAACCCGTCGTAAAGGCAGGCATCGGTAGTCCACGCACGGCCCACACTTGCTCGATGCGAAGTCCTGCCGCGAGCGCGGCACGTCCCATCGCAGAGTCTGGGCTCACGCGCGCTTGTGGAAGGTCGCGCATGACGCGTCCGTGTCGCCACAGCACCCGCCCCCGCTCCAATACAACGAACACGACGCCCGCGTAGAGCAGCCAATGCGCAATGTCGTGCACGGGCTCAAGCAATTGGTGCAACGCGACCAAGCACAGCATCGCGAGATGATGTTGCTCGGCCGAGAGCCACGGTACCGCGCCGAGCACGTGATGTCCGACGACTGGCGTGACGCCGAGGAGCAGCAGGGCGACAATTGCGAAGAGCAAGAGGCGCCGGCGTCGCTCCTCCCGGCGTATGACAGGGGGGCGGACGCCGGCGCTCGCCGACGCCATCGCGTTAACCGTCCTGCTCGCGAAGCTTGCGACGAATCAGGCGTGCGAGTTCGGCTAGCTGCTCGGGATCGCGTTCGGCGAGCACGTCGACGATCGACGCCGTCACCGCTTCGGCACCGAGCGAGAGGATACCCTCCACCGCCCGCCGCGAAGCTTGCGAGACAAACTCCGGCTCGTCCACGCGCGCCGTGAAATGCAGCAACCCATCCACGCGCCCGCGCGACAGAAACCCCTTGCGCACGAGGCGATTGAGCACCGTCGTACTCGTCAGGGGTGAAACAGGATGCTCAGCCCGCAGACGGTCGTGAATCTCTCGCGCACTCAGTGGCCGCGCGGCGTCCCAGCACAGTCGCATCAGTCGGGATTCGAGCTCACCTAAGACGGTGCCAACCCCGCTCCCTGAGAGATTCATCGTCTCCGGGAGCCGGGGTGACTTGGGAGAAAGGATACGACGCTTGCGAGGTGACATACTCTGACTCTAGGGGCGAGAGGGTCGGTGCGGCAACCGCGATGACTCAGGGCATCGGCGGATCACTGGGCCGGCGGGCACGGCTAGCCGTGTGCGTCAGGCGCACGACCCATCGCGCGCCACGGCGCTCAAGAATCGCGGTGCCGCGCCCAACCACGTCAGCCTTGCCGTTGGGCAGGTCCGCGCTCAGCGCGTAGCGAAACGTGGCCCACGCAAGATTGCCGGACACGCGCGCTTCAATTTCGAAGGGCCGATACCGGAAGTTGCTGAACTCCTTGAGTTCCGGCGCGAGGTGATTGTCGCGATAGTCCGTCCACCCGCGATTGATGCCGGAGCCCTCAATGACGAGGAGGCTGTCACCGGCGTAGATCGAATCGAGGGCCGCGAGGTCGCCGCGCTCCGCGGCAGCGAAGAGCGCCTGGATCGCCTGAATCACGGACGCGACCTCAGCGCTCGGCGTCGCTTGGTAGCCAGCGTGTGCGTGGTCCTGCGCGTTGGCGCGGCCTGCGAGTGCAACGGTCATCGCGACGGCAACGGCGAGGCGGCGAGAGATACCAGACATTAGGGCGAGGAGGTTGGAGAAAAGGGGAAGGAACGACGAACCTGTCAATAGAGTCTACTCTGTGTGAACTGCAGTCGGCAAGTGCCAAAGGATGCAGGGTGGAGAAAAGGGGCTTTACAGAACGTAAAACACGGGCCTAGCTTTCGGTTAGGCGCCGTTCTTAGCCCGATGGCCCATTCTTCTCGTGTCAAGCGAACTATTACCGTGACTCAACCGCGTCAAAACTTCCACGTCTCGCGCCGGAGCTTCCTCGAGGCTGGTGCACTCCTCGGCGCTGCGGCTGCGCTACCCGAACCGCTCCGCGCGGGCGTTGCCACAGCACCTTCTCTGAACCCCGGTCTACCCGCGCTTGCTCCTGCGCCCGGCGGCGTGCGCGAGTACGACCTCACTATCGCCGAAACCATTGTGCGACTCGATGGGCGGAACGCCCGCGCGACGACGATCAATGGGACCGTGCCCGGGCCTGTGCTGCGATTCCGCGAGGGCGAAGAAGCCGTCATCAGGGTGCGGAACACGCTGTCGGAAGACACTTCCATCCACTGGCACGGCATCATTTTGCCGCCCGAGATGGATGGCGTGCCGGGCTTAAGCTTTCCGGGCATTCGACGCGGCGAGACCTTCGAGTACCGATTCGCGGTGAAGCAGGCTGGCACCTATTGGTATCACAGCCACTCCGGGTTGCAGGAACAGCTTGGCCACTACGGCGCATTGATCATCGAGCCGGCCGAGCGCAGCGGCCCCGCTTATGACCGCGAGCACGCGCTGGTGCTGTCCGACTGGACCTTCGAGAACCCGTACCGCGTCCTCTCGCGGCTCAAGAAGCAGCCGGACGCGTACAACTATCAGCGCCGGACGGTGGCCGACTTCTTCCGAGACGTCGCGCGCGACGGATTCTCGGCCACCATCAGTGATCGCTGGATGTGGGCCGGAATGCGGATGAATCCGACGGACATCGCGGACGTCACTGGCGCGACGTACAGCTACCTGCTGAACGGCCGCACCGCCGAGGAGCCTTGGACGGCGCAGTTCGCGCCGGGAGAACGCGTTCTGCTTCGCGTGATCAACGCGGCGGCGGGTTCGTACTTCGATGTACGCGTACCGGGCCTACCGATGACCGTCGTGCAAGTGAGCGGGCAGCCAGTGGAGCCCGTGGAGACTGAGGAGTTCCGCATCGCGATTGCAGAAACGTATGACGTGATTGTGCAGCTCCCCGACGACCGGGCCTACGCCGTGTACGCCGAGGCGATGGATCGCAGCGGCTTCACCGCAGCGACGTTGGCGCCTCGCGCCGGAGTGCTCGCCGACCTTCCGCCGCGTCGGCGCCGTCCGCTGCTCACGATGGCTGATATGGGGATGGATCACTCCGCGATGGGTGGGATGGACGGGATGGACCACGCCGAGATGGGACACGACATGCCGCCCAGCGCTCCGGCGAAAGCCGCAGCCGATGATGAGCACGCGGGCCACGATATGTCGGCGATGGGGGATGCGGCGGCGTTGCGCGCCCCCGGAACGTTGCCGCCGGAAACACCACACGGCGCGGAGACGCACGGCAATGGCAACGCGATGGTCCCAATGAGTACGAAGAGTCGACTCGCCGAGCCGGGTGCGGGCCTGGGCGAGGATGGCCGTCGCGTGTTGCTGTACTCGCAGCTGCGATCCGCGGCTCCCTACGCGGAGTTTCGCGCGCCGACGCGGGAGATCGAGATTCACCTCACCGGCAATATGGAGCGCTTCACGTGGGCCATCGACGGTGTGCCCTATGATGAAGCGGAGCCCATCGAGTTCACCTACGGCGAGCGGATTCGCTTGACGATGGTGAACGACACGATGATGAACCACCCGATGCACTTGCACGGGATGTGGATGGAGTTGGAGAACGGACAGGGCGACCGCAGCCCGCGGATTCACACAATCAATGTGAAGCCGGCGGAACGCGTGTCGCTGTTGGTCACGGCGGACGCCCCTGGGCGATGGGCGTTTCATTGCCATGTGCTCTACCATATGGAGGTCGGGATGTTTCGTGAAGTGCGCGTGAGTGCGCCGACCGGCCACGAGGGGCATGGCGATGCCGAGTGAACGTCGAGGCCGGCGGACGTCGCTGCTGCTGGCGGGACTTCTCAGCGCGAGCACGGTGCTCTTTTCGTCGGCTGGCCGCGTCCACGCACAAGGGCGCGATAGCGTACCGCACGATGCCTCCCACGGAATGAGGTGGGGGCGAGAGACCTTCGTGCTGACGGAAGTGCTGGAGTACGACGCGGCCGGTGCTGCACGTCCCCTGCTTTTCGATGTGCTCGCGTGGACCGGCGGAGCGAGCCGCCGCCTGTGGTTCAAGGCCGACGGCAGCGCCGCGACCAGTGGGCGCGCGACGCACGGCGAGTACCAAGTGCTCTATGGCCGGATGCTCACGCCGTGGTGGGACGTGCAGTTGGGCGCCCGCGCCGACGTGCGCACGGCACCGGGCGCGAGCGCGTCGCGAGCGGGCGCCTTGGTCGGTCTGCAGGGATTGGCGCCGGGCTGGTTCGAGCTCGAGCCGTCGCTGTTCGTCACGACGGACGGCAATCTCTCCTTCGATCTGACCGCCTCGTACGACCTCTTCCTGACGCAACGGCTCGTGCTGCAGCCGCGCCTGGAGTCCACCCTGTCACTCAAGGACGACGACGCGTTCGGCGTCGGGCGAGGGTTGAGCAGTACTTCGTTCGGGTTGCGTACACGGTTCGAGATTCGGCGTGAGTTCGCGCCGTATCTCGGCGTGGTCTGGGAGCGTGGCTATGGGCGGAGCGCGGAGTTGGCGCGGCTTGCTGGTGAATCGGCCAGCGAGACGCTGATCGTCGCGGGGCTGCGGTTGTGGAGGTAGGGCGGACCTGGGAGTGACGTGTTTTCGCGACACCTGACGGGACGGGCCGCGGCTCGCGTGGCGCCGGGCACGCAGGAGAAGCGAAGGGTTGTCTCGGTTTGTGCATTCATCAGGCTGTGTGCGGCGAACAGTAGACGCCGCCCGGCGGCACCTATTCAAAGGAGGTAACGTGTTGAGTTCGAACGAAGGCCAGCGGAGATCCGCGGATCAGGTCAGTCAGAGGAAGCAGTCCCCGGGACGCCGATTCGCTCGGCGCACGTGGCTGGCGGCGGCGCTAGGCGGCGCTTCGCTGGCCGCCACGGCGTGGTGGTCTCGGCGGTCCGGCGAGGAGTCCGTCACAACGCCGGTGCTGGTGGCCCTCCACGCGTCGAGTGCCTGCCAGTGCTGCCATCTCTGGGCTCGCCGGATGGAGGAGGCGGGGTTTCGCATCGAGACGACCTTCGCGCAGGACATCGGTGCCGTCAAGCGCGAGTTCGGCGTTCCGACGGCGCTGCAGTCGTGCCATACCGCGCTCGTCGAGGGATATGTGGTCGAGGGGCACGTGCCAGCGTCGGCGCTCGTCCGCTTGCTGACCGAGCGTCCATCGGTCAAGGGGCTCGCGGTGCCTGGAATGCCGGGCGGATCACCGGGAATGGAAAGCGCTCCGGCCGAGCCCTTCGACGTGATCGCGTTCACGACTGAGGGCGCGACGCACGTCTTCGCCTGAGCGTAGAGCCTGGTTGCCGACGCCGGAGGACGGAGGGGATGACTCGCCGTCGCACCGGCGGCGTATCGTCCTGTTGGTCGGACTGATGCTGGCGATCACGACGTTGCACTACGCCATCCCGACGGCAACACACGCGCAGCACCAGCTGCATATCGCGGCGCGCAAGCTCTACTTCTTGCCGGTGGGGGTCGCAGCGGCCTGGTTTGGCCTCCGGGGCTCGATCCGCGCGACGGCCGTGATGAGCACGATGCTGGCGCTGCACGCCTTGCTACGCTGGTCGTCCGACGCCATGGAGCGCGCCAACCAGCTCGGCGAGTTCGTGACGTTGTGGATCGTCGGAGCCGTGGTGGGCCTCCTCTTCGACCGCGAGCGCGGGCTCCTTGACGAGATCGCGAAGGCGCATGCGGCGGCGGTCACGGGGCTGGTGGCGGCGCTCGATTTGCGCGAGCACGACACCGGGAAGCACTCGCTGCGCGTCCGTGCGTACACGCTGCTCTTGTCCCGTCGGCTCGGGCTCGACGCCGCGCGGCGCGAGGCCGTTGGACTCGGTGCGCTGCTGCACGACGTGGGGAAGATTGCCGTGCCGGACGGGATCCTGCTCAAGAGCGGACCCCTGACGTCCGCTGAGCAGGCCGTCATGCGGGAGCATCCGGCCGCGGGGTATCGCATCTTGTGTCGCGTCGGCATCCCGGCGGAGGCGGCCGAGTGCGTCCTAACGCACCACGAACGATACGACGGTCGCGGCTATCCGCAGGGGCTCAGCGGGGACGCGATTCCTGTCGGCGCGCGGATCTTCGCCGTGGTCGATGCGTGCGATGCCCTGACGTCGGTCCGTCCGTACCGTGGTGCCGTGTCGCACGCAGAGGCGGTCTCGACGATTCGAGCGGGTGCAGGGACACAGTTCGATCCGCGTGTCGTTGCGGCGATGATGCTTCTATGTCTGTCAAGAGGGCAGCACGCTGCGCTCCAGCAGGCGGAAGAGCCGTCGCGCCAGGAAGCGCTTGAGGCACCGCTTGATCTCGCGCGGGCTGCAGCCTTCTTCAGTGCGACGCGCCAGATACGACCGGGTTTCTTCGTGGTGCATGCTGCGCGCCAGCACGATTTGGTGGAGGGCGCAGTTGACGTGGCGATCTCCACACCGGTTGAGCCGATGGCGCGTCACTTGACCGGATGAGGCCGGGATGGGCGCGACCCCGGCCAGCTGGGCGAACGCCGCCTCGGAGCGCAGACGCCCCGGATGCGACCAAGCGATCAAGAGTTCCGCGGCCGTGAGCGGGCCAACGCCAGGCTCATCGAGCAGCGCGGGCGCGAGCTCGCGGACAATCACCTCGATGGCGGAGGCATGATCCTCGGCTTCGGCCTCGAGCATCAGAATGCGGCGGGCGGTGGCGCGCAGCGCGTGCACCGTCGCCCGGTGCTCGGGCGTCTGCGTCGGGGTCGTCCGCAGCCGACTGCAGGTCGGTGCCAGCCGCGCGTCGCTGAGTCGCCGGAGCTGCTCGCGGAGCGGGCCTGGTGCCGTCACGATCAGCGACTTCAAGTGGCAGATGGCGATGCTCTTGGCCCGGACGGCAGTTGTGCGCGTGCGGGCATGCACACGCAGTGCCTCGCGGAGGCCGCGCCGACGCGGCTGCGCGACATGCGGCCGGGCGAGTGCTTCACGCGCAGCGCGTGTAGCATCCAGCAGGTCGGTCTTGGCGCCGTTGCGGCGGGCGGGGCGCGCCGGGCGATCAATCTCGG
>ERZ1066123.1016-NODE-1016-length-18179-cov-10.150188_pt1 | contig 18179 bp, 21 predicted proteins | sample MGYA00382770_ERZ1066123 | MGnify/ENA primary metagenome ERZ1066123 (study PRJEB33369, sample SAMEA5778353) | biofilm metagenome | biome: Industrial cooling water; feature: Water cooling tower basin; material: Biofilm | place: United Arab Emirates | collected...
CCCTTGAGGTGGTACGCCTTCACGAAAGCGAGCCGGTCGCCGTTGAACATGTAGCGGATGTTTACGAAGAACACGCCTTCGAAGGGGCTGCGAAACAAGAATTCCTTTTCCAGAAGTTCGCGCAAACCACGCTGATACGTGCGATCCGCAAGGCTCTTGTTTTGCTGCTTTGCCGTGTAGTAGCTCAGTGAAACCTGATCCGTATTCGGCTTTTCGCGTAATTGATTATAAACTACTTCGAAAACAGCCATACCCGCCTTGGATAAATCCGCTGCCTGCTTCAATCCACTTAAGAACAGCTTTACGAAGCGTTCCGCGTCCACTTCCTCCCACTCATAGACCATTGCTGCTCCGGGGCCGATGACTTCCCCAGTCCCGGCGTTGATGACCATGCCCTTGTGCTCATTGCCGATCTGCCGCTTGCGCGAGCGCGTGATGTTCTCCTGTGCCGGAACACTCGGGTTCGTCTCATAGACGGGAAGGCCGCGTTTCTCCCCAACGATTGCGCGGCTATTCTGACGGCCTTCCGACAAAATTGCCCCCATTTTTTGACGTTTTACGGACAGCACCTTGGCGCTCAAACGACAAAAAGGCAAGCTGATTTTGACGGTTCCCCGACTGATTCTGTCGGTTCTCCGACAAAAACTGTCGGTTCACCCCTAACAAAATCAATTACTTACGGCATTTTCCTTCTTATATATAAAAAAGGGCGCAGCCCCGGAGTTATCCACGCCCCGCCTAGCGCGCCTCCGGCACGCTAGCGACGGCGGGGGGTGGGTAACTTCGTCCGACAAGAAGCCGCAGCCCATCCCGCAGGCTGTGGATAAGCAACAAAAACTGGCGGCGCTGACGCGCCGCTGACCGGAATGCGCCTTACGGCGCATGAGCATTGCAGGAGGGCCTTCGGCCCAGACCATGCGGGGAGGGTGCCCCCGTGCTCACTCCGCTCAACCCCGCTCGCCATGCTCGCCCCTACGGGGCTGCGCGTGGCTCCGCGCCGCTTCGCGGCTGCCCTGCGGGCAGGGGTTTGACCTGCGTTCCGCGCGGCGGCCATGCGCAAGGCATGGTCGGGACGAAGGAACGGCCGATTTGTTCTAATCGAACAAAGGAACTGGATGGGATAGCACCAGACGGAACGGGACAGCATGGGATGATGCTTGCCCGCATATTGCAAATTTGGTATAGTGAGGGTCTATGGGGTGGCGAGTCGAGTTACTGGACGAGGAAGTGCTTGCCGCTCTGGACGCCCAACCCGCCGACATTCGCGCCAGCTTCCTGCGCATCGCCCAGCTCATCGAGGCCCGTGGCTTGGAGCAGGTACGCGAGCCGCACGTGAAGCACCTGCAAGGCCCACTGTGGGAAATGCGGATGAAGGGCAGGGACGGCATTGCGCGGGCCGCCTACGTCACCGCTACCGGGCGGCGTGTGGTGGTGGTGCATGTGTTCGGGAAGAAAACGCAGAAAACGCCCCGCCGCGAAATCGAACACGCGCTAAGGCGGGCAAAGGAGGTCACATGAGCCGGAAATACATACCCGTCGAGGAAGCCGCGAAGGCGTGGCGCAAAGACCCTGAGTTCGTGGCAGCTTACGGCGCGCTCGAAGAAGAATTTGCGCTGGTCAATGCGCTGATCGAGGCGCGCACCCGCGCGCATCTTTCGCAAGCGGAGGTGGCTAAGCGCATGGGCACCACGCAGGCCGTGGTGGCGCGGCTGGAAGGGGGCGGCACCATGCCATCCACCCGCACCCTTGAGCGGTACGCCAAGGCCACCGGCCACCGGCTACGCATCGCCCTCGTGCCCGAGAGCGGCAGGACGGCCTAGGAAGGCCACAGAGCGGCGTTGACCACTCCCGCCTAGGTCAGGGAGGCTAAAGGCCCTTTCGCCCCCTCCACGGGCGAATATGGGGCTTATCCGACGGGGTTGCCGTGCGCCTTGCCGATTACCGCCACCACCTGACCCCACGCCGCCTGCTGGGGCTAAGCGCCGCCCTTGTCGTGGCCCTGCTGCTGTTGCCCTTCCTTCCGCCCTACAGCTCGCAGGTAAGCGACCGCCTGCACCTGCGACATTTGGAAGCGATGGGGCGCGACCCGGCGACCCTTGCCGCCCGCGAAGCAGCGGCACGGCGCGCGGCCGAGGAGCAGGAGCGCCAGCGGCAGGCCGAGGCCCGTGCCGCCGCCGAGGCGCGGCAGCGTCAGGAGCGCGAACGGCAGGAAGCCGAGCGCCGCGAGGCGCAGCGCCGGGAACAGGCAGCGCGCGAAGCGGCCGAGCGGCAGGCGCAGGCCGACCGGGACGCGGCGCGACTCCGCGCGCAGGAGGACGCCCGCAGTGTGGCCGAGCGCGAGCACGCCGCCGCGCTCGATGCCTTCCGCCGCATCGCCCGGCCACGGCAGGAGCCGTTTCAGCCGCTCTTGCAGAACGTCACCGGCGCGGCGCGCGAGCTGGCCCGCCGCGCCGCCGATCCGGCCTTTTACCGGGGCAACATCATCACCCCGGAGGACACCGCTACGCGCCGCGCGTGCGGCGACCCGGCGAGCACGGGGGATTTCCTGTGGAACCGCGACGAGCGGCGCACGCGCAACATCTACGCGTGCGCCGTCTTTCTTTCCTCCCGCCCCGGCACCGCGCAGGGCGCGGAGCGGCGCGAGCTGGTGATCGTCACCGCCCTTCTACAGCGCGTGAATTTCTCCGATGCGGCGGGCTTCTACCCTCTGCACACGCTGGTTGCCTTCACGTGGATTGACCAGATGGCGGGCGCGCTCCGGCGCGGCGAGACGCCGCCCCGCCTGCCCCCGCTCATGGCGGGCGAGGAGTTCAACACGGCGCTGTTCCCCGACCTGGCCCAAGGCTTCGCGCGCCGGATGCTCGACGGCGCGACGGCCGAGGAGAAGTTGGCGCTGGCGAGGAACGTCTATCCCGACCTTGAAGCCCTCGCCCAGCTCGCCGCCCGCATGGCGGCCGCCTGCCGCACACTGGCGCGCGACACCTGCTTGCCGGGCAGTTGAGACGGCCGCGCAGCCTTATCTTGCCACTTTGCAATCCATACGTTCCGCGACACGATGCGGCCACGCTCAGGGAGTTCGGAATTGATGAAGGCGGCGCGGCTGGCGGTGCTGGGGGGTGCCCTTCTTCTCGTGCCCGCATGTGAGGGCACCGGGCAAAACCAGCAGATCGGCGCCGTAGTCGGCGCGGTGGCAGGGGGAGCCCTTGGCAACGTGGCGGGCCGTGGCGTCGGGGGCCGCGGCAGCCGCACGGCGGGCACCGCTATTGGCGCGGGCTTGGGGGCGGCGTTGGGCGGCGCGTTCGGCCGGATGCTGGACGAGCGCGACCGCGCCCGCGCGGAGGCCGCGACCTTTGCCGCGCTCCGCCAGCCGCTTCCCCCCGGCTTCTACCAAGCGAGCTACACCGTGCCGCCGCAGGGCGTGCGGGTAGCACCCTCCTTCACCCCGCCGCCCAGCCGGGGAGGCGGAACCTTCGCTGCCCCCGCTCCGGCCCCGGCACCTGCCCCGCGCGTGGCAGCGCCCGCCCCCGCCGCCCCGGCTAGCAGAACCCCGGCCGGACGCCTGCCCGCCGTGCCCCGCGCGCCTACCCAGCAATGGGTGTCCGACCACTCCGGCGCGACCGGCAGCGCCACCGTCATCCGCGCCACGCCTGCCGAGGGCGGGCGGGGCGAGTGCCGCACCATTCAGAACGTCGCGCAGCGCGGCGCGCAGCAGGAGAGCACCACGCAGGAGTTTTGCGAGGCCACGCCCGGCGCGGGCGACTGGCAGGCGATCTAGCGATGCGCGCGGCCGGGCATGATTTCAGCGGATCATGCCCGACCGCCTTGCAGCCGCCCGAGGCCGCGCGACACCAGCCACATTGTCCCGAAGGCGACCGTGAGGAAGGACGCCGCGCGCCAGCCAAGGGGCAGGGCGGTATCCCCCGACGCGTAGAGGCCCGCCAGATCGCGCAGATAAGCGGCGCGGGCGGGCGTATCGCTGGCGAGGAAGGCGAGGGTTTGCACAAGGCCGGGCTCCCCGCCCGTCAGCGAGTTCCAAAGCGCCGTGTGCAGCACCGTCCACAGTGGAAGAATCGCCCACACCACGACCCACGCGGCGAGGTAGCCGCCGCAGACGAGCAGCCCAAGGCCCGCGTAGTGCTCCAAGGCCCCGGCGAAGGTAGAGGCGTTGCCGGAGCGCACCGCGAAGCGGATGACGTAGAGGGCGAGGAACATCGAGACGATGACCGCCGCCCCGAACCACGATGCGCCCGCTATGTCCCACAGCAGGGTTTTCCACGTCAGCAGGAGCGTCCACAGCTCGCCCGCGACGTGTTTGATTTCCCCCCAGAACGGCAGCGGGATACTCGGCCGCGCGTCCTCGCCCATCGCTTCCCTCTCCCACCCATTCTCAGGAGGCCATCATGTCGAATCTCGGCAACAGCGTCATCGCCGCGCAGGACGACATTCGGCACACGTGGGAGCGCGCCGCGTGGGGGCAGGCGACGACCACCAACAACGCCGCCCCGCCGTGGGTCGGGGGCACGCCCCCGAACCCTGAGCGCCCGCCCGAGGAGCCCAAGCCGGAAGTGCAGCCATCCGACCTCTACGGCCCGAGCGAGCCGAGCCAAGCCGAGCGTCAGATGACCGCCGAGGCTTACGAACACGCGAAAGGCGCGCCCGGCATCCGCGCCGAAATCGAGGCGGAGCACACGCACGCGCACGCCGCGCTGTATGAAAGCATCTGGGGCAAGGGCGGCCGGGCGGCAGACGTGCCGGGCGTGGACGGGCCATCGCCCCAAACCCCCGCCGCCCCCACGGCGGGCGACGACCGCACGCCCGGTTACTGAGGCGATGCCCGACGGCGCTTTTCGGGCGGGGAGCGCGCCCAGCCCCTTCCACGCCGACCTTGATACGCCCTTGCTCGACTTCGGCGGGGAGGTGTGGACGATCCGCGACGCGTGCGAGGGCGTGCAGATCACGGGCGCGCCGGGCAGCGGCAAGAGTAGCGCCAGCGCCCGCTATCTCCGCCTCGCCTGCCTCAAGGCGGGTTTCGGCGGCTTGTTCGCCTGCGCGAAGGTGGACGAAGCCGAGATGCTGATTGCCGACATGAAGGCGGCAGGGCGCGGCGATGATGTGGTGGTGATCGACGAGACGGCCGCCGAGCGGTTCAACATTCTCGACTTTGCGCAAAGCCAGTTGGGCGGCCCCGGCTTCGAGAGCAATTTGGTTGAGATGATGCGCCGCATGAACGAGGCGGCGCAGGTGGCCAAGCCCAAGGGCGGCAGCGCCGATGCCGGCGAAAACAGCTACTTCGTGGACAGCGCATGGAAATGGCTTTCCCATGCCTTTCCGCTCTTGCTGGTGGCGGAGGGCACCCTTCGCCTGAAGGATGTGGCCCGCTTCCTCGCCAGTCTCCCGCAGAGCCGCGAGGACATGAAAACGGCCGACTGGCAGGCCGGGTACTGCGCCAAGGTTCACAAGCGCGTCTCTGACCTCGCCAACACGGGTGATGCCTACGCGCGGCGCATTGTGGACGAGCACGGCGCGTTTTTCCTGACCGAGGTGGCGGGGCTCGACAACCGCCCGCGCTCCTCCATCGAATCCACGCTAACGACGCTGATTTACCCCTTCCTGTCCGGCAAGATGGCCGAGCTGTTTTGCACGGACACGACCATCACGCCGCGCGCCTGCCGCGACGGCGCGCTGATCGTGCTGAACCTGCCGACGCTGCGCTTTGGCCCCGGCGGTGCGGTGGCGCAGGCGATGTTCAAGTATCTTTTTGGCCTCGCCATGCAGGCCGAGCGCATCACGCCGCAAACCCGCCCCGTGATGCTCTACCTTGACGAGTGCCAGCACTTCCTATCGAGCGCGGATGCGGATTTGCTGGCGACCGGGCGCAGCGCGAAATGCTGCCCCGTTTTCATCACGCAGGATTACCCAACCTTCTATGCCAAGATGGGCGAGCAGGACGCGCAAAGCTTACTCGGCAAGTTCGGCACGCGCATCTTCCACGCGAACACCTGCCCCAAGACAAACCTCGCGGCAGCGGAAATTATCTACAAGGTGCAGAAGTTCTATGTCACCGAGAGCCGCAGCAGCGGGGATTCGAGCGGGGGAGGGGGCAGCCAGCAGGACGGGCAGGGCACCTATCAGGGTAACCGCACGCAGAGCACGGGGAAAACCGAAACGCTGAACGCCTATCAGGATTACGAGATTACCCCGGACTATTTTGCATCGAAGCTGCGCACCGGGGCGGAGCGCAACGGCTACAAGGTGGACGCCATCATTGTGCGCGGCGGGCGGCAATGGAAGCGCACCGGGCGGCATTGGGTGCAGGCGGAGTTCGATCAGCGCCTATGAGCCACCTTGCCCGCGTCCTGTGGTTCCTCCTTCGCTTCGCGCTCTACTACGCGACGGCATGGGTGCGCTTTTTCAGCAAGCCGGGCTCCCGGCTGATTGTGCCCGTGCTTCTCATGGCGGGCGCGTTCCTGTGGCGCGACCACTGGCACCACGCCATCACGGCCACCCTACGCGCGGCCGATCCCGGCTATGAGCCGGAAACCGCCGTGCTCGATACCGTGCTGATTGCGCTGCTGGTGGGGCTTATCGTCGCTTACGCTTTGGCATCGAAGCTGCTGGCGGTGCTCCTCGGGGCCTTTCCGCTGCCGTCGCATCCGCTTTACCCGCAGCGCCCGCTAGAGGCTCCGAAGCAGACAATTAGCCCCGCGCCTGTGCGTATTGTCGTGCCGCCCCTGCCTCGCCAGAGGCAACGCAGCGCGGCCGGATAGAGCGAAAGGCCGCACCCCGGAGAGCGCGGCCTTTCCTACCTCACGGTTGGCGGTCATCGCCGTCCCCGGCTGTACCGCAAGGGCGAGCCTAGCAGCCCCGGAATCCTCGCGCAGCATCCACCTCATGGTTGCTCAAATATCCTAGGGGGGTAGCCGCGCTTTGCGCGGCGTAGGGGCCGCCAATGAGGCCCCTTTGGCGCGCGTCAGCGCGCCCGCGTCGAATGCCTCCCCGGCGCAGCCGGGGGCCGCTCCTCCTCCTCGCCCGTCTCCTTCCCCGTGCCGTCCGTCCCCCGCGCCGACCGATGGCCCAACCTGCCGCCCCGCCTGCCTTCCAGCTCAAGGCATCCAGCCGTTTCCGCGCGAAGGGCGCGGAGCCTCGGCCGGAGCCTCCTTGACCCCGGCAGCGCGGGGGCGGCGGGCGGTGGGGGCATCGGCGGGCATGGGGCCTGCCGACCATCAAAGGAGACTTCCATGACGAAGACGACGAAGAACCCCCCGGCCTACCTCGCCTATGTGGCCCCGGCCGAAGCGGGCACCCCCTGGACGCGCATCGGGGCCGCGTGGCCCCACAAGGACGGCAAAGGGCTAGGCATCCGCCTCACCCAGCTCCCCGACAAGCCGGGCCGCATTGAGCTACGGGTGAACCCGTGGAGCGAGGGAGGCCGCGCATGACCTCCCTGCCTCGCAAACCGCTCCTGCCCACCGGGCGCGTGTACTTCACGCCCGGAGCGGAGGAAGCCGCAGGCGGCATTGCCTTCCTGCTTGGGTGTCTTTCGCGGCACCAGTCCGGCGACTGGGGCGAGGTGTGCCCCGACGACGCGGCGATGAACGACGACGCATTGCGCCACGGCGGGCGCATCCTCTCGGTCTATCCGCTCGATCCGGCCCGCCCACAGGGCGAGGGCACGCGGATATGGGTCATCACCGAGGCCGACCGCAGCGCCACCACCTGCCTGTTGCCGGAGGAGTATTAGCGTTCCCGCAGGCTGACGCCCTGACGCTCACCCGGCACGCGCCGCGCGTGCCGGGTGGCTTTTTCTTGGGAAGCGTTGGACTACTCCGCCGCCTTGATGGCAGGTTGCGCCACCAGCAGCGCGGCCACCGCTTCCTTGCCCGCCTTCGTCGTGACGCGCGCGCGAAGGATGCGCCGCAGCTCCTCCATGACGGAGGGGTTGGCTTCCGCTTCCGCCAAGACGGCCGTGCCGATGGTCACGAGCCGCGCGCGCTCCGCGTCCGCAATCGCCCGTCGTGTCGCTTCCATCTCCCGCTGCAACCGCTCTAGGCGTTGCTGTGGCGTCTCCGGCTTGCGCCCCCGGCGCTTCGCTTCCCCACCTGCCTTTGCTGGACGGTCGTTCACTGAACGCGCTTCCCTTATGTTGCCCTTATCTCCTAAAGTGTAACGCTTGTTTTGCAGCAGCGTCGAGAGGGCAGAGGATGACGGATGGGCCGTCTTATAGGAGGGTGGCAAGCCATGCGCGGTATTACCGCGCGGCTTGGCAAGGGGTGCGCCTTCAGCCCCCCGTTGCATCCCCCCAGAGCAGGGCAGGAGGCGCGGCCCCCTCCCTGCACCCCACCCCCGTTTAAGCACGAGGGAGGCGTGACGCATGGCCGATCAGCTCCCTTCACGGACGGCAGAGACGCGGCGCAGCGGCAGCGAGACGCGCCAGCGTGCCAAGGTGCTTCCCGTGCGCTGGACACCGCAGGAGTTCGCCCAGCTTGAGCAGGCGGCGGAGCGTGCGGGCATGACGGCTGCCGCCTTCATCCGGCATCAGTCCATCGGCACGGCCGGGCCGCGCGCGGTGCGCCGCCCGCCCGTCGAGAAGAAGGCGCTGGCCCAGCTCTTGGGCCAACTTGGCAAGGCGGGGGGCAACCTCAATCAGGTGGCGCGGGCGCTGAATAGCGACCGGGGAACACCCGCCGACATTGCCGAGACGCTGGCCGAGATAAAGGCCGCAGCGCGGGCGATTTCCGACACGTTGAGCGGAGGGAAGGCCCCATGATTATCAGTGGGGCCAGCCGCAGCAACGGCGCGTTCTTCGCGCAGCACCTTATGCGCGCCGACCACAACGAGCGCGTGGAGGTGGTGGAGCTGCGTGGCTTCGCGTTCGCGGAGGATGTGCCCACGGCCTTCTTAGAGCTGCGCCAGCAGGCCATCGGCACGAACTGCAAGAACTACTTCTACCATGCCGACCTGAACCCCCGCGAGGGCGAGCGCCTGAGCCCCGAGCAGTGGGCAGAGGCGCGCGACATGCTGGCGCGTGAACTCGGGTTGCAAGGCCAGCCCTGCCTAGTGGTGGAGCACGAAAAAGACGGCCGCACCCACCAGCACGTCATCTGGTCGCGCATCAACGCCGACACGATGACGGCCATCCATGACGGCCACAATTACCGCAAGCACGAGGAGGCAGCACGCGCCATCGAGGCGGCGTTTTCCCTCACCCCCGTCGAGCGTTGCCTGACCCGCGACAAAGAGCAGACGCCCCGACAGGCGCGCACCCCGGCCGATTGGGAGACATTCCGCGCGCAGGAGAGCGGCCTAGAGCCGCAGGACATTCGGACGGAAGTGACGGAGCTGTGGCGACACTCGGACAACGGCCTTGCCTTCGCGGCGGCGCTTGAGGAGCGCGGCTATATCCTCGCCCGTGGCGACCGCCGCGATTTCTGCATCATCGACCGCGAGGGCGACGAGCACAGCTTGGCGCGGCGGATCTCCGGCGTGAAGGCAGCCGAGATCCGCGCACGGATGGAGGGCGTTGACCGCGACGCCCTGCCGAGCGTCGCGGAGGCGCGGGCAATGGCCCGCACGCGACTGGACGAGGGGAGCAGCGGCACAGCCGAGCCGCAGGCGCAGGACACGGCCCCGGCCGGGGTGGCACCTGTAGCGCCCACGATGGCCGATCCGTGGGAGGGCGAGCGCGCCCCCCGGCAGGGGGCCTTTGCCGAGGTGATGGGAGAGGTGATGCAGCGCGCGCGGGCGGCAGCCATGCAGCGCATCGAGGAGCGCACCATTGGCCGGGCGGAGCCTTACCTTGCATGGCTTGGCGTCATGCGCGAGCACGTGCGGCACCTAGCCGATGACGTGCGCGACTACTGGCGGCAGGTGTTCCACCGCGAGGAGGCCGCGCCGGAAACCCCCACAACCACCGTCACCGGGGCGCAGCTCGACAGCCCGCAGCGCCCGCCCCCATCCCCGATGGAGCCGAGCCTATGAGCAACATCATAGACGAGCTGTTGGGGCGTAAACCGACCCCCGGCACGGCCGCAGGCGGTGCGCCGGAGGAGGATGCGGCGCGGGCCGAGCTGGCAGCCGAGGACGCAGCGCCGGAGCACTACCGCCCCTACGTGATCCGCTCGCGCCCGCAACTCGGTTTCGTGCTGATCGAGAAGGGCGGCACGATGCACGGCTTCCAGTACCACACCATCCGCCAGCTCCGGCACGAGCACCGAGGCGGGGCGGAATACCTGAGCTTCCACGCGGACGGCTTGGCCGTGGCGATGGAGGGGCGCGGCCTTGGCGTGATGTTCCGCGCGCTGGTGCGGCACACGCTCACCGAGGCGCGCGAGTACGACGAGCGGCCCGCCACGGGCGAGGCGACCATGATTGCCCGCATGGGTGTGGTGGACGTGAGCGCCGAGCTGCGCGCGGCCCGATAGCGCGCCGTCCTATCGCCATCGCCCCCTGCCCTGCCCTTGCCCATTCTCGCGGGAACAGGGAGGCGACCATGCGAGATGATTTCAGAGGCAACCCCTTGTGGGACTATCGGCACCACAAGGCAGCGCGGATGCACTTCAAGACCGACAACGGGGAACGGCTGGACGACATTCGGCGGCGGGCGCTGACCGTGCTGCGATCCTACTGCGAGGGCGCGACGCTGGGGACGCATGAGATTGCCGGGCCGCTTTGGGCCTTGGTGGACGTGACCCACGGCAGCCAGTCCGTGAAAGGCGCGTGCGACTGGTTCCGGGTGGCAGCGGCTTACGGCGAGGACGAGGAGTTGCGCCGGGCGCTCCTTGCCGAAGCCTACGACAAGATTGAGCGTGCCCTACGCTGCTACCTGTGAGCGGGCGAGGAGCTTCCTGACCGTTTCCGGGTGCCACGCCTGCCCACGCAGGGGCGGCACGCCTTCGGCCGTCAGGGTGGTGGCAATCTCCCGCAAGGATGCCCCCTCCTCCCGCATTCGGACGATAAGCGGCAGCGCGCGCGCCTTGGCCGGGGCCGCTTCCGCTTCCAGTACCGCTCTCCCCTTAGCGGCCGCCACCTCTGGATGCGGATTACCGAGACGCACGCCGCGCGCCTTCGCGGCCGACAGCGCCGCTTTGGTGCGGGCGCTGATTTGATCGCGCTCATGCTCCGCGAACGCGGCGAGCATGTGAATAAGGAGCTTGGTGGCATGGGGATTGTCCACGGCCACGAAATCCACGCCCGCTTCCATTAGCCGGGCAATAAAAGCGACGTTGCGCGCGAGCCTGTCCAGCTTGGCGATGACGAGGGTAGCTTTCTTGCGGCGGCAGGCATCGAGTGCGGCGGCGAGCTGGGGGCGCTCCGCCTTCCGCCCGCTTTCCACCTCCGTAAATTGCGCCACCAGCTCGCCGCCGCACGCGGCCACATAACCCGTCACCGCTGTGCGCTGGGCGTCGAGCCCCAGCCCCGATTGCCCCTGCTTGTCAGTGGAGACCCGGAAATACGCGATAAAGATGGGCCGAGGTGTCACATCAGCGACCAATAGCTACCTCCCCCCCCCCCGCCTTCCACGCGGCCCACGGCGGCGAAAGCACGCGCCAAGGCGGCTGCCAGCTCATCCACGCGGTAGGGTTTGAGCAGGATTTCCGCTCCGGCCGTGGAGCCGTGCTTGGCTAGCTGCTCGCTGTAGCCGGTGGCCAGCACAACGGCGGTGCCGGGCCATTTCTGATGGACAATCCCGGCGAGGTTGATGCCATTGATGTCGCCCGGCATCACGATGTCGGAGAACACCGCCTCCACGGTCTCGCCCGCTTCCAGAATCGAAAGGGCTTCCGAGGCGCTTGCCGCCCGGCGCGTGCGGTAGCCTATCTCGCCGAGCAATGTGGCGACGAAGGAGGCCACGTTAGGGTTGTCGTCCACCACGAGCACGGTCTGCCCGCTCACGCGATGCGAGGCCGCTTTCGCATCGTCCAGCCCCCGCGTAGGCTCGGTAAGAGCGGCATCGGCCGAGGCGCGCGGAAGATAGAGGGTGATTGCCGTACCCTCACCCAGCGCGGTTTGCACCTCAATGTCGCCGCCCGACTGCTTGATGAAGCCGTGCACCTGCGCAAGCCCCAGCCCCGTGCCCTTGCCCAGCGGCTTGGTGGTGAAAAAGGGCTCGAAGATGCGCGCCCTCACCTCCGGCGTCATGCCCTCGCCGGTATCGCGCAAAGTCAGGCAGACGTATTCGCGCGTCTCGCCGTCAGGGCCGGGCCGCGCGCAGGTGTGCGTCTCGATGGTGAGCGTGCCGCCCTCTGGCATGGCGTCGCGCGCGTTGATGCCGAGGTTCAGCACCGCCGTTTCCAATTGGCCCGGATCAACGGTCACTGGCCAGAGATCGGCGGCGAAGCGCGTCTCCACCTGCACCGGCGAGCCGAGCGAGTGGCGCAGCAGCGCAACCAACCCCTCCAACCGTTCGGCGAGATCGAACGTCTCCGGCTTGAGCGCCTGCTGCCGGGCAAAGGAGAGAAGCTGCGCGGTGAGGTCTTTCGCGTTCTGCGCGGCTTGCTGGATGCCGTCGAGAAGTTGCGCCTTGCGCTCCGGCGACACCGTGGGCAGGCGCAGCAGGGTCGCTCCGCTCGCCACCACTTGCAGCATGTTGTTGAAGTCGTGCGCAATGCCGCCGGTGAGCTGGCCAATGGCTTGCAGCTTCTCCCCTTGGCGCATGGCCTCCTCGGCCCGGCGGCGCTCTTCGCTCGCGCGCATCAGCTCGGCGGTGCGCTCCTCCACCAGCCGCGCGAGTTCATCGCGGTCGCGCGCGAGCACGTCGCGCGCGGCTTTCTCCCCGCGAATGTCACGTACTTCGATGATGGTGCCAACCGGCTTGCCGCTTGCCTCATCGAGCAGCGGGCTTGCGGTAAACGCCACGGGGTAGAACGAGCCATCCTTGTGCACAAACACTTCTTCCCCCTGCATCTGCGCGCGTTCGGGGAAAGCCCGGTCAATGGCACATTCCTCCAAAGGGAATGGTCTGCCGTCCGGGTAGGTGTGATGCACCACATCATGCAGCGGACGGCCTTGCGTTTCCGCGAGTGTGTAGCCGGTGAGCTGTTCGGCCGCCGGGTTCATGAACACGCATTGCTGGCGTTCGTCCATGATAAAGAGGGCCACGGCGGCATTGTTGGTGATCGCCTCGGTAAGCCGTGACTGCCGGCGCAAAGCTTCTTCCGCTCGTTTGCGCTCATCAATGTCGAAGACTGTCCCGACATACCCCAGATACACGCCCGCTTCGGAGAAGTGCGGTCGTCCGGCGTCGATAGCCCAACGGTATGTGCCGTCAGCTTGGCGCAGACGATACTCGAATGCAAACGGCTCGCGCCGCCCCGCCGCATCCATGAAGATTGTGCCCGCGCGTTCGCTGTCTTCCGGATGCACAGCGGTTAGCCACCCATAACCAAGCCCGGTTTCCGCTGTCTGTCCTGTGAATTCGTACCACGTGCGACTTAGATAGGTGCAGCAGTTCTCCGTGTCCGTCACCCACAGCATCGCTGGCGCGGTATCCGCCGTTTGCCGAAACCGCTCCTCGCTTGCCCGCAGGCTTGTCTCGGCCCGCGCCTGCTGGACATTCGCCCACGTTCGCTCGGCCACTTCGCGCACGAGCGCCACATCCTCGCTGTCCCAGGGGCGCGGCGTCGCCGAATGGACGTAGAGTAACGCCGCTAGCTGACCCGCTTTGATGAGCGGCACCACGACTTGCGCCCGTATCCCAAGGCGCGCGTGCATCTCCGCAACATCTGGGCTCGCATTTCGTGCCTCGTGCTCGAAATCCTCGATGCTCACAGCCTGCCCGGCACGGTACTCCGCGAGGGAGCCGTAGCGGGTAAGGTCATGACGCCCGGCAAGGGACGCGACGCCCGGCGCGCACCAATCCCGCTCCACACGCGCGTGGTCGCTGTTAGGCGGTACTTCGGCATAACCGACGCGGATGGCGTCGCAATATCCGCCCAGCAACTCGGCGGCGACGGCCATGATTTCAGGGTCGGAGCCGAGGCCACGCAACCGCTCTTCCAGCGTCAGGCGAAAAGCCAAGCGGCGCTCCGCGCGCACTTGGGTGGTGATGTCCGCGCAGGCGCAGAACATGCCCGCGACGGTGCCGGTCTCATCGCGCACGGGCGTGTAGGAATAGGAGAAGTGCGCCCGCTCCGGCCTGCCATGCCGGAGCAGTTGGAAGGCAATGTTGTCGCTTTGCGAGGGCTCGCCCGCCATCGCCCGCTCTAGGATCGGGCCGACATCATCCATGATGTCGTGCCATACGGCGGCAAACGGCGCGCCTAGGGCGGCGGGGTGACGATCTTGGCACAGCTCCGCATAGGCGTCGTTGTAGAGCATGGTGCGCTCCGCCCCCCAAGCGACGAACATGGCTTGGCGCGAGCCGAGCATGGTGGCCACCAAGGTTTTCAGCGCCTCGGGCCAGCCCTCAGGACGCCCGAGCGATGTTGCCGTCCAATCATGCGCGCGCAGGAGCATGGCGCACTCGCTGTCTCCCATGAGGAAGGCGGGCGGTGCGGCGGACGCAGGCGACGGGGGGCCGGTCGGCGAAGCAACCAATGGAGGAGACAACGACATTACCTAGCCGTGCATACCTACCTTGGCCGTAGTTTTCAACTCTCAAACGACCGTTTGAGAGTGGACGGCCTTCCCTGCCCGCTTGGTCGTTCTGGCCTTCGCCTTGGCTTCACGGCCCTCTACGCTTCCCGTCCCAACCGGCTCTTGTGCCGCATCTGGTAGCTTGCCGAGCCGGGGATCAGCGAAGAGGCTAAAGCCCTCTACGCTGTGCAGCCGCTTCTCAGGTGTGGCGGGCAGCTCCTCCCCGAAGAGCGAGGGAGCCGACGCTTTCCGCTTCGGCGTCTGCTTCCCGACAAAATCCCCCATCGGTTCCGTGCCGTGCTGGAAGCGATGAAGCATCGTGCGCAGGGCTTCCGGGCTGTTGTCCGCGCCAATCCACGAGCGGCCGAGCATGTCGGCGGCAACAAGCGTGGTGCCGGAGCCTGCAAAGCAATCGAGGACGAGGTCACCCGGATTGCTCGACGCCTCGATGATGCGCCTCAGCAGGTTGATGTTTTTCTCAGTCGGGTAGCCGCTGATATGCACCATCTGATTGTGCGCGTCGCGGTAGTCCAACCAAATGTCTTGCACTGACACGCCGTCGCTTGCGTCGAGATAGACCTTGCGCCGGGGATTGCCGTTCTTCGACCAGTAGATTTCGCCCTTTGCGTCCAGCTCATCGAGGGTGGCGGGCGCGAACTGCCAATGCTTCCCCGGCGGCGGCATCATTCCGCGCCACGGCTTGCCCGTCTCGCCGTTGCGGACGCCCGGTGCGTGAACCGGAACTTTCATGTAGCGCCGCCCTGTCTCCGGCTCGACGTACTGGTATTCCCTCGCACGCTCTTCCGTCCAAGGCTCGCATTGCTTGTTCCATACGTATTGGTCGGATTTGGTATAGAACAGCAGGTAATCGGAGACGTTGCCGAACTGCTTGCGAGTGTAATTCTTCGGGTTTGACTTCTTCCGCGTGATGCAGTTTCGGAAATTGCCCGCCCCGAAAATCTCATCCATCAGCAGTTTGACGTGAAACACCATCTTGGCGTCTAGATGCACGTAGATGGAGCCGTCATCCGCAAGGATGCGATGCAGGAGCAGCAGGCGTTCACGGATGAACTCTAGATACTCCGCGCACTCAAACACGTCCTCATAGGCATGAGCGAGCTTGCGCGAGTGAAACACTGTCTGCGTCGCATAAGGCGGGTCGATATAGACCAGCCGCGCCTTGCCGCAGACCTCGCGATCTTGCGCCAGATGCGCAAGGGCTTCGAGGTTTTCCGCGAAATAGAGCCGCTTGCTCAGCCCGCCACCGCTGGTGGGCACATGCTCGAAGATGCCCGGCGGCGTGCGTAGGATTTCCTCAGCGGGTTTTTTGCCCGGATAGCTGAGCAGCACCGGGCCGCTATCCGCGCGGCTGCTTTTCGAGGGAGAGCGAGGAACACCGGTTGCCATGCTGCCCCCTATGCCTTGAGCCATTCGAGCGTCAGGCGCTCGGGAATCATGCGCAGCGTGGTGACCATGACCCGGCCGGGGTACAGCTCTTCGAGATAAGCGTAATCGTTCCACATCGAGCCGAGCAGCAGGCCCGGCCCGTCATTCAGGAAGATGACCTTGGTGTTCATGCCCCGCTCGCGGGCGAAGCTCAGCACTTCCGACGCGCAATCCCGGTACTGCCCGGTGCGGTCATCCTCCTGAGCGCCGCCCCGGTCGGAGTCGTACCGCGCCAAGCCTACCGCCAGCACTTCCCCACCTTCGCAAATCAGGAAGTCGATTGGCCGGTCGGGCTTTGTGTAGTTCTCGAAGATGGAGCCAAGCAGCACGTCCTTCCCTGCCCGCTCTGGCCCACTCAGCTTGAGTTCCGGAAACTGCTCACGAAGCAGGATGAACAGGCGTTCGGTGAGGTCGTAGCCCTTCTTTCCCCGGTCCTTGTATTCCCAGAGCACGGCGCACAGCGCCTCGTCCGGGATAGGCCGCTCGTAGAAGCGCTTTTGCACCTCCGTCACCGCCCGGAAGCCGGGGCCGAAGTGCTCGCAAATCTGCGCCGCCGCCCGCTTCTTTTTCAGCATCTCCACAGGCGTTTCCGGGCTGACGTATTTGCGAAAGACGCGGGCGAGCTGGATTCGCATCCACTGTTCCGACACCAGAGAAATCGCCATCAGAAGGTCAGTGGACGAATGGGCCTTCTTGAGCAGGTCACCGAAGGTGACCAGCACGGGCTTATAAAGCTCGCACGCAAGAGGCAGAATATCAGGGTAATATTCGCCCGTTGAAAGTGTAATCCAAAGATGCCCTTCCGCTTTGTAGCTGCGGAAAGATTTAACTGCATCAGGCATATCAGGCCGCTCTTCTTAGAGTTGCATTGCACTTTGTCCGCGAATCGCGGCCATCGTTTGTTGTAGGCTTAGCACAAGCGGGGTGACCCCGCCAGAGCGGTAACCGTTTTCGTCGCTTGCTGCCTTCCTATGTGGCGCGCGGCCCACGCTTTTTGCTGGGCATCAGCCGCCCGAGCATCCCCAGCCACATTGTCTTGCCCCTTCGTGCTTTCTGCCTATGGTGAAAAGCAGAAAGCCAAAAAGCACGAAGGAAAGAAAGCACGTATGGCAGAAAGCACGAAAGCAAGATTTCGGGTTATCGTTCTTGCCAGCCAGAAGGGCGGGGCGGGTAAGACGACCTTAGCGGCGCATCTTGCCGTGGCGGCGGAAGCGGCCGGGGCCGGGCCTGCCGTGCTCATCGACACCGACCCGCAAGGCTCCCTGTCGGCGTGGTGGAACGTGCGGCAGGCCGACACCCCGGCATTGGCCCCGGCGACCGTGGCGGAGCTGCCCAAGAAGCTGGGGGAGTTGGCACAGGCGGGTTTCGCGCTCGCCGTGGTGGACACGCCCCCGGCCATCACCGAGGCCATCCGTGCCGTGGTGGGCGCGGCGGATATGGTGCTGATACCCACGCGGCCGAGCCCGCACGACTTGCGGGCGGTGGGGAGCACGGTCGAGCTGGTGAGCCAAGCGGGCAAGCCCTTCGCCTTCGTGGTCACGCAGGCCAAGCCCAACACGCGCCTGACCGTGCAGGCCGTCACCGCACTCTCGGCGCATGGCGTGGTGTGCCCGGCCATCGTGCATGACCGGGTGGACTTCGCTGCCTCCATGATCGACGGCCGCACCGTCATCGAGACGGAGGCGAAGGGGAAAAGCGCGGCGGAGATGGCGGAACTCTGGGCTTTCGTGCAAACACGAATGACAGAAAGCACGAAAACACGAAAGACAGGGTAGGGGCGGAAGATGAGCAAGAAACCAGAACTCTCGGCAGGACTGATCGCCACCAAGGGCAGCGCCGCGCCTGTGCCCGACATGCCGCCCCGCACCCCGGCCCCGGCAACAGCAGCGGCCACCATGGCCGCGCGGGCATCCGGCGAGGAGCTTCAACCGCTCAACTTCAAAGTGCCCGCGAGCTTCCGCCGCGCCTTCAAAACCTACGCGGCCACCCACGACATGAAGCTGAACGAGCTGTTGCAGCGGAGCTTTGAGGCGTACCGCAAGCAGCAGGGCGATTAGACAGAAAGCACGAAAGCCATAATTCGTGCTTTCTGTTAATCTGCCTCTTCATCAGCGGGCAGCAAGGAAAGCTGGCGGTTGTCGGGGCGCGCCCCCTTGAGG
>ERZ1066123.1018-NODE-1018-length-18172-cov-6.334768_pt1 | contig 18172 bp, 5 predicted proteins | sample MGYA00382770_ERZ1066123 | MGnify/ENA primary metagenome ERZ1066123 (study PRJEB33369, sample SAMEA5778353) | biofilm metagenome | biome: Industrial cooling water; feature: Water cooling tower basin; material: Biofilm | place: United Arab Emirates | collected...
TCGCCCATCCCGGAAACGATGGTGTCCTTGGTCTCCTCGTCCGTGTGCGTCTTCAACGTGGGGTCGTCCCGCACGAGCCGGTTCAGCGCCTCGCCGACCTTGCCCGCGTCCAGGGACTTCGCGAACGTCAACGCTTGCGAAATCACCGGCTTCGGGAACTGGATCGCTTCCAGCGCGACCGGCTTGTCCGGGTCGGACAGCGTGTTCCCGGTGTAGGTGTCGGCCAGCCCCATCGCCGCGACGATGTCGCCGGGGCCGGCCTTTTCCAGGGAGATCCGCTTGTCGCCCATCATCCGGTAGAACCGGGCGATCCGCTCGCGCTTGCCGGTGGTCGTGTTCATGTACGTCTCGCCGGGCTTCATGATGCCCGAGTAGACGCGGATGTACACGAGGTCGCCGTTGGTCTCGGCGACCGTCTTGAACGCGAGCGCGGACATCGGCTCGCCGTCTTCCGGCTTGCGGGTCTCGACCTCCTTCGTCTTCGGGTTGGTCGCCGTCACCGGCGGCCGCTCCAGCGGGTTCGGCAGGCACTCGACGACGAGGTCGAGCAGCTGCTGCACGCCGTGGAACATCTTGCTCGACCCGCAGTGGACCGGGGTGAAGATGTTCTCCAGGGTGCCCTTCCGCAGCGCCTTGAGGATCTGCTCCTCGGTGATCTCCTTCTCTTCGAGGATCGCCTCGGTGATCTCGTCCGACGCCGCCGACACGCCGTCGAGCATCTCGGCGCGGCGCTTCGTCGCCTCCGCGAGGTACTTCTCGGGGATGGGCGTGATGTTGAACTTCCGGTGCGTCTTGTCACTCAGGTCGCGGGTAATGAGACGCATCTTGATCAGGTCGATGATCCCTTCCAGGGCGTCGTCCTGCCCGGCCGGGATGGTCACCACCACCGGGTTCGCGTGGAGCTTCGTCTTCATCTGCTCGACGCAGCCCCAGAAGTTCGCCCCCATGCGGTCGAGCTTGTTGACGTAGGCCAGCCGCGGCACCTTGTACTTGGTCGCCTGCCGCCACACCGTCTCGGACTGCACCTCGACGCCGCCCTTGGCGCAGAACACGCCGACCGCGCCGTCGAGCACGCGGAGCGACCGCTCGACTTCCGCGGTGAAGTCGACGTGGCCGGGGGTGTCGATGATGTTGATGGCGATGTCGTTGTTGTTGCGGTCGACCCAGTCGATGGACACGGCCGCCGAGTTGATCGTGATCCCCTTCTGCCGTTCGAGCGGGTCGAAGTCGGTGGTGGTGTCCCCGTCGTCGACGTCGCCGACCTTGTGCTTGGTGCCGCTGTAGTAGAGGATCCGCTCCGTCGTGGTGGTCTTGCCGGCGTCCACGTGGGCCATGATTCCGATGTTGCGGACTTTGTCGAGCGTCATCGTCGTCGGCCGGTCGCCAGGGACCGACTCCTCGCGAGAAGGGGAAGCACGAACCGGACCCACTCCGAGTCCGGGAACGAGCCGGCGGTCGGGCCGGCGTCATCAGTTAGACTGTCGTCGGGGTCGAGCGGTTCGGCAATTCGGCCGCGACGAAAGGCAATACTGTAATGTACGGGTGAGGGACGAAGAAACCACCCCGGCTCCGCGAAAGTTCCGTGAAGGGGCGAGGGGATTGCTCCCGCGAGCCGCGGACCGGCGTCCGCGGCTCGCGGCCCGGGATTACTTCAACTCCCGCAAGAAGATGTTCCGCAGTTCCAGCCCCGGTTCCGGGGTGATGCGGATTTCCGCCGGCGTCGCCGCCTCGTCCATCGACCGCGTCAGAACGGCCCGCTTCCACGGGTTGGCTTTGCCCTCGGCCTCCCACGGCTTGGCGTCCCCGAACGCGACGGCGAACGTCTGGCCGACCCGCTTCGCGGGCAGCTTGTAGTCGAAGATCAGTTCGCACGCGCCGAACTTCTTCGCCGACACCAGCGGCTCCGTCCCCTTCGGCCGGAGGACGCCGTCCGTCGCGGTCCACGTCCCCTCGGCGGCCGTCCACCCGGCCAGGTCCAGGCCGTTGAAGAGCGAAACGTGCCCCTCCCACACCTTCGCCACGTCCTCGGCCTTCGGGTTCGTCGTGGGCAGTTCCTTGAGGTGCAGGTTCTTGAAGTGGCACTCGACGCCCTCGGACTCGAGCGCGAGGTAGCCCTTCCGCGGGGAGCACTTCGACACTCCGGACACTTCCTTGCCGTTGACGTGGAGCTTGATGACGCCGTCGTTCGCGATCACCTTGTAGTGGTTCCACTCGCCGCCGCCCTTGACGCGCTCCTCGCTCGGGAGGCACCGTTCCAGCCCCTTCGGGTGCGGGCGGTCGGGGGTACACTTCGCGCCCCAGATGCTGAACAGGTCGCCGTGGCTCGTCGCCCACCCGTCGGCCGGCTTGTAGTTGATGAGCACCTGGACCTCGATCCCGCGGGTGTACCCGGTGCCGACGGCCGGCAGCGGGTCGCCCCACACGAACAGCCCGGAGTTGGCCATCTTTTCCTTCTCGACGTGCATCCAGTCGAAGTCGAGCTCGAAGTTCTCGTACTGCTTGTCCGTCCGGAGGTAGCCCGTCGGCTTGCCGGTGGTGACGATCTCGCCGTCTTTCACCGTCCAGGTGTCCGGGTGGCAGTTGACGTTCACCCAGCCGGCGAGGGTCTTGCCGTCGAACAGGGCGACGGTCCCTTCGGGCGGGGCGGCGGACAGGGTGCCGAGCGCGACGGCGAGCCCGGCGACGAGGGGGAGGGTGCGAACCACGGGGAAGGCTCCGGAGGAACGGGGGGAGGGTGCCGGAGATTGTATTCAACGGTTAGCCGCGAGGCGGAGCCGAGCGCGGGACTCGCACCCGTGCCGGTGATTTGCCCTGGCGGGTAGCGATCTCGCTCGGCTGCGCCTCGCGGCTAACCGGGCTATTTCGGCCCCATCCGGTTCTTCAACCGCTCCGCGACGGCCCGCACCGGGTCCGTCACCACCGGCAGCATGTGCGGCTTGTACTGCATCTCCCCGTTCTTCTTCACCATCTCGATCTTGAACAGGTTCCCGCTGAGGATGGACGTCACGTCCCCGAACGGCGTCGCGAGCCAGCGTTTCAGAGCTTGGGACCAGACCGTGTAGAACTCGAACTTCACCTCGTCGCCGTTGGCCGTCATCTCCCCGGACCCGCCGAGGCTGAGGGCGGTGCCGATGAGGTCGAGCTGCGTCACCTTGATGCGGTCGCCGCGGAGGTCGAAGACGGCGTGGGCCTCCTCGAACGCGGTCTGGTCCGGGGCCTGGAGCTTGACGAGTTTGAGCAGCGGCATCAGCACCGGCAGGTTGTACATCCGGCCGTTCGGCACGTCGATCTGCCCCGCCCCGGTGCGGACGAGTTCGCCGGTTCGGGGGTCCGGCGCGTTCTCGATCAGCAGCTTCGCCTGCGCGACGCCGCGGAGTTCGGCCCCGCTCCCGAGCTTGAGGTTCGCCGCGAGTTCTTCGAGCCGGACATCGGCGGCGGTGAGCCAGAGCCGGTACCGGACGGGGTCGGCGAGGGTGATCCGGGCCTCGCCGCCGACGGCCCCGCGGTAGAGGGTCGCGATCAGGTCCGGGACTTCGACCACCGGCGGCAGGAATGCGCCGGGCTTCGCCGGGTCGGGCTGCTGCGGCCGGCTGCGGAACGTCAGTTTGGCCTGGGAAACGGGCTGATCGGAGATCGTGCCGCTCTCGACCCAGGCGTTGCCGACGACGCTGCCGAGGTGCGTGCCGGCGTAGACGCCGGTGCAGCCGATGACACCCTGAAGGTTTTCCCAGGGCACGCCGACGTCGAGCCCGGCCCCGGTCAGCTTCACCTCGCCGGACCAGTACACGGTCGCGGGCGGCGGCGGGGCGTTCGGCGCTTCCGGCGGCACCTTCACGACGGCGTGCCGCATCGCGAGTTCGAGCCCGCCGCGGGGGCGGAGCTCGGTCACCGCGTCCCGGAGCTTCCCCGGTAGGGCGGCCCGGAACTCGGCGTCCGGGATCAGCGGCGCGGCGGTGACCCGGCCGAGGTTCGCCCACAGTTCCCCCCGGTCGGCGAACCGCACTTCCCCCGCGTCCATCGCCCACCGGGACTCCCCGTGCTTCGCGGAGAACCGGGCGAGGTCGACCTTCCCGCCGGCGTACCGCACCACCCCGGCTAGGTCGTCCAGTCGGTACGGGAAGAAGTCCGGCGTGACGGTCGGCCCGCGGAAGTTGAGCGTCAGCTTCAGGTCGCGGACGGGGTCGAACGCCGGGTCCAGTCCCCTCCCCCCTTGGGGGGAAGGGTGAAGGGTGGAGACTTGAACCCCCAAGCGACCCCCACCCCCGCCCTCCCCCCTCCCAGGGGGAGGGAGCACGACAACGGGCGGCGATTGGCGGTCGATCAGGTCCAGGTCCGCCCCGAAGGTGAGCTTCCCGCGGGGGTCGAACGTCCGCCACACGGACTCGATCTTGAGTTCGCCGAGGGCGGCCTTCATGTCCGCGTCGAGCGGGCAGTCGCGGCCCTGGATGCGGAGCTTGAACAGGCGGTCGCGGGAACCCGGCACCGGGACGTTGTCGCCGGAAATCCAGATGCTGCCGCCGCCGTGGGTCGCTTCGAAGTCGCGGATCTCGACCGTGTCGGTGTCCGGCAGGGGCGCGAGCGGCAGCCCCGGCCGGAGCGGCCGGCGTTCGTCGGTGGAGGCCACCTTCACGACGACCGTGCCCTTCGCGCCGGTCATCGGGTACGGGAAGAACTCGGGGTTCAGCGCGGCGTCGTAGACGGCGATCTTGAACGTGTTGTCGAACCGGTTCACCCCCGGCTCCTGCCGCAGTTCGGCGACGAAATCCCCCCGGCCGTTCGCCCGGAGCTGGGCGAGCGGCTTGGCGTACTTCGGCTGGAACGCCGCCATCAGGCGGTCGTCGATGGGGATGTCCGTGCCGGCGATCATGAGGTTCACCTGCGGGTCCGGGCCGTCGCCGACGACGCTGCCGCGGAACTCGATCCGCCGGCCGCCCGCGGTGCCGGTCATCTGGACGTGGAACGCCTCCGGCGAGCCGGGCGACGTCACCTTCCGGAGCGTGCCGGCCAGTTGCTCGACCGGGTAGCGGAACTTCGCGTACACCACCCCGAGCCGGTTCGGCCGGACCTCGACCTCTCGCTTCCAGGTGGCGGCGTCGCGGGTGAACGAGACCGACAGGTCGATCGTCCCGGTCGGCGAGAACAGGTCGCGGATTTCCTTCGCCTTCGGCGGCAGCCGGGCGAACAGGTCGTCGTCGACGGCGACCTCCTTCACCGTCAGGCTGAGCCGTTCGAGGGCGTCCTGAACCGGCAGGAACGGGTCGTCGGGGGGCGAAGGTTGGGTTTGCAAAGACAACCCCTCCCCCGTCCCGTCCGGTTCCCTCCCCCCTTGGGGGGGAGGGTTAGGGTGGGGGGTGGAGACTTCAACTGGGGTGGAGGCTTCACCCCCACCCCAACCCTCCCCCCTCAAGGGGGAGGGGGAAAGAGCCTTTTGCGGAGGGGGCGACAGCAGCCCCGCCCGCGATTCGAGGGACAGTTCCGCGGTCGCCTTCCCCAGCTTGGCCGTCGCCTTCTCGACCGTCACTTTTCCATCGTGCAGCCGGACCGTGCCCGCGATCTGCTCCACGGGCCACGGCAACTGCGGGTCCTCGAACTTCCCGTCCCGCACGTCGAACCGCACGTCGTAGGTCGGCGGCCTGTCCGCGTGGGTGGCCACGTCCGCGCGGACGCCGACCTTGGCCGTCAGTTGCGACAGGTGGTCCGCCAGGGTCGGGCAGAGCTTCGCGAACGCCGGGGCGAGGTCCGGGCTGAACGCGACGTCCGGGGCCTCGACGCGGGCGGTGGCTTGCTTCGTGGTGCGGTCGTACCGGACCGCCGTGCTGACCGCGACGGCGAACGGCGGCGGCCCACCCGCTTCCCCCGCCACCGCCGGGGCGATCGTCGCGGTGGCGTCGATTCGCAGCACGGTGATCGGGTCGTTGAGCAGGTTCAACTTCAGGCCGGACACCACGACCGGCGGGGCGGCGTCCGGGCGGTGGTCCGTCAAGAACACCGTCGCGTTCCGGGCCACGACCGTCGGCACCGGGTCGTCCCCCGACCCGCCCGGCCGCGCGACCCCGGCGACGTTCCAGGTCCCGTCCGCCCGGCGGTCGAGCCGGACGGTGGGGCCGTCGAACTCGAACTTGCGGATCGCGATCCGGCCGCGCTGGAGTTGTTCCTTGTCGTGGTAGATGACCGCGGACGGGGCGGCGAAGAACGGGGTCGACTCCCCCTTGCGGGTCAGCCGCAGGTCCGAGACGGTGATGCCGCCGAACACGCGGAGCCGGGCGTCGCCCACGTGGACGTCGACCCCGTCGAACTTCTCTCCGAGCGCAGCCACGAGGGCCTCGCGGACCCGCTCCGGGCGCATGCGGTCGTGCATCACCCAGGCGGCGGCCGGCACGACCGCGAGGGCGAGGAGGAGAAGTCCGCGGATGAGCCAGTTGCGCAGCACCGCCGCCCTCGTCACCGGGTCCGGGTGGGCGGGACCATACGCGGACGGGGGACCGGGGTCAACGCCGGTCCGCGGCGGCGGGCGGCCCGGGTCAGCCGGCGGCGGGGAGGGCCGGTTCCCCGGCGGGGGGGGTGGCCTGCTCCAGTTCGGAACACCGGACCAGTTCCGCGAACACGCCGTCCGCGGCCGTCAGTTCGTCGAAGTCGCCGCTCTCGATCAGCCGGCCGTCGTCGAACACGAAGATGCGGTCCGCGTCGGCGAACGTGCTCAGCCGGTGGGCGACCATGATGACCGTCCGGCGGCGGTCCCGGGTGCCGATGGTCTGCTGCACGACCCGCTCGCTGATCGCGTCCAGGGCGCTGGTCGCCTCGTCGAGGATCAGGACCGGGGGGTCCTGGAGGAACACGCGGGCCAGGGCCAGCCGCTGCTTCTGCCCGCCGGACAGGTTGCCGCCGCGCTCGGCCACGCGGGCCTTGTACCCGCCCGGCATCGCCAGGATCTCGTCGTGCAGGCAGGCCATCCGGGCCGCCCGGGCGACGTCCTCCGGGAGGTACTTGGCGATCCCGTAGGTGATGTTCTCCTCGATCGTCCCGCTGAACACGAACGGGTTTTGGCCGACGTACCCGACCAGCTGGCCGATCGTCTCCCGGGACACCTCGTCGAGCGGGACGCCCTTGAGCCACACCCGGCCGGCGGCCGGGTGGAGCAGCCGCATGAGCACCTTCAGCCACGTCGACTTGCCGCACCCGGACCGGCCCGCGATGCCGATCGTCTCGCCGGGGAAGATCTCCAGGGAGAGGTCGCGGACGGCCGGCTTCCGGCCCCCGTCCGGCGTGCGGTACTCCACCCGCAGCCCATCGACCCGGACGACCGGCTGGCCGTCGTCCAGCCGGGGGGAGGTGTGCGTCGGGGTGGCGAACGACGGGTCCTGCGGGAGGGCGAGCAGTTCCTGCAGGTCGAGCACCCGGAGGCTGGCCTCGTGCCCCTCGTCGAGCACCCGGTGGACCTCGTTGAGCGGGGCCATCGCCCCGAGGAACAGCATCGAGAACGTGAGGATGTCCCCGAACGTGATGTGCCCGGTGATCGCGAGGTACGACGCCAGGGCCAGCACGCCGACGTGGAACACGCCCTCGACGACGGCCTTCCCCGCGCCGAAGAACGACATGGCGACGTGGTGCTTGAGCTCCTTGGACCGCTTCTGCTCGGCCGCCTTCGCCACCCGGCGGACCTCCTGGGCGTCCGTGTTGGCCACCCGCACGTACTCCAGCCCGCCGAGCAGCTCGACCACCGTGCCGTCCATGTCCTCGTTCACCCGCAGGAGCTTCTGGCGGACCCGCTTCTGGGACACCAGCTGCCACACCGTCAGCCCCAGGGACACCGGGATGACGCCGAGGATGGCGACCCCGAGCCACGGCTGCTTCACGACCGCGGTGACGACGGCGAACGCCCCGACCACGACGGCCGGGAAGAAGTCCAAAAACGACAGCCGGAGCAGCCGCATGAAGCCCCCGACGCTGCGGAAGATCTTCCCCTGCAGCGTGCCCACCTTCTCGTGGGTCAGGTGACCCAGGTCGGCCCGCAGGATGTGGGCGACGACGCGGACGGTGGTGTGCCGCTCGATCCGGGTGCAGGTGTTCTCGACGAGGTAGCGGCGGAACACCTGGAGGAGTTCCCGCAAGAGCACCAGCCCGGCGATCACCCCGAGCAGGTAGCCGACGTAGGACAGGGTCTCCGCCCGGTCCTCGCCGGTCTGGATCCCGTGGGCCACGCGGTCGACCAGCTTGCCGGACAGCAGCGGCAGCCCGGTGCTGGCGACCGCGCCGACGGCCATGACGGCGACCGCGCCGATCAGGGCGGCGCGGTGCGTCGGCGCGATCATCCGCCACGCGGACAGCGCCGTCCGCACCAGCAGGCGGACTTCGAGGGAGAACTGGTCGAGCTTCGGGGACGTAGGCTTCGTGGCCGCGGTCATGGCGGGTACTCGAACTCCGAGGGAAGACAGGGGAACGGAGAGTGGGGGAACCGAGAACCGGGCCGCGGCCGGCCCGCCGCCGCGTCACCGCGGGCCGGGCTTGGCCCACCGCTGGACGTGGCTGAGCATCAGCGGGGACGTGTTCAACAGCCGGACCAGTCGCTGCTCGACCATCTGCGACGGGGTCAGCCCGGCGCGGGCGTCGACGACCTGGGTTTCTTCGGCCGTCGTCCGGTAGGCGTTATCGTGGCCGGCGGGAAAGCGGTCCGCCGGGATGTGGTGCTCGCTCATGGTGTTCCTCACAGGGACCGGAGAGGTCGTCCGGGTGGGAAGCAACCCTCGCGCCAATGCGAGCGAGCGTCAGCCGGGGGCCGAACCCGCGGCGGGGAGCCCCATGACGACTCGGACGGCGTGGGTCCGCCCGTCGTCGCGCAGCCTCACGCGCGGGCCGTCGCACGGCTCGCCGTCGAGTTCGACGCGGGCCACCCCGGATTCGACGCGGTCCGGGTTTTCGACGCGGCAGACGTAAGAGGCGGTGCCGAACCGGTACGCGACCTCGTACCCGGGCCACGCCGCCGGGATCCGGGGGTCGAACCCGAGGGTGTCGCCGCGGCGGTCGAGGCCGAGCAGCGTCTCGACCGCCGCCCGGTAGAGCCACGCGGCCGAGCCGGTGTACCACGTCCAGCCCCCGCGGCCGGCGTGCGGCGGGACGCCGTACACGTCCGCGGCCACGACGTAGGGCTCGACGCGGTACCGGGCGACGTTCGCCGGCGTGTCGGCGTGGCGGACCGGGTTGAGCAGGTTCCAGAGGGTGTACGCGTCCCCGCCGCGGCCCAGGCCGGCGACCGCCTGGAGGAGCCACACGGCGGCGTGGGTGTACTGCCCGCCGTTCTCCCGGATGCCGGGGACGTACCCCTTGACGTACCCGGGGTCGGCCGCCCCGCGGTCGAACGGCGGGTCGAACAGCTTGACCACACGGTCGCCCTCGGACACCAGTCGCTCGCAGGCGGCGCGGACGGCGGCCTCGGCCCGGTCCCGGTCGCCCACCCCCGCGAGGACCGCCCACGACTGCGGCAGGCTGTCCAGCTGGCACTCGTCGTTCGCCCGCGACCCGAGCGGCGTGCCGTCGTCGAACCAAGCCCGGAGATACCACCCCCCGTCCCAGGCGCGGGCGTTGATCGCCGCCCGCAGGTCGGCCGCCTGGGTCCGCAGGTTCGCTGCGGTCGGCCCGTCCCCGCGGCGGTCGGCCACCGCCGCGTAGGCCGTCCGCACCGCCACCTGGAACCACGCCACCCACACGCTTTCCCCGGTCCCCTTCGGGCCGACGAGGTTCATCCCGTCGTTCCAGTCCCCGCACCCCATCAGCGGCAGGCCGTGCGGCCCCAGCCGCCACCCGTACTCCAGCGCGAGGAGGCAGTGCCGGTACACCGTGGCGTCGTCGTCCGACTCGGCCGGGAGGAAGTACGCCTCCTGTTCGCCGGGCCGCAGCGCCGGACCGCGGAGGAACCGGACGCGCTCGTCGAGCACGGTCTCGTCCCCGGTCACCTCGACGTACCGGGCGACCGCGAACGGGAGCCACAGGAAGTCGTCCGAGAACCGGGTCCGGACCCCGCGGCCGGACGGCGGGTGCCACCAGTGCTGGACGTCCCCCTCCGGGAACTGCCGGGCGGCCGCCCGGAGGAGGTGGGCGCGGGCCTCCCCCGGTTCCGCGTGCAGCAGGGCGAGCACGTCTTGCAGCTGGTCCCGGAAGCCGTACGCCCCGCCGGACTGGTAGACCGCGGTCCGGCCCCACAAGCGACAGGACATCACCTGGTACGGCAGCCAGGCGTTGACCAGGAGGTCCAGCGCCGGGTCCGGGGTTGCGACCTGCACGGCGGTCAGCCGCCGGGTCCAGGCGTCCGTCACGTCCCGGAGGGCGGCCGCCGCGACGGCGGGGTCGCGGTACTGGGTGGCGAACCGGCCGGCGGCGGCATCGTCGGCCGCAAACCCGAGGACGAACACCACCTCGGCCGATTCGCCGGGCGGGACCGCGAACTCCCCCTGGACGGCGGCACACGGGTCCAGCCCGGCCCCGACGTGCCCGCTCAGCCCGGCGCGGGCGAGCGCGGCCGGGTTCGCCGCGGTCCGGTTCCGGCCGAGGAACTCCAGCCGGTCGCCGGTCACCGTCCGGGGCCGGAGGTTGGTGTCGGCGAACGCCACGCCGGGGCCGGCGTCCGGGTCGAACGCGCACCGCGCGAGCAGCGCCCCGGACGCCGGGTCGACGGCCGTGACCGCGAAGGGGGCCGTCGTCTCGCGGGTCGTCCCGAGCACCCACTCGGCGAAGAACGTGGCCGACAGCCGGCGGCGGTCGGTCCGGCGGTTCGCCACCCGGAGCAGGATCACCTTGACCGGGTCCGCGGGGGCGACGAACGCGGTCATCTCGACGGCCAGCCCGTCCCTCTCCCCGGCGTAAGTGGTCGACCCGGGGCGGTGGCGGACGGCGGACGCGCACCCGCGGCCCGGCGACGGCGTGACCGACCAGAACGCGCCGGTGTCCTCGTCGCGGAGATAGACGACTTCGGCCGGGGGGTCGGACACCGGGTCGTTGTGCCACGGCGTCAGCCGGGCGGCCTGGCTGTTCCCCGCCCAGGTGCAGCTGAGGCCGGCGTCGGTGGCCAGGCACCCGGCCGCCGGGCTGGCGATCACGTTCGCCCACGGGGCGGGGGGCACGCCGGTGATGACGTACTCGCGGCCGTCCGGGGCGAACCCGCCGACCCCGTTCGCGAACCGGAGGTCCGGGACGGGAGCCGACGGGGGCACCTCCGGCTCGCCGGCCCGTGCGGCGGCCAGGGGCGGCGGCAGCACCCGCCGGCGGTCGACCGCGTCGGTCTGGTCCGCCAGCGACCCGCGGTCTCCGTACAGCACCGCCCGGGCGAACCCCAGCAGGGCCGCGCGGTCTTCGCTGCCGGGCTGGGCCTTCCGCACGAACACGCCGCCGGACTTGTCCAGCCAGTCCCGGCTGTCGCTCGCCCGGACGAGGGCGGCGAGGTCGTCCGTCAACTCCTCGCGGTAACTGCCCGGCCGGTCCGCGATCAGGATCAAATCGGCGGCGTACCCCCGGCCGCGCCAGAAGGCGTGCGCCTTGAGCGCCTGCTTCGCCAGCGGGAGGCCGTCCCCGTCCGCCACGCACACCGCGACGATCGGCAGATCGCCGGACACCCCGAACCGCCAGAGGGCCGCCTGCGTCAGTCGGTCGTCCCGCGTGCCGGACCGGCACCGCAGGTGGTGGAACGGGAAGACGACGTGCCCCAGCAGCCGCTGGAACACGTGGGACTCGGCCGCGGTCACGCCCAGGTGCCGCAGCTCGACCCGGCTGTGGGCCCACGCCAGGTCGAACGTGCGGCCCGCGGCGGTCGGCGAGTGGTAGTGGTCCGCCAGGGCGACCGCGTCCTCGCGGGTCCGGGTGACGGCGGTGGCGAACGCCAGGGTCACGCTACCCCCGGCGGGCACGACCGCCGTCCGGCGGAGCGCGAAGCACGGGTCCAGCACGGCCCCGACCGTTCGGCCGAGCGGGGCCGCCAGCCCGGCGGGCGCGTCCGGGCCGTGCCGCCGGCCCAGGAACGCGGCCCGGTCCGTGTCGTAGTCGGTCGCGCCCTCCGGGTCGTCCGCGGCGACGACGTGGACGGCCCACACCGGGGCCTGGGCCGCCGACCGCGGCCGCCGCCGGCACACCAGGGCGTGCCACTGCGGGAGCCACTCGGTCTCCAGAAAGAGCTTGCCGAACGCCGGGTGCGCGACGTCGGCCCGGGGGTCCAGCAGCGCGAGTTCGACGGAGCTCGTCACCTCGATGCGGTGCGGCCGGCCGTCGTGGTTCACCAGCGTGACCCGGCGGACCTCCGCATCCCGGTCCGGGGCGACCGCGACTTCCGTCCAGGTCTCGATCGCCCCGTCGCGGCGGCGGAACTCGGCCTTGTCCGCCGAGAAGACCACTTCGTAGGTGTCCGCCGGGGTGCCGACGGGCTGGTGGGCGGCGGACCACACCCGCCCGGCGGTCCGGTCGAGGACGTACACCGCACTGCCGGCCGGGTCCCGTGCGGCGTCCGTCCGCCACCGGGTGACGGCAAGCCCGCGGCAGGTGCTGAACCCGCCGCCGGCGTTCGTGACCATCACCGAGTAACTGCCGTTCGAGAGCAGGTGCGTCCGCGGGGCGAGGGTGTCCGGGGTGGTGAGCCGGCGGCTGACCGCCCCGTCGGCGGCCGGGCCGGCCGGCGTCCGGTCGGCGGGCTCTTCTTCGGCCGGCTCCGCGTCCGGGGCGTCGGTCGGGACGCGCTCTTCGAGCAACAGCTCGACGGCCCGCACCGCCGGTTCCGCCCGCAGCCGGCGGCAGTGGGCGTCGCCGGTCAGCCGGTTCGCGATCGCGCACAGCCCCATCCCCTGGTGGTGGGCCATGTACGACCGGACGACCCGGCACCGCTCCCCGCGGTCGAGCCGGTCCGGGGTGAAGTCGATGGCCTCGTAGAACCCGTACGGCCCTTCGCCGCCGGCCGCCCGCAGGCCCCGGAAGTTGGCCACGGCCGCCGCCGGATCCTGCGAGACCGCCAGCAGCGTGGCGTAAGGGGCGACGACGAGGTCCTTCGCCAATCCCCGCTTGAGCCCGAGGCCGGGGACGCCGAACGACTGGTACTGGTAGTCCCGGTCGCCGCTCAGCGCGGCGAACCCGGACTCCGAGACCCCCCACGGGACGCGCCGCTCCCGGCCGTACTCCCGCTGCCGCTCCACGGCCGCCGCCCACGCCGCCGCGAGCATCGTCCCCGCCGGGGGGTTCAGCAGCAGCCGGGGCATCAGGTATTCGAACATCGTCCCGCCCCAGGACACCAACCCCGGCCGGCCGGCCGACCGCGTGACCAGCCGCCCGAGCTGGAACCAGTGCTTCCGCGGGACGACGCCGCGGGCCACCGCGAGGAAGCTGGTCACGCAGCACTCGGACGCGATCAGGTCGTAGTGGGCCGGGTCCGGCCGCTCCAGGGACACGTTGTGCCCGATGCGGAACAGGTGTCGCGCGTCGTTGTACAGGAACCCGAAGTCCATCGCGTCCGCGAGCCGGCCGGCCCGGCGGGCGAGGTCGTCCAGGGCCGCGGCCAGGGCGGGGGCCGCGGACACCGCCAGCGCCGCGGTCAGGGCCGCGGCCGCCCGGCGGACGGGTTCCGGCTGGCCTTCCGCCCAGTGCTCGACCGTCTTCTGCAGGGTCGGCAGCCTCCGCTGCCACCGCCCCACGCCCGACGGGGCGTCCAGTTCCGCCACCCATTCCGGGGCCGGATCGGCCCCCAGTGCGGACCGGAGGGCGGCCAGTTCGGGGAGCCACGGGCAGGCCGCGGTCAACTCGTCCCGGACTTGCTCGACGAGTGCCGCCACGGACTCGGCCCACGCCCTGGACTCGGGCGGCGTCCGGCGGAGCGAGTCCGCCAGGGCGCGGGCACGGGTCAGCCACGCCGCCCACCCGGTCAAGGTTGCGGGGGTCGCGGCAAGGTGCTCGTGAAGAGGCGCGGCGGCCCCCGGAGGCAGGGACTCGGCCGCCAGGGCGAGCGCGTCCCGGAGGCCGTCCGCCACGGCCGGCGAGGGCACGGGTTCGTCCTCCCACTCCCGCATCCCGTTCCGGAACGCGAGCAGGCACCCGAGCAGGTTCCCGCTGTCCACGGTCGAGACGTAGGCCGGCGGGAGAACCCGCAGGGTGGTCGTCTCGTACCAGTTCAGGAAGTGCCCGCGGTGCCGGTCCAGCCGGTCCAGCGTGTCGAACGTCTTCCGGAGCCGCTCGGCGGCGGCGGTCGCGGTGACGTACCCCAGGTCGCGGGCCGACACGGTGGACAGCAACAGCAGGCCGATGTTGGTCGGCGAAGTCCGGTGGGCGACGACGCCCTTGGGGTCTTCCTGGTAGTTGTCCGGGGGGAGCCAGTGGTCGGCGTCGCCGGTGAAGTCCTCGAAGAACCGCCACGTCTTCCGCGCGACCCGGCGGAGTTCCCGGCGGTCGGCGTCGGTCAGCGGGGGCTCGACCGCCCCCACCGGCCGGCTCACCGCCCAGGCGACGACCGGGGACAGCGCCCAGGCCACCAGCCACGGCGCGGCGGCCGGCACCGCGGCGGGGTTGGCCGCGGCGACGAGCGCGGCCCCGGCGGCGGCGATCACCAGTGCCGGCCACATCGACCGCACGAACGACCCGAGCCGGCCGGCCAGCCGGGCGTCCGCGGCCGCGGCCGTCTCCCACTCCAGCAGGTGCCGGCCGCTGACGGCCAGCCGGTACAGCGTCCGGACGACCGCGTCCGCCACGATCGCGGCCTGGTTGGCCAGGAACGTCGCGGTCAACGCCACCTGACCGCCGGTGGCGAGCAGGGATCGCACCGCACCCCGTGCCACGGCCCGCGGGTCGTGGCCGAGCATCACGGACCACGCCGCGTCGGCCGCCAGCACCGCCAGGGGGACCGCAAGGGCGGCCAGCCCCGCCGCCGACCACACCCACGCCGGTCCGGGCAGCACCAGCCACCCGGCGAACAGCAGCGCGAGCAGTCCGACCGGCCCGAGGCTCCGCCGCAGGTTGTCGAACACCTTCCACCGGCCCACGAGCGGCACGACGTTCGGCCGCCGGCCCCCCGGCGTCGGCACCGTCCGACCGAGCCACGGCAGGAGTTGCCAGTCCCCCCGGACCCACCGGTGTTCCCGGCGGGCGAAGGCGTGGTACTTCGCCGGGAACTCGTCGTACACCTCGACGTCCGTCGCCAGGCCGCACCGGGCGAAGTTGGACTCGATCAGGTCGTGGCTGAGGATCGCGTTCTCGGGGAAAGCTTGCCCGGCGGTGGCGTGGAAGGCGTCCACGTCGTACAGCCCCTTGCCGGTGAACGTGCCGGCCCCGAACAGGTCCTGGTAGACGTCCGAGGCCGCGGCCGAGTACGGGTCCACGCCCGCGGACCCGGCGAACGTCCGGGCGAACCGGGACCGCAGCCCGGTCTGGTAGAGAAAGCTGACCCGCGGCTGGACGACGCCGTAGCCCGCGACGACCCGCCGGCCGTCGGCCGACAGGACCGGCCGGTTCAGCGGGTGGGCCAGGGTGCCGATCAGCCGGCGGGCCGCGTCCCGGGGGAGCACCGTGTCGGCGTCGAGCGTCAGCACGAACCGGACCCGGAGCGCGGCCGCGTCCCCGGTCGCGACGGTGTAGGACGTGTCGGTCGCCCCGCGCAACAGCCGGTTGAACTCGTCCAGCTTCCCGCGCTTCCGCTCCCACCCCATCCACACGCCTTCCGCCGGGTTGTACACCCGCTTCCGGTGGAACAGGAAGAACAGGTCCGGCCCGCCGCGCGCGTAGGTGTCGTTCAGCCGCCGGATCCCGGCGACGGCCGCCGCCAGGAACGCGTCGTCCGTCGGGGCGGTTTCCGCCGGGGCGTCGGCCCAGTCCGTCAGCAGCGCGAACCGGAGTTCGGGGTCCGGGTTCGCGAGGTAGTGGAGTTCGAGCCGCTCGCACAGGTCGGCCGCGCTGGCCGGCCGCGTCAACAGGCCGGGGATGACCACCATCGTGCGGAATTCCGGCGGGACGCCGGCCGAGAAGTCCAGCTTGGGCAGCACCCGCGGCGGCAGGAGCTTGGTGACGAGCCAGTTGACGACGGCGACCGCGACCTCGGCCGCCGGCAGGAGGACCGCGGCCCCGGCGGTGGCGCACGCGGCCCACCCGCCGCCGAGGGCGGCCGTCGTCCCCACGGCGGCCGCCACGAGACCCGTCCCGACCGCGCCCAGACCGCCGAAGTAGGTCAGCCCCGGCCGGGCGGTCGCGGCCGCCCGGACCGCCTCCCCGAACCGGAACCGGCACCCGAGCGCCCGCGCGAACGCCCGGCGGCCGTCGCCGATCAGGTGATCGCCCACGTCGCAGGCGTGCGACCCCGCGGGGGCCGCGGCGGCCCGGTCCAGCGCGGCCCGCACCACGTCCAGTTCCCCTCGCCCGGCTGCCTTCGCGAGCCGTTCGACCGCCTGGCGGTACCGGTCCCGGGTCGCGAAGTCCTGCCGCGCGTAGCAGCCCGTCGGCTCGGCCCGCAGCGCCGCCTCCACTGGGCTCGCCTTCTCGAAGAACGCCGCCCAGTCGATCGCGCCGAGCAGCCGGAGGCTCGTCACGCAGTTCCCGACTGTGACCTGGTTGGCGGCCTGCCGGCGGTGCTCGCGCCGGAGCACCCCGGCGAGGTCGGCGGCGTGCCGGTCCAACCACTCGTCGACGGCCGGCGGCGGGGGGTCCGGCCGGTCCCGAAGGCCCAGGTGGGTTGCGACGACGAACGCATCGGACGGGCGGGCGGGGAGCGGCGCGGGGGTGTCCCCTCGGACGCACGCGGCCGCGGCCTCCCGGTCGGCCCGGGCGGCCGTCGCCTCGTCCCCCAGCCGCCGCAGGTTCTCGATCAGGGCCAGCCGCAGCATCGTCGGCAGCGCCCAGAGTTCGCCGGTCGACAGCGGGGCGACGTGCTGGAAGGCGAGCACGAACCGCAGGAGCGGGGCCTCGTCCAGGTGGCTGTCGCTGTGCCGGACCAGGGTGGACGCGACCGCGTACACCCGCGGGAGCCCGCCGTAGGTACCCGCCCGGACCGCCGGGAGTTCGTCGTAGTATCCGTTCGGCAGATCTTTTCGGGCCATCCGCAGGACGTCGTCGATGACGAAGAAATTGTCGAGAATCCACTCCTCGTCCGGGGTCAGCGGTTCCCCGGCGGCGGCCCGTCGCGCCCCGGCGGCTCGAACCCGGCGGAGGCCGGCCGCGTTCGCCCGCAACCGGCGGATCAGGGCGCGGTCGCCGCGGCCGGCCGTCACCGCCCAGTCCGCCGCAACGGCGTGGGCGGCCGCGTCCAGGTGGTCCGGCCCGAGCAGGTCCGAGCGGAGGGGGATGTCGTCGAAGTTCGGACCCTGCGGCACCGTTCGCCTCCCGGAAGTAGGATCCCGGTCTCCCGCCGCTCCGGGCGAGGGACTGCCGGCCCGCGGGCACCGGCGTGCCCGATCGGACCCGACTCGGGCACGCCCGCGGGGAAGAGGAACGCGGCATCCTCGGCGAAGCAATTCGCAGGCCAGACCCGCTTCTCCGGCGGCCGGCGTTGTCGCCTCAGCAGGGGGTGCTATCCTGCCGGGACCATGCCCACCGAAAGAGCGACCGCCCTCGTCGTCCGCGGGACCGACTGGTCCGAAACCTCCCGGATCGTCACCCTGTTCACCCGCGAGTTCGGCAAGGTGCGGGCGCTCGCCAAGGGCGGCCGGCGGCTCAAGTCCAACTTCGAGGTCGCGCTCGACCTGCTGAACGTCTGCGAGGTCGCTTTCATCCGGAAGGCGACGGACGGGCTCGACCTGCTGACGGAGGCCCGCGTCGCGGAGCGGTTCCCGGCACTCCGGGCGGAGCTTCCGGCGCTGTACGCCGGGTACTACGTGGCGGAATTGCTCGCCGACGGGACGCACGACTACGACCCGCACCCGGGACTGTTCGACGTGGCGGTGGCGACGCTGCGAGGGCTAGCCACGCGGGCAGACGAGGAGAGGGGGAGAGGAGGAGGTGTGGAGAAACAGAAAGAAGGGGCAACGCACACTTCCGATGCTCCTCCGCTCCCCTTCTCCTCGCCTCCCGCACTTCTCGCTGGCGTCTCGCACTTCGAGCTTGCTTGGCTGCGGGAACTCGGTTATAGCCCGCGGCTCGACGCCTGCGCCGGGTGCGAACGCGAGGTCACCCCTCTCGACGCGGCCGCGCGGCTCGGGTACAGCCCGCACGCGGGCGGGGTCCTGTGCCCCGACTG
>ERZ1066123.1019-NODE-1019-length-18159-cov-8.041814_pt1 | contig 18159 bp, 16 predicted proteins | sample MGYA00382770_ERZ1066123 | MGnify/ENA primary metagenome ERZ1066123 (study PRJEB33369, sample SAMEA5778353) | biofilm metagenome | biome: Industrial cooling water; feature: Water cooling tower basin; material: Biofilm | place: United Arab Emirates | collected...
GTCGCTGACGTCGCCCGTGCCGCGCCTGGTGCGCGCACCGCCGAACAGACCGAAGCGCATGCGCCTCCCCCTCCGGAAAAGCAGGTTCCCCGCATGGTGCCGCGCCCGGGACCGGAAGGAAAGGCGCCCGTCGGCAGGGCAGCCCCACCCCCTGGGCAGGTCCCGATGCGCCGCGCATGCTGGGCGCAGGCAGCGCGGGAGAAGGGCCATGGCACGCACGGCGATCGTCACCGGCGGGCTGCGCGGGCTGGGGCGCGCCATGGCGCTCGGGCTGCTGGGCGCGGGGCACGACGTCGTCGCGGTGGGGCACATCGCGGCGGATGTCGTGGAGATGCAGGCGCTCGCCGGCACGGAGGCGGCACGGCTGCACTGCATGGTGGCCGACCTCACCGATCCTGCCGCCTGCGACGCCGTGCTGGCCGCGGCGGCGGAGCGCTTCGGCGGACCGGACATCCTGGTGAACAATGCCGGGCTGACCTTCACCGCTATCGACCCGGACCGCTTCACCGCCGGCCCACGCAAGTTCTGGACGCTGCCGGACGAGATCGTGCAGCAGGTCATGGACATCAACTACGTCGCGGCGGACCGGATGGCGCGGCGCGTGGCGCCAGGGATGATCGCGCGCGGCTGGGGGCGCATCGTCAACGTCACGACGAAGCTTTCCACCATGACCATGGAGGGCGCCGTGCCCTACGGCCCATCCAAGGCGGCGCTGGAGACCGCGACCGAGGTCTGGGCGAAGGAGGTCGCCGGCACGGGGGTGACGGTGAACATCGTCAACCCCGGCGCCGGCGCGAACACCCCCGGCATGTCGGCGGTGATGCGCGAATGGTCGGCCACCGGCCGCGCGGCGAAGCTGGTGGAGCCGGAGGACATGGTGGCGCCGCTGCTCTTCGTGGTGTCGGACGCGGCGAATGCGGTGAACGGCTTCCGCTTCGACGCCAACACCTGGCTGCACGACGTGACGCCCGAGGAGTCCGCTCGCCGCACCGGCCGTCCCGCCGGCTTCGAGATGCACCCGCTGCGCGATCCCTTCGCGCCGCCGGCCTGACGCGAGGAGAGGATGATGGACTGGAACCCCCGCCCGCTGGATGCGCATTCCGTGCCGGTGCACCGCCGCGGCACCGGCAGGCCGCTGGTGCTGCTGCACTGCCTCGGCATGTCCTGGCGCTTCTGGGACGTGCTGGAACCGCTGACCGACCGCTACGAGCTGATCGCCTATTCCTTCCCCGGCCATCACGACGCACCGCTGCCGGACCACCAGTACGGCGTGCCGGAGCTGACCGCGCAGCTGCGCGGCATCGCCGAGCGGGAGAGGCTGCACAAATTCAGCCTCATGGGCATCTCGCTCGGCGGCAGCGTCGCCGCGCATTTCGCCGGCACCCACCCGCACATGATCGACCGGTTGGTGCTGGCCGACTGCACCCCACGCTACGACGAGGAGAGCCGCGCGAATTGGCCGGTGCGGGCGAAGGCGGCGCGGGAGCAGGGCGTCGCCTCCCTGATCCCGATGCTGATGGGGGTGTTCTTCACGCCGGACTCGCTGGCGGAGAACGGTCCGGACGTGCAGTTCGTCCGCCGCACCTTCGAGGCCTGCGGCGGCGAAGGCTATGCGCTGGCCTGCGAGGCGCTGGCGCAGGTCGACGCCTGGGAGCAGGTGGGGCGCATCATCGCGCCGACGCTGGTCATGCTCGGCTCGAACGAGCGGCAGTCCTTCCAGGACGCGGCCGACCGGATGATCGCGACGATTCCGGGCAGCCGGAAGGTGGTGGTACCGGCGGCCGGTCACGCCTCGGTGCGGGAGCGGCCGGAGTTCGCGGTGGCGACGATCGGCGAATTCCTGGGGTAGGCGCTTCCCTTCCCCGCCTGGCGGAGGGAGGAGGCGCGCAGCGCCGGAGGGTGGGGGTGGCCGTGCAACCGCTTCGACGCCACCCCCCCACACCCCGGCCCTCCCCCGCCAGCGGGCGAGGGAGCGTGCGCTACTGTCCGCGCACGCCTCCGTAGTCCCAGCCGATCCAGTCGCAGAGCCCCCGCCCCATCACCCGCTCCAGATCCGGACCCGTGAGCCAGGGCAGCTCCTCGGTGAAAAAGGTCACGCATTGCCGCCAGCTGCACGGCATGCGCGTGATGTCGGTGCCCCAGAAGAAGCGGTCCGGGCCGAAGGCGTCGTAGATGCGGCGCAGACCGTCCTTGATGTCGTTGAACGGGTAGCCCTGCAGCGAGTAGTGCGGCGCGCCGGTGGCCTTCAGCGCGACGTTCGGCAGCCTTGCCATGGCGATCAGGGTGTCGAGGTCGGCGAAGGCTTCCGGCCCCTTGGCGGCGCGCTTCAGGCCGCAATGGTCGATGATCAGCCGCAGGTTCGGGTGCCGCTCCGCGACCGCCCGGAATTTCGGGAAGAAGCGGTACGCCATGGACGCGATCGGCAGCCCGTGCCGCTCCGCCACCGGCCAGAGCCAGTCCATCGAGCCATCCATCGGCCGCGCCTGGTCCGCCGCGCCGATCAGCGCGTAGCGCAGGCCGAGCTGGCCCGGCCGCTGCTTCCAGCTCTCCAGCAGCCGCGTGCTCTCCTCCGGCGTGTCCAGCGGCACCTGGCCGAGGATGGCGAAGCGGTCCGGATACCGGCGCACCGCCGCCTCCGCCTGATCCTGGCTGGCGGGATCCCAGGAGATCGGCGGGTGGATCAGCGCGGCATCGACGCCGGCCTCGTCCATCTCGCGCAGGATCTCCTCGGCGGTGAAGGCGGAGACCTTGCGGTGCTCGCCGCTGGTGGTGCCGCTGGTCCAGATATGGACCTGCGCGTCGATGATCTTCATGGTTGCCCCCCGCGAAAGGCGCCTCGCCGCGGCATCCTGCACTCGAATCGCCAGGGCGCCTACCGCGGCGGTATGCTAGGGTCGCCGCAACATGCCGGGATCGATGGACATGTCGCGGATCGAGGGCACGCGTTGCGGGGCATTGCGGCCGGCGTTGCGCCTGGCCGCCATCACGCTGGCGATCGGCCTCGCGCCGACGGCGGCGCAGGCCGACCCGATGGAGGAACAGCGTTGCGTCTGGCGCTGCCTGAGCGGGTCCCGCGGCGCCAGCGATCCCGCCTATGATGCCTGCGTCCGCGCGCAGTGCACGCGCCCCGCGGCCCGCAGCAAGGTCAGTCCCGCCCCGTCACCGCCGGCGCGCCCGTACGGAGCTGCGCCGCCGCCCCCGGGCGGGAAGGATGCCGCTCCGCCCGCATACCCGCGCCATGCCGCGCCGACGCGCGGCCAGGCCTGGAGGACCGTGTCCGACCTCTCCTATCCGGCGGTCGCGCAATGCCTGCCGGTGGCAGGCGGCGCTAATCTCTGCCTCGTGGTCAGCTGTCCCGGGCACGGCGGGCTGAGCCTCGAACTCTACGGGCTGGAGAACGGGCTGGCGGGCGCGCCGTTGCGGCTCTCCACGACGGGCGCGCTGTTCGACCTGACGCTGCCGCCCCGCGCGCCGGAGGAGGATGCCTATCGCTGGCCGATCCCGATCGGCCTCGCCGCATCGCTGAAGGCGGAGTCCGAGGTGACCCTCGATGTCGCGGGGCGCGGCTACCGGCTGCCGCTCATCGGCAGCGGTGCCGCGATCGGCGGGGTCGAGGCGCGTTGCCGGTAGGCATCGGGGGCTCGGCGCCCGCCGTATCCCGCTACGCCGCCCCCGGCCGGTTCAGCCGCGCCGCCTCCGCCATCACGTCGATCGCCGCCGGCTGGCGGGAGCGCACGGTGATGGCGTCCACCCCCATCTCCTCCCAGGCCCGGTAGCGCTGCCGGATGCGCGCCGGCGGGCCGACGAGCGACTTCATGTCCACGAACTCGTCCGGCACGGCGGCGATCGCCTCGTTCTTGCGCTGCGCCAGGTAGAGCTCCTGGATGCGGTTCGCCGCCTCGCCGAAGCCGCGGCTGGTCATCATGTCCTTGTGGAAATTCTTGTCCCGGTGCCCCATGCCGCCGACATAGAGCGCGGTCTCCGGCTTGATCCGCGCCAGCGCGGCCTTCACGTCCTCGTCCACGTCGACATGCACGCTGGCCTGGATGGTGAAGTCGGCGCGGGTCTTCTTCCGGCCCGTCGCCCGCTCCGCGCGGCGGAAGCCTTCCTCCAGCAGCGGCAGGTGGTGGTCGAGCGAGCCCGGCACCATGCCCAGCGCCAGCCAGCCATCGGCGATCTCGGCGGTGAGGCGCACCATCGCGTCGGTTTCCGTCCCCAGCCAGATCGGGATGGAGGGATTCATGTGCAGGATCGACTTCAGCGGCTTGCCGACGCCCATCGCGCCCTCGCCGGTGTAGGGCAGGCTGATCTCCGTGCCCTCGTGGACCAGCGGCGCGTCGCGCGAAAAAATCTTGCGCATGATCGCGACGTAGTCCTTCACGCGGTAGTAGGGCCGGCCCCAGGGCTGGCCATACCAGCCCTCCACGATCTGCGGCCCGCTCACGCCGAGCCCTGCGATGAAGCGCCCGCCGCCCGCCAGCGCATCCACCGTGCCGGCGCACATCGCGGCATTCGCCGGCGTGCGCGCGGCAAGCTGCATCACGCCCGTGCCCAGCTTGATCCGCTTCGTCACCGCGGCGAGGTAGGCCAGCGGCGAGACCGCGTCCGAGCCATAGGCCTCGGCGGTCCAGACCGTGTCGTAGCCCAGCTCTTCCGCCCGCTGCACCAGCGCCACCGGCAGGTCGAGATGCGCGCGCGAATAGCCGATCGAAAGCCCGAGCCGCATGGTGGTCCTCCCGTCTCCGGCCGGAAGGCTGCCGGATCGGCGCCCCCCTGCCAATGGGCTTCGCGCGCGTGTAGCCTGCCCGGAGGGAGACCCCGTCCATGAAGCTCGGCCTGTTCCTGAACACGCAGTGGCCTTCGGGCCATGACCTGGCCGCGCGCCTGCCGGAGATGCGCGAGCAGGTGCGCCTCGCCCGCGCCTCGGGCTTCGCCTCGCTCTGGTTCCCCGATCATTACCTCACGGGGCCGCTGCAGATGCCGCAGCCGGTGCCGCTGGCAGCCTGGCTGGCGCATGACGCGGAGGGCATGGTGATCGGCCCGAACATCCGCATCCTGCCGCTGCTCAACCCCGTGCTCGCCGCCGAGGAGGCCGCGACGATGGACCTGCTGACGGGCGGCAACTACGTGCTCGGCGTCGGCCTCGGCTACCGCGAGGAGGAGTTCGCCGCCTTCGGCATCCCGCTGAGCGAGCGCGCGCCGCGCATGGTGGAGCAGCGCGCGCTGATGCGCCGGCGCTGGACGGAGGACCGCGTGACCCACCGGGGCCGCTTCTACGCGGTGGACGCCGCCCTCGGCTGCCGCCCCGTCACCCCGGGCGGGCCGCCGGTCTATGTCGCCGGCAAGGTCGATGCCGCCATCCGCCGTGCCGCGCGCATCGGCGACGCCTGGCTGATCGTGCCCTCCGACACGCTGGCGACGCTGACGCCGCAGATGGCGATGTACCGCAAGGCCCTGGCGGAGTACGGCCGCACGGCGCGCGAATTCCCCCTCACCCGCGAGTGCCATGTCGGCGCCTCGCACGCCGCGGCGCTCGCGGAATGCCGCGCCGCGCTGCGCTACAAGTATGCCGCCTACGCGTCCTGGGGCCTGGACGGGAAGAGCAAGGGCGACGACGACATCGCGCTGTTCGGCATGCCCTTCGAGGAATTCGCGAAGGATCGCTTCATCATCGGCGACAAGGTCTCGGTGGCGGAGGAGGTGGCGCGCTACCGCGAGGCGCTGGGCGCCGACCACCTCATCCTGCGCGTGCAGTGGCCCGGCCTGCCGCAGGAGCAGGTGCTGGCGAGCATCCGGCGGCTGGGGGAGATCTTCGCCTAGCAGCCTGGCTGTGGACGGCCCCGCAACGCTGGTTGGGTGATCGCCCTGGGCGTGATGCCGGCGATCCACCGAGACCGAGCCGGCACCCTGACGGGGCCGTCCGGCGCGGAACCGTCAGGTGTTCACCCACGGGGCACGCCGCCAGAGATCGGCGTACTGGGCCTGGGTCGCGCGCATCCGCGCCTCCCAGGCCGGGCCGGGCTCGTAGCGCGGCTCGATGAACAGCGCCTCGAAGCTCCGCACCGTGGCGGCATCCGCCGCCGTCTCCTGCACCGCCTCGCGCAGCCGCTCGACGATGGCGGCGGGCGTGCCGGCGGGCGCCACGATGCCGCGCTCAGAATACATCAGCATGTCGTGGCCGAGGGAGCGCAGCGTGGGCACCTCGGGGGCGAAGCGGCTGCGCTCGGTGCCGGCATGGCCGATGAAGCGCACGCCCTGCGGGTTCGGCATCACCTCGCCCACCGAGACGAGGTTCACGTGCACCTGCCCCGCCATCAGGGCCACGCGCTGCTGCGGCGCGCCGTTGTAATGCACGAGGGTGAAGCGCGCGCCGGTGGCGCGGGACAGCAGCACCAGCAGCAGGTGGTCATCCGTGCCGATGCCGGATGTCGAGGCGATGATGCTCTCGGGCTCCGCCAGGGCGCTGCGGATCAGGTCGGGGATGTCCCCGATCGGGCTGTCGGCCCGCACGATCAGGCCGGTCGCGTCGGTCATGACGTTGCCGATGAAGGCGAAGCTGTCGAGGCCGTATTGCGCGCGCCGCTCCACCGGCACGGTGACGAAGGACGGCATGTTCGTGACGCCGAGCACCAGCCCATCCGGGCGCGCGCGCGCCACATGGGTCAGGCCCACCTCGGAGGAGGCGCCGGGCCGGTTCACGACGGTGACCGGCGCGCCGAGCCGCGGCTCCAGGTGGCGCGCGAAAAGCCGCGCGACGATGTCGGTCCCGCCACCCGGCGAGAAGCCCACGACCAGCTCGACCGGCCGCTCCGGCCGCCACGGAGAGGCGATGGCCGGCGCGGCGAAGGGCGCGGCGAGCAGGGCGCCGAGGGCGGCGCGGCGCGTGACGCGGGTCATCGGGGTCTCCTGGATGGCGGCGACCCCTATGCGCCATGGCGCGCCCCGGCTGCAGGGCTTATCTGCGGGTGGCCCACGTAAAGCGGTCAAGGACTTCACCGGGGCGCGCGAGGGTTTGCAATGAATTGACAGGCCCGCCGCCCGCGGCGTCCGCCCCGCATCCACCCAGGGGGGCGGCAGGATGCGTCCGGCGGGCCTATATTGCCTGCATGACCCCGACCCTCTCCGTCCTCGACCTCTCCCCCATCCCGGAAGGCGCCTCCGCCGGCGACGCCCTGCGCAACTCTCTCGACCTCGCCCGCCACGCCGAGGCCCTGGGCTACACCCGCTACTGGATGGCCGAGCACCACAACATGCCCGGCCTGGCCTGCTGCGCGACGGCGGTGGCGCTGGCCCACATCGCGGCCGGCACCAGCACCATCCGCATCGGCTCCGGCGGCATCATGCTGCCGAACCACGCGCCGCTGATCGTGGCCGAGCAGTTCGGCTCCCTCGCCGCGCTGCATCCGGGCCGGGTCGATCTCGGCCTCGGCCGCGCGCCGGGAACCGACCAGCGCACCGCCTGGGCGATCCGCCGCACCATGGGCGGCGGCGACGTGGACGACTTCCCGCGCGACGTCATGGAGCTGATGGCCTATTTCCGGCCCGTGCAGCCGGACCAGCCCGTGCAGGCGACGCCGGCGGCGGGGCAGGACGTGCCGGTCTGGATCCTCGGCTCCTCCACCTATGGCGCGCAGCTCGCGGCGCATCTCGGCCTGCCCTACGGCCATGCCTCCCACTTCGCCCCGGGGCAGCTGATGGAGGCCATCGAGATCTACCGCGCGCGCTTCCGTCCCTCGGCCCGGCTCGACCGGCCCTATGTGATGGTCGGCGCCAACGTCACCGCGGCGCCGACGGATGAGGAGGCGCGCTTCCTGTTCTCCTCCGCCCAGCAATCGACGCTGAACCTGCGCCGCGGCCGCCCCGGCCGCCTGCCGCCGCCGGTGGAGGATTTCGAGGCGACGCTCGGCCCGTCCGAGCGCGCCGTGATCCACCATACCTTCGCCCGCGCCATCGTCGGCGGGCCGGAAACCGTGCGCCGCGCCGTCGCGGCGTTCGTTGCCGAGACCGGCGCCGACGAGCTGATGGCCACCGGCAACATCTACGACCACGCGCTGCGCAAGCGCAGCTTCACCATCCTGGCGGAGGCGGTACGGGCCCAGGACCGGGCCGCGGCTGCGGAATAGGCCGCCATGCGTCCCAGGGGCGTCGCGCCCGCGGGCGATCCCGCCTAACCTCGCCGCGATGGCGACGGTGGAACGGCTGATGGCGGCCCGCGCGGGCGCGCCCCGGGCATGATGCGCCTGCCCGGCGGGCTGGGCACCGCGCACCGCCTGCTGCTGCTGGCCCTCGGCGCGATGTTCGTGCAGCAGACCTTCGCCGCCATCGGCCGCAGCCTGCCCTCCGTGATCGCGCCGGCGATCATGGCGGACCTCGCCCTCGATCACGCCTGGCTCGGCGTCTATGTCGGCATCGCCGCCGCCGCCTCGCTCGGCTTCCAGCTCGGCTGCGGCAGCTTCATCCTGCGCTACGGCGCGCTGCGCATGAGCCAGGCGGCGCTGGTGATGCTGGCGATCGGCCTCGTCGCGGCGGCCATGGCTGGGCCGGTCTGGCTGTTCGCCGTCTCCGCCATCATCGGCGGCGGCGGCGCGGCGGTGTCCACCCCCGCCTCCTCGCACCTGCTCGGGCGCTACGCGCCGCCGCGCATCGCGCCGCTGGTGTTCTCGCTGAAGCAGACGGCGGTGCCGGTGGGGCTGCTGCTCTCCGGCATCCTCGGGCCGCTGGTCACCGGGCTGACGGACTGGCGCGGCGCGCTGCTGGCGGCGGCGCTCGGGTGCCTCGCCTTCACCCTGATGCTGCAGCCGCTGCGCCGGGAGTTCGACGCTGACCGCCAGCCCGGCCAGCGCTTCCGCATGTCCGACTTCGCCACCACCATCAGCGCAGTAACCAGGGATCGTGACCTTCGGGCGCTTTCCATCGCCTGCTTCGCCTTCAACGGGCTGCAGACGGTGTTCACCTCCTACTTCGTCACCTACCTGGTGGCGCTGGGCTACGGGCTGGCCGCGGCGGGCCTGGTGTTCTCCATCGTCATGGTCATCGCCGTGCCCTGCCGCATCCTCTGGGGCTGGGTCGGCAGCGGCCGCGCCGCGCCGCGCGTGGTGATGGGTGGGCTGGCGCTCGGCATGGCGGCGAGTTCCGTGCTGGCGGGGCTGTTCACCGCGGGCTGGCCGGTGCTGCTGATCGGGCTGGTGGCGGCGGGGCTCTCGGCCACGGCGATGTCCTGGCACGGCGTGCTGCTGAGCGAGACGGCGCGCCTCGCCCCCGCCGGCAACCGCGGCGCGGCGACCGGCGGCGTGCTGAGCTTCGGCCAGCTCGGCGGGCTGCTGCTGCCGCTGGCCTATGCGCTGCTGCTGAGTCTCACCGGCAGCTTCGGCGCGGGCTTCATCGCCTGCGGCGTGCCGGCGCTGTGGGTGGGGTGGGAGCTGCTGCGGCGCCGGCCGCCGACGCCGGGGTGATACCAACGCGCCGAGTTGTTGACCCATGCGGCGCGCCGGATGGCGCGCCGAGGCCGCGAACGCGGCCCGCGCCCAATGGCGCGAAGCCAAGCCGCGCGGATGCGCGGCGCCCGGCGTCTGAGGGGCGTTGATGTGTCAACATCAACGCGCGTTGGTATAAGGCGGGGCGGCCCATGGCGGTGAACCTTCCACCCGCGCCGCGTTGTTGAAGACATGATGCCGCCTGGATCCCCTGCCGCCCGTCCGGCACCGCCCGCGTTGTCGCTCCGCCGGCAGCGCGGTTGGCGCCGGCGCGAGCTGGTGCCGGTGCTGGCGCTTGGCGTAGCGGCGGCGGTCGGCGCGGCGGGCATCGCGCTGGTCGATGCCGCCGGCCCTGGCGGGGCCCGGTCGCTCGACGCTTCCCTGCTCCTGGCTCTGCGGTCGCCCAGCCATCCTTCCGACCCGCTGGGGCCGCGCTGGCTGGAGGAGGCGGGACGCGACTTCACGGGTCTGGGCGGGGTCGCGGTCCTGTCCTTCGTGGTGCTCTCGGCCGCGCTCTTCCTCGCGCTTGCGGGAAAGCGCGCCAGCGCGCTGGCCATTGCCATCGCCGGCGGCGGTGCGGCCGTGCTCGGCGTGGTGCTGAAGGGCTGGTTCGACCGGCCGCGCCCCGACCTTGTCCCACATGCGGTCCTGGTGTTCGACGAGAGCTTCCCGAGCGGCCATGCGACCGGTGCGGCAGCGGTCTATCTCACCATCGGCGTCCTGCTGGCGCGCACCGTCCCCGACCCGGAGGCGAAGCTCTGGCTGGTGACGGTGACCATCGCCGTCGCCGTGCTGGTTGCCTTGAGCCGGGTCTATCTCGGCGTCCACTGGCCGACCGACGTGCTGGCGGGCCTCGCAATCGGCGCCTTCTGGGCGGGCATGTGTTGGCTCATCGAAATATGGCTGCAGAAGCGCGGCACCGTGGAGCCCACGGAGGACCGCTGAGACCGGCCTCCGCGGGCGCCGCCGCCGTTGCCGCGGCGGACTGGCCTCAGCCCCGGATGCGCACCATCCCCGCCACCGCCGGCGCCTCGTTGCTCCCCGGAAACGCCGCCGCCACCGCGTCCACTGGCAGCTTCAGGTGGTCGCGCAGCAGCCCCTTGGCCACGCCGCGCAGATCGAGCGTCGGCGCCAGGTCGCGGTTGTCCAGCAACCCGCCGGCCCCAAGGCCCGGCCAGTCCGCCACCACCCGCCCGCCGGCCACGGCGCCTCCGATCACGAAGGCGGCGCCGCCCGTGCCGTGGTCGGTGCCGAAATTGCCGTTCGGCCGCACCGTCCGGCCGAACTCCGTCACCACCAGCACCGCGGTCTTGCCCCAGTGCGGCCCGAGCCCCGCCTTCAGCGCCGCCAGCCCGTCATCCAGGATGCGCAGCAGCGGCGTGAGGCGCGGGATCTGCCCGGCATGGGTGTCCCAGCCGCCCAACTCCATCGCCGCGACACGCGGCCCGTCCGCCGCCGCCAGCAGCCGCCCCGCCGTCGAGGCCAGGCCGGGGAAGGTGATCTGCTCCCGGTCCACCGGGCCGGTCCGCTGGCCGAGCGTCTCCGCAGCGAAGCCCCGGGCGCGCAACCCCTCGGCGAAGGCCGGGCCGAGCAGCGGATCCCCCGCCTGCAGCGCCGCCACGCGGTACAGCAGGTCAGGCGCCGGGCGCTCCATCCCCGTCGGCGCATAGGCGCCCACCGGCGTCGGCCCGCGCAGGAGCAGCGGCACGCCGGTGCCGATGGCCAGCCCGGCGCGCGCCGCCTCCGGGTTCGGCACCGCCGCCAGCGCGCGGTTCAGCCAGCCCGAGGACAGCCGCTCCGAAGCCCCGCTCTCCAGCATGTCCTGCGCGTCGAAATGGCTGCGCGTGCGCCAGTTCCCGGCCACCGCGTGCAGCACCAGCGCCTCGTTCGCCGCGTACATCGCGTGCAGCCGGGCCAGCGCCGGATGCAGGCCGAAGAAGCCGCCCATGTCGAGCAGCCGGGGGTTCTGCGCCTCCTCGCCCGCGCCGCCCGGCTCCGGCAGCGCCAGCGGGCCGCGCAGCCCGGCATGTGCGGCATCGCCATAGGGCTGCACCGCGAAGACGCCATCGAGGGCGCCGCGCAGCAGCACCACGACCAGCCGCGCGTCGCCGACCGTGCGCGCGAAGGCAAGGCGCGTCCGGCCCACCGCCACGGTCGCCGCCAGGCCCAGCAGCAGCCCGCGCCGCGTCGTCCGCGGCCCGCCCTCGCAGGTCTCGGTCATCGGCGCATGAACTCCGGGCTGGAGAAGACCAGCGTCAGCGCATCCCGCGGCGAGCCGGCGCGGTCCACCGCCGTCACCGTCTCGGCCCGCGCCAGCGGCCCGAGCACCGCAGCGGCGACGGCCCGCGGCTCCAGCAGCGCCTGCAGGCGCCCGGCGAGGGTATGCGCCCAGTCGACGCGGCGCATGATCGCCTCCGGCGCCGCCCAGGCCTCTCCGTGGTCGGGCCAGCCGATCGGCTGCGGCGCCGTCCACAGCGGCTGGCCCAGCGCCGCCATCCCGTTCAGCGCCACCTCCGGCCGGTCCTCCGGCAGGGCGGTCGCGCGGCAGAGCGCCAGCACGTAGTCCCCCGGCGTCCGCAGCTTGCCGAGCGGCGGCTCCCAGGCCGCCTCGAGCGCGAGCAGCGCCCGCGCCGCGGCGCCGAGGTCGCCATCGCTGTCGCGCAGCGCGGCCTCGATGGCGCGGATCGCCGCGGGCGGCGGGTCGTCGGCGACGAAGTGGCGGGCCAGCTTCACCGCCAGGTGCCGGTGCGTCGCCGGCTGCGCGGCGAGGAAGCGCAGCGCCGCCTCGGCGGCCTCCGGCCCCTCCTCGAAGGGGCGGCCCAGCACCCGCTTGGCGCCGGGTTCATGCGCATGCCGGCGGAAGATCGTGCCGAAGGGCTCGGCGCGCTGCGCCACGGACCAGCCGGTCAGCAGCCGGGCGAACTCGGTCACGTCGCCCTGGGTGTAGCCGCCGGAGGGCGAGAGGGTGTGCAGCTCCAGCACCTCGCGCGCGAGGTTCTCGTTCAGCCCGCGCCCGCCGCGCTGGCCGAAGGCGCTGTTCGGCCCGACCGAGCTGTCGGCGTTCAGGTAGATCAGCATGGCCGGGTGCAGCACGGCGGCCACCAGCATGTCGGCGAAGCGGCCGGTCACGTGCGGGCGGATCGCCTCGCGCTCATAGGCGCCAACCAGGAAGGAGAGCTGCCCGCTGCGCCGACTGGCCGTGAGGTGGTTCATCCAGAAATCCACCAGCCGCTCGCGGAACGGCGCCGCGGCGGCGAGGCGGCGGCTGGCCCAGGCCTGCGCCGTGCTGCGGGCAATCTGCCCGGCGCGGGTCGGGCCGGTCAGCTGTCCCTGGCTGCGGTTGCGATCAAGGATGTCCTCGGCGCGGGCGCGCAGGCCGTCACCGGCGGAGGGGCCGGGCGGCAGCGGCGCCTCCTCCCCCAGCTGCACGCCGAGCCAGGCGCGCGGATCAGCGGGCGGCGCCTCGCCCAGGCGGGGGCCGAGACCGAAGCGGATCGCCGCGACGTGCCATGTGGCGTTGACCATGCGCCGGGTCCTAGCACACTGGCGGCGCGCGGTGGGTTTCGGACTGTATCACCCGCGCCACCAGGTCGCCGAGCCGGGCATAGTCCGTGGCGCCGTTGTACGCCTGCGCCGAGAGCCGCAGCCACAACGCACCGCCGACCGCCATCACCGGCGCGTCGGTGCCGAGCGCCAGCAGCCGCCGCCGCAGCGCGAGCGCATCGGCCGCGCTGCCATCGACCGGCAGCCGCACCACGCCCATCGCGCCCTGCATCGCCGGCAGCGCGCCGGCCTCCGTGCCCAGGCGCGCCGCGAGCAGCGCACCGGCCCCCGCCGCGAGCGCACGGTTGCGCGCCATCAGCGCCGGCCCGCCGAGCCGCGCATGCGCCGCCAGCGCGGCCCCGATGGCCAGGAAGGGGCTCGGGTCGCGCGTGCCCGTCCAGTCGAACTCCGCGGCATAGCCCGCGCCCAGCCCGTGGCTGATCACCACCGGATGCGTCGCCGCCCGCCGGGCCGGCGCCGTCCAGAGGAAGCCGCAGCCGCGCGGCGCGAACAGCCATTTGTGCGCATTGCCGGTGTACCAGTCCGCCCCGATCGCGCCGACATCCAGCGGAACCTGCCCCGGCGCATGCGCACCATCCACCAGCACCGCCACGCCGCGTGCCCGGCACAGCGCCGCCATGGCCGCGACCGGCAGCACCAGCCCGCTCGGCGAGGTGATGTGGTCGAGCACCGCCAGCCGCACCCGCGGCCCGCCCGGCCCATCCAGCGCCGCGTCCAGCGCCGCCAGCACCCCCGCCTCGTCCGGCCGCGGGAAGGGCAGCGCCACCTCCTCGACCCGCGCCCCGGCCCGGGCGGCGACGAAGCCCGCCGCCTTGCGCACCGCGCCGTAGCCATGGCTCAGCAGCAGGATCGCGTCGCCCGGCGCGAGATCCAGGCCGCGCAGCACGGCGTTGCACCCCTCGGTGGCATTGGCGACGAAGCCCAGCCCCTCCGCATCGGCGCCGATGAACCCGGCGAGCCGGGCCGCCGCGTTGCGCAGCGCGCCGGGCAGCTCCGCCACCATGAAGCGGCTTGGCTGCGCCTCCACCCGGCGGCGCCATGCCGCCTGCGCCGCCGCCACGCTGCGCGGCACGGCGCCGTAGGAGCCGTGGTTCACGGTCAGGAAATCGGGCGCGAGGTCCCAGTCCTCGCCAGGGATCGGACGCGGGTCCATGGCCGTTCCTGGCGCTTCGGCCCGGGCGCGTCCAGGCCGGCCCCGGGCGGGCCGGCGGCGACGCCCTGCCCCCGCGCCGCCCATGGCGGCGACGCCCCGCCCCCGCGCCGCCCATACTGATGCTGAATCACGTCTTCGGGCGGTTTCGCCCTCCGGCAATCTGTTCTAGCCTTCCGCAACGCCGGATTTCCACGGGAGGGAACCCTGCCCGGACGCCGCCTCGTGCTGACCGCGGCCGCCGTGCTTGCCGCGCCCCGGCCCGCCCCTGCGCAGGCGCCGGGCGGCTGGCCGCAGGACCGGGTGACCATCGTCACCTCGCTGCCCGCCGGCAGCACGGTGGACATCACCACCCGCGTCTTCGCCGAGCACCTGGCGCGGCGCTGGGGCAAGCCCGTCGTCATCGACAACCGTGGCGGCGCCAACGGCGTCCTCGCCTGCCAGCATGTCGCGCGCGCCCGCCCCGACGGGCTGACCCTGCTGGCGACCTCGGCCATGACCCATGCCGCCAACCCGGCGCTGCTGGAGCGGCTGCCCTACGACCCGGTCGGCGACTTCGCCGCCATCACGCAATTCGGCAGTTCGGCCTTCGTGGTCATGGCCGCCAAGGGCCTCGGCGTCACCACGCTCGCGGCGCTGATCGAGCGCCTGCGGGCCGAGCCGGGGCGGCACAATTACGGCTGGGGCGCAGTGCCGGCGCATGTGGCCAGCGCGCTTCTCGTCGGCCTCGCCGGCGTTGACGTGGCGGCGGTCGGCTATCGCGGCAACCAGGCCGCCTTTCCGGACCTGATCAACGACCGCCTGTCCTTCATGTCGATCGACATCGTCGGCGGCAAGCCGCTGGTCGACCGCGGCGAGGTGCACGCGCTGGCGCTCTCCGCGCCGCAGCGACACCCCGCCCTGCCGGCGGTGCCGAATTGCATCGAGGCCGGGCTGCCCGAGTTCCGCTTCACCACATGGAGCGGCCTCTACGCGCCCCGCGCGACGCCGCCCGAGGTGGTGGCGCAGATCCACGCCGATTGCGCCGCGGTCTTCGCGCTGCCCGAGGCGGCGGCGCGATTCGCCGCGATGGGCAGCTCCATCGAGCGGCTGACCACCCCCGCGGAATTCCAGGCCTTCACCATCAGCGAGATCACGGCCTGGGGACGCATCATCCGCCAGGCGCGGATCAGCATCGAGTAGCAGAGGGAACCCAGGCACCATGTCCGAGAGCATGCATTCCCGCCACAACGGCCCGCGCATCAAGTACCAGGCCGAGGCGGGCTCGCCCTTCGAGACCATCACGGTGGACAAGCTGACGCCGATCATCGGCGCCGAGATCGGCGGCGTGGACCTGGCGAAGCCGTCCAACCGGCAGATGGACGAGATCCACCGCGCGCTGGCCGAGAACCTGGTGATCTTCTTCCGCGACCAGCACCTGACGCAGGAGCAGCACCTGGAGTTCGGCCGGAAGTTCGGCCCGCTGCACATCCATCCGGCGGCGCCCTCCGAGCCCGGCCATCCGGAGCTGATGATCATCACCGCCGACAAGGACAGCCCGCGCGCCAATGGCGAGGGCTGGCATTCCGACGTGAGCTGCGACGAGGAGCCGCCGATGGGCAGCATCCTCTACATCAAGGAATGCCCGCCGCATGGCGGCGACACGCTGTTCGCCAACATGTACGCCGCCTACGACGCGCTGTCGGACCGCATGAAGGCCTATCTGGAGGGGCTGCGCGCGGTGCATGACGGCGAGGAGAATTACCGCGGCACCTACGCGAATTTCGGCGTGCAGGACAAGAAGACCTACCCGCGCGCGGTGCACCCGGTGATCCGCACTCATCCGGTGACGGGCAAGAAGGCGCTGTATGTGAACAAGGGCTTCACCCGGCGCATCCTCGACATCCCGCCGGACGAGAGCGCGGGGATTCTGGCCTACCTCTACGAGCATATGGCCAACCCGCTGTTCCAGTGCCGCTTCCGCTGGCAGGCCAACAGCATCGCCTTCTGGGACAACCGCTGCGCCCAGCACCGCGCCATGTGGGACTACTGGCCGCACCGGCGCTACGGGAACCGGGTGACGGTGCGGGGGGAGCGGCCGGTCTAGGGTGCGTTGCCCCCGGGGGAAGGGCGCTGCCCTTCCCCCGGGCCCCCTATACCCGCCAGGACACTCAGTTTCCTCGCGGATCCGAGCTTGACCGTGCCACTTTCCGCTCTGACGGACGAAGGGGCGAGACCTGCGAGCGAAGCAGTTTGGCCTTGGCTAGGCGTGCCGAGCTCGGGCATCCGAATGAGCAGGGCCAGCGCGGTGCGGCCACCCGACCCTTGCCCCTCGGCCGAGGCTCGGGCTAACGCCCCCGCACCATGTCCAGCACCGCCCTGCAGCCCGCCCGCGGCACCCATGACCTGATCGGCGAGGAGCACCGCCGCCATCGCCGGGTGGTCGAGGCCGCGCGCGACATTGCCGCCCGCTACGGCTTCGAGGAATGGGCGACCCCGGTCTTCGAGGACACCCGCGTCTTCTCGCGCTCCCTCGGTGACACCTCCGACGTGGTGACGAAGGAGATGTACAGCTTCGTGGACCGCGGCGGGGAGAGCGTGACGCTCCGCCCGGAGAACACCGCCGGCGTCTGCCGCGCCCTGGTCTCCAACGGCCTCACGCAGTCGAACCTGCCGCGCAAGGTGTTCTACGCCGGCCCGATGTTCCGCTACGAACGGCCGCAGAAGGGCCGCTACCGGCAGTTCCACCAGATCGGCATCGAGGTCCTCGGCGCCGCCGAGCCGCTTGCCGACGCCGAGGTCATCGCCTGCGGCTGGCACATCCAGCAGGAGCTGGAGATCGCCGAGGGTACGGTGCTGGAGGTGAACACGCTGGGCGACCGCCCCTCCCGCGAGGCCTATCGCGCCGCGCTGGTGGACTATTTCACCCGGCACCAGGACCGCTTGAGCGAGGACAGCCGCCTGCGGCTTGGGAAGAACCCCTTGCGTATCCTCGACAGCAAGGATCCGGGCGACCAGACGCTGATGGACGGGGCCCCGACGATCCACGACCACCTGACCGCGGAGGCCGCTGCGTTCTATGCCGCGCTCAGGCGCCACCTGGATACCTTCCGCGTGCCTTTCCGCGAGAACCCGCGCATCGTGCGCGGTCTCGACTACTACAACCACACGGCCTTCGAGTTCGTCACGGACCGGCTCGGCGCCCAGGGCACGGTGATGGGCGGCGGCCGCTATGACGGCCTCGTGGAGCAGATGGGCGGCCCGCCCACCCCCTCGGTCGGCTGGGCCGCGGGGGTGGAGCGCCTGTCGCTGCTGCTGGAGGCCGCCGGCCTGACCCCGCCCGCGCCGCGCCCCGCCGTGGTGGTGCCGGTCGGCGACGCCGCCGAGCCGCAGGCCATCATCCTGCTGCAGGCGCTGCGCAACGCCGGGCTGGTCGCCGAGATGGCCTATCGCGGCAACCTCCGCCGCCGGATGGAGCGCGCCAACCGGATCGGCGCCGCCGCCGCGGTGATCCTCGGCGAGGATGAGCTGGCGCGGGGGATGGTGATCGTGCGCAACCTCGATGACGGCACCCAGGCCGAGGTGCGGCTCGATGCCGTGGTCGAGGCGCTCGCCGAGACCGAGGTCGAGGGCGCGCTGGAGGCGGCCATGGCTGACGAGCTGGAGGAGGGCTTCGAGGCCATGCTTGACGAGGATGAGGAGCCCGACGACAGGTGAACATGGTCGAGAAGCTCGACCGGGTGCTGCGGCGGGCGGAGGAGATCAGGCACCTGCTGGCCACCGCGGACGGCGCGCAATTCGGCGCGCTGTCCAAGGAGCTCTCCGAGATCGAGCCGCTGGTCGAGAAGGTCAACGCGCTGCGCGCCGCCGAACGGGCGCGCGACGAGGCCGAGGCGATGCTGGCCGACCCCGAGATGCGCGACCTGGCCGAGGCCGAGTACCAGGAGCAGCGGGATCGCGTGCCGGCGCTGGCGCGCGAGCTGCAGCTCATGC
>ERZ1066123.1022-NODE-1022-length-18116-cov-7.121422_pt1 | contig 18116 bp, 30 predicted proteins | sample MGYA00382770_ERZ1066123 | MGnify/ENA primary metagenome ERZ1066123 (study PRJEB33369, sample SAMEA5778353) | biofilm metagenome | biome: Industrial cooling water; feature: Water cooling tower basin; material: Biofilm | place: United Arab Emirates | collected...
GTGCTACTGTTCATTGCCCGAGACGCGGACCCTCGTCGTCGAGGAGAAGAAGGTCGATGACGAGATCGACGAGATGGTGACCGAGGTAGTCGCCGCCCCGCAGAACAAGGTGTTCTGCGTGTTCGTAAACCTGACGGGGTCGAAGTACACGATCCTGGACTGGCAATGGAGGGAAAGCGATCGGGGGACGCCCGACGCACCCATGAACGCATCCACTCACTTTGGGAGACTGCTGTGGCCGATCAACTGACCGAATACGTCAACACACTGAAGCCGAGGCGGTTCAAGTCGCACCCGTTCTACTCAAAGGACGGCGACTTCCTGACGTATTTCTTCAGCGGTCAGGACTCGTTCGCCGAACGCGTCGACGACATCCTCACAGTCTACCGGCACATGGAGACACGGGAGGTCGTCGGCTTCAAGCTCAAGGGCGTCGCCCACCTGCTGCGGTCGCTCGGGTCGTTCGAGTTCGAGGTCGTCAACGGGCGGGGCGAGGTTCTGCTGAGTATGCTCCTGATGCTCGCCCCCTACACCGCGCCCGCCGGCTCTGCCTCCGCCGATTTGCCGATATACAAGGACCTGGCCGAGCGGGCCAAGTCGGCAAAGGTGAACAAGGCGGAACTGGAAGTGGAACCGACCGCGTCCGCCTGCTGAACGGAATCCAACAATCGCATCATTGCGGCCCGGGAGGCTCCCGGGCCGCAATCGTTTCCGGTGCGGACGCCCGCACTACCCCGCGACCGCCACCCGCACCCCCGCCAGCCGGCCCGCCTCCCGCGCGAACCTCGCCTCCGCCGACCCCTCCCGCGCGAACAGCACCACCGCGTCGCAGCTCGCCACCAACCCGCACACCGCCCGCATCGTGACCTCCCGCGGCCGCAGCCCCGGCGGGGCGACCTGCGTCGTCGCCCCGAGCCAGCGCCGGCCCTCGGCGAAGTCGCGGGCCGCCCGATCCGCCGGGTGGCCGCAACCCGTGTGCAGGACGACCCGGTGCGTGGTCGCGACGCGGGCCGTCAGCCGCGATAGCGTCCGGGCGACGGCCGCCGGGTCGTCGAAGTCGGCCGTCCCCGTCACGCCGAGCACGAACAGGGGGAGTTCTTCCTTCTTCGGGGCGGATGCCCAGCCGCGACCGGTGCTCATGACGCCACCCGCTTCGACGGCTTCTTCGAGATCGCGGCCGGCCGGATCGTGTCCCGCTCCTCGACCCACGCCAGCCGCTCCCCGCCGAAGTCCACGAGCAACTGCGAGTCCTCCGCGTCGACCGCGATCCCGAGCACGAAGGCGGTGCCGGCGACCGTGACCCACCGCTCGGCCGGGACGTCGAGCCGCTCGCGGGACCGCGCGTCGCGGACGGCGGCGGGCCGGCCGGGGCCGCGGCCGGAGGGTTTCGCCGGGGCGCGGAGCGTGGCGACGTAGACGGGGCGGGTGACGAACGTGTTGGGTTTGTGGATCGCGAGCATGACGGGGGACTCCGGGTGACGCGCTCGAAGTGAACGCGGGCGGAGGTTACCACACGAGGAACGGCCGCTCCGAAGTCGGTGGCGGAGGAATCCGGAAGAATTCGGAAAAAAGTTTCGCGAGCTCGCATCTATACGATTGACCATACTGAACGCATGTGTCATAACAACCGCACGCAGCACGGACCGCACCCCGCCGGCGCGGTGCCGGCGGGATCGTCTCCGGGGGAGGTCCGGGGAACACTCGACGCGGGGGGATGGGATGGCGAATCTGTTCGCAGGGGTCCGCGAGGCCGGCGTCCGGCCGGCCGCCGGGGGCTCGACGGAGGTGTACGTGGTGCTGCCGGGCGGGGGCTCGGGGCCGAAGGCGAAGGGCCGGATCCGGGCCGGGGACGACGCGGCCGCGGTCAAGTGGGGGAGCGTGCTGTTCGCGTTCTCCGGCCCGCGCCGCCGGGCCGTGGTCGCCGAACTGCTCCGGGCCAGGGAGGACGGCTACCGGTGGGTGAGCCAGGAGGCGCTCTTGGAAATCGCCGCGGACTGCGGCGGCCGGGACGACGACGGCTGCCGGCGGGGGGCGCGGCTGCGCGACCTGTTCCGCGACCACCCGGCCTGGGGCACGCTGATCGTGCCGGGGCCGAGCGACCACGGGCCGAGCGGCTGCTACGGGATCGCGGAGCCGCCGGCCGCCGGGTGATTCCGGAAATACGGAAGATCGTATTTCACGCCCCGGAGCAACCGGGGCGGCTTCGATTTCGGGTTTGCCGCAGCTCGGCTGTTCACGAGGCCCGAACAATGGGACGCTGTCGCGCCGAACGGATTCGGGACGCGGTCACTTGCGGACGGCACCCCGGATGCCACAATAGGCAACAGAATAACGGGGACGGGTGCGTCATGTCGAACTTCCTCGAAATCCGAATCCGTCGCGAGGGGAAGGCCGAATCCCGTCCCGAGGACGTCGACTTCGCGGCCGACCTCAGCCCGCTGGTGAGGTCGATCTCCGAGGCCGCGGTGATCGAGGCCGGCGTCAACCCGACCAGGGGGAAGGGCTCGTCCCCGTCGCTGGCCCTCGAATCGCTGACCCCGGTCCGCGGACTTGCCGCCGGGGACCGGATCGCGGCCCCTTCGTACCGCTTCCTCGTCAACAAGGATCTCGAAGCGGCGGTCTCGCATCTGACGGCGGGCCTCGCGGGCGACCCGGGGGTGAGGCTGGTCCCGCAGGCCGCCGAGAGGCTACTGTCGGGCGTGAACCGGGCTCGAAAGCGGTTCACGGTGCAGATCGAGAACGGCGTCGTGACGCCCGCGTTCTCGAAGAAGAGCCCCCCGCCCATGATCGCGTCGGTCGAGACGCGGGAGTTCGACACCGAGATCGGCGTCTACGTCGAGTGGACGGGCGGGCGGCGGCCGTCGGCGAAGGTCATCCTCCACGGGTCGGGGCAGCGGATCACGGTGAACCTGCCGACCGAGGCCGCGATGCGCGAGGTCCTCCACCACGACGCGGTGCTGAGCGGGAGGGCGCAGTACGTCGTGGACCCCGACCGGTTCTACAAGCCGGTACGATTGCTGTCGTTCAAAACAACCTCTTACAAGCGGCTGCGGCGGGTTGCGACCGAGGTGCTGTTCGAGGAACTGGCGGCCGCGACCGGGGGCGTCTGGGACGCCGTCGACCCGTCGCGGCCGCTCGACGACGATTCCGAAGTCAAACCGGACGAGGTCGCCCAGTGATCGTCTTGGACACGAACGCGGCAATCGCCGCGTTCCAACTCAACCCGATGGAGTCTTCGGCGGTCCACCGCGACCGGGTCCGGTGGTACATCCTCGGCAACGGGGGGCGGTTCTCCTTCCCGTCCGTCGCGCTGGCCGAGTACCTCGTTCGGTTCGAGCAGCGCGAGCGGGCGGCCGAGTTCGCCGAACTCGCCGGCGGCGGGATGCACGTCGTCCCGTTCGACAGGCTGACGGCCGAGATCGCCGCGGACATCCAGCGCAGGTACTCGGCCGGCCGGACGCTTTCCAAAGTCGCACGTCAAGACGGGACGCACCGGGTTCTGACGAAAGTCGACTTCATGCTCGTCGCGACCGCCCACCAGCACGGCGCGACGGCAGTCCTCGCGGCCGACCCGACGGTTTGCAACATCGCCAGGTTCGTCGGCCTGAACGCGATCCCCATAGCCAGCCTTCCCGACCGCCCGGCTCCCACGCCAGTTCAACCGGCGGTGCCACAGACCACACCGCGGCCAATCCAGTCGACGCTGTTCGACATTGCGGAAGGCGACCAGTCGGCGGGCGGGTAGGCTCGTGCACGCTAACCGGGGTCGATTTCGTTGAACGCGGCAACCATCGCGGCCTCGATCGTGGTGAACTTGCCCCGCAAAAACCGCTTGTCCACAGACGCGAAGACGCCGTACTGCCCCTCGCCAACAACGACGAGCGACCCGTTCTTCTTGCGGTAGAAGTTCCCGTTCTTCGACCGCTTCCAGCCGGAGTTCACGAAGGTCTTGCGTCGGGATGCCCGGTTCCGGACGCGGGCCTCGGCGGCCTTCCCGTCATACCCCTGGGCCATCTTTTCCGCGCACACGCAGCCGACCTTCAGGTTCGGCGAGGCGTCGTGCCACATGTGGTGGACGTAGCGAATGGACTCCTGCCCGCACATCTCGCAGGTGTGAACGGCGTCTTCGAGGTCTTCGACCTCGATGCACGTCCAGTCCTTGTGGGGGATGCCGGGCGTGTTCCACCGGTTCACGGGCGACCTCCGCGAAGAAATTCCCCCGACTCCCGCCCCGGACCCCGCCCCAGCTCCCACCTGGCGCAGGGGGCACCCGGTACACTGCGGCTGCCGCCGGTCGCCGGGCGCGACGGGCAGGGACCGCGGCCCGTCCCCGCGGGAGGAGTCTACGACATGACGCAGGAACAGGTTCGGGAACTCGCCGCGAAGCTGACCCTCGCCGACCTGGTGCGGCTGAACGAGGCGGTGCTGCGGGCCGCGTGGCCGGGGAGGAATGAAATGACCGCCGAGATGATGCGAGAGGTGCTGAGGAAGTACGCAGCCGAACATCACGCGGCAGACGGCCCCGTGACGGTGGTGTTCCGAGATCGCGAAGGGGTGATCGTCGGGACGCTCGTTGTCAGGCCTACTGCGGCTTCTTCTTCGGAAGGCTCGCGCGACTTTCCGCAGCCTGTTGCTCGCTAGCTTCGAGCAATTCGTGATCGAGCAAATCCCGCAGCAGATTCTCGACCATCTCGGGAATCGACATTTCTCGAAGAGCGGCAAGCTTCTTGATCTTCCTTGAAGTGCCGACGTAAATCCGGATCGTGGTCTGATCCCGATCCGGATCAACTTCCACGTATTCCGCTTCCTGCGGCTGCTCGTTTTTGGCCTTCGCCATCGCGACCACCATCTGATCCTCCCGCCCGCACAAAGCCGGCGACATGTCTACAGCGTAGCGATTGCTACACGGCATACCAGTATTCGACGCGATTTTCTGGTTGACAAGCTCAGCAGCAAAAGATACAAATCATCAACGCATCGGCCGATGCAAGTAAACGGTGTGACAATGAGCGAACACAAGCAAGCCAACGACCAGACCCGCGAATCCACGATCCGCGTTTACCGCGAGTCCGCGCGGATGATTGCCACCGCGGCCTCGCACCGCGGCCTCACCATCGCCGAGTTCTTCGACAGCTTCATCCGGCCCACGGTGCTGCGCGAGTATGCGGCGGCGTTGGACGAGGCGAAGCTCGAGCTGGACCGCGAGCTCGCGGCGGCCGGCAGCAGGTAACCCCTACACCGTCCCCCTCACCCCCAACCCCGAGCCCGCCCGTGATCGCCGCCGCACCCCTGAAGATCGACCTTGCCCCCACCCCGACCTACAAGTCGCGGATCGCGACCTGGCTCCCCACCGAGGACCGCTCGGTCGAGGACTGCGACGGCCGGCTGACGATCGACCTGCAGCGGTCGCTGCGGGCCGGGGCGAAGGTCGAAAGCGACACCTACGCGATCCAGGAAGACCTTGCCCAGTCGACGCTGGACTTCCGGGTCTTCCAGGTGCTGAACCTGACCGACGACACGCAATCCGACGTTTACGAGACTTCGATCAGCCTTCGGCCGAAGCTCTTTCGGAGCAAGTGCTCCTGCATGGGCTCGAAGTGCGGGCACAAGCGGGCGATCTCCTGCAAGCACATCGACGCCCTGAAGGCGGTCAAGGCCGCGGGCGGGTTGCCCCTGCCGGCGCAGCCGCAACCCGAGCCCGAACCGAAACCCGCCTCCCACCCGTGCGGCGCGTGCAACGGGTTCGGCCTGGTCCAGGGGCCGACGCACGACCGGTACGGCTACGAGCGCGAGCCCCGGCTTTTCACCTGCGGGTACTGCGGCGGCTCGGGCCGGTGCGAGGGCGGCGACCGGCTCGTCCCCGAGCGCGGGGCGCTGCTCGCCGACCCCAGGAACTTCTCGCTGAACTGAGACACCGGGCCGGCCCCGTTGTGGGGCACGCGGTTCCATTCCCCCGCGCGTCCGGGTTCGACCCCGGCGGCCCGACTTCGACCGAAACACCCGTGGAGTCCGCCCGATGGAAAGCTGGCGAATCGTCTTCCGAGACGGCTTCTCGAAGGTGCTGAGCACCGCGGGCCTGATCGCACTCCGCGAGGCGATCCGGACGGACGACCCGCGGCTGGTACAGGGGTCGACGACGATCCCGCGGCCTCTTGAAGTTGCCGAGACGTGGCCGTGCGAGGGGGCGTGTGCCATGGGGCTTTGCGGCTGGCTCGGTGACGGGCTCGAAACGATCGGCGAGGTCGAGGAGTTTTTCGCCAAAGCCTGCTTCGAGGCGGACCTCCTGGTCAAGTCGGCTGGCGGCTGCCGCTGGTACCTGAACTGGTTCGACGACGTTCCCCGCGATGTTATGCGGCGGGAACTGCTCGCCGAGGTCGAACTCGAGCTGCGACGCCGCGAGGTCCCGGCCGCCGCCCCTCTCGCGGGGGACGCGGCATGAATCGCGACCGATCCTACATGCCCGTTGATCCGGTGGCTCCCGCGATGGCCACGATCCGCGTCGTGCTTTGGCTGTCCGGCCCCGGCGACCCGCTGGTCGTCTGGCTGAGGCTGCCCGACCCGTGGCGGCGGAACGGCCCCGAGTTCGGAGCCGCGGCGACGGTGGCCGGGCTGAGGATGGAACTGGCCGAGTCGCTGCCGACGCACGACCGGGCGCTCGGCGTCTGGCTCAAGTCGGCGGCCGACCGGTCGGCGTGGCTGGAGCGGTTGCTCGCCGAGCGGATCGAGTTCGTCGTCGAGGAGGACGGCCGGTGAAGACCAAGCCGCGCAAGCCCGTCGCCTCCCCCGAGACCCCCGTCCCCCGCGGCGGGCTGGTCCGGGCGGTCCGCGACCTCGCCGCCGAGTCGCCGCAGCACCTGGCCGCGGCCGGGCTGACCGAGGCGGACGCCGGCGTGCTGATCCGGGCCGCCGCCGAGGAGGCGGCCCAGGCCCCGTTCGCCCGCGGCACCCAGGCGACGCTGGCGGACGGGCGATCGCTGCGGACGCGTGGCACTTTCGCGACGCTGGCGGACGGGCGATGGCTGTCGATCACCGTGGAGGCAGACAAGCGGAAGGTGTCGGTCACGGTGCAGTACCCGAGGGAGACATGAGCGACAGCGACCCGTGCATGTGCTTCCGGCCCGACTGCGAGCGGTGCTGGGGCGAGCTGGCGGCGGCGGCCCCGGCCGACGAGCCCGACGGCGGGCCGGCCGAAGACCCCTGGACCGACTGCGGAGGCGAAGGATGAGCCCGGAACTGATGCCCGTCTACGCGGTCGTCGGCCTGTGCGCCGGCAGCCTGGTCGGCCTGGCCCTGTGGGGCGGCCTGGTCCGCGCCCTGCGCGACGAGCGGGACGGCCTCGAAGACGCGCTGAAGGACGCCTACGGCACGATCGACCGGCTGACCCGGCGGACGGGCGACCCCGGAGCCGACTGACCGGCGGGCGAGGCGCTAGCGCCCGCCGGCCCCGCCCGGTGCGTTGCCGGGCGGGGAGACTTTCCCCGCCAGCCTCGGTGCCCCAGGTGCCCCATGCCATTCGGACCGGACGGCCGGCGGCGGCCGTGGACGGAGGCCGAGAGGCGGCTGGCCCTCGCGTGTCACGCCCGGGGCGAGACCGCCCGGGCGACGGCCGCCCGGCTCGGGCCGGGGTTCGACGAGCGGACCGTCCACCGGCTCTGGAGCAGGGGCCCGGACGTCGGCCAGCACCCGCGGGCGTTCCGCGGGGCCGACAACCGGGCCAGGCTCATCCCCCTGCTCGGCCAGGGGGTCCACCCGGCGAAGGCGGCCCGGATGATCGGGATCAGCCGGGTGCGGGCGTCCCAGATCGCCAGGGAGCTGGTCGCCGCGGGGATCGTGACCCGCGGCGGCGTCCGCGGCCCCTACGCGGTGAACGCCGCGGTCTGGGGCCGCGGGGACGACGACTGAACGACCACCAACGGAGTGACGCGATGCTCTTGGACGACGTGACCGAGGCCTACGTGAAGGTCAACCAGTTGCTGCGGCAGTGTACCCCGGAGGAACTGCAGCACCTGAAGATCGAGGACATCCCGGCGGAGTACCGCCGCCGTCCGAAGGTCAACCACGTGCTGACCGGGGACCACGGCGTGCGGCTGGTCGACGGGGTGGAGCAGGTCCCCGACCTGCCGGACCCCGCGCAGTGCGCGGCGAGTTGAAACGGCCGGCGGCCCTCGCTGCCAGGGGAGGGGGCGAGGGTAGGCGAGGACGACGCGGCGACCGGTCGGGCGGCCTGCGTTCGTTCGAGTGTGGGTGCGAATCCCACCGCCGGCACTGGGTGTGAATCGAAGACCTGTCACGGAGCAAAGCATGAGCACGGCAGTTGCCATCGCCGAACCGCGGCCCGCGGCGGCCGAGGGCCACACGATCAGCATGACCCGCGACCAGATCGATCTGCTGAAGCGGACGATCTGCGCCGGGGCGACGGACGACGAGTTCGAGATGTTCCTCGGCGTCTGCAAGCGGACCGGGCTCGACCCGTTCGCGAGGCAGATCCACGCGGTGAAGCGGAAGACGAAGGACGAGGACGGGAACTTCGTCGAGAAGCTGTCCATCCAGGTCGGCATCGACGGGTTCCGGCTGGTGGCCCAGCGGACCGGCGAGTACGGCGGGCAGGTCGGCCCGCTGTGGTGCGGGCCGGACGGCCGGTGGGTCGACGTGTGGCTCGCCGACGAGCCGCCCCTCGCCGCGAAGGTCGGCATCCTCCGCAAGGGGTTCGCGGAGCCGGTGTGGGCAGTCGCCCGGTACGCGAGCTACGTCCAGACTCGCGCGGAGTACGTGAACAACAAGCGGACCGGGAAGCAGATCCCCAACCGGATGTGGGCGCAGATGCCCGACGTGATGATCGCGAAGTGTGCCGAGTCGCTGGCCCTCCGCAAGGCCTTCCCCCAGGAACTGAGCAGCGCGTACACCGCGGACGAGATGGCGCAGCTCGAGAACGAGGGGCCGCCGCCGAAGATGGGCGTCTCGTCGACGGCCGCCATCGCCGGCAAGAACGGGTTCCCCGCGACCGCGGAAGAACTCGCCGACCAGGTCAACGCCGGGGCAGTGTCCCTGTCCGCCGCCGCGAACCTCGACGCGCTCTCCGCGGCCTGGCGTGCGATCCCGCAGGCGATCAAGCCGCTGCTGGTCGCAGTCAAGGATCAGCGCAAGGCCGCGATCGCGAGTGGTGCGACCCCGGCCGTCGCCCCCAACGTCCAGACGCCGCCGCCGAAGGCCCAGCCGACGCTCGCCGCCGCCGACCTCGAGCAGTTCGAGGCCGACCTGGAGCACGCCGGGATGCCGTGGGAGTCGGTCGTCGAACAGTTCCAGGCGAAGTTCGGGTGGGCCGACGACGCGGCCGTCGAACGCGTCACCTACAAGCAGCGGGACGAGATCGTGAAGTGGCTGAACGCCGCGGCCCCGGCGATGGCCTGACCGGAGCACGGGCCGCTCCCGGCCCTTTAAGCGTTGCACGAAACGACGCGGTGGAGGGGATTCGCCGGGAGTGCCCTGAAACCCCGGCTGCCGACGGCGTGCCGGATTGCCCCGGCACGGGTTTCGGCGGACGTACCGCCTCAGCGGAAAGACGCAGAGGCACACGCGACCGACGCGGGACGGTGGGCGGTCCTCATTGGGACGGTTTCCGCCAGCCGACGGCCCCGCTCACCCGGTTCGAGTCCGGGCGTTCGCACTGACTCAAATAACCTCGGAGATTGCCCATGTCGCGTCACAACCGCATGCGCCGCAAATGGCGATGCACGAAGTGCAAGTGGCACATGCACCCCGAACTGGCCGCCCCCGGCGAGGCCCTCGCGGCCAGGGCCGGGGTTACCGACCGGCTCGTCCACGTCTGCGGGCACTGCAAGACCTGCCACTACGCCGAGGGGGACGGCGTCCGGGCGCTGACCCCGGCCGAACTGTTCGACCTGCACGTGGCATTCCCGGCGACGATGGCCCGGATGGAGATGACGGCGTTCCCGGAGTCGTCGACGCCGGCGGGGACGATCACGATCGCGGCGGGGTGAGATTCCGCCCCGCCGGGCAACCGGACGCGTGATGATCGGCGTTGATCCAACTGACGGCCGACGCGGGACCGCGACTCGGGGGTATTGGGCGACCCGACAGCGGAACAGCCGACTCTCCGGGTGCAAGTCCCGGCGGCCGTCCTCGACTGTGACGACGCGAGGAAGGACCTGTGACGACGACCCCGGACAACCCGCTGCTCGCCGCCGCCCTGGACTACGCCGGGCGCGGGTGGCGGGTCGTCCCACTGCACCAGATCGACGCGAACAACAAGTGCTCGTGCGGGAACCCCGGCTGCGAGTCGTCCGCCGGCAAGCACCCCCGGCCGAACGACTGGCAGAAGATCGCGTCCGCCGAAGAGCCCCAGGTCCGGGCGTGGTGGCGGCAGTGGCCGGGGGCGAACGTCGGCGTGGCGCTCGGCTCCGCCAGCGGGGTCGTCGCCGTCGACATCGACCCTCCGGGCGGGGAGGCCTTCCTCCTGAACCTGGCGGCCGGCGACCTGCCCGAGACCGTCGAGATGTTCACGGGCAAGGGCCGGCGGCTGATCTACGCCGTCCCCGACGGCCTCGAACACGACCCGAAGACCACGGTGTTCAAGGACGGGAAGGAAGAAGCGGTCCGGCTGCAATCGACGGGCGGGCAGTGCGTCATGCCGCCGAGCCGCCACCCGAGCGGGAGGGACTACCGCTGGGCGGTCGGCCGGTCGCCGGCGGACCTCGACCCGGCCCCGATGCCACTGTGGTGCATCGGGGCGATGTGCCGGCCGAAAGAACAGCCGCCGGTGGCGGACGCCGGGGCTACGGGCCTCTACTCGCCGGGGGCGGACTTCAACCGCCGCGGGGACTGGCTGCGGGACGTGATCCCCGACGCGAAGCTCGACGCGAAGGTCGGCGACGTGCTGCGGGTGACGCGGCCGGGGAAGTCCGGCGGCTGCTCGGCGACGATCGGGTACTACAGGGCGAAGGACGGCACCCCGGCCCTGTACGTGTTCTCCGGGAACTGGCCGGGGCTCGACGGCGGGAAGTGCTACGACAAGTTCGGCGCGTACGCGAAGCTGCACCACGGCGGCGACTTCAAGGCCGCGGCCCAGCGGCTCGCCGACATGAACTACGGCGACAAGCGGCCGAAGGCCCGCGTCACAACCCGGCCGTCGACTGACGGTTCGGCGGAGCCGGCTCCGCCAAGCGAACCCGAGGCGTGGGAGGCGATCGTCCCGCTGACCGAGTCGACTTCGGTCCCAAAATTCCCGCTCGAGGCGATGCCGGATGGTCTTGCGAAGTATTGCCGCGACGTGGCCGAGTCGACCGGGACCCCCGTGGATTACGCGGGCGTTTCCCTGCTGGGCGTTGCGAGCGGCCTCGTCGGCGCGACGCTCGCGGTCAAGTTGCAGGACGGCACGGACGGCTGGCGGGAGCGGCCGCTGCTCTACCTGTGCGTCGTCGCAGACCCGTCTGCCGGGAAGACCCCCGCCCAGTCCGCCGTCGAGCGGCCGGCGACCAGGGCCTCGCAGAAGGCGGGCGGACCGCCGACGTTCATCACAGACACCACGGTCGAGGCTCTGGCCCCGCTGCTCAAGAAACGCCCTCGCGGGGTTTGCCTGACGGTGGACGAAATCGCGGGGTGGGTCGGGTCGTTCAACCAGTACAAGGCGGGCGGCAAGGGCGGCGACCGCGACTTCTGGCTGTCGAACTGGACGGGAAAGTCCTGGACCGTGGTCCGGAAGAACTTGGCCGAGGGGTACTCCTCAATCCCGCACCCGTTCGTTTCGGTCCTCGGCGGCATCCAGCCCGACCGCCTCGCGACCCTGGCGGGCGCGGACGATGGTTTCCTGGAGCGGATCCTTTGGTCCTACCCCGACCGGCTGAAGCCCAGGACGAGTCGAAAGGCGGTGAACGGAACGATCTGGGAGGAAGTCGCCTCGAAGTTGCTCGGTCGGGCGATGAAGGAAGTGGGCACGCGGAACGAGGAAGACAAGTCGGACAGGTCGGGGCTGACGGAGTGTCCGAACGACCTCACCCTCGATGCCGCGGCCGCGGACGTGTTTTTCGACGTCTGGTGTCGCCGCATGGACCGCGAGGCGGCCAAGGCGGCCGAGGAACTGGACCGGCTCAAGGGCGTGTACGCCAAGATGAAGGGATACGCCGCCCGGCTCGCGGTCGTCTGCTTCGCGCTGCGAGAGGCCAGCAAGATCGACGGCAAGGGATCCGTGTCCGTGGTCAACGCGGAGGACATGGCGTCCGGCATCGCCCTGGCCGAGTACTTCCTCGACCACGCGAAGCGAGCCTGGAACGCGATGGCCAACGACGGTCGCAAGTCGCTGGCAGAGGTCGCCCTCGACTGGATCTGCCGCAACCGACGCACGGCGTTCTCCCGCAGCGACCTCCACACCGCCCTTCGCCGGCACGTCAAAGACCCCGAGGAGTGGGGCGATCCCCTCCGGCTCCTGAAGAATCTCAACTGGATCCGCTACCAGGATCAGCCTCGGGCCGCCACGGGGCGGCGGCCGACGCCGCGGTTCGAGGTCAACCCCGAGGCGTTTTCTGCGCGCGAGTTGTACAAACAACGCCAAAAAACCCCCGATTCTGCGCAAACAACTCCCCAGGTCGAGGGCGTGGCGTGAGTTGTTTGCGCAGAAGCCCGAGTTGTTTGACGTTGTTTGTACAAGCGGGGCGAAGGACGGAACCAACGATCTCTGAACCGGTTGCGGCAATTCAGGTGCGTTGTTTGTGTTTTTTGGACGCATTCCCAGGAGAGGGGGAGAAGGGATGTCGGAACAGCTTCCTGCCGAAACGCGCGCAGAAAACTCAAACAACCCCCGCCTGGCAGCCCTTGAAGAGGTCGCTTACGCGGCGAAGCGGCTGGACCAGTTTCTTGACGCTCATGACAGAAACAAGGACGACGCCTCCCGCAAGGTCGCGGCCGACTACCGGCGACGGCTCAAGAAGGCCCTCGCCGCTCTCAACCGGGTGACGGGGGCCGGGTCGCTGTTCGACACCGCCGACACGAGGGACGCATGAACTGGCTATCGGGATCGGTGACGGTGCGGCGGTTCGCGGTCGACGGGCCGCGGCCGCGGTTCTTCGGCGGCGAGCACCTGGATCGGCTGCGGGCTCGCGCCGCCGGGACCCAGCGGATCGCGTCGGCCGACGGGGTCGAGACGGGGTGGACGGGCGGGGAGTCGATCCTCGACGCCGCGTTCGCCGAGGGGAAGAACGTCTGGCCGGACCACCTGCTCTTCGACCTGTGGACGCAGACGGACCGGCTGCCGGCCGACCTGCTAAAGGCGTACTACGTCGCGGACCTGGCGGCGCTCGCGAGCCGCAACCCGAGCGGCTACCCGTCGTCCCGGCAGAAGCGCGAGGCCCGCGAGTCGGCCAAGGACCGGCTCCGGGAGCAGGCGAAGGACGGCCGGTTCTTGAAGCGGAAGGTCGACCCGGTCCTCTGGGACGCGGGCCGGAACGAGGTGTACTTCGGGACGACCTCGGACATCGCCGCGGCCCGGCTGTGCTCGCTGTTCGGGCAGACCTTCGGCAGCGACCCGACGCAGGTCGAGCCGATGGCCCGCGGGCTGACGCCGATCTCGGCGGGAACGCTGGCCGCGTCGCGCCACCCCGAGGCCAAGAGCGAGCGGCTGTCCGAGTTCGTCCGCGGCGTCACGCCGGACGAGCCGAAGTGGGCGGTCGACGAGGACCGTCCGGACTTCCTCGGCAGCGAGTTCCTGGTCTGGCTCTGGCACATCGCCGAGCAGGACTCGGACACGCTCGAATGCCCGGACGGGTCGGAGGCGACGTTCCTGTTCTCCGGCGGCGTCCGACTCGACTGCCCCCGCGGTCAAGGCGACGACGTCATCAACTCGGACAGCGGCATCCGGACGCCCGAGGCCCGGGCCGCGCTCGCGGCGGGGAAGATCCCCACGAAGGCGGCGTTGACCGCGGTCCGCCACGCCGACCAGTTCAGCTTCAAGCTCGACGCTCGGACGCTCGCGGTCCGCGCCGCGAAGCTGCCGCCACCGCCCGACGACGCGACGGGCCGGGCGCGGGACGAGCACCGGCTGCAGGCCGTCCGCGACCTGGTCGAGACGGTCGAGCAGATGTACTTCGCGTTCCTCGACAAGCGGCTCGGCCCGCAGTGGCAGGACGAACTCCGCCGCATTCAGCACTGGATCGCGGGGCGGAAGGCGGTGGCGTGACGTGACACGGCTCGTGTGCCGGCACTGCCGAAAGACCCGCGCGAACCGACCCCGCGGGCTGTGTTGGTCCTGCTACTACGCCCCCGGCGTGAAGGACCGGTACCCCTCGACGAGCAAGTACGCGAAGCGTGGGGTCGGCAACATCACCGGCGTGCAGCCGCTGCCCGCGAAGCCGACCGAGGCGGTGCCCGGCTCGGCGGAGAAGGTGGCGGTCCTCGAAGCCCGAGCCGCGGCGGGCGAGAGTCTCTGGCACCCGCAAGACGCGGACTGGTCGGAAGCGGGGCGGCAGGTCGAGGCGGGGCGGAAGTCCAGTGAGGAAGAGGAGCCGGACCAATGAAGGCCGTCGTCGACTTCCCCGGCCTGGTGGTGCTCAGCCGGGCGAATCGTCGGGAGCACTGGGCGAAGCGGCACCACCGAGACAAGGCCCAGAAGGCCGAAGTCCAGATCCGCGTGAAGGGTCCGTGGGACTGGCTCAGGGCCAACGCGGGCGGGCCGATCGGCCGGGTGCGGGTGACGCTGGTGCGGACGGGAGGCTCCCGGATGGACGACGACAATTTGGCGGGGGCGTTCAAGGCCGTTCGAGATCAGGTGGCCCGAATCGTGGGCCGAGATGACGGCGACGAACGGTTCTGGGAGTGGCGGTACGAACAGCGGCCGGGGCCGCTGGGAATCCGGGTCGAGATCGAAGCCCATTCCGTGGGGGCCGCGTGATGCTCCGCTACGCCAGCATCGACGTCGAGACGACGGGCCTGGACCCGCACCGGAACCAGGTGCTGGAGATCGCCGTCGTGGTCGAGACGGACTGGGGGACGGCGGTCGAGGACCTCCCGTTCCTGCGGCTCGTCCTTCGGCACGAGCACGTGTTCGCGTCGTGGCGCGCCCTGGAAATGAACGCGCGGCTGTTCCGCGGGGAGGTGGACGCCAGCGGGGACCTCGTCGCCCGCCACCCGCCGGGCCCCGCCGCCCACCACCTGCTGACCTTCCTCCGCGACCAGTTCGGGTACGGCGTGGGCCGGGGCGAAAGGGTCACGGCCGCTGGGAAGAACTTTGCCACGTTCGACAAGCTGTTCCTCGAGCGGCTGCCGGGCTGGCCCCGCGGGGTGTTCCGCCACCGCGTGCTCGATCCCGTCACGCTGTGGGTCGACTCCGACGACGGCGTGCCCCCGGACCTGGAGACCTGCCTGGACCGGGCGAACCTGAAGCCGTCCGGACCCCACACCGCCCTGGGGGACGCCCGCGACGTGATCCGCCTGATCCGTGCCGGACTCAATTACGCATAAGGAGCCGCTGGTGACCGAGCCCAACCCGAACCCGAACATCATCGCGCTGCGGATCGCCGAGGACGGCCAGCAGCGGTGCCGGTCCGAGATCGACGACCTCAAGCGGCAGACCCGCGAGAAGGGGGTCGAGCTCCGCGACTGGGACCGGAAGGTCGCCGAGGCGATTGCCGTCCTGCTCGGCCGGGCGACGCCGTCGCTGTTCGATGCGGCCGCACCGGTTGCCGAGCCGGCCGTCGCGGAACCGCCCCCCGCGGCCCCGGATCCGGCCGCGCCCGCGGAGGAGAGCGGGCTGCCGCCGGACGTCCGCTCGCAGGGCCTCGCCCTCATCGGGGTGACGCCGGCGGTGCTGAGGAAGCTCGACCAGTTCGGCGAGATCGCGACCGTCGGCGACCTGTGGGACTGGGTCGAGGAAGACGGGGCCGCCGCCGGGGGCTGGGCGGACCCGAAGGGGGGCGGCCTGGGGGCGTGCCTGAGGCGCATCAAGGTCGCATCGCAGCAGATCGGGCCGACGGTCGAGGCGGTGTACTCGTTCCTCGAGGCGAAGGGGTGCGACCCGCGGCCGGCGGCGGGCGACCTCGACGCGCCGGTCGCGCAGCCCGGCGACGTCGTCCGCACGAGCTACGGCACCGGGCCGTACACGGTGAAGGCGGTCCGGCGGCACGACACGCGGGGCGGCCGGCCGACGTGGTCCCTCGTGCTGGAGTACCCGTCCGGCCAGAAGGGGGAGGGTTACATCAACGACCTCCAGCGCCAGCCGGACGGCCGGATCGCCGCGAAGAACGGGGACGAGGTCGTCGTCCTGCCCGCAGGGACCGAGCCGGGGCCGACGTACTGGGACTGGTCGCGGCCGGCCGGGGACGCGGCGACGGCGAACGCCGAGCTGCAGCGGCTGTGGATGCACGGCGAGCCGCTGCCCCCGCTGTCACACACGATTAGGCCGAACGGTGTCCTGGAGGCCGTGGGTGATGCGTCGGCGTGGGCCGGGTTCGTCGACCCCGCCCGGGTGCCCGCCGTCGGCGACCTGCCGCTGTGCCGCGTCGACGGGATGCCTTCGTCCATCTGGCAGGACCTGGAGAAGCCGCTCCACAAGGTCAAGACGATCGGCGACCTCGCGAAGAAGGTCGAAGAACTGAACTTCGCCGGCGACCTGGGCGAGCAGGTGTACGCGACGATTGCCCAGTTGCTCGGCCGCGACGGGTTCCTGGTGACGATGGCCCGCGACGCGGTGGTGAGCCTTCTGCGGCCCAAGGCCCCCGAGCAGCACCTGTCGTCGATCGACCGGTTCCCCGAGCAGGCGGCCGCCGCCCTCGACCGCAAGGGGATCGCCACCCTGAGCAAGCTCCGCGAGTACGTCGAGGAGGAAGGCACGCCGCTCCGGGCCTCGGCGTACGCCTTCCTGTCGGCGATCCCCGGCATCTCGAAACCGGTCGCCGGGACCGCGGCGGACGTGATCGCGGACCTGCTCGAACCGAAAGACGAACCGAAACCGGCCAAGGTCGAAACCCCCACCCCGAAGCGGAAGCGAAAGGAGTCCGTCGCATGAACATCCGGGACCGAATCGTCGCCCGCCAGCAGCGGGCGCAGGCCATCGTCGACGAGATGGCCGTCCTGCTCGGCGAGCTCGACGTTAACGCGGACATGTCCGTCTACCGGGCGGCCCCCGCGGTCGCGGTCGCGAACGCCGAGCCGGAACCCGCTCCGCAACCGGCGAAGCCGAAACAGGAGACGCCCCGCCCCCAGGCCGCGGCCCCGTCAAAAGGCGGGGTCTTCAACCGGGCATCGGACGCGAAAGTTCTTCAAGTCGCCCGAGCCATGCTCGCACAGGGGCCGTTGACGCTCAGCCAGATCGTGACCGCCACCGGCGTGAGCCGTGCCACGGCGACGGGGGCGATTCGGTCCCGGCCCGACCTGTTTCAGAAGACGGGCGAGAACCTCTTCGACCCGTGGGATCTGACGCCGGCGGGGCGGGCGGCGGCCTCCGGGTCGAGCCCAGCGACTGGCTGACCGACGCCGGGTACGCACCGACCCCTGACCGCATCCGGTTCGACCAGGAGGAGGCGGTCGCCGAGGCCCTGGAGGCGCTCGGCGGGTCGGCGACGGTGGACGAGGTGAGCGCCGGGGCGGTGCTGTCGCCGTGGACCGTGCGGCAGCGGGCGGAGGGGTGCCCGGATCTGTTCGAGGTGGACGGGGACCGGATCGCACTGAGGGACGCATGAACCTGTACGACGCGCACGAAACGATCGACCGCCTGCGCCGGGAGAACGCGACGCTCGCCGCCGAGCGGGACGCGGCCCGGAGGGTCGCCGCGTCGCTGGCCGAGCGTGTGTTTCGGCAGAGCGAGTTGCTGGCGCGGCGGTCGGTACGGGCGTCCGCACCGGAGCAGTACCTCGGGTGCCCGGCGATCGGGACCGACGAGCAGGAGGGCGAGTAGATGAGCGACGGACGACCCGCGCTTGAACCCACCGGCACCGACCTCGGGGCGGCGGTGCGGCACCTGCTCGACACGGGCGACATGTCGGGGGTGCCGTGGGTCCTCGACACGCTGGAGGAGTTCGGGCGGCGGGCGACGGCCGCGAGCTTCCGGCGGCTGCTCGCGTCCGTCGCCCAGGCCGAGGCCGGCGAGCACAGGTCGCCGAGCTACCCGGACCGGC
>ERZ1066123.1024-NODE-1024-length-18072-cov-25.074541_pt1 | contig 18072 bp, 18 predicted proteins | sample MGYA00382770_ERZ1066123 | MGnify/ENA primary metagenome ERZ1066123 (study PRJEB33369, sample SAMEA5778353) | biofilm metagenome | biome: Industrial cooling water; feature: Water cooling tower basin; material: Biofilm | place: United Arab Emirates | collected...
TCGGCAGCTACTGGGCCTACTACGAGCTCGGCTGGGGCGGCTGGTGGTTCTGGGATCCGGTGGAGAACGCCAGCTTCATGCCGTGGCTCGCCGGCACGGCCCTGCTCCACTCGCAGGCCGTGTCGGAAAAGCGCGGCACGTTCCACGCCTGGACGCTTTTGCTGGCCATCGCCGCGTTCTCGCTGTCGCTGCTGGGCGCCTTCCTCGTGCGCTCCGGCGTGCTGACCTCGGTCCACGCGTTCGCCTCCGACCCGCAGCGCGGCATGTACATCCTGGCGTTCCTGCTCGTGGTGGTGGGCGGCTCGCTCGCGCTGTACGCGACCCGCGCGCCGAAGGCGGTCGCCGCCCCGCCGTTCGCGGGGGGCTCGCGCGAGACGCTGCTGCTCGCCAACAACCTGCTGCTGACCGCGTCGACCGCGATGGTGCTGCTCGGGACGCTGTTCCCGCTGTTCGTCGACGCGCTCGGACTGGGCCAGATCTCGGTCGGCGCGCCCTACTTCGGCCTGATGTTCACGATCCTGATGGCGCCGCTGGTGCTGCTGGTGCCGTTCGGCCCGGTCACGCGCTGGGGCCGCGACGACATGGGCGCGATCGGCCGGATGATGGCGCCGTGGTTCGTGCTGGCCTTCATCGCGCTGCTGCTGGCGTTCTTCACGTGGCCGGAGGGCACCTTCCGCACGGCCGCCGGGATCGGCGGCGGGATCTGGGTGCTGCTGGGCACCGGCGTGTTCCTGTGGCGGCGGCTGAAGACGCAGCGCCAGAAGCTGACGGCGGAAATGGCCGGCATGGTGCTGGCGCACGCGGGGATCGGCGTCTTCGTCATCGGCGTGCTGGTGCTCGAGAGCACGATGATCGAGCGCGACGTGGCGGCCAAGCCCGGCATGAGCTTCGAAGTGCGCGGCTACACCTTCGTGTTCGAAGGCGTGGCCCCGCACCAGGGTCCGAACTACCAGGCCGACATCGGCACGATCCGCCTGCTGCGCGATGGCGACTACATCGGCACGCTGCGTCCGGAGAAGCGCTTCTATCCGGTCTCCGGCCAGATGATGACCGAGGCGTACTACGAGGCCGGGCTGCTGCGCGACGTGTACGTGGCGCTTGGCGATCCCCTCGACGAGGCCAAGACCGAGTGGGCGGTGCGTCTTTACGTGAAGCCCTACATCCGCTGGATCTGGTTCGGTGCGCTGATGATGGCGATCGGCGGATTCGTGGTTGCATTCGATCGACGCTTCCGCCGGCCGGTGGGCGGCGGACTTGCGCGCGATACCGGCGCCGCCGCGCCGACGGCTGCTGCGGCGGCGGCTGCGGCGGCCACGACCGCCCCCGATCCGGCGCCGGCCATGGCCTCGGCCGCGCTGCCGCTGGGCGCGGGGCCCGCGTCGGCGGGGCGCGGCTGATGTCGCGCTGGCTGCCGCTGGCGGTGTTCCTCGCGCTTGCCGTCCTGCTCGGCGCGGGCGTCATCATGAACGCGGGGAAGACCTCGACGGCCATCGAGTCGCCGCTGATCGGCAAGCCGGCGCCCGAGTTCGCCCTGCCCGATTTCGCTGATCCCACCGTGATGGTGCGCCGCGAAGACCTGCTCGGACGGCCGTTCCTGCTCAACATCTGGGCGAGCTGGTGCCCCACCTGCCGCTCCGAGCATCCCGTGATCCGCGAGATCGCCGCGACCGGCCGGGTCAAGGTCGTGGGCTACAACTACAAAGACGTCGCTGACGACGCCGCGCGCTGGCTCGGGCAGTTCGGCAACCCGTACGACCGCATCATCGTCGACGCCGAAGGGCGTTCGGCCATCGACTGGGGCATCTATGCGGCGCCGGAAACCTTCCTTGTCGACGCCGACGGGATCGTCCGCTGGAAGCACGTCGGCGCGATGACGCCCGAGGTGGTGGAGGAGCAGCTCTGGCCGCTGCTGGCCGAACTGGAGGCGGAGTCGTGAGCCGGCGGGACCCTCGCGCGTGGCGCGCGCTCCGGCAGGCGCTGGTCGCGCTGCTGCTGCTCGCCGCGCCGCTGGCGCTGGCCCTGCATCCCAAGGACTTCCAAAGCGCCGAGGAAGAGGCCCGCTACCGCGACCTGGCGCGCGAACTGCGCTGCGTGATGTGCCAGAACCAGTCGCTGGCCGACTCTCCCGCCGGCGTCGCCGACGACCTGCGCTACCAGGTGCTGGCGCTGATGCGCGAAGGCCGCAGCGACGCCGAGATCAAGGACTGGTTCCAGCAGCGCTACGGCGACTTCATCCTCTATCGCCCCGAGGTGACGCCCGTGACGTGGGCGCTGTGGTTCGGGCCGATCGTTCTGCTGGCCCTCGGCGCCGGCGCCATCGTGGTGCTCGTGCGCCGGCAGCGCGCCGCCGCCGCCGCGCTTCCTTCCAACGACGACCGCCAGGAGTGGTGATCGCCTGATGTCCGTGTTCGTGATTGCCGCCGTCGCGCTCGTCGCGCTGGCCCTCGCCTTCCTGCTTCCCGCGCTCTGGCGCGACGATCGCCGCACCGCGCTGGCCCTGCTCGGTATCGTGCCGGTGGCCACCGTGGGCCTGTACGTCGCCTTCGGAACGCCCGACGCGCTCGACCCCGACAATCGCACGATGCCGGCCGACATCGCCGAAGCGGCCGCGCAGCTCGAGCGGCGCCTGGAGCGCGAGCCCGAGCGGCTGGACGGCTGGGTGCTGCTGGCGCGCACCCGGCAGGAGCTGGGCCGTACGGCGCTGGAGGCCCGCAACGCCGACGTGGCGGCCACCCACTTCGCTGCCGCCGCCGAGGCCTTCCAGACGGCGCTCGAGCTTGCGCCGGAAGAGGTCGACCTGATGGTCGAGACCGCCGAAGCGCTGTCGCTGGCGCACCGCGACCGCCGCTTCGAGGCCGAGGCGACCGCCCTGCTGGACCGCGCGTTGGTGATCACGCCGGATCACCAGCGCGCGCTGTGGTTCCGCGGGATCGCGGCGCTGCAGGCGGGCGACGGCGCCACGGCCGTGCAGCGCTGGGAAACCCTGCTGCCCATGGTCGACGAGGCCACGGCCATCCCGCTGCGCACCCAGATCGCGCGCGCGCGGGAACAGGCCGGCCTGCCGCCGCTGGCCGTCGCTGCGCCGGCGGACGCCTCCCCGCCCGACGCCGCTCCCGTTGCCGAACCCGCGCCCGGAACGCCGGGCACGGTCACCGTGACGATCGAGGCCGATCCGGGCGCGCTCGCCGCGCTTCCGGCCGGCGCGGTGCTGTTCGTGTTTGCGCGCGACGCGGCAGCGGGCGGCCCACCGGTCGCCGCGCGCCGCATCCCGGCCGCCCGCCTGCCGCTGACCGTCACCCTGTCCGACGCCGACCGGCTGATGCCGACCGCCGCGCTGTCGGCCACGCCGAACGTCGAGGTGTCGGCGCGCTACGCCCGCTCCGGATCGGTCACGCCCGAAGCCGGCGACCTCGTGGCCGCACCGGCCGTCGTGGCCCTGGCCGATGCCGCGCCGCTCACGCTCCGCCTCGCGCCGACCGCCGCGGCGGAATGAGCGAGTTCATTCCGCGAGGCACCCGGTTCGCGGCCCTGCCCTCGCCGTTCGCGATGCGCCGCGGAGGCGCACTGGTCGGCGCACGACTCGCCTACGAGACCTGGGGCACGCTCGGGCCCGCGCGCGACAACGCCGTGCTGATCCTGCCGGGCCTTTCGCCGAACGCGCACGCCGCGAGAAGCGACCTCGACCAAAGCGATGGATGGTGGGAGGGCATGGTTGGCCCCGGCAAGGCCATCGACACCGACCGCTGGTTCGTCATCTGCGTGAACCCGCTGGGCAGCTGCAAAGGCTCGACCGGCGCCGCGTCGCCGCATCCCGACGACGGCGAACCGTACCGCCTGCGCTTCCCCGATCTGAGCATCGAGGACGGGGCCGACGCCGCGGCGCATCTGGTCCGCGCGCTGGACATCGAGCGCCTCGACACCGTCGTCGGCAATTCGATGGGCGGCATGAGCGCGCTGGCCCTGCTGCTGCGCCATCCGGGCATCGCGCGCCGCCACATCAACATCAGCGGCAGCGCGCGCTCGCTGCCGTTCTCGATCGCCATCCGCTCGCTGCAGCGCGAGGCCATCCGCCTCGACCCGCACTGGGCCGAAGGCCACTACACCGACGCGAGCTATCCGGAGAGCGGCATGCGCATGGCGCGCAAGCTCGGCGTGGTGACGTATCGCTCCGCGATGGAGTGGGACGGCCGCTTCGGCCGCGTCAAGTTCGACGCCGAGTGCCGCGAGGACGATCCGTTCGGCCCGGAGTTCGAGGTCGAGCGCTACCTCGAGGGCCACGCGCGCCGCTTCGTGCGGCACTTCGACCCGAACGCCTACCTGTACCTGTCGCGCTCGATGGACTGGTTCGACGCCGCCGACTACGCGCCGGGCGCATCGCGCGGCGACGGCGCCGACGAGGACGCGAAGGTGATCGCCGCATTGGCGACCGTGAGGCTCGAGAAAGCCCTCGCGATCGGCGTGCACACCGACATCCTGTTCCCGCTGCAGCAGCAGGAGCAGGTGGCCGAGGGCTTCCGCGCCGGCGGCGTCGACAGCCGCTTCCTGCCCCTGCCCTCGCCGCAGGGCCACGACGCCTTCCTCGTCGACCTCGCGCGCTTCGCGCCGGCGGTGCGGGATTTCCTCGAGGGTTGAAACGCGGTGAATCGCGATGACGGGCGCAGCGGCGCCCCGCGGCCGGTATACTGCGCGCGCCCCTGCCGGGCTGGCGGAATCGGTAGACGCAGCGGACTCAAAATCCGCCGCCCTTAAAAGCGTGTGGGTTCGAGTCCCACGCCCGGCACCACGAAACCGCGTGGTTGAAGCCTCTCCGACCAACTTGGGCCCACAGAGGGCCCGGCACAGCTTCGACCTTGCTCAAGGATCGGGGCGGCGAGTGAGCCTCGCGCCGTGCTGCCGGGCGAGAACAGGATCGCGCACGGATCGTCCGCCCGCTGTAGGAAATCAGCGCGGCGTGGGGTCAGGAACCGGCTCGCCTTCAATCGCCCGAGTCGCCGCCTTGTCGGCGTTGCACGCCCGCAGTTCGGCGGCGCGCTGGGCCGCGACCTCAAGGCAGGCGGATCGCGGCCCCTCGGCGATGGGGTGGGGGTTCGTCAGCGCGGCGGGAACCGGCACGTAAACCCGGCGCTCCACTTCGACGGTGACGTACTCCGTCACCACGCGCGTCTTGCAGCCGGCCAGCAGCGCCAGCGCGACGACAGCGAGGACCGCCCTCATTGCAGCAGCGCCAGCACGACGGCCACGACGAAGGCCGCCGCGAAGATGGCGATGGCGACGCGCGGCCAGCGCGAACGATCGGCCTCCTGCTCAATCTCGCCGCGCAGCCGGCGGGCCGCCAGCACGCGGGCCACGTCCTCGGGGTTATCGGCCCCGCGGGCGAGCGCGGCGTCGATCTGCGGTGCGGTCAGGAAGCCGGTCGACTCCCGCCCCTCCCGGTCGATGACGGTAATCGGGACGTAGGCGCTGGCCGAGCCGAAGCGGCGCTGGGCGTTCGTGATGGTGTCGGCGAGGTAGATGGTCGAGCGCATCAGTAGCTCTCCACTTCTGGACAGGCGGTATCGAGGGCGTTGAGGGCAGCGGTACAACCCGGGCCGCGGCTGCCGAAGATGCGCCGCCACTCGCGCAAGTCGGCCTCGGCGCGCTGCCGGCCAGCGGCAGCCGCTGCCACGGCGTCACGCGCCCGATCCAGAGCCGCGGCGAGGGCCTTGGCGTTCTCGGCAGCCACGGAGCGACGGGCGTTCTCGGCGGCGACGGCGGAGGCGTTGGCCTGCTCGCACGTCCGCAGCCCCGCCTCGGCGGCAGCCTGCGCGTTCTCGGCGCGGCCCTCGGCCAGCACGGCGCGCTCGGCCCGGACGTACTGCCAGCCGGCGATGCCGGAGGCGGCCAGCAGAAGCGCGGTCAGGATGCCGGCGACGATGGTCCCGCGCAGGCCGAGGAAGGCGACGACGACGCTCACGGGTCGGTCCTGCTGGTCATGCAGTCGTCGGCGAGGCTCGACACGTAGCGCCACCAGCCCTTCGGGTGGGTCAGCATCCATGCCGCGATGCCAACCAGCAGCATCGTCGTCAGCGGCCCGATCGGCTTGTGGGTGATGACGCCGAGCATGGTGGCCCCGGCTGCGAGGCCGACGGACAGCAGGCTCAGTTTCTCGATGTGCAGGCGAAGCAGCGGCAGCAGCCCGCGCTCGCTGGGTTTGCTGGGGTGGTCCGCGCCACGGGCGCAGACGGTGACGAGGACGATCAGTGCAGCGGTGAACGAAAGCGCGTCGAGCATGTCACTCCCCCTTCGGCGCAGGGCGGCCAAGGAACCGTTCGATCAGCGTGGGAATGCGCTCGATGGCGGCGGGCACGGCCCAGCGCGCAGCGAACGCCAGAACGAGGGCAAGGGCGCTGGCCGGGGCTTTGCCGACAGCGCCGATGACGGGCAGGTGCGGGATGATCGCGGACACGGCCGAGGCGACGATGGCGTTCACGGCGACGGCGGCGATGGCGTCGCGGCGCTGTGCGAGCGGCTTGCCGTAGATGACGCCCAGCAGCGCGCCGGTCAGGCCCGCCAGCAGGACGTTCACCGGCACGCCGACGATGGCCGTCGAGGCGTCCAGCGTCAGCAACCAGCCCACGCCAGTCGACGCCGTGGCGGCCTTGATCGCCACCGCATCACCCGCCACGTTCGCCATGTCGTCGCTCATCCAACCGCCTCCGTCGCCTGCTTCCAGTTGTCCGGCCAGCGGTTCTCGTGCGGCTTGCCGGGCCGCCACGTCCGCAGGTACGTGGCCCAACCGTCCTTGGCCGTCGTCGGCAGTCGGCCGGGATCGGTCCACAGCAGCAGGCGCGCGAAGCACGCGGCCAGAATGTCGTCGTGCTCCATCGCTGCCCATACCGCGTGCGAGGTCGACAGCACGCCGCGCGCCGCGCACACCTGATGCGCAAGGTCGCGGCTGGCGTCATGGCGCAGCACGCCGGCCACGCCGCCGCCGCGCTCGAATTGCGCCAGTCCTCGGGCAGGCCCCGGCGGCATTCCGGGGCGCAACGGGCGTTGAGCGCGGGCGTTAAGGCCTGACTCTTGGAGGCATATCGCAGTCACCATGACGCGCGCCTCCCGGCTATCCATTCGCTTGGGGAGAAGCGAAAGGGCTGGCGTGAGAATCAGCTTGTTGAACTCGGCCGGCGCGATGGGGAGGTCGAGCAAGGCGATGTCGCGGCGGTCGCTCACGCGCCACCCCGCTGCTCGTTGTGCAGCCCGTTGAAGTGCGCCTTCAGGAACAGCATCACGTCCACGCCGCTGACGATCTTGGTGCCGCCGTTCACCGGGTCTGGCACTTCGTAGGCGCGGGCGAGCGCGCCGGCCATGTCCTCGCGCAGCGCGCCGTCAGGCTCCGGCAGGCCGAAGTAGTTGGTGGTGTTGGCCTCGCGGTAGTGCCACGCCGAGGCGTAGGTGATCGAGCCGGTGCCGGCGGCGGCGTTCCACTGGATGATCGTCTCGGGAGCCAGCGCCTCGGCCTCGATACCGGGGGCGATGGTGCGGATGCGGGTGTTGGCAGTCATGGTCAGGGCGCTCGGATGTGGAACAGGGCGGCGCCGACGCGGAACGACGCGTTGGCGATGGTTCGCTCCGGCTGCACCGTCGTGCCGCGCTCGGTGAACGTGCGCGTCTCGACCGCGAAACCAAGGGCTTGCGACGGATCGTTGAAGCTCGCGGCGTCCCGCCACAGCGGGTTGTCGGGCGCTGACAACGCCCCGCCGCCCGTGAAGCCAAGGCCGGTGAACGTAAGGCCGACCGCAAGCACCCGAGGCTCGGAGCGGGAAACGGTACGCAATGCCGCGCCGGGCGCGGTGGCTTCCGCCCCCGACGAAATGCTCACCACGTCGGCCGCGATACTCCCGCTGTTGCGGAAGCGCGAGAAAACGAGAGACGCCGCGAAGGCGTTGGAGCCGATGGTGTTGACGAAGTTGTGCCAGATGCGACTCGCCGAGCCGACGGCCTGCGCCACGGTGGGCGAGAACGCACGCGCAACAAACCGCCGAGGCTCTGAGCCGGACGTATCGGAGCCGGAAAAAAGCTGCGTCCCGAGCGTCGGGTAGCCGCCAGCGGCGGTGTCCGCGCTGCCGTTGGTCGTGCCGAACACTTGGACGTACAGGTCACCCGGATAGACGATGCCGGGGTCGGGCGCGGTGATGTTCCATTGCGCCGAGGAAAATTCGGTCGCCGTCCATTGCGCACTGACGAGCGACACGAACCCCGCGCGGTCGCGCGAGTCCGTCGTCGTGGCGCGCAGCACGGTCACAGCGTCCTCCACTCGTTCGCGTCGATGCGCAGGAGCGTGAGGCACGAACCCGGCGGCAGCACGATGGAGCCGGTGGTGGTGCCGTCCTTCAAGGTCACGCCGGCGGCTGCGGCAATCGTGAGGTCGCCACTGGCGGCGTCGTTCATGAGCACCACGCACGCACTGCCCGGCTTTGCGGGCCATCCGGCCGTCGCGTCGGTGGGCACGGTGTAGGTCACCACGCCCGGCGTCGAGGTCTTGATGCAGGTGCCGTTGTCCGCGAGCGTCAGCGTGTACGCGCTGTTCTGCGTGCTGACCGGGATGCTGCTCGGGTCAAAAAGGAGCGAGCGAAGGGGCACGGCCATCATGGCACCTCCCGCCAGCGGATGAAGCTGCCGGCGCGCATGGTCACGTTGGTGCCGGTGGTCTCGCTCGCCAGCGTGATCTGGAAGTTGCCGCTCGGCGACGCGCCAGTGATGAAGTACGCCACCACGTTCGAGAGCCACGAGCCGGTGGTGTTCGGCAAGCCGGTGGCATCCGCGCGCACCGCCGTGCCCGCCGGCCGCACCGCGAACTGCAACGCCGTCGCACTGTTCGGCGCGTCGACGTAGCCCGAGCCGTCCGTCGTGCCCGTGGGCCACGCAATGCCGGGCCGCGCGCCGGTCGCGGCGGTCGCGGTGCGCAGCAGCAGCGTTCCTTCAACCGCGATGCGCCGGTTTGCAGCCGGCGCGAAGCTCAAGCCCGTGACGTTGGCACTGGCCGTGGTGTTGGTCACGAAGTCCGTCGCCAGACGGATGTACGTCCAGCCGTCGTTGCCCGCCGGGCCTTGCGTGCCTTGCGGGCCTTGCGGGCCGGGTGGCCCGACCGCGCCGGGCGTCAGCAGCTCGAACGTCGTGGCGTTGCGGCAGACGAGGTGGATCGTCTCGCCCCGCTCGCACGTCAGCGTCTCGGCAGCGGCCAGCGACTGCCCCGCGCCGTAGGTGATGCTGCGGCCCGCGCCGGGGTCAACGATGACGAGCGCGCCCGCCGTGCTGGCCGAATGGTTGCGCACCACAAACTCATCGCCCACGCCCGGCGAGGCGGGCAGCGGGAAGGTCTGCGTCGTGGCGATGACGGCCAGCAGCGGCGCGTCGTCGGCGAGGGGCTGGCCGGCGGTGACGACAGTCCAGTCGACTGCGCCACCACCCCCTCCACCTGCCGCCCCAAGGTCAACCCACGCCGCGCCGTCGGAGAACCAGAGCTTGCCGCCCTGCTCCAAGACGACGCCGGGGTTCGACGCCGCCGCGGGCAGCGTCGGAACCTGCGCAAAGCGAACGCCCGTGGCGAACTCGCGCGCCATCGTCAGCCGTCAATCACGACGCGGAAGGCGTTGGAAGCCGGCGCGCTGGCGAAGCGGATCGTGACGCTGTTCACCGTCGTGTATTCCACGTCGGTGATGACTTCATCGAACGCGCCACTGTTGCGGTAGACGGTGGCCTGCACGTCCCGCGTGTTGAGGTTGTGCGTCACCACGTACTGCGTCGCCGAGCCGTCGCCAATCGTCTGCTGGAACTTGCGGGGGCGGCCCGACCAATTCGCCAGCTTGAGCGGCGTCAGCGCGAGGTTGTCGGCCGTGCCGGCATCCGTCTCGGCCTGCGTGGCAATCTCGATGATGCCCGCCGTGGCTTCGCTCGCCGCCGGGGCGGACGTGCCGAACGAGGTCCAGAGGATGTTCGTGCTGCCGATCGTGCCGTTCACCGCCGTCTGGCGGAACGTCGCGCCGGCACTCGTTCCTTCCTCCACCGTCACCACCGCCTGCTCCAGCTCGGGGAAGGTGCTGGCGTCCGGCGAGCGCGTCATCGGCGTGGCCGCGCCGTTCCAGATGTAGAGGCCGTTCTCCGTCTGCGTCGTCTGCGACCGGACCAGCACGCGGTCGTTGGTCGCCATCGTCACGCCGTCGATCGTCGCGCCCGGGGAAGCGAGGTTGACGTTCGCCTGCGTGCTGACGCGCACGCTGTCCTTCCACGCGAGGCCTTCCACGGCGCTGTCGACGTAGGCCTTGTTCGCGGCGTGGCCGTCCAGTGTCGGCGCGGGCAGGTTGAGGATGCGGCTGGTGCTGTTGAAGTCGAGGTCGGTGAGGACTGCGCGAGCCATGATGGCGCTCCGTCAGGTGAACCGCGCGCTGCCGGCGGTCGGGGTGGAGAAACTGATGACGGTCTGATTGACCGACGTGTGGAGGATTGCGGCGTCAATCTCGGCACCGCCGACGCTGAACACCTCGACGGCTGGCCGGAAGCCGAGGTTGTGGTTCACCGTCCACGAGGTCGCGGCGCTGCCCTGCGTGTGGACGAAAGAGGCGCTGCCGCCGCCCGCAAAGGCGAGCCCGCCCGCCGTGCTCCCGTTGCCGCGGAACACGGCATTGAGGTCGGTGTCGTAGACCAGCTCGCCGAGTTCCAGCACCAGCGGCGTGCGCTGGGCCGTCGTGATTCGCGGCAGGCGAAAGACGCTCATACGCGCGTGCCTCCGTCGAAGCGCCCAAGGCCGGCGATGCGATCGCCCAAGTCCCACAGCCCGCCCGTGCCGGTCGCCGTGTTGCCGCCCGTCGACGAGAGGGTGATGCTGTTGGCGTCCTCGACGATGTTGACGTTCGGGCCTGCCACCAGCGCCTTGCCGCGGAGTTCGCCGTCCGCGGCTCGGGTCAGCAGGCCGACGCCGGCCATCGCCTCCACGTCGCGCACGTTGTCGGGCACGTCTTGGATTGCGCCCCACACCGTCACCGTGACGCCGCCGACGGCCGGCGGGCCGGAGGGCTGGACGACGACGGGGGCGACAGCGCCGGGGTTGAACAGGCTGCCGTCGGGCAGGAACACGTTGACGCCCACAATCGCCGGGCTCGGGTCGAGCACGGCGTACTTGTTCGGCTGCTGCCAGAGCGGGACGCGGACCTTGGCCATGCGCCGGAGCATGAACGTCCCGGCGATTACTTCAACGGTCGGACGGCCCAGCCTTCCGTCGCCGCGTTCCATTCGGCAAGCATGGCCTTCTGCGCCTCCATCTGCGCCTTGCTGGCCTCGCGGAGCTTGGCGGCACGGGTCGCCGAGAACATGGCCGAATCCTCGGCGTAGACCTGCTGGCGCTCGTCGCGGAACGCCTCGCCTGCCTTTTCGGCCTCCTTGAAGGCGGCGTACACCGTCGAGTTGCCGGCACGAATCTCGGCCTGCCCGGAGCGGTCGAGCTTCACCGAGACGCCCGCCATGAACGGCAGGGTGTCGGCGTAGTCGAGCGCGGCGGCCACGCCTTCCGTGTTCGCGATGGTGCGGATGCGGTCGGCGGCGACCTCGATGCTTTCGCGCCGGGCGTAGTACCGCTGCGCCGTGGCCTGCACCTCGTTCACGGGGCGCATGAACGTCTGCACGATCGGCGTGGGCCGCTGTTCGTTGGCCTCCGGGTCGAACGCCACGTTGTATCCGGTCTGCGCGAGGCCGCCGAAGAAGCGGCCGGTGCCGCCCGTCAGGAACTCGACGAAGAACTGCACCTGCTCGGGCGCAACGTCGAGCATCCCGATCCCCGGCTTCGTGAAGTCGTCGCCGCCGCCCGCGCGGTTGAGCATGGTGGCGATGGCCTTGTAGCCCTCGGGCGTGGCATCGCGCCCCAGCATCGAGGCGGGCGTTACGCGGTCATACGGGTTCTTCGCCCAAATCTGCTGGCCGAAGTCGTTGGCGTTCGCCGTCTGCTGGATGATGTGCTGGCCGAGCTCGGTGGGGATGATCGACGCAAGCCCCGACTGCGCAATCTGCACGGGGAACACGGCGGAAATCGCCACCCGGAACAGGTCGGACGTGGCCGCGCTCGCCACCTGCCCTGTCGTCTTTGCGCCGCTGGCGATGTCGTCGGCATCACTGCTGAGAAGCTGCTGCATCCGCGAGCCGGCGTAGGTCGCGATGTTGAAGCCGAAGGGCATCGGGATCGTGTAGACCTGCCCGTCGCTTCCGACCATCCACAGGTTCCGCTCCTTGATCTGCGGCGGGACTTTGCTCGCGTAGCTCTCACCCTCGTCGTCCTCCATGCCCGAGGCGATGGCGGCGAGCATGAACTGCAGGACGGAGAGCCCGGTCAGGCCCGCCAGAATCTTGCGGCCGGCCGGCTTGCTCGGATCGACGGATCGGCCCAGCGCGTGCGTGCCCTGCACCGCGGCGTTGAAGAACAGGTAGCCCGCCGACATGGCCGGGCCGGCGTAGCCCTTGCGGTTGAAGTTGACCGTCAGGTCTTTCGCCTTCGATGCCGCCTGCTGCGCCGACATTCCGCCATCGCGCAGGCGGGCGTAGTAGCTCAGGCGCATCGCGTTCTCGAACGTATCGTTCAAGTCCTCGATGGCCTTGAGGATGGCCTCGCCAGCGCGGCGGGCGTCAGCCAGCGGACTCCCGCTCGATTTCCACGCGGCCGACTTCGTGAGCGCGTCGACGCTGGCGACGTGCATCCATCCGGTCTTGCCGCCGGCCGCCTCGAACTCGTTGGCGTATCGGTCCATCCGGCTGTTCTGCCGCGCGCCCTTCTTGCGCTCCAAGCGCCACATTGCGCGGATGGCCGACGGATAGCCGCCGAGCACGCGCGCAGCGTCTCGAAGCCCATGCTCGGACCCGATGCGGGCGAGGCCGAACTGCAGGTCGCGGGCGATGTTGACTGCCGTGAACCCGGGGTTCCACGCCGTCAGGGTGGCCGCGATGTACCGCTGGAACGAGGCAAGCTGCCGGATGACCGGGAGCGTGATGAACTTGCCGGTCCCACCGATGTTGCGCAGCGCGTCGGCGAGGTTCTGATCGGCGAAGCGGATGCGGTACGGTTCGCCCCTTATCATGACGTGCACAACGTCCGGCTGCGACGATTCATCCATGACGCGCTGGTAGACCTGCCCCTGCGAGTCCTTGGCCTGCTCCGTGCGAACCGCCTCCATCTGCCAGAAAGCGGGATTCGGGTTCGCCAGCACGAGGCGCGCAAGGCTGCGGCCGACACGGGCATTTTCAGCCAGCACCACGGAACGCTGCGCGTCGCCGATGACTTCGCCAAGGAGGTTCGTCGCCAAAGTAGCGCGCCCCAGCGCGCCTTTGAGGCCGGCGTTGCGCAGGTCGAGCCCGCCGCCGCCAAGGCCAGCGCCGGAACGCTCGGCCAGCGCCTTCGACTCGTCCTTGCCCCGCAGCGGGACGTAGTGCTGGTACTGGCTCGTCAGCGCATCGTAGACCTCGCGCGTGATGACGCCGGAGTCGAGCATCCGCTTCCGCGTCTCGGCCACGATGGCGTCCACGCGACGGGCCAGCGGCTCCATCACGGCGCGGTCTGAGGCGGCGAGAATCCGGTCAGCATCGGCGTTGCTCATGCCGGAGCCGCCATCCGGCATCCGCGGATTGATCGCCGCAATCTCGCGGTTGCGCTCCTTGGCGTGCCGGGCGTACAGGTACTCCTCAAACTGCTTGACCGTCACCTTGGCGGCGCGCAGCGCGTCGAACAGGGGATCGAACAGGCGGTCGTCCAGCGACTCGGTTTCCCGCTGCACGCGGCCGTGCATCAGGTTCTCGACCTGATAGGCGTTCTGCAGGTCCGGCAGCGCGCGGCCCAGCGCAGCCTCGATGTCCTGCTGCGTGTCGCGCAGGGCGATCATCTTGTCCTGAAAGATGGCGCGCGCCTTTCGCACGGCTTCGCGCGACCCGATCCACTTGGCCGCCCTGACCTGCCACCCCAGCGCACCGCCGTTCATCGGATTCCCGAGGCCGGAGTCGGCGATGCGGCGTTTCTGCACCGCCTCGGCGCGGGCCTGCGGCACGCTGCGGCGCTGGAACATGATGCGCGGGTCGCCCTCAATGTCCCCCTGCTCCGGCCGATCGCCAGCGAACAGCTCGCCGTCTCCGGCCATCATGTCGGTGCGGCCCGTGCCGGCGCGGCCATCGCGGCGAGCGTCACGGGCCTCCTGCTCGGCGCGCAGGGCTTCGCGCGTCGTGGGCGGGGCGAACAGGTCGCCTTGCCCGCGGCGCTGGAAGTCGGGCAGTTCGTCGGGGAACTGCCGGGCCTCGACTTCCATCTGGCCGTCGGTGGGCGCATCGAAGCGCCGCTGGTACTGGCGCAGCACAGCCGCCAGCTCGTCGCGGAAGGCCTGAACGTCGGACAGGTACGCCGCCGTGTTGCGACCGCGGATGCGGCCGAGCATCCCGTCGAGGAAGCGCAGGAACGAGCGCGCCGCGCGGCGCAGCGCCCCGCCCTCCTCCACCACGCGGCGCAGGAACGCCGGGTCGATCATGGCGTCCGCCACGGCGTCGGCGGTCAGCTCCTCAAGGGCGCCGGCCTCGTCGGTCTTGTTGCCCTCGGCGGCCATGCGCTCGATCCACGCCGGCATGCTGCCCTGGCGCCGAACCTCGTCCTCAAGGCGCTGATAAGCCGCCGGGTCATCGCGCTTGAGCTGGTGCACCCACTCATGGGCGGCCGTCAGCACCGCGGGGCGGTCGGCGCTCTCGTCGATGTAGATCACGCCGTCGCCGAAGCTGACGCCGTTGAACTTGTCGACCTCGGGCGTCAGGTTTCGGACGACGACGACGCGGGTGCCAGTGGCTTCCCCAAGCGCGGCGAGGGCTCGACGAACAGCGTCAGGCAGTGATGCCGGGTCGATTTCCCTGAAACGCAGTTCGGGAGGTGCTCGCCGTCCTGCGCGACGGGCGCGCTCGGCGAAGTAGCGGTTGAGCCGTCCGGCAAGGGTTCGGGTTGCGGCGGTCTGCTGGGCCGGGAGTCCGGCGGGGATTCCTGAGTCACGGGCGGCCTCGCGGCGCTGGAAAGGCGGGGAGCCGTCCGGCAGCGACCCTTGGCCCTGGGCGTCGATGTCGAAGTCGTCGGCCTCGACATCATCGCGCGGGGCCGCCGTGCGCGCCACCCTGGCAGCGTCCGCGGCGCGCTCCTGCGCGTACTGCCGCGCCGTGCGCTCGGCGTAGTCGATGAACTCCTGCTGCTTGGCGGTCAGCCTCTCGCCCGCGGCGAACCGGTCAAGCGCCGCTTCGGCCTCGGCCTTGCTGATCTTCATCGGCCGATTGCGCCAGAACCCCGACTCGCCGCCACCGTCGGCGCGGGCCCTGGGAATCCAGGTCGTCCGGCCCGTGACCTCGCCGGTCGCGCGGCCGAAGTCGGCGCCGTCCTCGACGCTCTCCGAAACCGGGCCGCCGCGGATCAGGCTGCCGCCCTTCTGCGACCAGCCGATTTCCTCGCGGAGACGCAGTACGTCGTCGCGGGTTACTTCTTCGCCGGGCTCGGCGCGGGCATCGTCTTCGGATACCGGCGCGGCAGCGGCCCGTTCGGGAACCGGCGCGCCTTCTCCTCGGCCCATGCCGCCGACGCTGCTGCCATCCGCTCGTCCCGCTGGCGCTCGATCTCCGCGATCTGCTCGGGGGTCTTGCCCGTCCAGCCCAGCCGGGCGTGCCGCGCTTCCTGACTCATTGGCTTTTCCTCGATTCTTGCTTGCGTCCACGCCGCGATCAGCGGCGCTCATGATGTCGTCGACCGACTGCCCCGCCTCAATCGGCGCCGTGCCGAAGTGCAGCCCGATCCCGAACTCGCCCTCGCGGTCTTTCTTCGCGTGCGGCACCTGGTCGAAACCGTTGGCGCGAGCATACTCCTTGATCCGCGCGTCGGCCGTTTCCAGCGCCCGGTTCACCACTTCTTGCGAAGCGTTCACGACGACGAAACCCACCTCGTCGCCGCCCGTGCGCATCGGCACCACGTCGGCGCCCGTCTCGCGCAGGGCGTCGAGGGCGAAGTCGGTCATCGCCCGGAAATGGACGTTCGCCGCTTCCATGTTGTTCTTGAACAGGTTGTTCAACCCGCCCAAGTTGAAAATGTCGCCCGAAACGTAAACGGCATCCTCGCCCTGCTCGGCGACGAACTCCTGCGCGCGCTTCACCGTCGCGACCTTCGCGCCCGAGACCTTGCCGTCGAAGTAGCCGGTCACGTCGTCGCGGATCGCGCCTTTCGGCAGGAACGGGTTATCGGCCAGGCGCTCGGCGAGGTCGGGGTCGATGCCTTCGTCGAGGTAGGCCTTCACCGTCGAGCGGCGCGCCACCGCGGCGTTGTCCTCGAACGCGCGGCGCGGGACAGCCTGCCCCGTTGCGCTCGGGTCTTGGACGGGCGTTTCGCCCCCGCGAGCGACGGACGACGGGGCCGGCTGGTTGAACTGCTCGCCCAGCGGAGAAACGACCGCACCCGGCTGGGAGCCAGCAGCCGGGGCGGCCGGCGCGGGGTTGCCCCCTTGCTCGGGGATCGGCGGCGGCTCGATGCCGGCGTCCATGAGTGCGGCGAGGATGTCGTCGGCCGCGGCCTCGTCGGTGAAGGGGGTATCGGGGCGGGCGGCCGGACGGGGCTGGACGGGGGCGGCCGGCGGCGGCTCGGCGTTCGGTTCCGGCAGCGGCGTGGCCTCGGGGGCCGGGGGTGCGACTGCAGCCTGCTGCTGGCGGGCGCGCTCACGCACGAGGCCAGAAACGCCCTCGATGACAGTCGTCGGCGCCTCGGCCGCGCCCTCGATGAGCACGTCGCCGAGCCGCGTCACCTCGCCGTCGGTCGCGAGCTGCGCCGCCGCCTCGACTCCGGCGCCGCCGCCTAGGCCGAGCGCCGCGTCGGCCAGCGTTCGGGTCACGTTGCGCGTCATGCCTGTTCCGGCGGCGAACCGGCCGGCCAGTCCCGCGGTCAGCGCGTCCGCGGCGCCAATCACGCCACCGCGGATCATGCCGCGCCGCTCAGCCTCGGCCACCATGTCGGGGCGGGATGCGAGGAACGTGCCGACGGCCACCGGGTCGGTCAGGTCAACGCCGGCCACGGCCATCGCTTCGTCGATCGAGCCCTGCCGCTCGGCCTCGAAACTGGTCAAGCCAGAGGCCGCGACGCCGACGGGAAGGCTCAGGGCCATCGTCGCAAGCGGGATAGCCTGCTGCCCCAGCGACTCGCCGATGACCTCGCCAAGCGCGGACGGGTTCGCCGCAAGCGCATCGGTGAACTCGCCGAAGCTCTGCGCGTCGCTCATGGCCTGAATCGATGCCAGGTCGTCGAGGTCGGCGCCATAGGCTTCGCGCGTGCGCGCAAGCTCGGCGCGGTAGGCGTTCGAGTCCTCGCTTTCGCCGAACAGGGCGCCGAGCGTGCCGGCGTTGTTCCGCTTCATCGACTGCCACCCGCGCTGCAGCGAGTCAGGGATCAGAGCGTCGCGGACGATGCCACCGGCTTCTTCGATGCGGCCAATGGGCGTGACCGCCATCGAGTCGCCCGTGAGGACGCCGAAGGCGCGGCCTAGCTCGTCGAGGACTCCGGGCTCGTAAGCCTGCGCTGAGCCGGTGGCCGGAGCTGAAGCGACCGGCGCGACGGCAGGCGGCGCAGCCGCGGCCGGAGCATCGAACTGATCGAAAAAGTTGGGCTGGCGCTGAGGATTCGGCTCATCGAACTGATCGAAGTAGTTGGACACGCTCACCGCCCCTTGATGAATTGGCTAGACGCGCCGGCTCCGTACTTGAGGTCGAACTCGTAGGCCAGCGAGGGATCGGCCTGCAGCGCAGCGATAGCCCTTGGCGGAATCGTGGATGTTGCCGGCGGCGTCGAGGTAGGGGCGGGGGCGGCCGGCACCGTCGCGCCGCCTCGGACGATGGCGTCGATGTCGTGCGGCAAGGGCAGCTCGGGCTCGCCGTTGCGGCGACGGACGCGGTTCTCCTGCTCGACGAGCGTGTTCTCCTCCATCGCCTGCTTGAGCGTGAGGGCCTTGGACGCTGGTGCACGCGGCGGCGCGCGGAAGCGGTCGGGGTTCGTCGCCTGCTCGGCGTAGAGCC
>ERZ1066123.1029-NODE-1029-length-18041-cov-40.822862_pt1 | contig 18041 bp, 20 predicted proteins | sample MGYA00382770_ERZ1066123 | MGnify/ENA primary metagenome ERZ1066123 (study PRJEB33369, sample SAMEA5778353) | biofilm metagenome | biome: Industrial cooling water; feature: Water cooling tower basin; material: Biofilm | place: United Arab Emirates | collected...
GATCCCGTTGCCCGGCGGGATCACGTCGACGTTCTTGAACGCGCGCTTCGTCCACTCGATGAAGTGGAAGCGGTCCTCGTTGCGGCGGTCCTCGATGGCGCGGTTCTTCGCGAACGCATCGGGGTCGAATCCGCCGCACTCCACCGCCAGCGAGTGGTCGACGATCAGCTGCACCGGCACCACCGGGTTCACCTGCGCCGGATCGCCGCCGAACTCGGCGATGGCGTCGCGCAGGCCGGCGAGGTCGACGAGGGCCGTCTGGCCGAGGATGTCGTGGCAGACCACGCGCGCCGGGAACCAGGGGAAGTCGAGGTCGCGCTTGCGCTCGATGAACTGGCGCAGGTAGTCGGGGACACGCTCAGGCTCCGCCCGGCGAACGATGTTTTCGGCATGCACGCGCGCGGTGTAGGGCAGCGTGGCCCAGGCGCCGGGGCGGATCGCGTCGACGGCCTCGCGGGCGTCGAAGTAGTCGAAGCGGGTGCCGGGCAGCGGCTTGCGGTGACGGGTGTTCATGGCGAGCGTCGGCGGATGCGAAGACGCCGATTATCCGCCATCCGCCGTGGGCGACCCCGTGGCCCGGAGGTGCGGTTGACTCACCCCCCGGCCGCATGGACAATGCGCGCCCCCGTGGCTATGTAGCTCAGCCGGTTAGAGCACAGCACTCATAATGCTGGGGTCGGTGGTTCGAGTCCACCCATAGCCACCATCGGGAAACCCATCTAACCCCGCGATTCTGCGGGGTTTTTTGTGCCCGCCTGGCGGGGTTCGCCCGCCCCCGTCGTCGTCACACCTCGAACCGGTCCGGCGGCGGCAAGGGGAAGGGTCCCGGCCTTTGCGCACCGGGCCTTTCATGATGCGGACGATCCAGCAGCCGGCGGCGATAGTCGCGACCATCGTCCAGTAGAAGACCATGGCCCCGGCGAGCACGAACCAGGCCTGCAGCAGCCGCTTGTGCTCGTCGACGCTCGGGATGTCCGGGTAGCCCCAGCGCAGGGCTTCGGCCACCCGCAGCGGCAGCAGCGTGCCGCCCGCCACGGCCCAGCGCATGGAGGCCCACTTGACGCCCGTCAAGACGGCCCCGCCAGCGCCCCCTACGCTGCTCCCATGCGCGTCCCCGCCCCCCAATTCGACCCCGAGATCCTCGCCCGGCACGACCGGCCGGGGCCCCGCTACACCTCGTACCCGGCGGCGCCGAAGTTCTCGGAGGCCTTCGACGAGGCGGCGCTGTTCGAGGCCATCGAGGCCAGCAACGAGATGCCGATCCCGCGGGCGCTCTCGCTGTACGTGCACGTGCCGTTCTGCGAGAGCCCGTGCTTCTACTGCGGCTGCAACCGCGTCATCACCCGCGACGCCGCGCGCGGCACCCGCTACGTCGAACGCCTCGAGCGCGAGGTCGATCTCGTGGCGCCGCGATTCAGCGCCGACCGCGAGGTCGTGCAGCTGCACTTCGGCGGCGGGACGCCCAACTTCCTGCCGCCCGAAGCGCTCGACCGGATCGTCGCGCACCTGCGCGCCCGCTTCCCGTTCGCCACCGGACCACACACCGACCTGTCGATCGAGGTCGACCCGCGCACGGTGGAGCCGGCGACCATCGGCACGCTGGCCGCCACCGGCTTCAACCGCATCAGCCTCGGCGTGCAGGACTTCAACCCGGCCGTGCAGGCCGCGGTGAACCGCCACCAGAGCGAGGCGCAGACCCGGGGCATCGTCGAAGCGGCCCGTCGCTTCGGCCTGCGGTCGGTGAACGTCGACCTGATCTATGGCCTGCCCCGGCAGACCCGCGAGGGTTTCGCGGAAACGCTGGACGCCGTCGTGGCGATGCGCCCGGACCGCATCGCCGTCTACGCCTATGCGCACTTCCCGTCGATGTTCCCGGCGCAGCGCCGCATCGATCCGGCCGAGCTGCCCTCGCCGGCCGCGAAGATCGCGCTGCTGGGCCTCGCGGTCGAGCAGCTGGTGGCCGCGGGCTATGTCTACATCGGGATGGACCACTTCGCCCTGCCCTTCGACGAGCTCGCCGTGGCCCAGCGCGAGGGCGACCTGCACCGCAACTTCATGGGCTACACCACGCACGCCGACACCGACCTCGTGGGCTTCGGCGCCAGCGCCATCAGCCGCATCGGCTCGGCCTACGCGCAGAACCACCGCGACATCGCGGCCTGGTCGGCGGCGGTGGATGCCGGGCACCTGCCGGTGATGCGCGGGCTGGCCTTGGGCGACGACGACCTGCTGCGCGGCGAGCTGATCCAGTCGCTGATGTGCCAAGGGGAGATCGACTTCGGCACGCTGGGCGACCGCCACGGGGTGGACGCCCGCCCGCTGCTCGAAGCCGCGCTGCCGAAGCTCGCGCCGCTGGCGGCCGACGGCCTAGTGGAGCGCGAGGGCGCGCGGCTGCGGGTGACGCCGCGCGGCCGCCTGCTGGTGCGCGTGGTGGCCGGCTGCTTCGACCGCTACGCCGCGACCGCGGCCTGACGGCGGCCGGCTCGCGGCGCCGGCGGTATCCTTGCCGCCCCGCAACGACCCCGCCCCGTCCATGGCCAAACTCAACGCCCTGCAGGAACAGCTGCTGAAGGCGGGCCTCGCCAAGAAGTCGAAGGCCGCCGAGGCCGCGCGCGAGCAGGAGAAGGCGCGTCGCGGCGAAGCGCCGTCGGCCGCGGCCGAGATCCAGCGCGAGGCCGAGCGCGCGCGCGAGGAAAAGGTCGAACGCGACCGCGCGCTGGCCGCCGCGCAGAAGGCCGAAGCGCAGGCGAAGGCCCTGAAGGCGCAGGCGCGGCAGATCATCGCCGACAAGCGCGTGGCGGCGAAGGGCGACATCGCCTACCGCTTCCCGATGGATGGCGCGATCCGCAGCGTGCTGGTGGACGAAGCGCTGCGCCGCCAGCTCGCCAACGGGCAGCTGGTGATCGTGCGCACGGACGACGGCGTGGCCCTGCTGCCGCGGCTGGCCGCCGACAAGGTGCGCGAGCGCGCGGCGGACTGGATCGTGCTCGACAACCGCAGCGATGGCGGCGCGGCGGCCGACGGCCCGCCGGACGGCACCGGCAGCGCCGAGGACGACGCCTACTACGCGCAGTTCACGGTGCCGGACGATCTGGTCTGGTGAGGAACGCGCGGCGCTGAGCGCGGGACGGCGATCGTTCGGGCTCGCCTCCTGCCGCGGCGGAGGCCATAGTGCGCGCCTCTCCGATTCCGGCGCCGCCCCTTGGACCTCGAACGCTGGCAGTACGCCGATCCGGAACACGGCCTCACCCTGCGAGGCTGGCGCACGCCGCCGCGCGGCCGCCCGCTGCTTCACGTGCTGCACGGCAATGGCCTGTGTGCCCGCACCTATGCGCCGATGCTCGAGCCGCTGGCGGAACACGTCGACCTGTGGCTCTGCGACGCGCAGGGCCACGGCGAAAGCGATGCCGGCGAGCGCTTCCTCGGCTGGAACGCCAATGCCGCGATGGTGGCCCGCGCCTTCCGCGCCCATCACCCCGCGCCGCAGGTCCCGGTGTTCGCGGTGGGCCACAGCTTCGGCGGCGTGTTGACGGCGCTGATGGCCGCCGCCGACCCCGCGCTGTTCCGGCGCCTCGTCCTGCTCGACCCGGTGATCTACACGCCAACCGTGGCGGCGATGGTGGCGGTGCTCGACCGCACGGGGTTGCAGGGCCTGCTGCCGCTGGTGCGCGCCACCCGGCGCCGGCGCACGCGCTGGCCGTCGCGCGAGGAGGCCTTCGCCCGTTTCCGCGGCCGCGGCGTGTTCGCCGACTGGCAGGACGCCGCCCTGCGCGCCTACGTCGAGCACGGCCTGCGCGAGGAGGGCGAGGGCGTCACGCTGAAGTGCCCGACGCACATCGAAGCCGCGATCTTCAGCACCGGCCCGGTCGGCCTGTGGCGGCAGCTCGATCGCCTCGCCACCCCGACCCTGCTCGTCCATGGCGACCGCACGCTGCCCTTCGTGGCGCCTTCGGCGCGGCGGCTGGCGGCGCGGCGTCTGCAGGTCCGCGTCGACGCGATCGCAGGCTCGCACTGCTTCATGCTGGCCGAGCCCGAGGCCACGGCGGGGCGCATCGCGGCCTTCCTCGCCGACGCCTGAGCCGGGCCCTGAGCCTGCACCGGAGAACCTGCATGGCAGAATGCGGCTTCATCCACCGCACGCCGCCCATGCCGACCGAACTGACCCAGGCGTTCTACTTCGAAGCCGCGCACACGCTGCGCCGCTACGTCGAGGGCGAGATCGAATCGAGCAAGCGGATCCACGGCCACACCTACCACGCCGAGATCACGCTGCGCGGCGAGCCCGACCGCGAGACCGGCATGGTGGTGGACCTCGGCGTCGTGCGCCGCGAATTGGCGGCGCTGCGCGACCGCCTCGACCATCGCTTCCTCGATGAGGTGGACGGCATCGGTCCGGCCACGCTCGAGAACCTCTGCGCCTTCATCGCCCGCGAGCTGCGGCCGTCGATGCCGCTGCTGGTGCGCGTGGCGGTGTTCCGCCCGGCCTCCGGCGACCGCGCGACGCTCGCCCTCGACGCCGGAGGCTGACCGTGAGCAGCTCGCGCATCAGCCTTGACCGCCTGCGCGAGCGCACCGACGAGCTGGAGCTGCTGATCTCCGGCCTGTCGCTGCTGGGCCTGCTGGCGCTGCCCGACGTGATCGGCGATGCCTACGTCGACAACTACGCAAGGCTGCCGATCGCCGTGCTGGCCGGGGTGGCGATCGCCATGCCGATGCTCACGGCCATGGCCTATTCGCTGGCCGCCTGCCTGATGCTGCACCTTGCGATCCGCGCCTACTGGGTCGGGCTGATCGGGCTTCGCTCGGTGTATCCGGACGGCGTTCGCTGGGACGCCAAGAGCCTGGGGCCCGTGCAGCGCGAACGGCTCGAGTCGCGGAGCGAGGACCCCGATGCCGCGGTGGCGCGCGCCGACCGCTGGGCGTCCACGGTCTTCGCCGTCTTCGTGTTCTGCGCGCTCGCCCTGGCCGCCCTCGGCGGATGGATGACCCTCGTCATCATCGCCATGGCCTTCGTGGGCCAGCACTTCGGCGGCACGAACGAGGCGCTCAGCGCGGGCTTGGGCTTGTTCCTGCTGGCCCTGATCGCATCGCTGGCGTCGCTCTGGCTGCTCGATGGCGTGCTGGCGCGGCGCTTCCCGCGCCTTCTGCGGCTGCCGGGCTTCCGCCCGGTGACGCGGGCGCTCGCCGCCGTGCTTGGCCGCATCTTCCCCGAGCGGATTTTCGGCGCCGTCCGGCTGCCGCTGCAGACGCATCTGCGGCGCCGGATCTTCTTTCCGCTTCTGGCGGTGGTGTTTTTCGTGCTGCCCGTGCTCGGCACCTACGGCGTGGAGGGGCGGTTCGACTTCGATCGCTTCGGTACGCAGGCCTTCGTCTCGACGGAGGACCTCGCCGCGGGCTACAAGAGCTCGCACTACGAAAGCCAGCGCGAACCCACCGATCGCGTGCGGGTGGTTCCGCTCGTTCCCGCACCGGTCGTCGAGGGCGACTGGGTGCCGCTTTTCCTGCCCTACCTCGCGATACGCGACGACGACGTGCTGGCGCACCGCTGCGCCCGACTGGGCAAGAGCCCTGAAACGGGCGAACAGGCCCAAGCAGAATCCGAAGCGGCGACGGATGCCGGCGCGCGAGCGCGCGAGGCGGCGGCAGCGCTGCGGGCGACGCACGCGGCGCGCTGCCTGGCAACGCTCTGGGAAGTCCGTCTCGACGGGCGCCCGGTGGATCTGTCGACGTTCATCGTGGCGCAGCGCACCGACCTCGGGCTTCGCGGCCTGACCGGTTACATCGATCTGCGCGGCGGCGCGCCGGGACCGCGGACGCTCGAAGTGATCTGGCGGCCGCGACCCGAGTCCGACCCGCCGCTGGACGACGTGGTTCCGGGCCGCATCCGCTTCCACATCCCGCTGCTGTGGTCGCCGCGCTGAGTGGCGGGTCCGCTCAGGCCGGAATGAACGCGTCGGGCAGGGAGAGGTGCCGCGTCAGCGTCGCCGGATCCGCCCCCGGCGCATTCGGCAATCGCCCGAGGCAGGGGATCGGCAGCGCGGCCTTCAGCGCTTCGAAGTAGTCGTCGGGAAACAGCATCGTCGGCTCGACCTCCGACGCGATCCAGCCCAGCACGCGGAAGCCGCGCGACTGCACCGCGTCGACCGTCATCCGCGCGTGGTTGATGCAGCCGAGCTTCAGGCCCACGACGACCAGCACCGACAGGCCCAACGTGCGCGGCAGCGCGCACTGGTCGAGCTGCGCGTTCACCGGGGCGAGGAAGCCGCCCACGCCTTCCACCAGCACCACATCCGCCTCGCGCTTGAGCTGCTCGAACGCGGCGACGATCGGCGGCATCGTTACTTCGACGCCGTCGATCCGCGCGGCGATCTCGGGCGCGGTGGGCTCGCGCAGCGCCCACGGATTGACGAGCGCGTAGTCCGGGCGCGGATGGCTGGCCGCCTGCAGCGCGAGCGCGTCCTCGTTGCGCAGGCCCTCCGGGGTTTCCTCGCTGCCGCTGGCGATCGGCTTCATGCCGACGGCGCGAAGGCCGCGCTGGCGCAGCGCGTGCAGCAGCACGGTGCTGGTGAAGGTTTTTCCCGCACCCGTGTCGGTGCCGGTGACGAAGAAGGCCGTGCTCATGCGGATCAGGATGCCAAAGCCGCGGCAACGCGGCGTCGATGCCGCGCGCGCAGCAGGTTCTGCACGACGTGCATGGCGAAGAAGATCATGCCGGGCGCGCCGTAGCGCAGGCCGGCGTCCCAGAAACTCAGGCCCAGCGACAGCAGCGCGAAGGCCGGCAGCAGGCCCCACAGGCTCATGACGAGCCGCAGCGAGTCGATTTCCCGCGCATCGAGCCCGAGCGCCTCGCGCTGGCGCCAGGCCTGGCGGTTCAGCAGCACCAGCACGGCACCCATCGAGCCGAAAGCCACGGCGAACATCTGGAACATGAGGCGCACGTCGTCCATCGAGCGGAAGCTGATGCCGGCGGGCAGCGCGCCGCCGCTGATCCACGCGAAGAACACCGAGAACACGATCTTCAGCGGGAACACGAAGATCAGCACGAGGAAGATCAGCAGCAGGCTGAACTGGCGGCTGCGCGCGTCGTCGAGGCCGAAGCGCTCGCTCCAGTCGACGTGCCCGCGCCAGAACGTGGCCAGCAGCCAGAAGCAGGCCGCGAACGCCGGCACCTGTTTCAGGGCGTTGCGCAAGCCCTCTGGCGTGTCGATGTCGCTGGCGCTGGCGATGACGACGAGGCTCAGCGCGAACGCGAATGCGGCGTCGACGAAGGCCTCAAGCCGCGTGGTGCGCTCGCCGCGGTGGCGGAAGCCCATCGCGTCGCGCGGCGTGTCGGGCAGTACGGGCGCTCCGGGCGCCGTCATCGCGCGCCCTCCGCGCTTACCGCGCGGTCATATGCGCGCCCCGCGCGCAGGCCGTACCACGGCAAGGCGATGCCCAGCACCGCGTAGACGAGCCCTGGGACGGCCCACTGCCATCCCGGCGCCATCGGCAGAAGCAGGGCCAGCGCCAAGGATAGCAGGGCGACTCCGGCCATGATCGCGTAGATGCCGCACTCGAGCCGCGTCAGCAGTCGTTCGCCAACGTCCAGCCCGAGCCCATCGGCGCGCCGCAGCGCGTGGGCGTTCAGCAGCACGATGCACAGGCTCATCGCGAAAAACCCCACCGCATAGATCACGTACACCGCGCGCACTTCGTCGCTGCCGGCCAGCGTGAGCTCACTCGGCGCCCACCCGAGGGTGAAGAAGGCCATGGCGCCAGAGATCAGCACGCGAAGCGGGAAGATATAGATCAGCACCGTGGCGACCAGCGCAAGGCTCAGCAGCGTGATCGTGGCATCCTCAAGTCCGAAGCGTCGGCTGAAGCGGCGATGCGCCGCCCAGAACATCGCCACCAGCGCGAAGCCGGCGATGAACGCGGGCACCTTGCGCATGGCCTCGGCGAGCTCATCGAAGGTGCCGGGCACGTGGTCGAACGAGACGACGAGCAGGGTCACCGCAAAGGCGAACGCAGCGTCGACGAAGCACTCGAGCCGCGTCGGCGCCGTGCCGCGCTGGATGAAGCCATCGGCGCCCCGCTCGCTGGCGGCGCTGGCTGGCTTGCCTTCCTCGGACGCTGTCCCCATCGTTGCTCTCCCGTGCCGCCCATGGCGGCCCCCAGCCGGATTCTAAGCATGTCCTTCACCGCCATCGCCCTCGAGGGCACCAAGCCCGAGCAGTACGCCCAGCTCGTCGAGCAGGCGCGCGGCCTGATGCACGGCGAGCGCGACCGCACCGCGAACGCCGCCAGTCTGGCTGCGCTCGTCTACCACGCGCTGCCCGACCTCAACTGGGTGGGCTTCTATTTCTTTGACGGCACCGAGCTGGTGGTGGGGCCGTTCCAGGGCCTGCCGGCCTGCGTGCGCATCGCGATCGGCAAGGGCGTTTGCGGCACCGCCGCGGCGACGCGGCGGACGCAGGTCGTGCCTGACGTCGAGGCCTTCCCCGGCCACATCGCCTGCGATTCGGCCTCGCGCTCGGAAGTCGTGGTGCCGCTGTTCAAGGGCGAGACGCTGGTCGGCGTGTTCGACATCGACAGCCCAGTGCTCGACCGCTTCGACGCCGACGACCAGCGCGGGCTGGAAGCGCTGGCGCAGGCCTTCCTCGAAGCGCTGGCCTGAGCGCGATGGCCGCCGCGCCGAAGCTGCGCAACATCGGCCCGAAATCGGCTGCGCAGCTGCGGCAGGTGGGCGTGCGCACGCTCGACGACCTGCGCGCACTCGGCAGCCTCGAGGCCTTCGTCAAGCTCAAGCGCGCCGGCTTCAAGCCCAGCTTGAACCTGCTCTACTCGCTGGAGGGCGCCCTGCTCGACTGCCACTGGCAGCAGGTGCCGGACGAGCGCCGCAGTGCATTGGTGCTGGCCGCCGATGCGGCCAGCGCTGCGATCCCCAAAGCGCAGCCGCGCTGGTTTTCGGGCGGCAATGCGCCGGCCGGCGCGGTGACCGGGGACGGTGGCGAAGGCGGCGATGACGCCCGCGGCGAGTCGCGCGATGCGGACGATGACGCGCACCACGGCGCGGACGACGACGGCGCGACGCCCGGCGACGACCGCGACTGACGCTTCTCGCCGGCGAGGCCGCCGGGTTCAGCGCACCACGGCGTAGTCGCGCGCGTTCTCGCTCCAGCGCGGCGTGGCGCGGATGCGCGGCAGGGCGTCTTCCACGCGCTCGACCAGCGACCACATCGCGGCGTGCTCGGGGTTCATGAAGCGCTCGTCGATGACCTTCTGCATGAAGGCCTGCAGGCCGTCGTAGAAGCCGTTGACGCTGAGCAGCACGATCGGGTTGAAGTACAGGCCGAGGCGCTTCAGCGTGATCGCCTCGAACAGCTCCTCCAGCGTGCCGCAGCCGCCGGGCAGCGCGATCACCGCGTCGCTGCCGGTCAGCAGCCGATGCTTGCGCTCACGCATGTCCTCGACCAGCTCCAGCGTGGTGACGCCGCGGTGGCCCCATTCGAGGTCAACCATGAAGGTGGGGATGATGCCGATGACCTCGCCGCCCTCCGCCAGCGCGCCGTCGGCCAGCGCGCCCATCAGGCCCTGCCCGCCGCCGCCATACACCGTGGTGCAGCCGGCGCGGGCCAGCGTGCGGCCGAGCTCGCGGGCGGCGTCGAGGTAAATGGGGTCGACCTTGCCGCTCGAGGCGGCGTAGACACAGATGCGCATACCGATATGCCAACAGCCGCGGCGCCGCGCGTCAACGCCGGATCGGTCACCATGGCGGCATGACGTCCATCGACCCGATCCTGCTCGCGTCCGCGGCGGCCACGGCGACCGCGCTGGCCTTCGGTGCCACGCAGGTGCTGTGGACGACGCGCGGGCCGCCGCGTCCGCCCGCGGCGCGCTGGCTGGCGATCGCCGCCGCGGCCTGCACGGCGCAGGCGACCGTCGCGCTGCTCGGTCCCATCGCCGCGCCCGAGCCGCTGGCCGCGCTGCTGCAGCTCGTGGGCGTGGCCAACGTGGCGGCGGTGTGGGCCTTCGCGATGCACCTGCTCGACGACGGCTGGCGCTGGACGCCGCTGCGCGCCGGCGCCTTCGTGGCGCTGATGGCCTCGCCGACGGTGTACGCGCTGAGTTCGCGCGGGCTCCTGCCGGTGGCGTGGGCCGAGGCGTGGTCGCCGTGGGGGGCCGTGCCCGCCGGGCTCGCCGTGGCGCATCTGGTGCTGCTCGCGCTGCGCGGCGCCGCCGACGACCTCGTCGACGAGCGTCGCCGCGGGCGACGGTGGCTGGTCGCGCTGATCGCGGTCGGCCTAGCCACCGTGCTGGTCGGCGAAGCTTTGGGCGGCCTCGGCGGCGAACGCCTGCGCATGGGCACGGCGGCGCTGCTCGCCTTCGTCGCGATGAGCGCGCTGGCGCGATGGCCGCGCGACGCATGGGGCCGCGCCGCACCCGCGCCGCGCCCTGCCGCGCCCGCGCCGTCGCCCGCCGACGCGCTGGAGCTCGCGCGGCTGCGCCGCCTGATGCACGAGGAGCGCGTCTACCTCGATCCCGAGCTGGACCTGCCGCGACTGGCCGCCCGCGTCGGCGTGCCGCCGCACCGCCTGCGGCGTCTGATCCGCGGCCACCTCGGCCATCGGCACTTCGCCGACTTCCTCAACGAGGCGCGGCTGGCCGACGTGAGGCAGCGCCTTGCGGACCCGGCCCTCGCGCGGCGGCCGATCCTCAGCGTGGCGCTGGACGCGGGCTTCGCGTCGCTGGCCACCTTCAACCGCGTGTTCAAGGCGCGCGAGGGCCTCACGCCCACGGCCTTCCGCCAGCAGGCGCTGGGCGACGCACGGGCTGACGATCCGCATCATTCGACGAAATGAGGGGAATCGTCCGCGCTTGAGGAGACGCAGGCCGAGCGTCGAACGATCGTGCCGGCACCCCACACCGGAGTGCCTGCCATGCCCTACCCGCTCGTCCCCAACGCCTCTGCTGCCGCCCGCACGCCCCGGCGATGGCGCGTCGCCGCGCTGGCCCTGCTGCTGCCGGCCGCGGCATGGTCCGCGCCGCCGCCGGCCACGACGCTGGGCGGCCGCGCCGTGCCGGAGGCCGAGCTGCGCGCTTGGCTACAGGCCGCACGCGAGCGCCACGCCATTCCCGGCCTCGCCGTCGCCACCGTCGAGGGCGGTGCGCTGCGCAGCGTCATCGCGCTTGGCACCGCCGACGTCGAGAGCGGTGCGCCGGTCACGCCCGACACGCGCTTTGAAGCCGCGTCGCTGTCCAAGCCGGTCTTCAGCCGGGCGTGGATGGTCGAGGTGGACGCCGGGCGACTGTCCTTGGATCGCCCGCTCGCCGCGGACGGCGACGACCTCGGGCTCGGCGCCGACCCGCGCGTCGCGACGCTGACGCCGCGCCAGCTGCTCAGCCACGCCGCGGGCCTGCCGAACTGGCGCGAACGCGACGGCGGCCCCGTGGCCTTCGTCGGCGAACCGGGCGGTGGGCTCGCCTACTCCGGCGAAGGCTACGACGCGCTGGCGAGGGCGATGGCGCGGACGCTGCGCGTCGACGACGCCGGTCTGGCGCGGCACCTCGCCGCAGCGACCACGCCCCGCGGCGCCACCGCGCGCTTCGGCTTCCTGCTCGAGGGATGCGAGGCCGGCAAGGCCGCGCCGCACCGCGATGGCGCGCGCCTGCCGTGGACGCCCTGTCTCGACCACGTCAGCGCGGCCGGCGGGCTCGAAGCCTCGCCGGCGGACTACGCGCGATGGCTCGTCGACGCGATGGCCGGACGCGGTCTGTCCGCCGAATCGGACGCGGCGTGGTGGCGCGGCCAAGGCGTGACGATTCCCGACGACCACCCGCTGCGCGCGCACGGCCTCGTCGACTGGAGCCTCGGCTTCGCGGTGCATGCGCTGCCGTTCGGGCGCACGTGGGTGCACACCGGCGACCAGCCGGGCTACACCGCGCTGGCGCTGGTGGCCGAGGATCGCCAGCGCGCGCTCGTGGTGATGACGAACGCCGACGGCGCGCAGGCCTTCCTGCTGGCGCTGGTCGGCTTCCTCGCCGCGCCGGACGCGTCGGTCGACCCCTAGTTCGCGCGGAACGCCGCCAGCACGCGCACCAGCGGCCGCACGGCCTCGGCGAGCTCCGCGAACAGCGGACGCTCGCTGCGGCGGGCGGTGTCGGCGGCGCCGTCGTAGGCGAGCTGCCCGATGCGCACGTAGTACTCGCGGCTCAAGCGCCGGCGCTCGGCGAGGCCCGGATAGAGACCGGCGATCAGCAGGCTGCGATCGCCCACCTCGCGCAGCTGCTCGGCGCGCGCGCTGCCGACGCGGTCGAGGGCCGCCAGCCACTCCAGCGCCATCGTCCGTCCGGCCAACGCGCCGTCGCGCAGGTGCTGCATCAGCAGGAAGACGAGGTAGCTTTCGGTGGTCTCGGAAAGCCGCACCGCGGCGCGATCCTCGCCGTCGCGCACCAAGCCCTGCCACAGCGCCAGCGGCGCCCCGTGCTCGATCTGGATCTCCGGCATCGCCCCACCCGTCCTCGGCATTCGACGGGGAAAACCTAGCGCCGGCGAGCGCTGGCGTTCAAGCCTTCCCGCGGGTCGCGCCCGCGGCGAAGCGGGCACCGGCCGACGGCGGCGGAAATTTTTGGGTATCCGGAATCTTGTGTGGGTTTCGGGCTTTAGGGCTTCTGTAGCTCTCAATTCCAAAAGCGGATTTTGCTGTTGGATCGGAGTGCGTGCGTGTTAGAGTAAAAGGCGGATTTCAGTGTGGGTTTGCCCGAGGTTCTGAGTGACCGACTTCCTCCAGCTTCGCAGCCTGAAAACACTGGAGGTCGTTAGCGACGAAGATGGCTACATCGTCAAGGCAGAGGGTGTTTCGTCTTGGACGGTGTGCCCGTTGTGCAAGCGTGGCCGCCTGTACGGCCACGGCTCGCAGGAGCAGTCATTCCAGGACACGCCCTCGCATGGCAAGCCGGTCGAGGTCTTCATCCAGCGTCGGCGCTATCGCTGCCAAGGCTGCGGCAAGACCCTGTTCGAGCCGGTGGCTGACTTCGATGGCAAGCGTCAAGCCACGGCCCGCTTGGTCGCGCATATCCGCAAGGAGAGCTTCACCAAGACCTTTGCCGCCCTTGCCAGGGAAGTAGCCTTGGACGAGAAAACTATCCGCCATATCTTCGATGACTTCGTCGAGGAGGTCGAGACCAGGGTCCGGTTCCAGACACCTCGCATCCTCGGCATCGACGAACTCAAGATCATCGGCCATTACCGCGCCATGATCACCAATGTAGAGCGCAAGACCGTATTCGATCTTCGGCCCAGCAGGGCGAAGGCAGACTTGCTGCCCTATTTCCGCAAGCTGCGGGACAAGGACACCATCGAATGGGTCGCCATGGACATGTACCACGTCTACAAACAGGTGGTGCGCGCCACGTTGCCTCAGGCGCGGATCGTGGTCGATCGCTTCCACATCCAGCGGATGGCCAACGATGCACTGGAGAAGCTGCGCAAGCGAATCCGTAAGGACTTGCCGGCCAGACAGCGCCTCAGGCTAAAGGACGAGCGGTTCCTGCTGCTGAAGCGACAGCACGACCTGAAGGGAGAGGACATGGCGCGGGCCCTGGAGTGGTTCCGCCAGTTTCCGCAGCTTGGGGAGGCCCATGCGCTCAAGGAGGGCTTCCTGTCGATCTGGGATCACAAGACCAGGGGGGAGGCGGAAGCGGCCTGCGTCCACTGGCTGAGCAATATTCCTGCTGAACTGGCACCTGCGTTCAAGGACCTCACCAGCGCCGTGCACAACTGGCACGACGAAATCTTCGCTTACTTCGATCAGCCCATCACCAATGCCTATACTGAATCCGTTAATCGACTAGCCAAAGACATGAACCGCATGGGCAGGGGCTACAGCTTCGAGGTGATCCGGGCGCGCATGCTCTACGACGCCAAGGCACGCAAGGACGCAGTCGTGTTCGAGACTGTGCTGGTCGATGACGAGGGCCCGCTGACTACGAACCATCAGTTCCAGCGCATGGCCGCCATGCAGTCGATCCGCACGAAGCAGGTCAAGCGCGTGATCGAATACGGACCTTACATTCCGACGCTAGCGCGGCTGCTCGAAGAAGGTTACTTCGAATAGCTGCCGAGCCAAGGCAAGCGATTGCTGTTCATTCGACGTCCCAACTCCGAGGAGCGGGATGACTCAGCTTCTTGCCAGATAGGGCCTTGACGCCCTCAATCGGCAACTGCGACATCGCCGACCAACCTGACATGACGATAAGCCGATGCAACTCAAGGACGCCCTTGCAGACTATCTCGAAAAAGCAAAGCACGGAATCGCCGAACGGTATCAATGGCGCCTACCCGCAAACTTGCCCGAAGGCATTCAATTGCATGCAGGGACTTTACTCAGCCAGAACCTAGAACTGCGAAGCATTTTGCATGAGAGACTGCTAGCAACACCCAGCGAGTCCTTTGCGATCCAGGAGTGGTATGTGCGGCATTGGGGAGGCGTAAAGGGGAATAAGACCGAGACTCTTCGCGAGTACGACGCCGACAGCGATGAAAAGCTCATCTCACGTGGAGTGGCCGGCGTAGCCTCATGGTCGAAAATGCTGGCACTGCGCGATCCGAGCCAATATGCAATCTACGACGCCCGAGTTGCCATGGCGCTTAACTCCATCCAGCGCTTGGCCGGGGTCTCTGAGCCGATGCTCTTCCCACAGCTGCCAAGTCGCAATGTCAGAGTTAATGCGGCGCAACGAAAGATCAAGCTACTGAACATCTTCGCGCGCAAGAAATCCGGCGAGGCCTTCTATCGGGAGTATCTCCGCATGCTCGAAGCTTCTTCGAGGCATGTGAATGGCTTGGATCTCCAAACTGCAGAGATGATCTTGTTTGCCGATGCTGAAAAATTGGCAACGCAGGCATGGCTTGATGACGTAAGCTAACTCAACGCCTTTCGTGGTTACGCTTGCCAAAAATTCGCACGCCGCTCTTGGGTTGTGCGAAACGAGCGGCCGCCGGTTTCACCGGCGGCCCTGCCTATGTCAAGCCTGGGCAGTGGTCAGATCCTCACTGCAATCACAGAGTCTTTTTCGTTCTCTGAATCAAAGTAGTGCACATACATCTGGCCGCGGTACGGTGTTGCGTCGGCGATCTCAGGCCCATCCTCCGTAATGAATGTGATGGCCTTATGGCCCTGCCACTCGCCACTCCCTTGGGCAACAACTCGGATCGCGCAGGCCAAGAGTTCACCAGGAACGTTGTGTCGAAACTGCTCTCCTGCGTACCTTGCGAGTGAATTCAGCGCATCAGATTTGTCGTCGAAGAGCGAGTCGATGCCTGAGCCAAAGACCGGGTCGACATCGTCGCCCTGGAACATGAGGCGGGTGCCTTCAGAGGGGGAGAACGAGACTGTCACCTCCAGAACCTCTGAGAAATGCGGATTTCCGATCTCGACGCTGCTGCCCTCATCCTCGTTGCCACGCCAGTTCGGTTTGATAAACCCAATGTTCAGTGTGTTCAAAGCCATCTCCTTAGCTAGATCCATTGTTCATGGACGGGGTTGAACTGCCAGAAAAAGCAGGTGGTACATGTTTTCATCGAAGCCATTGCGTTCGGCAATGCGAATGCCGAAGCAATCCTGACTGTTTGGCCTTCTCGGACGTTTCTCGAACTCGACAGCGATCGATGTTTTGATCGCCCATAAGGTCTGAACAATCGAACGAGCCAGCGCGATTTCGGACTTTCTGCCTTGGAATCACGAAGTTTTGGCGGATCATTCAGGCCTTCCTTGGCTAGTCGATAACGCCTGTAAGCGCTCCCTTCCCCTTCTTCCTTAAACGATTGTTCTGGTCTACCCAGAGAACCACGTGATCGTCGCGCTTCGAGAAGTAGTAAGGCAGATACAAGAAAGGCGAGAACAGGAAAAAAGCCACGAAGCTAAACGTCTTTGGCCGCACCATCTGGACTCGGTCTTCAGAGTCATAAACCACCTGGAAGCCTTTGGTCATGTACCGCTGCATTTCGCTCTCAAGAACCCCGAGCGCTTCTTCATAAGCGGCGTCGTAATGATCCTCACCACCGTTTTCCACTTTTCACTCCTTGTGAATTTTCTGGCCCAACCAAAGGAAAATCAGAAATGACCATCGATTGCGCGAGATTGCTTAATTGATCTCATCAGACATCGGGCAAGCGGGGTGCAGTCCGGACAAAACAGGTGTTCCGCAAACTTCATCGATTCGCTTTCGATAGGTGGTTTCAATACAGCGCACATCGGTGCACTGATTCCTCTCGCGCATCCATTCGCGCTGCGTCGTTCGAAGATTGTTTCGCGCATCCTCGCCGATATCGGACGCACGGATGTCGCCATACGTTTTCGCGAGCGCGGAGTCCAATCGAGCTAGAAGCGGATTGGCGCAGATTGTGGCCTCGACGAGCGTCGAGGCCTTCGCGCAATCAAAGCTTGGCGTGTTTGCTTCTTGGGCTTGCGGAATCGCGCTTTCTGCAGGAAGTTCTTCACTGGCGATAGCAAGCTCCGACGTATTGGCTTGTGCCTCCTGCTCCTGGGGCGATGGCAGGACAACCGCCGCCTCGGCAATGCTTGAGGCCGAGTCAACACCAGTAGCAACTGGAAGGACCATGGGGCTCACTTCCGAGAATCGGAAAACAAACTCTGGGCTCCGGAGCTTCCCAGCAAGAGACATGCTCATTTCGCTAAAACAGTCCCCGGATGTGCCTGTAAGGAACGATCCCGAGAACATTACCCACTGCCCCTCACTGAGAGTGGACACTTGGGCAAACAGCGGTGATGTCTGACGGATCAATGTCTCAGATGAGACGTCCGATATGGCGTTGTTCCAAGTGCCGACGGTCACGCCGTCCTCAACCTCAATCACCAGCACACCGAACCCGTCGCTGGTTGCATCCAATGCCTTGACCTTGCCGACCCAGTTGGTCGCACTAAAGATGGGCTTGCCCATTCGCTCCAGTGCCGTCATCGGATCAGGGTTCGCCCACCAATCTCCGGCAATGCCAGCTACGCTATTGCAGATCAGGCGATCTCTTTCGCCCTTGATGCCGCCGAGCTGCATATCGTTCTTGGCGTCTCGTGCCTTTTGCTGCGACGAAGAAACGATCTCAGCGAACTGAACTTGAGCTGCTGGCCGCGCCGCTCGATACCGCTCTTCCGAAGCGTCGTTCCCGGATGCGCTGTTGCCGCCGCATCCAGTGAGCCCCGCAACAAGCAGGACAGCGGACCAAATCAAGCGCTGATCGAAGCGGCGAAGCCCTGCGTGCTGGCAGAAGGCATCCTTTTGCATTCCAGTTCACTCCTCGAGAAAAAGGGAATCGACAGCCCTCGACGTAAGGTCGAAAAAGACTGAAAGAGATTCCGGGGATTGGACGGCAACAAGCACGGCGATACTGGCCTTGACTGAAGTCAGATCAAGTACACGGCGCCCCCACCCTCGGGATTCGCACGCTTGCCAGTTCCATGGGTCACTCTGTCCTGAGCCGACGTTAGCCTGCCTAAAGTCACTTTTCAAGCAGGGCGATACGTGGATTCAGCAGCCTCACACTGTTGCGTACGTCCTCGGTGAAACGACGTACGACTAGGCTCCCGCGAATGACCGATTTGGGTCTATTCCGTTGAAAAATTCGGTCGGCAAAGAAAGGCTGCTGATTCAGGCGGTGCGGCACACGCGACGATGCCGTTCTGGGTCTCTGGATGACTGCCAGGAGGCCAGAAACTGGTCGTCGTGAGCACAGGGAGACTAAGCATCTCGAGGCGCCGAGTTTTTCAACGGAATAGGTCGCCTGCCGCCAGTCACTTCGCTTCGGGCCTCGGGCGATCCGAGGACTCTCGGGGGTCAGCGTCACGCCCTTCGCGGTCAGCACGCCCCTGGAGCCAGAATCCACAACGGGGGCTGGTCCAATAGGGCAGGCAAGAGCGGAGGAACCTACAGGCGGGGTCTCAGGACCAAGGAGCAGGCAGACCCTGCACCCCACACTAAAATCCGGATACCCAAATTTTTTCGCCTGCGCGTGCGGAAAAGCCCCACTTTCGCCCCGTTTCAGGCGA